>OAOK01000047.1_pt1 | contig 54715 bp, 43 predicted proteins | sample 1641101 | NCBI WGS metagenome assembly OAOK01 (sample SAMEA104232307, study PRJEB22302) | sediment metagenome | biome: forest; feature: aquifer; material: sediment | place: USA | collected 2011-08-07 | depth 0.01 m
TGGTGCTGCTCGCCGCCTGCCTGATCGGGCTGGCGGGTGTGCTGGGCCTGATGCTGGGCGGGCGGCGCGTGACCGCGACCGACCGCCTGCCCTTCGGAGTGATGCTCGCGGCGGCGGCGTTCGCGGTGTGGCTCGGCTTGGCGATCGGGCCGATGCCGGGTTAGGCTCGCTCCCGAACCGGAAGGGGAATCGGCATGCGGAGCTTGATGCTGGGTGCGGGCGTGGTGCTGGGCATGATGGTCGGACAGGGGGCGGCCGCACAGGATCGCGAGCCCGACACGATCCAGGTGATCGCGACCGGAACGGTGGAAACGGCGCCCGAAATCGCGACGATCACCTATCATGTGCGCGGAGAAGGCGTGAAACCTGACGATGCGAGCCGCGCGCTCGTGGCCAGCAAGGCCGGGATCGAAAAAGCGCTGGCCGGTCTCGCGGGTGTGAAGCTGGATATCCGTACCGGCGACCTCGACATCGCCGAGGTGCGCGGGAAGGAGTGCCGGAACGACGATCGCTTCGATGCGCCGCGCCTCTCTGCCGGACCGTGCGCGGTCCAGGGCTATGTCGCCGATATGGAAGTCACGGTGACCGCGATGCCGGCGGACAAGGCGGGCACGCTGACCGGGCTGGCGGCGCGAGAAGGCGCGAGTGGCGTGAAGCTGGAGAGCTTCGGCATCCTGGATACGCGCACTGCCCAGAAGCGCGCAATGGCGGCGGCGGTGGCGAACGGCACGGCGGCGGCCGAGGCGGTTGCCGCGGCTTCCGGTGTCAGGCTCGGGCGCCTGCTTCGTGCTTCCGACAACGATACGCGGATGGTGTCGATGGACGGGATCGGGTTCGAGAACATGTCGGGCGGGCTCGGGCGCCTGCGGGAGCCGGTGACGATCGAGATTTCGCCCAAGGCAGTGGTGACCAATGCGCGACTGGTGTTGAGTTTCGAGGTGATACGATGAGCATGCGCGACCTGCTCGAGGCCCAGCGCGCCGCCTTCATGGCCGAGCTGCCGGTATCGCTGGATGCGCGGCGCGACCGGCTGAAGCGGGCGATCGCGATGATCTCCGCCAATGCCGACAGGCTCTGTGACGCGCTGAGCGAGGATTTCGGCCATCGCAGCCGCGATCAGTCGATGATCACCGACATCGCCGCCTCGGTAGCGCCATTGCGGCATGCGCTGAAGCATGTGGCGCGCTGGTCGAGGCCCGCGCGCAAGCCAGTGCTGTTCCCGCTGGGGCTGCTCGGCGGGCGCGGGCGGATCGAGTATCAGCCCAAGGGGGTGGTGGGGATCATCGCGCCGTGGAACTTCCCGGTGCAGCTGGTGATGAGCCCGCTCGCCGGCGTCTTCGCGGCGGGCAACCGGGCGATGGTGAAGACCAGCGAATATACGCCGATGGTCTCGGCGCTGATGGCGGAGCTGGCGGAGCGCTATTTCGACCCCGCCGAGCTGGCCTTTGTCGGCGGCGGGCCGGAGATGGGCAAGGCGTTTTCCGAAATGCCCTTCGACCATCTGCTGTTCACCGGCGCGACCGGCATCGCCCGCCACATATTGCATGCCGCCGCCGACAATCTCACGCCGGTGACGCTGGAGCTGGGCGGCAAGTCGCCGGTGGTGCTGGGCCGCTCGGCGGATGTCGCGCAGGCGGCCGAGCGGGTGGCGCTGGGCAAGATGCTCAATGCCGGCCAGATCTGCCTCGCGCCCGATTACATGCTGGTGCCCGAGGAGCAGGAGGCCGCGGTGGTCGATGGCCTCGTCGCCGCAGCCTCGCGCATGTATCCCACCCTGTTGTCGAACCCGGACTATACCGCGGTGATCAACGACCGGCACTATGAGCGCCTCACCGGCTGGATCGACGATGCCCGGGCCAAGGGAGCCGAGGTGATCGCGGTGAACCCGGCGAACGAGGGTCTTGCCGGCGCCAATGCCCGCAAGCTGCCGCTGCACATCATCCGCAACCCGACGGATGACATGATGGTGATGCAGGAGGAGATATTCGGGCCGGTGCTGCCGGTGCGCGGCTATGCGCACATCGAGGACGCGATCGGCGAAGTGAACCGGCGCGACCGGCCGCTCGCGCTCTATTATTTCGGAAACGACCGGGCCGAACGGCGCCAGCTGCTCGACCGGACCATCTCCGGCGGCGTGACGCTGAACGACGTGATCTTCCATGTCAGCCAGGAGGAGCTGCCGTTCGGCGGCATCGGCCCCTCGGGCATGGGCGCCTATCATGGCGAGATCGGCTTCCGGACGTTCAGCCACGCCAAGGCGGTGTACAGCCAGCCGCGGATCGACGTGGCCGGGCTGGCGGGCATGAAGCCGCCCTATGGCAAGGCGACTCGGGCGACGATCCGGCGGCAGATGAAGGGGTGAGCGCATGACGCCGGCCATCGGAGGGAAGCACGCATGAGCGAGGCACCCTCCGGCTGGGACCACGCTGCCGCGGCAAGGCTCGACGGCGCGACGGTGCTGGTCGGGCTCACTTTCGTCAGCGCGGAAGGAGAGCGGCGCGAGCAGGTCTTCGGCACGGTGATGGACGTGGGGCCGGGCGGGATCACGCTGCGCCTCGAAGGTGCGCGCGGGGGCGAGTTGTTCTCGCTGCCGCCCGATCTCGACGCCTTCGCGCCGGCGGATCCGGGTATCTACCGGCTGCGCGAGACGGGGGAGAAAGTGATCGATCCGGATTTCACCGCGGCCTGGACAGTGAGTCGTCCGGCGAACTGAGCGCGTGGTTGCGGGGCGGGCGGCACGATGCCAAAAAAAAGGCCGCCCCGAAGGACGGCCGTGAAAGTCTTAGGAGAGGATGCCTGAAAGGCCCGATCTTTGTGCATCGCAGCGGGAAATATCGCAAGTGCGAAATGATAACGATATCATTGCAGAAATTGCAACTGTCCAACGTTGTCAGTTGCGCGTGCCGGAATTGCTGCGCAGGGTGACGCAATGACGGCCCTGAAGCTCGATGATTTCCTGCCCTATCGCCTGTCGATCGCCTCCAACGCGGTGTCGGATGCGGTGGCGAGCGCCTATCGCGCGCTGTTCGGGCTGAAGATTCCCGAATGGCGCCTGGTCTCCATTCTCGCCGAGGGCGGGGCGATGAGCCAGCAGGCGCTGTGCGGCCGGACGCGCATGGACAAGGTAACGGTGAGCCGCGCGGCGATCGCACTGTCCGAACGGGGGCTGATCAGCCGGGCGAGCAATCCGGGCGACCAGCGCTCGCACCTGCTGACGCTCAGCAAGGCGGGCTGGGAATTGTACGAGGAAGTCGCGCCCAAGGCGATCGAGCTGGAGCGCCGGGTCTTCGCCGACTTCACGCGCGAGGAGCGGCTGCAGCTCCGGCGGATGCTGGACCGGATCGAGGCGGCGGTGGAAGCGCTCGAGGACAGGCCTTGATCCCGGACCCGGCTATCGCCTAAGCGGGGCATGCCCTCCCCAGGCGAACGCAGAACCGTGCCGCAGGAGGATTCTTCATGACCGTCATTCGTTCCGGCCTGTCCGTCGCCGAGCCGCTCGCGCGCTTCGTCGAGGAGCGCGTGCTGCCGGGGCTCGACATCGCTGCGGATGGCTGGTGGGCGGGCGTGGCCGAGATATTCGCGCGGTTCGCACCCGAGAATCGCGCGTTGCTGGCGAAGCGGGACGCGTTGCAGGCGGCGATCGACGCCGCGCCCGGGCGCGCCGGCGACGCGGCGTTCCTGCGCGAGATCGGCTATCTGGTCGATCCGCCCGCGCCGTTCGAGATCGGCACGCGCAATGTCGACGCCGAGATCGCCCATATGGCCGGGCCGCAGCTGGTGGTGCCCGCGCTCAACGCCCGCTTCGTGCTCAACGCGGCCAACGCGCGCTGGGGCAGCCTGTACGACGCGCTGTACGGCACCGACGCGCTGCCCGGCGCCGCGAAGCCCGGCGGCTATGACCCGGAGCGTGGGGCACAGGTGATCGCCCGTGCCAGGGCGTTCCTCGACGCGGCGGTGCCGCTGGCGCATGGCAGCTGGGCCACGCTGGCCGGGGCGCCGACCTTGGCGGATCCGGCGCAGCAGGTCGGGCCCTGGCTGTTCCGCCACCATGGGCTGCACATCGAAGTGATCGTGGATCGCGCGCATCCGATCGGGCGCGACGATCCGGCGGGGATCGCCGACGTGCTGCTCGAGGCGGCGCTGACCACGATCGTCGACCTGGAGGATTCGATCGCGGCGGTCGATGCCGAGGACAAGGTGGCGGCCTATGCCAATTGGCTCGGGCTGATGCGCGGCGACCTGGAGGAGCGCTTCGACAAGGGCGGCCAGGCGCTCACCCGGCGGCTCGCTCCGGATCGCGGCCCGCTGTCCGGCCGCGCGCTGCTGTTCGTCCGCAATGTCGGGCATCTGATGACCACGCCGGCGGTGCGCCTGCCGGACGGCGGCGAGGCGCCGGAGGGCGTGCTCGACGCGATCCTGACGAGCACGATCGCGCTCTACGACCTGCGTGGGCTGGGCCAGTATCGCAACAGCCGGGCGGGCTCGATCTACATCGTGAAGCCCAAGATGCACGGCCCCGAGGAATGCGGCTTCACCGACCGGCTGTTCGACGCGGTCGAGGATCTGCTGGTGCTGCCCCGCTACACGATCAAGGTCGGCGTGATGGACGAGGAGCGCCGGACCTCGGCCAATCTCGCCGCCTGCATCCATGCGGTGCGTGGCCGCATCGTGTTCATCAACACCGGCTTCCTCGATCGCACCGGCGACGAGATCCATACCGGCATGCGCGCCGGGCCGATGGTGCCCAAGGGCGAGATGAAGGGCGCCGAATGGATCAAGGCTTATGAGGACCGCAACGTCCGCATCGGCCTGGCCTGCGGCCTTTCGGGCAAGGCGCAGATCGGCAAGGGCATGTGGGCGGCGCCCGACCGGATGGCCGACATGCTCGCGCAGAAGATCGCCCATCCGATGAGCGGCGCGAATACCGCCTGGGTGCCGAGCCCGACCGCGGCGACGCTGCACGCGCTCCATTATCACCAGGTCGACGTTTTCGCCCGCCAGCGCGAGATCGTCGGCGAGGCGATCCCCGGCCTCGCGCCGCTGCTCGCCGTGCCGCTGGCACCGGAGCGCAACTGGTCGGAAGCGGAAATCGCGCGCGAGCTCGACAACAATGCCCAGGGCATCCTCGGCTATGTCGTCCGCTGGATCGACCAGGGCGTCGGCTGCTCCAAGGTGCCGGACATCCATGATGTCGGCCTGATGGAGGATCGCGCCACGCTGCGCATCTCCTCGCAGCACATGGCCAACTGGCTGCTCCACGGCGTGGCGGGCGCCGACGCCATCGACGCCGCGCTCCGGCGGATGGCGGCGAAGGTCGATGCGCAGAACGCCGGCGACCCGCTCTACCGGCCGATGGCGGGCAACGAAGCGACGAGCCTGGCCTTCCAGGCGGCGCGGGCGCTGATCTTCGAGGGGCTGGCCCAGCCAAATGGCTATACCGAGCCACTTCTCCACAGGTTTCGCGCCGAGGCGAAGGCGGTAGCACCCTGAAATCGCTGGCTATTCGCAAAAGTACGGACCCAAAGCGCATTTGGGTCGTTACGCTGGCGAGAGGGCCGGTCTAGGAATGCGGCTCGAAAGGGAGCCAGTTGCGTAGAGGGGTGAAGCGGATTTGGCTGGCGGCGCTCGCCGGCACGGCATGCGTGCCGGGCCTTGCGCATGCGCAGGTTTCCGATCCCAAGCCGGGGCAGGGCGCGCCGCCTTCGGGGCCCGCGCCCGCGCAGGACGGCACGGTGCGGGTGGCGCCGGTCGACGAGAGCCCGATCGTTCCCGATGCCCAGTTCGAGGCGGCGATGCCGAAGATCGAGGGCGACATCAACGCGCCGCTGGAAGCGATGCCGCCGCCCGCCGGCGCGCCCGCACCCACGCCCGCACCCACGCCAGCCACCCCGGGCCAGGCCGCGCAGCAGGTGCGGCAACAGGCAGAGGAGAGCTTCGCGGCGGCGCCGGCCGAGGATCCCGAATTCGCCCGGCCGCTACCTCCCCTCGCCGAGTTCAAGGTCGAGCCGCCGGTGGAGGACAAGGTTGCCGACAGGAAATCGGTGACGATCCGCTATACCACGCATGAGGAAGGGCTCTCCGCGGTCGGGCTCGCGGGCCTGTTCGAGAATCTCTCGGCGCTGAAGAATGGCGGCGGGCGCGCGGCGAATACCGCGATGGTGGCGGCGCGCGCGCGGGAGGACGAGCGCCTCGCGATCCGCCTGCTCCAGTCACGTGGCTATTACGATGCCACCGCGGTCTCGACCGTGGACCAGAACTCGCAGACGCCGGGCACGGTGCGCGCGACGATCAGCGCCACGGCCGGTCCGCTGTATCGCCTGGGCGACGTGAAGGTGGCGAGCGATCCCACCGTGCCGCCCGGGCTGCTGCTGCGCGAGCTCAACCTCAATCCCGGCGATCCGATCGAGGCCGAGCGCGTGCAGGGCGCGGAGGCGAACGTTGCGCTGCGGCTGCCGCAACAGGGCTATCCCTTCGTCAAGGTCGGCCAGCGCGACATCCTGCTCGACGAGGAAACCCATATCGGCGACTATAGCCTGCCGATCGAGCTGGGGCCCCGCGCGGTGTTCGGCGACATCCGCACCGAGGTGGCGGGCGCGACCGGTGCGCGACAGGGCGCACGCGCCAGCCGCAGCGAACGGCGGCAGGAGCGCCGGCGCCGCGTGCGCCAGCCGGCGTTCGATGCGGATCACATCCGGGTGCTGCGCCGCTACCAGCCGGGCGCGCTCTACGATGTCCGCGCCGTCGACGATCTGCGCGAGGCGATGATCGCGACCAGCCTGTTCTCGACTGTCTCGGTCGAGCCGGTGCGCACGGGCGAGGCGGGGCCGGACGGCACCGAAGTGGTCGACCTGCTCGTCCGCCAGAATCCCGGCCGTCCGCGCACGCTGGCCGCGGAGCTGGGCTATTCCACCGGTCAGGGCATCCGGCTCGCCGGCAGCTGGACGCACCGCAACCTGTTCCCGCCCGAAGGGGCGCTGATCGTCGCGGGCGTGCTCGGCACGCAGGAACAGGGGCTCAGCACCACCTTCCGCCGCTCGAACGCCGGCCAGCGCGACAAGACCTTCCAGATCGCCGCCGCGCTCAACCACCAGGATTACGACGCCTATGAGAGCTATACCGGCACGCTCTCGTTCCGCTTCTCGCGCGATTCGACGCCGATCTGGCAGAAGCGCTGGATCTATTTCTACGGTGCCGAGCTGGTCGGCGCCAACGAGGATCGCTGGAACTACGCCAGCAACCGGCGCGATCGCGGCACCTGGCTGATCGCGGCGGCGCCGTTGTTCCTGGGCTATGACCGATCCGACAATCTGCTGAACCCCACGCGCGGCTTCCGGATCAAGGCCAATGCCAGCCCGGAGACGTCGGTACGCGGCGCCGCGCGGCCCTATGCGCGCTTCATGCTCGAGGGCACCTATTATCAGCCGGTTTCCAGCAGCATCGTGATCGCCGCGCGGGCGCGCGCCGGATCGATCATGGGCATCGAGCGCGACGACCTGCCGCCGTCGCGCCGCTATTATGCGGGCGGCGGCGGATCGGTGCGCGGCTTCGGCTATCAGGAACTCGGGCCCCGCTCGCCGGACGGCAAGCCGGTGGGCGGGCGCAGCTTCAACGAATTCGCGATCGAGGCGCGCTATCGCTTCGGCAATTACGGCATCGTGCCCTTCATCGATGCCGGCCAAGTCTATGAGGGCATCTACCCGACGGGGAAGAACATCCGCTTCGGGGCGGGCATCGGCGGCCGGCTCTACACCAATTTCGGCCCGATCCGCGTCGACGTGGCGACGCCGATCAACCGCAAGCCGGGCGAATCCAAGATCTCGCTCTATATCTCGATCGGGCAGGCCTTCTGATGGCGGAAGAGACGTCCGCGCCGCAGCCCGCGCGCGATGCCGGGGCGGTCCGCCGGCCCCTGTGGCAGCGGGTGGCGAAATGGGCGGGGATCGTGCTGGCCGGCCTGGCGCTGGCGATCGGCGCGCTGGTGCTGGGGCTCGACACCCAGCCGGGCCGCCGCTTCATCGCCGACCAGATCGCCGGGATCACGCTGGAATCGGGCCTCAATTTCCGCATCGGCCGGATCGACGGCTCGCTCTACGGCGCGATGATCCTGCGCAACGTGCAGGTGCGCGACACCAAGGGCGTGTTCGCCAGCTCGCGCGAGATAAGGATGGACTGGCGGCCGCTCGCCTATCTGGGCAACCGGGTGGACGTGCGCAGCCTTGCCAGCCCCGAGGTGAAGCTGCTGCGGCTGCCGGCGCTCCAGCCCTCGGGCGATCCCAACGCGCCGCTGCTGCCCGACCTCGCCATCGATGTGGGCAGGCTCGACGTCGCCCGGATCGACATCGCACGCGAAGTGGACGGCCGCGCGCGCTATCTCGGCCGGCTGGCCGGCAGGGCCCATCTCGCCGACGGGCGCGCGCAGATCGTGCTCGACGGCGGCACGGTCGCCGCGCGCGGCGTGCCGGGGGGCGACAGGCTGGCGCTCACGCTCGACGCGACGCCGGCGAAGAACAGGCTGGACATCGCCTTGAAGCTCGACGCGCCGACCAGGGGGCTGGTCGCCGGGCTGGCCGGGCTGGAGGCACCGCTCGGCTTCACGGTGGCGGGCAAGGGGGATTGGGCGCGCTGGCAGGGCAAGGCCCGGGGCACGCTGGGCGGCGCGGCGCTGGCCGATCTCGACCTGATCGCGACCAATGGCCGCTTCCAGCTGCGCGGACCGCTGCATCCCGGGGTGTGGATGAAGGGGCCGGTCGAGCGGCTCGCGGCGCCGCGGCTCGATCTCGACCTCGATGCGAAATGGGCGGATCGTGCCGCCGACGGCGTGGTCAAGCTGCGCTCCGCCGCGCTGTCGGTAGAGGCGGTCGGCAAGGTCGATCTCGGGCATAATCGGTTCCACGACCTCAGGGTCGATGCGATCCTGCTCAAGGCCGGGGCGATCGCGCCGAACCTGGTCGGGCGGGCGGTGCATGCCTCGCTGGCGCTGGACGGCGCGTTCGATCGGCCGGTGGTCGACTACAAGCTCACCGCCGGCGCGCTCGGCTTTGGCGAGACGGTTGCCGAGAAGCTCTATGCCGAAGGGCGGGCGCGGGTGGACGCGAAGCGCATCCTGGTGCCGATCCGGGCGCGGGCGGCGCGCGTCTCCGGCCTCAACGCGGCGGCCGGCGGGCTGGTCACGAGCCTGGCCGTCAGCGGCGACCTTGCGATCTCGGGCCAGCAGCTGCTCTCCGACAATCTCCGCATCCGTTCCGACAAGATCGACGCGACCGCGATCGTCGCCGCCGATATCGGCCGCGGGCGCTATACCGGCGCGCTCAAGGGGCGCGTGAACGACTATCGGATCGACGGGGTGGGGGTCGTCGACCTCAGGACCGATGCCGAGCTGTTCGCCGCGCCCGGCGGTGGCTGGGGCATTCGCGGCCATATCGCCGGCCAGTCCCGGAAGATCTTCAGCGACGGCGCGCGGGAATTCCTGGGCGGGAACGCCGTCGCATCGGCGCGCCTGGTGCTCGATCCCAAGGGGGTGATCAGCATCAGCGACGTGAAGATGAAGGCGCCGCAGTTCCGCGTCCTGCGCGGCTCGGGCCGCTATGATCCCGCCGGGCCGATCCTGATCGACGCCGATGCGGTTTCGGACCAATATGGCCCGCTCACCGCGCGCGTGACCGGCACGCTGAATGCGCCCGCGATCCTGCTGAAGGCGCCCCGGCCCGGGCTGGGCATCGGACTGGTGGATCTCGAGGCGCGCATCCGCGGTCGCGGCGATGCCTGGGCGGTCGCGGCGAACGGCAATACCGATTATGGGCCGTTCGAGGCCGACGTCCTGGTGCGCACCGGCAACCGGCTGGCGATCGACGTCAATTCGGGCCGCTTCGCCGGCATGGACGTCTCCGGCAAGGTCGAGCAGACTGCCGCCGGACCCTTTGCCGGCGAACTGGCGTTCAACGGATCGGGCGTGACGGGCCGGGCGACGCTCTCGGCGCAAGGCAAGCTGCAGCGCGCCGATGTGAAGGCGACCGCCGCCAATGCGAAGATCCCGGGCGCCGCGGGGCTCACCATCGGCCGTGCGCTGATCGACGGCAGCGTGGTGCTGGCCGACACGCCGGAGATCCATGGCGACGTGCAGGTCGCGAACCTGCGCCAGGGCAATTTCGTGCTCAAGACCGCCCGGGCGAAGGTCGCCTATGCCGGCGGTAACGGCACGGCCCAGGTCTTCGCCAATGGCTCCACCGGGGTGCCGTTCCAGATCGCCGCCAATGCGCGGCTCGCGCCCGATGCCTGGCTGGTGGCGGTGCAGGGGCAGGGGAGCGGCGTGCAGTTCCGCACCGCCCAGCCGGCGCATGTCGCGATCCGGGAGGGCGTCTATCACCTGCTTCCCACCAAGATCGATTTCGACAAGGGCAGCGCGCGAGTGGCGGGCAGCTATGGCAAGGGCATGGTGCTGCAGGCGCGGCTCGACAGCCTGGACCTGGCGGTGGTCAACGCCTTCGTCCCCGATCTCGGCATCGGCGGCACCGCAACGGGCAGCCTTGATTTCGCTCAGACCTCGTTCGAGGCCTTCCCCAGTGCCGATGCGCGGCTCGAGATCGCCGATTTCACTCGCGCCAGCCTGGCCAGCCTCTCGACGCCGGTGCAGGTGAGCTTCGTCGGCAAGCTGCTGCCCGATGGCGGCGACGCGCGGGCGCTGATCCGGCGTGGCAATGCCACGATCGGCCGCGTGGTGGCGACGCTGAGCCCGCTCGGCCCGGAGGCCGGGCCCTGGACCGAACGCATGCTCGCCGCCCCGCTGTCGGGCGGCATCCGCTACAATGGGCCGGCGGCGGTGCCCTTCTCGCTGGCGGGGCTCTCGGGCCAGCAGCTCGACGGGCCGATCGGCATCGCGGCGGATTTCTCGGGCAAGGTCGAGGAGCCCCGGCTCACCGGCGTCGTCCGGGCGACCAACCTCCATTACGAGAATGAGAATTTCGGCACCCGGCTCACCGCGATGCAAGTGGACGGCACCTTCTCGAACGACGAGTTCATCCTCAATTCGCTCACCGCCAAGGCGGGGGACGGCACGGTGGCCGCGCAGGGCAGGGTCAGCCTGTCCTCGGCCAATGGCTATCCGATCGCGATCACCGCGGACCTCAACAATGCCCGCCTGGCGCGCAGCGACGCTTTGGGGGCGACGGCGACGGGCAAGATCAGCATCACCAAGAATCCCGAGGTCTCGCGGATCGAGGGGCGGCTGACGATCCCCGAGGCGCATTACCAGATCATCCGCCAGGGCGCCGCCGAAGTGCCCGAGCTCACCGGCGTGCGCCGCAAGAGCGCGACCGGGGAGGACCAGGGGCCGGCGCCGGTGATCCGCCGCGCCTTCGGCGATTTCGACCTCAATCTGCGCATCGATGCCGACAACCGGCTGTTCGTCACCGGCATGGGCCTGGAATCGGAATGGCGCACCCAGATCACGGTGCGCGGCACCACGCTGGCGCCCGACATTCGCGGCACCATGGAGATCGTGCGCGGCACCTACAGCTTCGCCAGCCGCCGCTTCGACATCTCGCGCGGTACCATCCGTTTCCAGGGTTCGGCGCTCACCAATCCATCGGTGGACATCCAGGCGAATACCACCGCGGAGGGCATCACGGCGATCCTCACCGTCTCGGGCACCGCGCAGCAGCCGCAGATCGCGTTCAGCTCCACGCCGGCGCTGCCGCAGGAGGAAGTGCTCTCGCGCCTGTTCTTCGGCACCAACGTGACCAACCTCTCCGCCACCGAGGCGATCCAGCTCGCTGCGGCGCTCCAGTCGCTGAGCGGCACCGGCGGCGGGCTCAATCCGCTCGGCCAGCTCAAATCGGCGACCGGCATCGACCGGCTGCGCATCCTGGGCGCCGACGACGCGACCGGCCGCGGCACGGCGCTGGCGGCGGGCAAATATCTGACCAACGACATCTATGTGGAGATCATCACCGATGCGCGGGGCTTCACCGCCACCCAGATCGAGATATCGCTCAGCCGCACCCTGAGCCTGCTCTCCCAGGCGGGCTCCTTTGGCGGCTCGAGCGTCAGCCTCAAATATTCGCGGGATTATTGAGCCTGTCGATTTCCCTGCTTACAGTGGTGTAAACAGATCGGCGGGAGAGGCACGTGGCCGAGCATTTCGACGTGGTGATCGTGGGAGCCGGCATTTCCGGCGTGGGTGCGGCATATCATCTCCAGGCGAACAGTCCGGACCGCAGCTATGTGGTGCTCGAGGGCCGCGAGCGGCTGGGCGGCACCTGGGACCTGTTCCGCTATCCGGGCATCCGTTCGGACTCGGACATGTTCACGCTCGGCTTCTCCTTCCGACCCTGGACCGCGAGCAAGGCGATCGCCGATGGCCCGTCGATCCTCAACTATCTGGAGGAAGCGGCCCGGGACTATGGGATCGACGAGCATATCCGCTATTCGACTCGGGTGACCGGCGCGAGCTGGTCGACGGAAGACGCGCTGTGGACCGTCACCGCCGAGCGGGGCGGGGAGGAAGTGACCTTCACCTGCGCCTTCCTGTTCCTGTGCACCGGCTATTACAACTACGCGCGCGGCCATACCCCCGATTTCGCCGGGACCGCCGACTTCAAGGGCCGGATCGTCCATCCGCAATTCTGGACCGACGACATCGACTATAAGGACAAGCGCGTCGTGGTGATCGGCAGCGGCGCGACGGCGGTGACGCTGGTGCCGGAGCTGGCCAAGCAGGCGGCGCACGTCACCATGCTCCAGCGCTCTCCCACCTACATCGTCTCGCGGCCTTCCCAGGACAAGCTTGCCAACTGGATGCGCGGCTGGATGCCGTCGATGACCGCTTATGGCCTCACGCGCTGGAAGAACGTGCTGCTCCAGCAATTCTTCTTCCGCCTCGCCCGCAAGAACCCCGAAAAGACCCGCGAGCGGATCGTCCAGATGGCCCGGGACGAGCTGGGGCCCGACTATGACGTCGCTACGCATTTCACGCCCCGCTACAATCCTTGGGACCAGCGCGTCTGCCTGGTGCCCGATGCCGACCTGTTCGCCGCGCTGCGCGAGGGCAAGGCCGAAGTGGTGACCGACACGATCGCGCGGTTCACCGAGACCGGGCTGGCGCTCGGCTCGGGCAAGACGCTGGACGCGGACCTGGTCGTCACGGCGACGGGGCTCGAGATCCAGCTGTTCAGCGGCATGCCGATCCGGGTGGACGGCAAGGCCTTCGAGCCTGCCAAAGCAATGACCTACAAGGGCATGATGTTCTCCGACGTGCCCAATTTCGCGATCTCCTTCGGCTATACCAACGCCAGCTGGACGCTGAAGAGCGACCTCACCGCCAACTATGTCACGCGCCTGCTCAACGCGATGCGCAAGCGCCGCATGCGGCAAGTGACGCCCCGCATGGCCGCGCCGGTCGAGGAAGCGCCGTTCCTCGACTTCACTTCCGGCTATGTCCAGCGCGCGGCGGACAAGCTCCCTCGCCAGGGCACGCGCAAGCCGTGGCGGCTCAACCAGAATTATGCCCGCGACGTGATGGCCCTCAAGTTCGGCGGGATCGACCAGGAGATGGAGTTCTCCAGTCCCGAACCCGCGAACAAGGCCGCCGCCTAGGGAAGCAACGCCTTCGCCGCCGCGACGCCGCTGTTGTAGGCGCCGTGCACGGTCGAGAATTCGCCGTCGGAACATGCCTCGCCGGCGAAGCGGATGCGCGGGTCCAGCGGCGTGCGCAGCACCGCGCGGGCACCGCGCCGGCCGGGCAGGGCATGGCTGTAGCTGCCGAGGATGTGCGTCTCGCGGCCCCAGGCCGAGCCGGCGACGAAGCGCAGCTTCCCGCGCCATTCGCTGCCGAGCAGGTGGCACAGCTCGCCGATCGCGAAGTCGGCGGCGCCGTTCAGCCCTTCCTTCTCCATCGCCCGCGCCCCTTCGCCGCCGAACATGCACTCGACGATCGGGCGGCCAAAGGGCCGGAGCGTATAGCTGCCGGTGCGCGCGCTGCGCGGATTGCCGACCAGATGGGCATTGTCGTCGATCTCCTCGCCGCCCTCCAGCGCGAAGAACAGCTTGTCGGCAAGGCCGAGCGGCAGCTCGGACGCGGCGTGGAAGATCGCGTCATGGCCCGGCACGCGCAGGGCACCGCGCGCCAGGACGTTGGTGGAGACGGTGACGATCGCGGCATCGGCGGTGATCGTGCCCCGGGGCGTGGCGATGCGGAGCCGCTTGCCCGTGTTGTCGATCGCGCTCACCGGCGTCGCCAGCGCCACGGGCAGCCCCGCGGCATGGGAGGCGACCAGCGCGCCATAGCCCTGCTCGACTCGCCAATCCGTGTCGATCGAGGCTTCGTCATAGGCGTGCCAGTCGGCCACCGACATCTCGCGCATTGGCGCGCCGTTGATGAAGCCCGAGAGCGCGTCGAGCGCGGCGTTCCATTCGCCCGCCGGCAGCAGCAGGTCCGAGGCGCGGTCGCTCGGCGGAGGGGTGGCCATCGCCGCCATGCAGGCGTCGAACACTTCCCACAATCCGGCCTGTTCGGTTCGCGAGAGGCCGAGTTCGCGCCACTGCTCGTCCCAGAGCGGGGGAGATCGATAGACCGCGAAGCCGCCTGCCTCCGCGATCGCCACCCAGGGGTTCTTGGGCGCCGAATGGAGCCAGCCCGCGCCCAGGTCGATCGGCAGCCCTGCGACATGCACCGTATGGGCGCGCCCGCCGAGCCGGTCCTGCGCCTCGAGCAGCAGCACGTCCCTGCCGGCATCGGCGAGGGTGCGCAGCGCCCCGATACCCGCCGCACCGCCGCCGATCACGACGATGTCGGCATGATCCTTCATGTCGCCGGCCGGCTCTTGAGCAGGGCGGAGCGCAGGCATTCGCAGACGATCTCGTCGCGCTGGTTGCGCATGCGATGCTGCCAGGTGACGATGCCCTGGCCGGGGCGCGACTTGCTGGGGCGGACTTCGGTCACTTCGCTTTCCGCCCGCAGCGTATCGCCGATGAAGACGGGCTTGGGCATGCGCAACGCGTCATAGCCGAGATTGGCGACCAGGGTGCCCGCGGTGGTGTCGCCCACGGTGATCCCCACCATCAGGCTGAAGGTGAAGGTGCCGTTGACGAGGATCTGGCCGAACTCGCTCGCCCGCGCCGCCTCGGCATCGAGGTGGAGCGGCTGGGTGTTGTGCGTCATCGTCGAGAAGAGGAGATTGTCCGTCTCCGTCACGGTACGGCGGAGTTCGTGGACGATGATGTCGCCGACCTGCCACGCGTCGAAATATCTGCCTGCCATTCGTTCCGCCTCTTTCCTGGTCATGCTGAACTTGTTTCAGCATCCAAAGCGCCACAAGCGATATCGCTCGAGGAGAGTTGGACCCTGAAACAAGTTCAGGGCGACGGCTGGGGGTTATTCGGCCCGTTCCACTTTCACCAGCAGCGTGCCTTCGCTCACCTGGTTGCCCTGGACGGCGTTGAGCTCCGCGACCGTGCCGTCGAATGGCGCGGTGAGGCCATGTTCCATCTTCATTGCCTCTAGCGTGACGAGGCGCTGGCCCCTGGTGACCGCGTCGCCCGCCGCTACCTCCACGGCGGTGACTCGGCCGGGCATGGGGGCAAGGATCGCGCCGTCGCCGGCAATGCCCGCCGTGCCGCCCCGGTGGCGCGCGAGCGCGATGCCGAAGGTCAGTCCATTCCGGGTGACCAGCGCTACGCCCGGGGCTGCCGTGGACGTATAGACGTCGCCATCGAAATCATCCGGTGCCGCCAGGGCATAGGCCTGGCCGGCGGCAGTCATCCGCACGGTCATGTTCGGGGCCGCGTTGAGACGGAAGCCGTTCAACCCCTCCCGCTGGCGATCTTCGAACTGGTGGACCAGCTGGACAGCGGCCTGGCGCAGCATCTCGCGGCTCGGTTCGGCGGACGGGATGAGATCCTCGGCATGGTCGGCGAGGAACGCCGTCGTCACGTCGCCGTCCTGGAAGACGGGATGCGTCGCCGCGCGGTGGAGGAAGGCCGCGTTGGACTTGACCGGCCAGACCGCGACGCCCTCGAGCTTCTGGGCCAGCAGGGAGAGTGCGTCTTCGCGCGTGTCGCCATTGGTGATGATCTTGGCGATCATCGGATCGTAGAAGGGCGAGATGACCGAGCCCTGCTCGAACCCGGTCTCGACGCGCACATGATCCTCCGGGAAATGGCACTGCTCGAGCGTGCCGGTCGAAGGAAGGAAGGTGACGGGGTCCTCGGCGTAGAGCCGGGCTTCGAAGGCCCAGCCGTTGATCGCCAGCTCGTCCTGCCGCCTGGGCAGTTCCTCGCCCGAAGCCACGCGCAGCTGCCACTCGACCAGATCCTGGCCGGTGATCTCCTCGGTCACCGGATGCTCGACCTGGAGGCGGGTGTTCATTTCCATGAACCAGATGCGGTCGGCGCGCAGGCCTTCGCTGGCATCGGCGATGAACTCGATCGTGCCGGCGCCGACATAGTCGACCGCCCTGGCCGCGCGGACGGCGGCGGCGCAGATCGCCTCGCGCGTATCCGCATCCATGCCCGGGGCCGGCGCTTCCTCGATCACTTTCTGGTGCCGGCGCTGGAGCGAGCAGTCGCGCTCGAACAGGTGGACGACATTGCCGTGGGTGTCGCCGAACACCTGCACTTCGATGTGGCGGGGCGAGAGGATATATTTCTCGAGCAGCACCCGCTCATCGCCGAACGAGCTGGCGGCCTCGCGCTGGCACGAGGCCAGCGCGTCGGGAAAGCCTTCCGGCGCCTCGACCAGGCGCATGCCCTTGCCGCCGCCGCCGGCCACGGCCTTGATCAGCACGGGATAGCCGATCGCGTCCGCCTCCGCCTGCAAGCGATCGGGCGACTGGTCCTCGCCGAGATAGCCGGGAGTGACGGGCACGCCGGCGGCGATCATCCGCGCCTTGGCGGCATCCTTCAGACCCATGGCGCGGATGCTGTCCGGCCGGGGGCCGACCCAGACCAGGCCGGCGGCGATCACCGCCTCGGCGAAATCGGCATTCTCCGAAAGGAAGCCATAGCCGGGATGGATCGCCTCGGCCCCGGTCTGCTTCGCGGCGGCGATGATCTTCTCGCCGACCAGATAGCTCTCCCGGGCGGGAGAGGGGCCGATATGCACGGCCGCGTCGGCCTGGCGGACGTGCAGTGCCCTGGCGTCGGCATCCGAATAGACCGCGACCGTGCGGATGCCCATGGCGCGCGCGGTGCGGATGATGCGGCAGGCGATCTCGCCGCGATTGGCGATGAGCAGGGACTGGATCATCGGGCGGCCTCGCGGAAGTTTACGAAGTTTAGGCTATGGGGGCCCCGATTTCCCCGCTCAGGCGCCGGCTGCGAAGGCTGGAGAATGGCGAGGCGAAGGCTGCGCTGCATCGTTGCCGGTGGAAACACGCGAAATCCTATTTGGGAAGCGGAAATCACGGATGCCGCTCCGGAAAGCCGTGCCGCTCGGCCAGGGCCGCGAGCAGCGCCTCGATCTCGTTGACGAAGCCGGCGCTCCCGTCCTCCCGGGTCCAGGCGAGCGCGGGAAGATTCTGGTTCGCCTCGCCGATCGCCGCCACCACCGCGGCGCGCGGGCGCGGCCAGGCGACGCGGACCACTTCGATATCGGCGGCGCGCTCCGGGAAGGTGGCGAGCAGGCCTTCGATGATCATGCAGTCCCGGCAATAGAAGACCCGTTCGCCGCCAAGGGCGGGATCGGCGAATGCATGCTCGAGCAGGAAGAGCGTGTCGCGGCTCATTGCGCCGCGCAGCCGGTGGTGCGCTGCGACCAGGTGACGTTGAGCACCTTCCACGACGCATTCTCGCGGACCAGGTCGAAATGGTTGATCCCGCAATGATGGGCCTTGCCGTCGATCAGGAAGACATAGGGCGCCCAGACCATGGCGATGTCGCCGTCCACTTCGATCGCCGGCAGCGAGATGCGCTCCTCGAGCTTCTCGGAGCCCGGCTTGATGCCCGCGGCGAACTCGGCCCAGCTGAGATGGCGGATGGCGCGGCTGCCGTCGGGCTTCTCGATCGCGACGGTGGCGCCGCCCTCGGGCCGGGTCTGGGCAAGGATCGCGGCGCCGTCGCGCGCGGCCAGGCCGGCGAACATGGCGTTGATCGGCGTCATCACGGCCGCGGCCTCGGCATCCTCATAGGGCAGCGGGTTGGCCGGGGGCAGCCTGGGCGTGGGCGTGGTCTGGGCCAGTGCCGGCAGCGGGGCGAGGAGGGCTAAGGGGAGAAGAAGCTGCTTCATTCCGGACCTTTCAATTCCTCCCCGAGCTAGTCTCGGGGAGGGGGACCATGCAAAGCATGGTGGAGGGGCAGGCGCGATGTTCAAGGATCATTCGCCGAAGGGAAGCAAACGGGCGGTACTGCAAGCGCGGGCGCGGCGGCGCGAGATGAGCTTGCCCGAGGGACTTCTTTGGAGAGAGCTTCGCAAGCGACCTGTGGGGCTCAAATTCCGGCATGAGCACGCCACCGGCGAATTCAGTCTCGATTTCTATTGCAGCGATGCCCGGCTCGCCATCGAGGTGGATGGGGAGGCACATGGGTTTGGCGATCGGCCGGAGCGGGACGCTCGACGCGATTCCTGGCTCGCCACGAATGGCATCCAGACTCTGCGCGTTCCGGCCATCGAAATTCTTCGCGATCTCGATGCAGTTCTCCGCGGGATCATTGCCGAAGCGCGTTCGCGATTGCCCCTCCACCACCCGGCTGCGCCGGGCGGTCCCCCTCCCCGAGACGAGCTCGGGGAGGAATGAAGCAGGCGTGTCTGGCCGCATCACATCCGGAACACGCCGAAGGCCGGGCGCTCCGGGATCGGCGCGTTCAGCGTCGCGGCGAGCGCGATGCCGAGCACGTCGCGCGTCTGGGCCGGATCGATGATGCCGTCGTCCCACAGGCGCGCCGTCGCGTGCCACGGATTGCCTTCGTCCTCATAGCGCTGGCGGATCGGGGCCTTGAAGGCCTCGGTCTCCTCTGGCGTCCATTTCTCGGCGTCGCGGTGGACAGTGGCGAGCACCGATGCGGCCTGCTCGCCGCCCATCACCGAGATGCGGCTGTTGGGCCAGGTGAAGAGGAAGCGCGGCGAATAGGCCCTGCCGCACATGCCGTAATTGCCGGCGCCGAAGCTGCCGCCGATCAGCACGGTGATCTTGGGCACGGTGGCGGTGGCGACGGCGGTGACCAGCTTCGCGCCATGTTTCGCAATGCCTTCCGCCTCATATTTACCGCCGACCATGAAGCCGGAGATGTTCTGGAGGAAGAGCAGCGGAACGCGGCGCTGGCAGGCCAGCTCGATGAAGTGCGCACCTTTCTGCGCGCTCTCGCTGAACAGCACCCCGTTATTGGCGATGATGCCCACCGGCATGCCCCAGATATGCGCGAAGCCGCAGACCAGCGAGGTGCCGTAGAGCGGCTTGAACTCGTGGAATTCGCTGCCGTCGGTGATGCGGGCGATGACCTCGTGCACGTCATAGGGGGCGCGGACGTCCTCGGGGACGACGCCGTACAGCTCTTCCGCGTCATATTTCGGCGCGCGCGGATCGAGCAGCGCGATATCCGGCGTGCGATCGGCGGGCAGGTGGCTGACGATGTCGCGGACGATGGTCAGCGCATGTTCGTCATTCTCGGCGAGGTGATCGACCACGCCCGACTTGCGCGCATGGAGGTCGCCGCCGCCCAGGTCTTCCGCCGAGATGACTTCGCCGGTGGCGGCCTTCACCAGTGGCGGGCCGGCGAGGAAGATCGTGCCCTGCGCACCGACGATCACCGTCTCGTCGGACATGGCGGGGACATAGGCGCCGCCGGCGGTGCAGCTGCCCATCACGCAGGCGATCTGCGGGATGCCCTTGGCCGACATGTTGGCCTGGTTGAAGAAGATGCGGCCGAAATGGTCGCGATCGGGGAAGACCTCGGCCTGGTGGGGCAGGTTGGCGCCGCCCGAATCGACCAGGTAGATGCAGGGCAGGCGGTTCTGCTCGGCGATCTCCTGGGCGCGGAGATGCTTCTTCACCGTCATCGGATAATAGGTGCCGCCCTTCACCGTCGCATCGTTGCAGACGATCATCACGGTGCGCCCCGAGACCCGGCCGATGCCGGCGATCATGCCGGCACCGGGCACCTCGCCCCCGTACATGTCGCAGGCGGCGAGCTGGCCGATCTCGAGAAAGGGGGCGCCGGGATCGAGCAGCCGCTCGACGCGCTCGCGCGGGAGCAGCTTGCCGCGGCCGGCATGGCGTTCACGGGCGGCTTCGCTGCCGCCGAGCGCCGCCCGGGCGACATCGGCGCGAAGCCGCTCCGCCAAAGCGCGATTGTGCGCGGCACGGGCACGGAACTCCGCGCTGTCCGCCGCAACCCTCGAATCGAGCACCGGGGCGCTCATAGATAGGGCATCCTTCCTGTCCTAGTTTTCCCTTCCCTACACTGGCCGGGCGGGCATGGGAAGGTGCTGGCGCAAAGCATCGCGCAGGAGTAGCGCTCTTGTCATACAGTAATACGGGAGAGTCGGCTTGAAGACTTACACGCTCCTCGTCGCGGCACTGCTCGCGACCACCGCCTGCACCCCCTCGGGCCCCGGCACGGGTACCACCGCCGCGGCCGGCACCGGCGTCGGCGTCGACCTGGTCGGGCTCGACAAGCAGGTGAAGCCGGGTGACGATTTCGAGGAATATGCCAATGGCGGCTGGCGCGCGAAGACGGAGATTCCGGCCGATCGCGTCATCACCGGCATGTTCCTCGACGTGTTCAACAAGGCCGAGGCGAACAACAAGGCGATCATCGACGCCGCGTTGAAGGCCGATGCCGCCACCGGCACCGATCAGCGGCGGATCGCCGACTGGTACAAGGCCTATACCGACACCGCCGGGATCGAGGCGCGCGGGCTGACGCCGCTCAAGCCGGTGCTGGACGCCATCGCCGCGCTGAAGGACAAGCATGCGCTCTCGGCGATGCTGGGCGGCAATGTCCGCGCCGATGTCGATCCGCTCAACGCGACCAATTTCCACACCGAGAACCTGTTCGGCCTGTGGGTGAGCCAGGCGCTCGACAAGCCCGACCAGACCGTGCCCTATGTGCTGCAGGGCGGCCTCGGGCTCGAGGACCGCGACTATTATCTCTCGAAGACCGACGCGATGGCCAAGGCGCGCGAGGGCTATAAGGCCTATCTGCTCAAGGTCTTCACGCTGGCGGGCATGCGCGATCCGGCGGCGCGCGCCGCGCGGGTCTTCGATCTCGAGACCAAGATCGCCACGGCGCATACCGACATCGTCGCCAGCCAGGACGTCCAGAAGGCCGACAATTGGTGGAAGAAGGCCGATTTCGCGGCCAAGGCACCGGGGATCGACTGGGACGGCTTCTGGAACGCCGCCGGGCTGGGCGGGCAGCAGGAATTCATCGTCTGGCATCCGGCCACCACGGCGAAGCTGGCCAAGCTGGTCGAGAGCGAGCCGATCGAGGCCTGGCAGGACTGGCTGGCCTTCCATCAGATCAACCAGGTGACCGCGGCACTGCCGGCGAAGTTCGACCAGGCGAGCTTCGATTTCTTCTCGAAGCAGCTGCGCGGCCAGCAGGCGATGCGCCCGCGCGAGAAGCGCGCCATCGCCAGCGTCAACAACAATCTGGGCGACGCGGTCGGCCAGCTCTATGTGAAGGACTATTTCCCGGCCTCGTCCAAGGCGGACATCCAGAACATGGTGGCGAACATCAAGGCGGCGTTCGACAAGCGCGTCGCCGGCCTCAGCTGGATGGACGAGGCGACCAAGACCGAGGCGCGCAAGAAGATCGAGACGATGCGCGTCGGCGTCGGCTATCCGGAAGCCTGGCGCGACTATGCCTCGCTCGAGGTGAAGGCAGACGACCCGGTCGGCAACCTGCAGCGCGCCGAGAAGGCCGAGACGCGGCACCAGCTCGCCAAGATCGGCAAGCCGGTGGACAAGGGCGAATGGTGGATGACGCCGCAGACGGTGAATGCCGTGAACCTGCCGCTGCAGAACGCGCTCAACTTCCCGGCGGCGATCCTGCAGGCGCCCTTCTACGATCCCAAGTCCGACGCGGCGGCCAATTACGGCTCGATCGGCGCGACGATCGGCCATGAGATCAGCCACAGCTTCGACAATACGGGATCGAGCTTCGACAGCGCCGGCAAGCTGCGCAACTGGTGGACGCCGGAGGACCTGAAGCACTTCCAGGAAGCCAGCGCGGCGCTGGCGGCGCAGTACAGCGCCTATGAGGTGCTGCCGGGCCTGTTCCTCAACGGCAAGCAGGTGCTGGCGGAGAACATCGCCGATGTGGCGGGGCTGACCGCGTCCTATGAGGCCTATCACGCCTCGCTCAAGGGCAAGGAGGCGCCGGTGATCAACGGGCTGACCGGCGACCAGCGCTTCTTCCTCGCTTATGCCCAGAGCTGGCGCGAGAAGCAGCGCCAGGAGGCGTTGCGCGCCGAAGTGGCGACCGATCCGCATGCGCCGGGCCGCTGGCGCGCCTTCACCGTGCGCAATCTCGATGCATGGTATCCCGCATTCAACGTGCAGCCGGGCGAGAAGCTGTACCTCGCGCCCGACAAGCGCGTGAAGATCTGGTGATGCGGGGCTGATCGGACGGTCTGGCGGCAAATAGCCAAATGGGAGACGCGATGCGCTGGATGCCCTTGGGAGCGGTGATCGCATCGCTGCTGTTTGCCGCCGCTTCCGCCGATGCCCGGCCGGGCCCGGACGGCTGGACGCCCGCCTGGACCGCCAGCATGTGGCAGGCGGTGGATCCTGACGATCGCGTGGCGGTGGAGAACGTGACGCTGCGCATGCAGGTGCGCGTCGGCGCGGGCGGGAACAAGGTCCGCATCCGGCTGGCGAACGACTATGGCCAGGCGATGCGGATCGGTGCGGCGACGGTGCGTGTCGCCGGGGGCCTGCCGGTGCGCGTGACGTTCGGCGGGCGCGGCGACGCCAGGCTGCCCGCCGGCGCGCCGCTGGTGAGCGACGCGATCGCGATGCCGGTCCAGGCGTTCGAACAGCTCGAAGTCTCGCTCTACCTGCCGGAAAAGGTCGAGATCGCGACGGTTCATATGGCGCGCGGCGTGCCGACCGACATCTCGGCACCGGGCGACCATAGCGGCGAGGCGTTCGAGGCGGTCCGGCGGTCGGACCCGCGGCCGCTGCTCGCGCAAGTCGATGTGCTGGGGCCGGAGCCGCGCCCGGTGATCGTCGCCTATGGCGATTCGATCACCGACAATGTCGGCTGCGCGAACGGTGCGGTGCCGGCGTGCCGCTGGGGCGATGTGCTCGGCCGGCGCATCGCCGCGGCGGGCATGCCGCATGTGGTGGTGACTCAGGCGATCGGCGGCAATCGCATCCTGCAGGGCGGGCTGGGCCCGACCGCGCTCGCTCGCTTCGACCGCGACGTGCTCGCCTTGCCCGGCGTTTCCCATGTCGTGCTGCTCGAGGGAGTCAATGATATCGGCAATTCGGGCAAGAACCGCGGCGGCGTGCGAAACCCGGTGCTGTCGCCCGAGGACCTGAAGGCGGCCTATCGCCAGCTCGTCGTGCGGGCGCATGCGCATGGGATCAAGGTGATCGCGGCGACGATCCTGCCCTATGAAGGCGCCGACTATCACACGCCCGACGGCGAGGCGCTGCGCGTTGCGATCAACGATTGGATGCGCGGTTCGGGCATCTTCGACGGCGTGGTCGACATGGAGAAGGCCGTCGTCGATCCCGCCAATCCGAAGCGGCTGGCACCGGCCCTGCAAGGCGGGGACAATCTCCACCCCAACGGCGCCGGCCAGACCCGGATGGGGGAGGCGATTCCGCTGTCGCTGTTCGAGTGACGCTCCCGAACGGATCGACATTCAGGCACTTCGCGCACCCATAACTGTGAGCCCGGCCCTGTGCCGGGGTCCGCCGGGAGGCGAGCGGGAAGCCAGGAGCTTCCGGGGCTGGACTTGAGGCACCGTGGCCCCCGGCACAAGGCCGGGGTGACGAGGTGAGGGATCGGGGCGCCTCAGGCCCCGATCAGCTCGCGTCCGATCAGCATGCGGCGGATCTCGTTGGTGCCGGCGCCGATGTCGAGCAGCTTGGCGTCGCGGGCGAAGCGCTCTACCGGCCAGTCCTTGGTATAGCCGGCGCCGCCCAGCGCCTGGATCGCCTCGAGCGATACCTTCACGGCGTTCTCCGAGGCGAGCAGGATCGCGCCGGCCGCGTCGAAGCGCGTGGTCTTGCCGGCGTCGCAGCTCTTCGCCACGGCATAGACATAGGCGCGGGCGCTGTTCAGCGCGACGTACATGTCCGCCACCTTGGCCTGCATCAGCTGGAAATGGCCGATCGGCTGGCCGAACTGCCTGCGCTCGCGGATATAGGGCAGCACGACGTCGAGGCAGGCCTGCATGATGCCGAGCTGGATGCCGGCGAGCACGGTGCGCTCATAGTCCAGGCCCGACATCAGCACGCCGACACCGCCGTTGAGCGGGCCCATGACATTCTCTTCCGGAACCTCGCAATCGTCGAACACCAGCTCGGCGGTGGGCGAGCCGCGCATGCCCATCTTGTCGATCTTCTGGCCGATCGAGAAGCCGGGCATGTCCTTCTCGATCAGGAAGGTGGTGATGCCGCGCGAGCCTTCGCCCGTCTTGGCATAGACGACCAGCGTGTCCGCATAGGCCGCGTTGGTGATCCAGAACTTGGTGCCGTTGAGCACATAGCCGCGGTCGGTCCGCTCGGCGCGCAGCTTCATCGAGACGACGTCCGAGCCGGCGCCTGCCTCGGACATGGCGAGCGACCCGACATGCTCGCCCGAGATCAGCTTGGGAAGATATTTGGCCTTCTGCTCGGGATTGGCCCAGCGGCGGATCTGGTTGACGCACAGGTTCGAGTGCGCGCCGTAGCTGAGGCCAATCGAGGCCGATGCGCGGGCGATTTCCTCCTGCGCGACGACATGCTCGAGATAGCCCAGGCCCAGGCCGCCCCATTCCTCCTCGACGGTGATGCCGTGCAGGCCGAGCTCGCCCATCGCCGGCCAGAGCTCGGCCTTGGGAAACCAGTCGTCCGCGTCGATCTTCGCGGCGAGCGGTTCGATGCGCTCCTTGGCGAAGCGCTGCGTCGTCTCGCGGATCATGTCGGCGGTTTCGCCGAGGCTGAAATCGAGCGTGGGATCCATGGGTTTCTCTCCGGGATATGCGCGTCAGCAGTGCTGACCTTTTTCTGCGCGCTTTTCCCCGATTTCGCGCGGGGCGGCAAGGGGAGAGGAGAGGCGGTGCGCAATTCCCCCGGCGCGACCCATGCCGGGGGAATCGGGGGAAACTCAGGCTTCCGCGCCGGCGAGATCCACTTCGTCTTCGTCCTGCAGCACATGGCTGGTCGGCCAGATGCCGATCGAGCCCGGCACGCCGCTGACGTCGATCCAGCTCCATTGCTTGTCGCCACCATATAGGGTGACGGTGCGGCCGGGGGCCTGGATCTGCAGCTTGCCGCCGCCGGTGGTATAGGGCGCCTTGTGCTGGGCCCCGAGGAAACTGATCAGGCAAGTGCCCGAGGGGCTGAGATCGGGCATCTGGATTTCGATGTTACCCTTGATCGGATGGCCGAGCACCGAGGCATCGATGGCGAAGCTGGCGAATAGCGGCATGAGCGCATTGGCCTTGCCGGCGCCGATCTTGGGAAAGCGATTGAGATATACGTCGAACGTCTCGCCCTCATTCAGAGCAGGGTTCACGAAATTTATAAGGTTGGCCACGGCTCGCTCCTCGAAATAGACAAATATCGCGAATGTATTTGTCGATATTATATTGAGCGTTATCGAGGTGAGTCGGTCAACTGGACTCGGGGTTATATTGGATTCAACCTGATCCGATCCGGATTTGGTGCGATCAGCTGGTGACGATCATCCCGTCACGCACCGTCACCGGCCAGCGGCGCAGCCTTGCCCCGACACAGGGGCCGCCGACACAGGTTCCATCCTCGATCCGGTACAGCGCGCCGTGCCAGCTGCACTGGATATGGCCGCCATCGGGCGTGAGATAATCGTCCAGCCTGTTGGTGAGCGGCAGCGCCATATGGGCGCACAGGTCGAGATAGCCATGGACCGTCTCACCCCGGCGCACGACGAAGCCGTGGAAGCGGCCGGCGCGCATCTCGAGCACGAAGTTGCGCGCGTTGCCGTCGGGGATGAGGTCGAGCGGGCCGAGCGTTACGTCGGGAGGCGTTTCGGTGAGGCGTTCCATGCTCAATTCCTCCCCCAGCTTGCTAGAGGAGGGGGGGCGCCGAAGGCGGTGGAGGGGCATGGCGGGAAACCGCCGCATTCCGCAGCGGCCCCTCCACCATTCGCTACGCGAACGGTCCCTCTCCCCGAGACGAGCTCGGGGAGGAATTTCATGGCAGCTTCGCCTTTGGGAAGCCCGTCCAGGCCGCGTCATAATCGGGCTGGGCGCGATCGAGCGCATATTGCGTGGGCCTGTAGGGCCAGCAGGTCTCGACCATGAAGGCCATCGTCCCGTCGATCTTGTGCGGCTTCAGGTCGGCGTTGCTTGCGCCCTGCCAGCTGGCGACATCGGGACCGTGCCCGGCCATGAGATTGTGGAGCGACAGGCCGCCGGGGGCGAAGCCCTCTGCCTTGGCGTCATAGGCGCCGGTGATCAGGCCCATCGCCTCGCTCATCACGTTGCGGTGGAACCAGGGCGGGCGGAACGTGTCCTCGGCGACCATCCAGCGCGGCGGGAAGATCACGAAATCGGCATTGGCGCGGCCCGGCACGTCGCTGGGCGAGGTGAGGACGGTAAAGATCGACGGATCGGGATGGTCGAAGCTCACCGTGTTCATCGTGTTGAACCGGGCGAGGTCGTAGCGCCAGGGCGCGAGATTGCCGTGCCAGGCCACCACATCGAGCGGGCTATGGGGAAGGGTGGTGGTCCAGAGCGCGCCGAGATGCTTCTGGATGACTTCGAAATCCTCGTCGCGGTCCTCGAACCAGGCGGCGGGCGTCTCGAAGTCGCGCGCATTGGCGAGGCCGTTGGCGCCGATGGGCCCAAGATCGGGCAGGCGGAACAGCGCGCCGTGATTCTCGGCGACATAGCCATGCGCCGTGCCGTCCGGGAGCAGCGCGCGGAAACGCACGCCGCGCGGCACGAGCGCGACCTGGCCGGGCGCGATGTCGATCCGGCCGAGCTCGGTGAGCAGAGTGAGCCGGCCGGCCTGGGGAATGAAGAGCAGCTCGCCGTCCGCGTCGAAGAAGACGCGGGTCTCCATGTCCTTGTTGGCGGCATAGACATGCACCGCCACGCCCTCCAGGTCGGCGGGATCGCGATTGGCGAGCATGGTCGTCATGCCGTCGATCAGGTCGGTGCCGGGGGGCGGCGCCGGAATCGGGTTCCAGCGCAGGCGATTGGGGGGCAGGGCCGCGCCGACCGTGCCGGGCGCGAAGTTCCGGGCGCCTTCGTAGCGCGTGAACGGCGGATGCTCGGCCGTGGGGCGCAGGCGATAGAGCCAGGAGCGGCGGTTCTCGTGCCGGGGCGCGGTGAACGCCGTGCCGGAGAGCTGCTCGGCATAAAGTCCGAAGGCGGGCCGTTGCGGGCTGTTGCGCCCCACCGGCAGCGCGCCGGGCACCGCCTCGGTGGAGACCTGGTTGCCGAAGCCGGGGAAATAGTCGGTCATCGCATCCTCTCTATGCTCGCCTCCCTGTAGCGCTGCCCAGAATAGTGTCAAATGATACTATCTGCTGCGGGATCGGCTATCAGGGCGCGAACCTAAACTTTCTTGGGCGGCGGCGGCGTAATTCCTACTTTTTTGGTAGGTTTAATTCCGGAGTCGTAACCAATGGCCATCATCAGCGCAGCCGCACCCCGGCGGTTCCAGCTGCCGAGCTTCGGCGTGCAGGTCGCCCTCGGCATGGCGGCAGGGCTGGCGCTGGGGCTGACCGCGCGGGCGATCGGCAGCGACGGCGAGACCGCCAACGGCCTCGCCCAGGCATTGCAGACGATCGGGCAGATCTTCGTGCAGCTGCTCAAGGTGCTGGTGCCGCCGCTGGTGTTCACGGCGATCGTCGCCTCGATCGCGGCGCTGCGGGACCTGAACAACGCCGCGCGGCTGGTGGTGCGGACGCTCTTGTGGTTCACGATCACCGCGGCGATCGCGGTGGCGATCGGCATCACGCTCGGCCTTGTGCTCCAGCCGGGCCACCACAGCGCCGTGGCGGCCACTGCGGCAGCGGTGCCTTCGAGCACCGGGAGCTGGCTCGATTTCCTGAAGGGGCTGGTGCCGTCGAATTTCCTGGGCCTGGCGGCGTCGACCCGGCTGGCGGACGGCAGCGCCACCACCGGGCTCTCGTTCAACGTGCTCCAGATCATCGTGCTCGCGGTCGCGATCGGCGCGGCGGCGGTGAAGGCGGGGGAGGCGGGGCACCGCTTTCTCGATTTCAACGCCTCGGCGCTCGCCGTCTTCCGGCTGCTGCTGCGCTGGGTGATCCGGCTGACCCCGATCGGCACCGCGGCGCTGATCGGTGATGCAGTGGTGCGCTATGGCTGGGAGTCGCTGGCGGCGCTCGGCACCTATGCCGGCGCGGTCTATCTCGGGCTCGGCCTGGTGTTGCTCGTCGTCTATCCGGCGCTGCTGGCGGCGCATGGCCTCAGCCCCTTGCGCTTCTTCGCCTCGGCCTGGCCGGCGATCCAGCTCGGCTTCGTCTCGCGCTCTTCGGTCGGCACGCTGCCGGTGACCGAGGACGTGACCGAGCGCGCGCTCGGCGTCCCGCGCGCCTATGCCGCCTTCGCCGTGCCGCTGGGTGCCACGACCAAGATGGACGGCTGCGCGGCGATCTATCCGGCGATCTCGGCGATCTTCGTCGCGCAGTTCTACGGCATCCCGCTGGGGATCGAGCATTATGCGCTGATCGCCTTCGTCTCGGTGCTGGGATCGGCCGCCACCGCCGGCCTGACCGGCGCGACCGTGATGCTCACGCTCACGCTCTCCACGCTGGGGCTGCCGCTGGACGGGGTCGGGCTGCTGCTCGCGATCGACCCGATCCTCGACATGGGCCGGACCGCGACCAATGTGGCGGGGCAGATGCTGGTGCCGGTGATCGTGGCGAAGCGGGAAGGGCTCCTCGACGAGGCGCGCTTCCGCGAGGGGGCGGGCGAAGTGCGCGGCGAGCCGGCATTCGCCTGAGGATTTCGGCCGGGGTGAGCTGCGCGCTACGCAACTGGCGCCGCTCCCCCGGCTCCTCTCCAAGCCGAATTCCGAAGGTTATGCGTCGACCTTGATGACACCCCGGCGGATCTGGTCCAGCTCGATGCTCTCGAACAACGCCTGGAAATTGCCGTTGCCGAAGCCTTCATTGCCCTTGCGCTGGATGATCTCGAAGAAGATCGGGCCGAACATGTTCTCGGTGAAGATCTGGAGCAGGATGCCTTCGTCGCCGATATTGCCGTCGATCAGGATGCGGTTCTTCCTGAGGCGCTCCAGGTCCTCGCCATGCCCGGGCACGCGCTTGTCGACCAGCTCGTAATAGGTCTCGATCGTGTCCTGCAGCTTGACGCCGCGGGCGCGCAGGCGCTCTACCGTGTCGTAGATGTCCGGCGTGGTCAGCGCGAGGTGCTGGATGCCCTCGCCCTTATACTCGCGGATGAACTCCTCGATCTGGCTCTTGTCGTCCTGGCTCTCGTTCAGCGGGATGCGGATGGCCTTGTCGGGCGCGATCATCGCCTGGCTGAACAGGCCGGTCGCCTGGCCCTTGATGTCGAAATACTTCTGCTCCTCGAAGCCGAAGAGCGTCTTGTAGAATTCGCTCCACACCCGCATCTGGCCGCGGCGCACATTGTGCGTGAGGTGATCGAGCAGGTCGAGCCCGACATTGTTCTGCGCCTCGGCCTCCCGCCAGCCCGGGAACTCGGCCCAATCCTGGTAGAGGTCGTAGCCGTCCTCGATGAAATAGAGATAGGAGCCGCCGATGCCGAGGATGACGGTGTCGTCCTCGTCGGTGCGCTTGGCGCCGTGCGCGAGCGCCCACGCCATCGCCTTGGCCGGATCGGCAACGCGGAAGGCCATCGCGCTGGCCGAGGGCCCGTGCTCGCCGCGGAACGCCGCCACGCGGCCGGCCTCGTCGCGATTGAGCATCAGGTTGATGCGGCCCTGCTTGTAGCGGGTGACGTTCTTGCTGGGGTGCCGATGCGTCGGCACGAAGCCCAGCATCTCGAACTGCTTCCCCATCGCCTCGGGATCGGGCGAGGTGAATTCGACGAACTCGAAGCCGTTGAGGCCGAGCGGATTGGCAGGATCGGTCATGGTGCACGCTCCAAGAAGGTAACGCGCGGGCTAGTCCGAAGTGCAGTTAGTGTCAATTGATACTAGTTGCAGTCATAGCCCTTCGCCGCCCACCCAGTGCGCGTTGGAGAGGCGTCGGGCGACGCTCCAGGTCTGGGTGCGGATATCCGGCACCGCGACGATCTCCCAGAACGCGCCGCGAGTCATCGGGCCCAGGGCGTAGAGATTGGCGTTGGGCCGGCCGGCCGCGTCGATCGTCTGGCCCTGGTTGTCGACGTCGATGCCGAGATGCGCCGCGTCGGGGCGGATCATCCCGCGCGCGGCGAGCTTCTGGAGCAGGGGTTCCTCGGTGCGGTTGAGGTCGCCCAGCGGCCCGGTGCAGTTGACGATGCGCTGCACCATCATCGTCTCGGCCGCGTCGGCGCCGCGGCGGCGAAGCCGGACCTCGATGCCCCCGGGCTTCTCCGCGAAGCCGAGCGTCTTGCCGGCGATTACTTCGAGCTGGCCGCGCGCGATAACGGCCATCAGCCGGGCATGGACCTCCGGCGCCAGGCGGTGGCGGTGCACGTCCCACCAGGGGCGGAGGTGGCGGAGGAACCGGCCGCGCTCGTCCTCGCTGGCATTCCCCCACATCGCCTGGGTGAAGGGCCGGAGCTCGTCGACGGCATTGCGCCAGCCGATTTCCTCGCCGCGCACGCGGACCGCCTGGAGCAGTTTCGAGGCGGAGGTGGCGGGCCGCTCGGCGAGCTTCTGCCAGTCGTTGCCCGGCGCATGCGGGCGCGGGAGCAGGCCGCGCCGGGACAGCGCGACGATCCTGCCCTTGAAGCCGCGCGCATCGAGCAGCAGCACGACGTCGATCATGGTGAGTCCGGTACCGATCACCAGTACGGTGTCGTCCGGTCCGAGCCCGTCGGGAACGCTCGCGTCCCAGGGATCGCCCTTGTAGCGTTCGGCGCTCAGCTTTTCGGGATCGAGGCCCGGCGGATCGTGCGGCGGCAGGTTGCCGACCGCGAGCACTGCCGCGTCGGCCGCCACCGTGCGGCCCTTGAGGCGCACCGTCACGCCGTCGGCGAAGTCGAGGTCCTCGACCTCGTCGCGCACCAGCTGCAGGCGATCGGGATGGGCGAGCAGCGCGGCGTCGAGCAGCTCGCGCAGATACTCGCCATAGGTGACGCGCGGGATGAACGCGCTGGGCGCATCCGCCACGCCGCGCGCCTCGAGCCAGCGGACGAAGTGCGACGGATCGTCGGGGAAGGCGCTCATGTTCGATGCGCGCACGTTGAGCACATGGCTGGGATGCGCGGCGCCATAGGCGAGGCCGAGGCCGGCGACCGGCGCACGCTCGATCAGCGTGGCGCGGGGGCCGTCGTGGCGGAGCAGGTTGATCGCCTGCAGGGTGCCGGAAAAGCCGGCACCGATGATCGCGACATGCTCGATCACGTCAGATTTCGTATTCGATCTGCCACTCGGGCTGTTCATAGGCCGGTTTGCGTGCCGCCATGCCGGGCTGGCGCGCGAGCATCTGGCCATAGAGTCGCTTCACCGCGTCGCTCGCGGTGCGGACGAACAGGGCGGGGACGATGGCATGGACCACGCAGGCCGCCCCCCCGATGATCATGGTGAAGCCGAATCGCGCGGCGGTGCTGGCATGCTCGCCATAGCTTTCGCCGACGGCGCGCGGATGGGACAGGAAGATGCGCTCGAACATGAGGGCCGTTTACGCTCCCCGGGCCGCACTGTGAAGTACAGCTTTTGCACTCCCAAGCGTGGCTTTGTTTGCAATGCGGCCGGGCATGACCGAACCTGCGGGCAAGGCGCGCCGGAGAGCGCGCGTGGCGACGGGGGTTCCAACTGCGGCGGGACTGTGGTTGGTTAGCGCTAACAATAAAAGGGGAAGACAGCTTGAGCGAGGATGCACGGTCCGACAGTCCGTCGGCGCCCTTGGGCGAACATCACACGGCCACCCGCAACGAGAAGATGGTGATCGCGGCATCGTCGCTGGGCACCGTGTTCGAATGGTATGATTTCTATCTCTACGGCCTGCTCGCCACGACGATCTCGGCGCAGTTCTTCGCCGGCGTGAACGATACCACCGCCTTCATCTTCGCGCTCGCGGCGTTCGCGGCGGGGTTCGCGGTGCGGCCGTTCGGCGCGCTCGTCTTCGGGCGGATCGGCGACCTGGTGGGGCGCAAGAACACCTTCCTGGTGACGATGGGAATCATGGGCGGGTCGACCTTCGCGGTGGGCCTGCTCCCCAATTTCGCCACTGCCGGCGTGGCGGCGCCGATCCTGCTGGTGACGCTCCGCGTGCTTCAGGGGCTGGCGCTGGGCGGCCAATATGGCGGCGCCGCCACTTATGTCGCCGAGCATGCGCCCAACCACAAGCGCGGCCTCTACACGAGCTGGATCCAGACGACCGCGACGCTGGGCCTGTTCGCCTCGCTGCTCGTCGTGATCGGCACGCGCTCGTGGCTGGGCGAGGCGGCGTTCGCCAGCTGGGGCTGGCGCGTGCCGTTTCTCGCCTCGATCCTGCTGCTGGGCGTGTCGCTCTGGGTGCGTCTCCAGCTCAACGAGAGCCCGGTCTATGCCCGGATGAAGGCGAGCGGCAACACTTCCAAGGCGCCGCTCACCGAGGCGTTTCTGCGCTGGGGCAATCTGCGCATCGTCCTCATCGCGCTGTTCGGCGCGGTGGTGGGCCAGGCGGTGGTCTGGTACACGGGGCAATTCTACGCGCTGTTCTTCCTCGAGAAGACGCTGAAGGTCGACGGGATGACCGCGAACGTCCTGATCGCCATCGCGCTGGCGCTGGGCACGCCGTTCTTCGTGTTCTTCGGCTGGCTCTCCGACCGGATCGGCCGCAAGCCGATCATCCTGGCGGGCTGCCTGCTCGCGGCGGTCAGCTATTTCCCGCTGTTCCATGCGCTGACCCAGGCCGCCAATCCGGCATTGGCCGAGGCGCAGGCGCGGGCGCCGGTGCAAGTCCATGCCGATCCCGCGACCTGTTCGGTCCAGTTCGATCCGATCGGCAAGAACAAGTTCGACAAGACCGGGTGCGACGTCGCCAAGTCGACGCTCGCGAAGGCGGGAATACCCTATGGTACTGAGGCTCATGGCGCCGGCGAGGTCAGCATCGGCGACCGCAGCGTCGAGGTTGGCGAACTCGCGACTTATTCGAAACGCTTGAGTGCCGCGCTTGCAAAGGCGGGCTATCCCGCCAAGGCCGAGGACGCCCGGATCAACAAGCCGCTGGTGGTCGCGATCCTGTTCGCGCTCGTGCTGCTGGTGACCATGGTCTATGGCCCGATCGCGGGCATGCTGGTCGAGCTGTTCCCCAGCCGCATCCGCTATACGTCGATGAGCCTGCCCTATCATCTGGGCAATGGCTGGTTCGGCGGCTTCCTGCCTGCCACTGCCTTTGCGATGGTGGCGGCGACGGGGGATATCTATTACGGCCTCTGGTATCCGGTGGTGGCCGCGGCCGCGACGCTCGTCATCGGCCTGTTGCTGCTCCCCGAGACGTTCCGGAGGAAGATCGAGGAATGACCGTCGAGACCGTGCGCGCCTGGCTTGCCGAACATGCCCCGGACCTGGCCCTGATCGAGCAGGCGGCGAGCACGGCCACGGTGGCGGAGGCGGCGGCGACGCTCGGCGTCGAACCCGGGCGCATCGCCAAGACGCTGGCGCTGCGCGTGGGCGAGGGCGTCGTGCTCGTCGTCGCGCGCGGCGATGCGCGGCTCGACAATCCCAAGATCAAGGCCGAGTTCGCCGGCCGCGCCTCGATGCTCGGCGCCGAGGAGGCGGAGGTGCTGACCGGCCATCCGGTGGGCGGGGTCTGTCCTTTCGGGCTGGCGACGCCGCTGCCGGTCTATTGCGACGTCTCGATCCGGGGTTTCGCGACGGTGTTCCCCGCGGCGGGCTCGCGCACCGCATCGGTGGAGATCGCGCCCGAACGGCTGGCGGCGCTGGTTTCGCGGCGCTGGGTGGATGTCTGCAGACCGGGCTGAGCAAATGCGCTTGACCCGCCGCGCAACCTTCCCTAACGGACCGCCTCCACGCTTCGGCATGGCCCCTTCGTCTAGCGGTTAGGACGCGGCCCTTTCACGGCTGAAACACGGGTTCGATTCCCGTAGGGGTCACCATTCGCCGCTTGCGGCGTGGTTCTCCGACATCGATGGATTTCCGTGGCGGCGGCAGGCGCTAGTCGGCCCAGGCCGCATCCTCGACATGCAGCTCGGCGGCGGGGCGGGAGCCCCAGTCGTCGATCCTGGCACGGCCGGCGAGCCAGAGCTTGCGGTGGCGCGGGGCCGAGAGCAGCGCCTGGCCCAGCTCGGTATCGGCCTGGCGAAAGGCGACTGCCTTGATGCTGCGCCCGTCCGGCCCCGCCACGATCAGCCGCACATGCCCGCCCGTGCCGACCACATCGGCCTTGATCACGGTAACCGGCCCTGCCGCCACGCGCGGCGCCGGCCAGCCCATGCCATAGGGGCCGCCGGCCTCCATCGCATTGACGAGATCGGGGCAGACGCCGCCCGGCGCCACCACCGCGTCGAGCAGCAACGCGCGCTCGCCCATCGCCTGGGTGACCCGCTCGGCAAGCCGCTCCTCGAGGAACTCGGCAAAGGCATCGAGCCGGTCGGCATCGATCGTCACGCCGCAGGCCATGGCATGGCCGCCGCCCGCCCGGAGCAGCCCGGCATCCTTGGCGGCGAGCACTGCCGCGCCCAGATCGACGCCCGGGATCGAGCGGCCCGAGCCCTTGCCGACACCGTCCTCGTCGAGCGCGATCACGATCGCCGGCCGGCCGAGCTTCTCCTTCAGCCGCCCCGCGACGATGCCGATCACGCCGGCGTGCCAGCCCTTGCTCGCAATCACCGCGACCGCGTGGTTCGCCTTATGCAGGCTGAGTTCCTCCGCCTCGGCCTGCACGCCCGCCTCGATCGCGCGGCGCTCCTCGTTGAGCTGGTTCAGCTCCTCGGCGATCGTGCGCGCCTCCTCGGGGTCGCGGGTGGTGAGCAGGCGCACGCCCAGGTCGGAGCGGCCGACGCGCCCGCCGGCATTGATCCGGGGGCCGAGCGCGAAGCCCAGATCGGTCGCCGTGGGCGCCCGGGTGAGGCGCGAGGCCTCGATCAGCGCGTTCAGCCCGATGTTGCGCCGCTGCGCCATCACCTTGAGGCCCTGGGCGACGAAGGCGCGGTTGAGTCCCTTGAGCGCCGCCACGTCGGCGACGGTGCCGAGCGCGACGATGTCGAGCAGGTCGAGCAATTTGGGTTCGGCCCGGCTCGCGAAATAGCCGCGGGCGCGCAGCGTGCGGATCAGCGCCGCGCCGAGCAGCCAGGCGACGCCGACCGCCGCCAGATGGCCGTGCGCCGCGCCTTCGGTCTCGTCGAGCCGGTTGGGGTTCACCAGCGCGAGCGCCTGTGGAAGCTCGGTGGTGCATTTGTGGTGGTCGACCACGATCACCTCGGCGCCGGCGGTCTTCGCCATCTCCAGCGCTTCGAAGGCCTGAGCGCCGCAATCGACGGTGACGATCAGGCCGGCGCCTTCCTGCTTGAGCCGCACCAGCGCCTCGCCCGATGGGCCATAGCCTTCCATCAGCCGGTCGGGGATATAGGGGCGTGCCTCGAGCCCCAGGTCCCTCAGCAGCAATATGAGCAATGCCGCGGAAGTGGCTCCATCCACGTCGTAATCGCCAAAGATCGCGACCTGCTCGCACTGCTCCACCGCATCGGCGAGCCGCGCGGCTGCCTTGTCCATGTCGCGGAAGATCGAGGGGTCGGGCATGAAGGCGCGGATGCTCGGCGCCCGGTGCATGTCGAGCTCCTCGCGCGCCACGCCGCGGGCGATCAGCAGCTGCGTCACCAGGTCGTCGGGCACCAGCCCGCCGCGCGAATCGCTGGCGAGGCCGCGCCAGTGCCAGGGCTGGCCGGTGATCGAGCGCTGGATGTTGAGCACGGCGGACATGCGAGCGGCTATGGCGCAGCGGGCAGGGGGCTGTCCATTCCCCCGCCGCGTCCCACGATCCTATTCGGCAAGCGCCTGGACCTGATGCAGCTCCAGGCGCTTGGCATAGGCTGCGGCGAAGTTGCTGTGTGTCCTGGCGATGCCGGGATCGGTGGCGGCACGCGCCTTCTCGGCGCTCAGGCGCTGACGGCGTTCGAGATACTCGCGTTCATTCTGTTGAGTCATGGGGAAGCTCCGGCTTCAAGCGGCAGCTTTCCAATTGCTGTCAGTCGGCGCCAGGCTCGATTGGGGCGCGCCAATAGTTTGTCTCTACACGCTTCTCGCCATCGACACGAATGAATACGGCACCCGCCATTCGGCTCGTCGCGTTTCCTGCGGGCTGGCGCTTCCGGCAATCCGCGCCTACATCGCATCGCCTTATGGCCCGTCCCCGTCCCGCCCAAGAGAAAGTGAAGACCGTCGCCGAGAACCGGCGCGCGCGGTTCGATTATTTCATCGAGCAGACCTATGAGGCCGGCATCGCGCTCACCGGGACCGAGGTGAAGTCGCTGCGCTTCGGCGAGGGTTCGATCGCCGAGGCCTATGCGGAAGTGAATGACGGCGGCGTCTGGCTGGTCAATTCGAACATCCCCGAGTTCAGCCATGGCAACCGCTTCAACCACGAGCCCAAGCGTCCCCGTAAATTGCTCCTTCATGAGCGGGAGATAAACAAGCTCCATGGCGCGGTGGCGCGCGAGGGGATGACCCTCGTGCCGCTGTCCATCTATTTCAACGGGCGAGGCCGCGCGAAGGTCGAGCTGGCGCTGGCGAAGGGCAAGAAGACGCATGACAAGCGCGACTCGATCAAGGAGCGGGACTGGAAGCGGGAGCAGGGGCGCCTGCTCCGCGACCGTGGCTGATCCGGCGCCCGTGTCGGGCAAGTCGCGTTTCCGCCGCTGGCTCGACCAGGCGATGCCCAGCCGCGAATCGGTCGAGGGCAATCGCTGGCTCCGCCCGGTGGCGAACCGGGTGATGCACAGCTCGCTGTGGCGCTTCACCCGCCGTTCGGTGCCGCGCGGCGTCGCGCTGGGCATGGTGACCGGCGTGCTGGTGCCGATGGGGCAGATCCCCGCTTCGGCGGTACTTGCGCTTCCCCTGCGCGCCAACATCCCGGCGGCCGCGGCGACCACCTTCATCACCAATCCCGTCACGACGCCCCCGCTCTGGGTGGCGGCCTATTGGCTGGGCAGCTGGATGATCGGCCCCGGCGCGGTGGTCGAGAAGGCGCAGGCGATCGAGCGGAGCTGGAGCGACTGGCTGGTGCACCAGGCCGGCCCGGCCACGCTCACCGGTTTGCTCACCATCACCGCCGCGCTCGCCCTGATCGGCTATTTCGGCACCGCGCTGGCATGGCGGTTGTGGATCGCCCGCAAGTGGAAGCGGCGCGCCGACGCCCGGGCCGCGCGCGGCTGAACGCGGCGGGAAACGTCGTCATCGCGGTGTAATAATGTTACGCCCGCCCGATTGACGGAGCCCATCGACGGTCTAAGACAGCCCGATCAACCATCGGGGATTACCATGCGCCTGTCGCTCCTCACCACCACCTTCCTCGCCGCGCCCGTGCTGCTCGCCGGCTGCGCGCACAACGCCCCGCTGCCGGCCACCCCGGTCGAGGCCGCGCCGGTCACCGAGCCCGATTCCGCGCCGCAGCCCGAAAAGCCCAAGCCGGTCTACGGCACCTATGGCTTCGACACCGCCGGCATGGACCCCGCGATCAAGCCGGGCGATGATTTCTACAATTATGCCAATGGCGCCTGGGCGAGGAACACGCCGGTCCCGGCCGACAAGTCGAACTATGGCTCGTTCAACATCCTGGACGACAACGCCAAGAAGCAGACGCACGAGATCCTCGATGCGGCGAAGGCCGATCCGAACTCGAAGATCGGCACCGCCTATGCCACCTATCTCGATACCGCCGCGATCGACGCCAAGGGCCTGGCACCGGCCAAGCCGTGGCTCGGCCAGATCAAGGCGCTGACCTCCAAGGCGGGCTATCCCGCGCTCGCCGCCGCCGCGCGCCGCAACGGCGTGGGCGTGCCCTTCGCCACCTATGTCGGCCAGGACGACAAGGAGCCGGAAGTCTATGCGCTCAGCCTGTTCCAGGCCGGGCTGGGCATGCCGGACCGCGATTACTACCTCTCGAAGGACGCCAAGTTCGTCGAGACCAAGGCGGCCTATCTCAAGCACCTCACCAACGTGCTGACGCTCGCCGGCGAGGCCAATGCCGCCGCGCGGGCCCAGGCGATCGTCGATTTCGAGACCAAGATCGCCGCGGTGCAGTGGACTCGCGTCGAAAGCCGCGACGCGACTAAGACCTATAACAAGATGACCGTCGCCCAGCTGCAGAAGGCGGCGCCGGGCTTCGACTTCAAGGGCTTTTTCGCCGCCGGCAAGACGCCGGTGGAAAGCGTGATCGTCGGCCAGCCCAGCGCGGTCACCGGCATCGCCCGGCTGATCCAGCAGGCGCCGCTGGCGGTGCTGAAGGACCAGCTGCTGGTCCGCACGCTCGACAATTTCGCCGATGTGCTGCCGAGCGCCTTCGACAAGGAGCAGTTCGCCTTCTACGGCACCACCCTGTCGGGCACGCCGGAGCAGGAGGCGCGCTGGAAGCGGGCGGTGGACTTCACCACCGGCGCGCTCTCCGACGATGTCAGCCAGGTCTATGTCGCCAAATATTTCCCGCCCGAGACCAAGGCGGCGGCCGACCAGCTGGTGAAGAATGTGATCGCGGCGATGGACCGCCGGATCGACAAGCTGGAATGGATGGCGCCCGAGACCAAGGTGAAGGCGCATGAGAAGCTCGCCGCCTTCAAGCCGAAGATCGGCTATCCGGAGCGCTGGCAGGATTATTCGGCGCTGACGATCACGGCAGGCGACGCCTTCGGCAACAATGTCCGCGCCAACAACTGGCAGTATGACGACAATGTCTCGAAGCTCGGCCAGCCGATCCGCCGCTGGGAATGGGGGATGACCCCGATGACGATCAACGCCTATGCCAATTTCGGCATGGTCGAGATCGTCTTCCCGGCCGCGATCCTGCAGCCGCCCTTCTTCGATCCGAACGCCGATCCGGCGGTCAATTATGGCGGCATCGGCGCGGTGATCGGCCATGAGCTGAGCCACCATTTCGACGACCAGGGCGCCAAGTACGACAAGGAAGGCCGCCTGACCGACTGGTGGACCCCGGCGGACGTCAAGGCGTTCAAGGTGCGCACCGACGCGCTGGTTGCCCAGTACGACCAGTATGAGCCGCTGCCGGGCATGCATGTGAAGGGGGCGCTGACGCTCGGCGAGAACGTGGCCGACCTGGCCGGCCTCACCGTCGCCTATGATGCGTACCAGGCTTCGCTGAACGGCCAGGCTGCGCCGGTGCTCGACGGCACCACGGGCGACCAGCGCTTCTACCAGGGCTGGGCACAGGTGTGGCGCCGCAACTATCGCGAGGCGAACCTGCGCCAGCGCCTGCTCACCGATCCGCACTCGCCGTCGCAGCAGCGCGCCTGGGTCGTGCGCAACCTCGATCCCTGGTACGGGGCGTACAACCCCGATCCGGCGACCAGGCTGTTCCTGACGCCCGACAAGCGCGTCCGGATCTGGTAATCTGATTTCTCCCTCTCCCCGGCGGGGAGAGGGAGAATAGCTTGACCCGGCCGCCGCTACCGAACATCGGTGGCGCATGGCCACGTTGCCCGTCCACACGCCCGCATCGCCGTCCCGTCGCTGGCTGCCCTTCGCGGCGGCGATCCTGGCCGGATTCCTCGCGGGCGCGGTGATCCTGTTGACGCTGAACGATCGCGCGGTCGCGGTCGGCTTCGTCGCCGCCGGGCTGCTCGCGGCGGGCGGGCTCTGGGGTGCGCGCAAGCTCTTCCATGCAGAGGCCGCCGGTGAGGCTCCGGTGGACTGGTCCGTCGCCCAGGCGCTCGCCGCGGCCAGTGACGACGCGCTCGCGGTCACCGACCGCGCTGGGCGCCTGGTCTGCGCCAACAGCCGTTTCGAGGCGCTGTTCGCCGGCTGGCCGACGCCGCCCAACCTGCCGATCAGCGACGCCGCCATCGCCGCGCTCGGCACCGCGGCACGCACCGCCTGGCGCGACGGCGAGGCGCGCGAGGACGGCATCCAGGTGTTCGGCGCGCCCGTCTCGGCCCGCGTCCAGCGCGTCGGCGAGGAATCGCTGGTCTGGCGCTTCATCGGCGTGCAGGCGCTCGATCTCGCCAGCCAGGTCCAGGCGCTGATCGACGGCCATACCGGCGACCGGCTGGCCTCGGCCGGCATCATGGCCGCGATGGTCTCGCCCGAGGGCCGGGTGCGCAGCGCCAACCGGGTGTTCCGCCTGCGCGCCATGGGCAGTCCCGAAGCCGCCGCCGAGGGGCGCGACTTCGCCCGTTTCCTGATCACCGATTCCATGGGCCTGGTCCGTTTCGAGCGCGAGGGGCTGGAGGGCAATCCGCTCCGCGTGCTGCAGATCCCCTTCCTCGACGGCGAGGAGGCGCCGCTGCTGGTGGCGCTGCTCGACGAGGAGCAGGGCAATGTGCCCACGCCCGCGATCGGCGCGAGCGCCGGTGCGCATGTCCGCTCGCTGATCGCGCTGCTGCCGCTCGGGCTGGCGCTGGTCGACCGGGACGGCCGTTTCGCCAGCATGAACGACGCGTTCGTCCGCGCCACCCGCGTCAATGCCGCGGCGCCGCCGCTCTATCCGGGCGACCTGATGGTGCGCGAGGACAAGGCAGCGCTCGCCGACGCCATCCGCCGCTTCGCCGGTGGCGCGCCGCAATCGGCCGAGATGACCGTGCGCCTGGCCGACGCACCCGAGGAACCGGTCTCGATCGGCATTGCCGGCGCGCGTGGACTGGGCGAGGCCGCCGTCCTGATCAGCCTCAAGGATTCGGGCGAGGAGTCCAAGCTCAAGCGCCAGGTCGCGCAGGCGACCAAGATGCAGGCGGTCGGGCAGCTCGCGGGCGGCGTCGCGCATGACTTCAACAACATCCTCACCGCGATCATCGGGCATTGCGACCTGATGCTGATGCGCCATTCGCCCGGCGACAGCGATTATGACGACATCCAGCAGATCCGCGCCAATTCGAACCGCGCCGCCTCACTCACGCGCCAGCTGCTCGCCTTTTCGCGCCAGCAGACGCTGCGCCCGCAGCTGCTCCAGCTGCCCGACGTCATCTCCGAGGTCTCGAACCTGCTGAAGCGCCTGCTCGGCGAGACCGTCCGGCTCGAGGTCAAGCATGGCCGCAACCTGGGCCCGGTGCGCGCGGATCCGGGCCAGCTCGAGCAGGTGGTGGTCAATCTCGCGGTCAATGCGCGCGACGCGATGNNTTCGCAGAATCCGAATGGCGGCGGCACGCTCACCATCGAGACGATGGCGGTGCCGGCCGCCGATGTGCGCCGGATGGAGGACGATGTGCTGCCGGTCGGCGACTATACCGCGCTGCGCATTGCCGATACCGGCACCGGCATCCCGCCCGAGATCCTCGCCAAGATCTGGGAGCCGTTCTTCACCACCAAGGAAGTGGGCAAGGGTACCGGCCTGGGCCTTTCCACCGTCTATGGCATCATCAAGCAATCCGGCGGATTCATTTTCGCCGAGAACGTGCCCGGCGGCGGGGCGGAGTTCACCATCTATCTGCCGGTCCATGCCGCGACGGAGGCGCCGGTCGCCGCCAAGCTGCCCGGGCCCAAGGAGAAACCCGCCGATACCTGGGGCACCGGCACGATCCTGGTGGTCGAGGACGAGGACATGGTCCGTGCCATTGCCGAGCGTGCGCTCGCCCGCCAGGGCTATACCGTGGTCACCGCGGACAATGGCGAGGCCGCGCTCGAGCTGATCGAGACGATTGACCGGCCCGATCTGCTCATCTCCGACGTGGTCATGCCGGTGATGGACGGGCCGACGATGGCACGCCGGATCCGGGCCAAATATCCCGACCTGCCGATCCTGTTCATGTCGGGCTATGCCGAAGAACAGCTGCGCAAGTCGATTGACCTGGAGCAAGTCGCCTTCCTGCCCAAGCCCTTTTCGGTGCAGCAACTTGCGGAAGCCGCGCGCGACGTGCTTTTGCCCAAATAAATACTTGGCGTTTCGCGATTTTCCTGCGATGGGAGCGGCCATGCCGGGGCCCCAGAAGATCCTGATCGTCGAAGACGAGCCGCTCATTGCGATGATGCTCGAGGACTTTCTCGATGCGCTCGATCGCATCGTCGCCGGTATGGCGGACAGTGTCGCCTCGGCGCTGGAACTGGTCGAGGCGGGCGGCATCGACGCGGCCGTGATGGACGTCAACCTGCGCGGTGGCGAGACCTGCTGGCCGATCGCCGATGCGCTGGCGGCGCGCGGCATTCCGTTCGTGCTCGCCACCGGTGGGGCGGGGGACATGATCGCGGAAGCCTATCGGGACCGCCCCGTGCTCTCCAAGCCGTTCACGATGGACAGTGTCGAGAAGGTGCTCGACAGCCTCGTCGCGGCGGACTGAGCGCCGGCTTTCCTCTTTTCCCCATTCCACGGCCGTCATCCCGGCGAACGCCGGGATCTCAGGCGAGGGTGCGATACGGGCGCATCTGGCAGAAATTGTTTCGCGCAACGACGCGACGACGCGACGAAGAAGAATGAGAGGGGTCCACGCGGAGGCGCGGAGACGCGAAGATGGCTTGCGTCGCTCCAGCGGCGCCCTCCACGACAAAGCTCCCATTTTCCAGCCGCCGACGCGGCGCATGCCCCAACCGCGTGCGCAACATCTTCGCGCCTCCGCGCCTCCGCGTGAGCAATGTCTTCTTCGTCGCGGCGTCGCGTCGTTGCGCGAACCGACCTAATCCAGCAGCCGCACCGTGTCGCCCAGCCGGATCAGCCCCGGCCGGGCCGGCCCTGCGTAAACGCCATAGGCATTGCCGAAATTCCGCGCGACGGTCCGCAGCACGCGCGGTTCCTTCACTCCGGTCTCCGGATCGATCGTCACGATCACGCAGCGCGCGATCGGATCGGCGCATTGCACCATCGCGCCGTCCTCCTCGCGGCCGAACGCCAGCCTTCGGCCCCGCCATTCGGTGGCGGGCGCATCGCTCTCCACGATCAGGTTGATCCGGAACCGATCGATCGCCAGCGGTTCGCCATGCGCGGCTTCCAGCGCGGCATGGCCGGCGCTGGTCTGAATCGAGACCGGCATCGAATCATAGATGCCGCGCGCCACCTGGATCAGCGTGGCGGGTTCGCCTGCGGCTGCCTCCAACTGCGCCATGAGCAGCGGATCGCGAAGCGGGACCGTCGCGCCCTCGGGCGTCTCGACCGTCACCGCGCTCGTCTTGGGGCGGGCCGGGTCGTCGAAGCGCGCCCGGTGGAGGACCATCGCGGGCACCTCGCGCGCGGTGAGCCAGGGAAAGCGCGTGCCATTGGCCGCGCGGACGAACGCATATTGGCGGTCGCCTTCGATTCCCTGCCAGTCGAGCTCCGCCATGTCGAGCCGTTCCCCGGCCATCGACTTGACCGGAAAGCGATTGAGCGCGCGGACATGGCCGACGATGCGGGACATGGCACCCCGGCTAGCGACGGGAAGCGGGAAGGGCAATCGCGGCCTTCTGAAGGGGTAGAACGATTATGGAACAAAAAATTCCGTTCCGCTCTTGTTCCAAGAGAACAAACGCGATACACGGCTTCCAACACAGGTTGAAGGTGCGAGCCAAACCTTCTAGCGACGGGGACTTCCAATGGCAGCTTCGCTCAAGGTGATTGACGGCAACATGGCGATTTCTTCGGACAAGCAGAAGGCGCTCGACGCCGCCCTCGCGCAGATCGACCGCGCATTCGGCAAGGGGTCGGCGATGAAGCTCGGCTCCAAGGAGGCGATGCAGGTCGAGGCGATCTCGACCGGGTCGCTCGGGCTCGACATTGCGCTCGGCGTGGGCGGGCTACCCCGTGGCCGCGTGATCGAAGTCTATGGGCCGGAAAGCTCGGGCAAGACCACGCTGGCGCTGCACGTCATCGCCGAAGCGCAGCGGAGTGGCGGTGTCGCGGCGTTCGTCGATGCGGAGCATGCGCTGGATCCGGTCTATGCCAAGAAGCTGGGCGTCAACATCGACGAGCTGATCGTCTCGCAGCCCGATACCGGCGAGCAGGCGCTGGAGATCACCGATACGCTGGTCCGCTCGAACGCGATCGACGTGCTGGTGGTCGATTCGGTCGCCGCGCTGGTGCCGCGCGCCGAGATCGAGGGTGAGATGGGCGACAGCCATGTCGGCCTCCAGGCCCGGCTGATGTCGCAGTCGCTGCGCAAGCTCACCGGATCGATCAGCCGCTCGCGCTGCATGGTGATCTTCATCAACCAGCTGCGCATGAAGATCGGCGTGATGTATGGCAATCCGGAGACCACGACTGGCGGCAACGCGCTGAAATTCTACGCCTCGGTCCGCCTCGACATCCGCCGCACCGGCCAGATCAAGGACCGTGAGGACATCATCGGCAACACCACGCGCGTGAAGGTGGTGAAGAACAAGGTGGCACCGCCGTTCAAGCAGGTCGAGTTCGACATCATGTATGGCGAGGGCATCTCCAAGATTGGCGAGATCCTCGACCTCGGCGTCAAGGCCGGGCTGGTCGAGAAGTCGGGCGCCTGGTTCTCGTACGACAGCGTCCGGATCGGCCAGGGCCGCGAGAACGCCAAGAATTTCCTCAAGGAGAATGGCGAGCTGCGCGAGCGTCTCGAAGCGGCGATCCGGGCACGCACCGAGAAGGTCGCCGAGGGCCTGATGACCGGGCCCGACGCCGATGGCGGTGACGACGATCTTTGATCCATGTTCAGGCCGCGCCCGCGTGTGATGCGTGCGGCGGCGGTCACGGGCTGAGACCCATGGGAAGACCCGGCGCGTTGCCCCGCGCCGGGTCTTTCGCGTCCGGGCATTCGCGTCCGGGTACGCGCGCGATGCCTTGCGTGCGCGACGTTTGTCATGTCCGGGGCGGGAAAAGAGCGTGCGCCGCCCTGCGATCCCGGTTTCCCGATCCGCGGCGGGCGCTATAGTCGCGGGCGATGAAGGCGGTTTTCGATCCCGATCGCGTGCTGGCCGGCGGCCTTGCCGCCATCCGCGACCAGTTCCACGTCCCGCAAGCCTTTCCCCCGGAGGTGATTGCCGCCGCCCAGGCCGCGGCGCGCCGCGTGCCGACGGAGCATGCGGACCGGACGGAGCTTCCCCTGGTCACGCTCGATCCGGCGAGCTCCACCGATCTCGACCAGGCTTTCGCGATCGAGTCCAGCGGAAGCGATCTGCTGCTCCGCTATGCGATCGCCGATGTCGCCTGGTTCGTCGACGATGACGACCCGATCGACCGCGAGGCCTGGCGGCGCGGCGTGACGCTGTATCTGCCGGACGGAAAGGCCGGGCTCTATCCGCCGATACTGAGCGAGGGGGCGGCGAGCCTGTTGCCCGATGGTCCGCGCCCGGCGGTGCTCTTCACGGTGCGGGTGGCGCCCGATGGCGAGGCGCGGCTGGAAGCGGCGGAGCGGGCGCTGGTCAGGAGCCGCGCCAAGCTCGCCTATGAGACGGCGGACGATGCGGACCTGCCTCCGCAATTCGCCGAACTGGCCCGCCGCATCGCCCTTGCCGAGGCGCGTCGCGGCGCCGCCCGGGTCGATCCGCCCGAACAGGAAGTCGTGCGCCGCGCGGATGGCGGCTATGCGCTGGCCTTCCGCGCGCGTCACGCATCGGAGGCCCGCAACGCGGCCCTGTCGCTCGCGACCAACCTCGCCATCGCCGAGCTGTTGCAGGCACATCATACCGGCCTGTTCCGCGTGATGGCCGAGCCCGATGCTGCGGCCATATCGCGGCTGCGGAACACGGCGCGCGCGCTCGGCATCGCCTGGCCCGAAGCGCAACCGCTCGTGGCTTTCCGCACGGGCCTGGATCCGGCCGATCCGCACCAGGCGGCACTGATGCTCGCGATCCGCCGGGCAGGGCAGGGCGCCAGCTATGCCCCATGGCATGAGGGCACGGTGCCATGGCACGCCGCCGTCGCGGCGCCCTATGTCCATGCCACCGCGCCGCTCCGGCGGCTGGCGGACCGCTATATCATCCGCGCGGCCCTGGCGATCATGGCGGGCCAGCCGGTGCCCGAGATGGTCGTCCAGGCCTTTGCGCGGCTGCCCAAGGTGATGGGGCGTGCCGATGCAGTGAGCGGCCAGATCGATCGCGCGGTGGTCGACCTGGCCGAAGCGGTGATGCTCGCCGGGCGCGAGGGGGAGGAGTTCGCGGCGATCGTCACCGATGTGGATGTCCGCGGCGCACGGATGCAGCTTGCCGACCTGCCGGTGGTAACGCGGATCGACGCTGCGGGAGCGGCGCCGGGAACGCCGATCCGCGTCCGGCTGGTCGATGCCGACCCGGCCGACCGCGCGGTCCGCTTCGAAGCGATCGGCGCGGCATCGTGACGGCGATACCCGCCGATCCCGAAGACATCGCGGCGACCGCGGCCCAGCTCGAAGGTTTCATCGCTCGCTTCGCTCCCGAGATCGCCAACCGCGTCCGCGCCGCGCGCGCGGTATTGCGCGAGCGGCTGCCCGGCGCGACCGAGCTGGTCTATGACAATTACAACGGGCTCGCGATCGGCTATGGCCCGGGCGGGAAGACGTCGGAGGCAGCGTTCAGCCTCGCTATCTATCCGCGCAACATATTGCTCTATTTCCTCCCCGGCGTCGGGCTGCCCGATCCGGAGGGGCTGCTTCGGGGCGAGGGGCGGCAGGGGCGCTATGTCTGCCTCAAGGACGCGGCGCTGCTCGATGCGCCCGCGATCGTCGCTCTGATCGCGGCTGCGCTCGATCGGGCGAAGCGGCCCTTGCCTCCGGAGGGCGGGCGGACCATCGTCAAGTCGATATCGGCCCGGCAACGTCCGCGCCGCCCAGCCGGAGACGCCGCATGACGATCATCGTTCATCATCTCGAGAATTCCCGCTCGCAGCGCGTGCTCTGGCTGCTCGAGGAGCTGGGGCTGCCCTATGAGGTCCGCCGCTATCGGCGCGACAAGGCGACGATGCTCGCGCCGCCCGAGCTTCGCCAGGTCCATCCGCTCGGCAAGTCGCCGGTGATCGAGCATGCGGGCAGCATCATCGCCGAGACGGGGGCGATCGTCGAATATCTGGTCGAGCTGGCCGATGGTCGCCTGGGCATGCCGGGGCATCGCGAGGACGCGCTGCGCTATCGCCATTTCCTGCACTATGCCGAGGGGTCGCTGATGCCGCCGCTCTTCACCAAGCTGGTGCTCAGCCGCGTGCCGCTGCTCGGCAAGGTGGCGCAGAAGAAGTTCCAGCCGATGATCGACGTCCATCTCGATTATGTCGAGGGCGAGCTGATGACACGGCCCTGGTTCGCCGGTGCCGAGTTCACCGCGGCCGACGTGATGATGAGCTTCCCGCTCGAAGCCGCGGTGAGCCGCGCCAATGCCATTGCGGGGCGGCCGTTCATGGATGCCTGGATCGAGAAGATCCATGCCCGCCCGGCCTACAAGGCCGCGCTGGCCGCCGGCGGCCCCTATGCCTATGCCTGAACATCCCGACGCCCCCCGGCCCTGCATCACGCGGGCTAGGGCGATCCTATCAGGGCGAAGCCGGTCGCGGCGTTGATGAAATCCTTCACCGCGTCGACGATCGCGTTGAGCGCATTCTGCACCAGCACCAGCGTCATGCTGGTCATCGCCACGATCACCGAGACGGCGGCGCGGATCTGCATGTCGAACAGGATCTCGGCGCCGCGCAGCGTGTACTGCGCATGGTTCTCGGCGATCGCCTCGACCTGGATCGCGATCTTCTTGAGCTCGGGGACCGCATAGCTTTCCATCTCTGCCCAGATGCCGCCCGCCAGCCCGCGTCCCGCGGCGGTCATCCGGTCGACGAGCCCGTCCACGTCCACCTGCATCGCCTTCTCCTATCGGCCCAGTTGCTTGGCGCGCTGCACGGCCATTGCCGCGCGCAGGGTGGCGCCGAGCCCGCCGTCGAGCAGCGGGCCGACGGCGGCGGCGGGAATGCCGAGCGTGCCTTCCGCCTGATGAAAGGCGCGCAGGTCGTGGAACTGCTGCTGGAGCAATTGCATCAGCACCACGTCGCAATCGCCCTGGGGCGGGGTGCCGATCTTCCCGCCGACCGCGGGCGGCAGGTCCGCCGCCGCCAGCGCCCTGGCCATCGCCTGGGTGGACGGGCAATTGTCCAGCACCCGGTTCGCCTGCGCCCGGGCGACGAGCAGCGCCACCCGGCCTTCCATATTGTCGTAGAAGTCGGTGTTCTGGGCATAGGCGCCGGCGGGCTGGCCGGCATTGGTCGCCATCTTCGCGACGAAGCTGGTCGTGTCCTGCAGCACCGATCCCAGCTCGGCATCGGTCGCCGCGTCATAAGGCGCGGCAAGCTGGACGTGCGCGCAGCCGGCCAGCGCGACCGCGAGCAGCAGCAGCGCGGCGAGCCGCCGCAGATCCCGTCCGAACCCCGTCAAGGCGCGCATGAAAGTCTCCCCCCGGGGAGAGACTTTCATCTTCGCGCGGGAAAGTCCAACGGCGATGGCGCCGCCGCGGACCGGCGCGCTCAGGGGCGGCCATAATCCTGGAAGCTCTCCGCCTCGGTCGCCGGCCCCTGCACGGGCGGGACGATCGGCTCGATCGGCTGGGGCGCGTCGAGCTTGCCCTCCCAGCGCGCCACCACCACGCTGGCCACGGCATTGCCGATCACATTGGTCGCGGTGCGGCCCATGTCGAGGAAATGATCGACCGCGAGGATCAGCAGCACGCCGGCCTCGGGAATGTTGAAATGGCTGAGCGTGCCGGTGATCACCACCAGGCTGGCGCGCGGCACGCCGGCAATGCCCTTGCTGGTGACCATCAGGATCAGCAGCATCTGGATCATCGTCATCCAGTCGAGATGGATGCCATAGGCCTGGGCGATGAAGATCGACGCGAACGTCATGTACATCATCGAGCCGTCGAGATTGAACGAGTAGCCGAGCGGCAGCACGAAGCTGGCGATGCGCGGCGGCACGCCGAACCGGTCGAGCGCGTCGAGCGTGCGCGGATAGGCGGCCTCGGACGAGGCGGTCGAGAAGCCGAGCAGGATCGGGTCGCGCAGATAGCGCAGCAGCGTGCGGGTGCGCGGGCCGACGATCAGGAAGCAGACGCCGAGCAGCGTGGCCCAGAGCGCGAACAGGCCCAGATAGAAGCTGCCCATGAAGAAGGCGAGGTCGCCGACCACGCCGATGCCCTTGGTCGCCAGCGCCTTGGCCACCGCGCAGAACACCGCGACCGGCGCGAAGAGCATGACATAGCCGGTGACGGTGAGCATCACCTGCACCAGCGCCTCGAGCCCGCGGACCAGCGGCGCACCCTTCTCGCCAATGGCGGCAAGGCCGACGCCGAAGAAGAGCGAGAAAATGACGAGCTGGAGGATGTCGTTGCTCGCCATCGCATCGATGCCGCTGGTCGGCACGATGTGGATGAAGAACTTGGCGAGGTCGAAGCTCGAGCGATCGACGCCGCTCGATGCCGTGGCGGCGGGGACCGTCAGGTTGAGGCCGACGCCGGGCTGGAGCAGGTTGACGAAGATGAGGCCGAGCGTGAGCGAGACCAGGCTCGCGCAGACGAACCAGAAGAACGCCTTGAGGCCGACGCGTCCGATCGCGCCGCCGCCGCCCATATGGGCGATGCCCACCACCAGCGTGGAGACCACCAGCGGCGCGATGATCATCTTGATCAAATGGAGGAACATCTGGGTCGGGATGTCGAGGCCATAGGCCCAGTTCTCGATTGCCTTCGCCCCGTCGGGCGTGCCCGACAGCGAGACGTTCAGGCCATAGCCGAGCAGGCCGCCGAGCAGCAGTGCCGCCAAAATGAACCAGGTAAGTCGCTTGCCCAAAACAGGCCCCCCTAAAAATCCTTTGGCCGCAGGCAAAGGGGATTGCGGGCCCCGGGTCAAGCCCCGCGCGGCCAGCCGATGTGCGCTGCCCTATGCACAGCGGGTATTGCAGCGGCGCGTGAAGCGGCCCTATCGCATGCATCGCCCTTTCCGGAGAATGACGATGCGCCTTCACCGCCGTGCCCTTGTCAGCGCTGCCGTCCGTGCCGCCGCCGCCGCGCCGCTGCTCGCCCTGCCGGGCGTGCTGCGCGCCGCCGAGCCTGATCTTTCGGCGCTGCAGGACATCACGAGGGGCGCGGTGCCGATCGACAATGCGGAGCGCGCCGCGCGGCTCGCCCGGGCGCAGAAGCTGATGCAGGCGAACCGCATCGGCGCGGTGCTGGTCGAGGGCGGATCGTCGCTGCTCTATTTCACCGGCCTGCGCTGGGGGCGCAGCGAGCGGCTGACCGCCCTGGTGCTGCCGGCCGAGGGCGAACCCTGCATCGTGACGCCTTTCTTCGAAGAGGCGCGCACCCGCGAAGGGCTGGCGATCCCCGCCGAGATCCGCGTGTGGCAGGAGGACGAGGATCCGCTGAAGACCGTCGCCGGCTTCCTCAAGGATCGCAAGCTCGCGCACCTGCCGGTCGGCATCGAGGAGACGGTGCGCTATTTTGCGGTCGACGGGCTGCAAAGGGCGGGGCTCGCGGTGGTTTCGGCCAATCCGGTGGTGCGCGGCTGCCGGATGATCAAGACGCCGGCCGAGGTCGCGCTGATGCAGCTCGCCACCGATGTGACGATCGCGGCCTATCGCTGGGTCCATCCGCGCGTCGAGAAGGGGATGAGCCAGCGCGACGTCTCGGCGCTGATGGACGCGGCGACGCGCAAGCTGGGCGGCAGCCCGGAGTTCAGCATGGTGCTGGTGGGCGAGGGGGCGGCCTATCCGCACGGCACCAAGGTGCCTGCGCCGGTGGCCGAGGGCCGGATCGTGCTGATGGATTGCGGCTGCACCGTGCAGGGCTATCAGTCCGACGTGTCGCGCACCTGGGTGCACGGCACCGCGACGGCGGAGCAGCGCAAGGTGTGGGACCAGGTGGCGCAGGGCCAGCGGACTGCCTTTGCCGCGGCCCGGCTCGGCGCGACCGCGGGCAGCGTGGACGATGCGGTGCGCCGCTATTATGCCTCGCTGGGCTGGGGGCCGGACTATCGGCTGCCCGGCCTGTCGCACCGCACCGGGCACGGCATCGGGCTCGACGGGCACGAGCCGGTCAACCTGGTGCGGGGCGAGCGGACGCAGCTGGCGCCGGGCATGTGCTTCTCGAACGAGCCGGGCATCTACATTCCCGGCAGCTTCGGCGTGCGGCTGGAGGATTGCTTCCACATGACCGAGGGCGGGCCGAAATGGTTCAGCGAGCCGCCCCGGTCGATCGATGCGCCGATGGGGTGAGGCTTCCTACGTCGCCGGGGCCCGGTATGCGGCAAAAGTCCCGAAGGTCGCGCACAGCGCGTATTTCGCGGGGGCTTATTTTCCCTGTTTTCCCGGAAACACGACGCATCCTGCAATATAGTTGCGCAGATGAGTTCCTATTTTTCCAGCAGGTTGAAAGAGCGGCCGGCATGATCCCGGCCGATGATCCAAGCAGGCGAAATCCTACATTGCAAGCTTGATCGGCGTTGCGTTACTTGGGCGTCTCTACGCGGCGGATTGCTGCTTTCACTCGCTTGGCCACAGCTTCGAGGTCCTCCCGCAGGAGGTCGACCCAGGTGTGGATTTCGGACTCTGTCATCTGAGGTGTGATGGAGATCTGACCGTCATTCAAAGGGGGCCGGCGAGCAACCGTGATGTAAGCCATCGGCGTAATTGGTGGGCCTTCGCCATCAGCTCCGCCGAGGACGTGAAAATCGAATCTCCCAACTGTCTTGGCCATATTTCGATCATCCCTGATGAAGGCGGAATTACGCTGCGCTGACGAGGATGTCCGGTGAGACGTTGGCCCGCAAGCCACACCTGTGCCGCCAATCACGCTGATCGAAGTGTTTCGCTTGAGGAAACATCGCGCCGCAACTAAGTCGCGCGTATGACGTCCACCAACGATATCCGCCGTTCCTTCCTCGACTATTTCGAGGGCCAGGGTCATGCCCGCGTTCCCAGTGCCCCGCTGGTGCCGCACAACGACCCGACCCTGATGTTCGTGAACGCCGGCATGGTGCCGTTCAAGAACGTGTTCACCGGGCTGGAGAGCCGCCCCTATTCCACCGCGACCAGCTCGCAGAAATGTGTCCGCGCCGGCGGCAAGCACAATGACCTGGACAATGTCGGCTATACCGCGCGTCACCATACCTTCTTCGAAATGCTGGGGAATTTCTCCTTCGGCGACTATTTCAAGGAGCAGGCGATCACCCATGCCTGGACTCTGCTCACCAAGGTGTGGGGCATTTCGCCCGCCAGGCTGACCGCGACCGTCTATCATACCGACGACCAGGCCTTCGAGCTGTGGAAGAAGATCGCCGGCCTGCCCGAGGAGCGGATCATCCGCATCCCGACCAAGGACAATTTCTGGGCGATGGGCTCGGACGGGCCGTGCGGGCCGTGCTCGGAGATCTTCTACGACCATGGCGACCATATCTGGGGTGGCCCGCCGGGATCGCCCGAAGAGGATGGCGACCGCTTCGTCGAGATCTGGAACCTCGTCTTCATGCAGTTCGTGCAGGAGAATGACGAGATCATCGGCGACTTGCCGCGCCCGAGCATCGACACGGGCATGGGCCTGGAGCGCGTGGCCGCCGTCCTCCAGGGCGTGCACGACAATTACGATACCGACACGTTCAAGGCGCTGATCGCCGAATCGGGGGCGCTGACCGGCGCCGCGACCACCGGCGAGAACCAGGCGAGCCACCGCGTGATCGCCGATCACCTGCGTTCCTCGGGCTTCCTGGTGGCGGACGGCGTGCTGCCCGCCAATGAGGGGCGCGGCTATGTGCTGCGCCGGATCATGCGCCGCGCCATGCGCCACGCGCATCTGCTCGGCGCCAAGGATCCGCTGATGCACCGCATGGTGCCGGCGCTGGTGGCCGAGATGGGCGCCGCCTATCCCGAGCTGGTCCGCGCCCAGCCGCTGATCGAGGCGACTTTGCTGCAGGAGGAGACGCGCTTCCGCCAGACGCTGGCGAACGGCCTGCGCCTGCTCGACGAGGCGACGCAGGGCATGGTCGAGGGCGATACGCTGCCGGGCGAGACTGCGTTCAAGCTCTACGACACGTTCGGCTTCCCCTATGACCTGACCGAGGACGCGCTGCGCGCCAATGCCATCGGCGTGGACCGTGCGGGCTTCGACGCAGCGATGAAGCGCCAGAAGGAAGCCGCGCGCGCCGCCTGGAAGGGCTCGGGCGAAAAGGCTTCGGAAGAGCTGTGGTATGATCTGGCCGACGAGCTGGGCGGCACCGAGTTCACCGGCTATGCCGGCACCCAGGGCGAGGGTCAGGTGGTCGCGATCGTCAAGGACGGTGCCAAGGTCGACCGGGCCGGCGCCGGCGACAGCGTGACGATCCTGACCAACCAGACGCCTTTCTATGCCGAGAGCGGCGGCCAGATGGGCGATGCCGGGGTGATCTGGAACGACAAGGCGAGCGCCGCGGTGGCCGATACGTCCAAGCCGCTCGGCCGGCTGCATGCGCACCATGCCAGGATCGAGAAGGGCGAGATTGCGGTCGGCGATGCTGTCCACCTCACCGTCGATGCCGATCGCCGCGACCGGGTGCGGGCCAACCATTCGGCGACGCACCTGCTGCACGCGGCGCTGCGCAAGCGGCTGGGCGGGCATGTCACCCAGAAGGGCAGCCTGGTGGCGCCGGATCGGCTGCGCTTCGATTTCTCCCACCCCGCGGCGCTCACGCCCGGGGAGATCGCGGACATCGAGGCCGATGTGAACGCGCAGATCCGCCACAATGGCGCGGTCGAGACGCGGCTGATGACGCCCGACGACGCGATCGCCGCGGGCGCGATGGCGCTGTTCGGCGAGAAATATGGCGACGAAGTGCGCGTGCTCTCGATGGGGCTGGGCGAGGATGCGTCCTATTCGGTCGAGCTGTGCGGCGGCACCCATGTCAATGCGACGGGTGACATCGCGATCTTCAAGATCGTCTCGGAGAGCGCGATCCAGTCGGGCGTGCGGCGCATCGAGGCGCTGACCGGCGAAGGCGCGCGGCTGTGGCTGAATGCGCGCGACGAGCGGCTGCGCGAGGCCGCCGCGACGCTCAAGGCCAGCCCGGACGAAGTGCCGGCGCGCGTCGCCGCGCTGGTCGAGGAGCGCCGCAAGCTCGAGCGCGAGCTGGCCGATGCGAAGAAGGCGCTGGCGCTGGGCGGCGGCGGGTCCGGCCAGGCGGCGGGGCCGGAGCAGGTGGCCGGCATCAACTTTATCGGCCAGGTGATCGACGGGCTGGAGCCCAAGGAACTGCGCGGCGCGGTCGACGAGGCCAAGCAGCGCGTCGGCAGCGGCGTGGTCGCGCTGGTCGCGGTCAACGAGGGACGGGCTTCGGTCGCGGTCGGCGTGACGGAGGGCGTACCGGCCAATGCCGTGGACCTGGTCAAGGTCGCCGTGGCGGTGCTGGGCGGGCAGGGCGGCGGCGGCCGGCCCGACATGGCCCAGGGCGGCGGCCCGGACGGCGACAAGGG
>OAOK01000048.1_pt1 | contig 50223 bp, 40 predicted proteins | sample 1641101 | NCBI WGS metagenome assembly OAOK01 (sample SAMEA104232307, study PRJEB22302) | sediment metagenome | biome: forest; feature: aquifer; material: sediment | place: USA | collected 2011-08-07 | depth 0.01 m
GCGTCGGCGAGCGCGGTGGCCCGTTCGGCCAGCGCGTCCGAGCCGTCGCGTCCGGTGGCGAAGCCGGTGGTCACCAGCAGCCAGCCCGCGTCCTCGCGGGTGCGCTGCACGGCGGCGACGGCGATGCCGCTGCCGGGCAGGCGCTCGACGATGATATCCGCCGCCGCCTGCTCGGTCTCGAAGCCCCGCGAGGCGAGATTCACGCCGATGCGCGGATCGTCCGACTGGGCGGCGCCGTGGGGAGCGGGGGCGAGGCGGGGATGCAGCGTGACGCTGCCGGCGCCTTCGATCCCGGCCTGGAGCCGGCGGACCAGCAGCGTGCTGCCGTCGAGCGGCACGATCCGCTCGGTGCGGATGCGCAGCAGCCGTCCGTCCGGCAAGGACCAGCGCGTCTCGCGGCGGAGCATGCCCGCGCGCAGGTCGAGCGTGCGCCGAGTCGCCGAGCGCAGCGTGGTGAAATCGATTGCCTCGCCATCGACCCGCACTTCGATGCCCAGGGATTCGGCAACGGGCACGCGCGAATCGGAGTTGGCGGCGAAGCCCTTGAGCTTCTCATGATAGTGGATCGGCGCCTGTTCATAGGCATGGGCCAGGAAGGTGGTGGCCTTGGCGCGCTCCTCGATCGCTCCGCGCACGCCGATCGCGCCGTTGGAAAGCGCGAGAATCGTCGCTGCCCAGCCCTCGCGGGCCGGGTCGTCGCCGATCACGTCCAGCGACCAGCCGTCCTCCGCGAAGAGCACACCATCTTCCGCGCCGTTCAATGTCCGAGCCAACACCCGCTCCCCAACTCTTATGAAAAGTTGCGTTACAGGCTCTTTGATATCGTTTTCAAGAACAAAGGATCAGGGTTGTCGCGCGGCGTGGTTTCCGTTCCCTTTCCTTACGGCCTGAGCGGCCCGCTCAGGTATCGCGTACGACGATCTCGGTGGGCAGGGTGGTGGAGCGGGCGCGGCCGCCATCGACCTGCTGCATCAGCTTCTCGACGAGCAGCGCGCCGGCCACGTCGGTCTTCTGGTTGATCGTGGTGATCGCCGGGCTGAAATGGGCGGCGGGCGGAATATTGTTGTAGCCGACCAGCGCATAGTCGCGCGGCGCGACGAGGCCCCGCTCCCTGAACGCGCCGGTCACGGCCATGGCGGCAGTGTCCGAAAAGGCGAATACCGCGTCGGGCTGGCGGCCGGCGGCGAGATAGGCGGTAACCGTGTCCGCGGTGGCGTGAAACGCCATCGAGGCGATCGGCAGGAAATCGACGGTCACGTCGGCCTGGTCCCTGGCGGCCGCGCACAGCCCCTCGTAGCGCAGCCGCAGCTCCTCGTGGCGGATGTCGCCGACGAACAGCCAGTGCTTGCGGCCCGCGCGCAGGAAATGGCGCCCGGCCAGCTCCCCGCCCAGGAAATTGTCGCTGCCGACCGAGCAATAGCCGGCGTCGGGCGCGACCGCGCCCCAGACCACCAGCGGCACTTCGCTGCGGCCGAGCTCGCGCAGCATCGTGTCGCGAGTGCCCTGGCCGAGCACGATGAACCCGTCGGCGCCCCGCGCCTGGTAGAAGTCGCGAAAGGCGCGGACGTCCTCGAGCCCGGGCGGGGAGAGGAGAAGGTCCTGGTTGCGGATCGACAATGCTTCGGAGACGCCGGCGAGCAGCTCGAAGATGAAGGGATCGCCGATGGCGCCGTGCCGGTGCGAGCCGAAATCGAGCATCACCGCCACGGTGTTGGTGCGCGTGTGCCGCAGCTTGGCGGCGTTGCGGTTGACGGCATAGCCATGCTGGCGCGCCACTTCCATCACGCGCTCGCGCGTTTCCTCGGTCACCAGCGGGCTGCCGTTGAGCACGCGCGACACGGTGGGCGTGGAAACCTGCGCCAGGCGCGCAATGTCCTGCATGGTGAGTCGGGCGCCCGTCTTGCCGGGCCGCTCCTTGGCGGTCTTCCTCGTCATCGCCCGCTTTATGGGCGCACAACCGCGCCGCAGTAAACCGCAAGCGGCCCATCCCGGTTCAGGTTGTTCGTTCCCCGCCTTCGCAGGGAAGGAAATTGGGGCCGGCCCCTCAGCTCGTCCGGCGGACGATCAGCCTGGGCGGGAGCAGCCGCATCTCGGACGAATGGTTGCCGATCTCGCCGATCAGCGTGTCGACCAGCATCTCGCCCGCGGCGTTGTAATCCTGCGCGACGGTGGTGAGCGGAGGGTTGGTGAGGCTGGCGGCGGGGATGTCGTCGAAGCCGACCACCGATATGTCGCCGGGCACCGACTTGCCCGCTTCCTGCAGCGCCCGCAGCGCGCCCATCGCGATCAGGTCCGAGGCGGCGAAGATCGCGTCGAAGGGCACCCGGCCCGCGAGCAGTCGGCGCGCGGCCTCGAATCCCGATTCCTCGATCGACAGCGCGCCGGTCTGCAGGCGCGGATCGGGCTCGATCCCGGCTTCGAGCTGGATGTCGCAAAAGCCGTGATAGCGGTCGCGGAACTCGGGATAATGGCTGGTCGCCTCGCCGATAAAGGCCAGCCGGCGGCGGCCCTGGGCGAGGAGATGCGCGGCGGCGAGGCGCCCGCCCAGCATGTTGTCGCAGCCGATCGTGGTGCCCAGCCCGTCCAGCTCCACCGATCCCCAGCGCACGAAATGCGTACCCTGGCGGACCAGGTCCTGCAGCCGGGCGCGATACAGCTCGTAATCGCCATAGCCGAGCAGGATCAGCCCGTCGGCCTTGCGCGCGTCCTCATAATCCTTGTGCCAGTTCGACGAGAGCTGCTGGAACGAGGTGAGCAGGTCGTAGCCGCGCTTGGCGCAGGTGCGCAGGATCGAGCCCAGCATCGCCAGGAAGAAGGGGTTGATGGCGGTGCCGTCGGGCAGCGGGTCCTCGAAGAAGAGCAGGGCGAGCGTGCTGCTCTGGCCGCGGCGCAGCGAGGACGCGTTCTTGTCGACCTTGTAGCCGAGCTGGGCCGCGATCGCCTCGATCCGCTTGCGCGTGCCTTCGTTCACGGTGGGATCGCCGCGCAGGGCACGGCTCACCGTCGGCTGCGAGACTCCCGCCAATGCCGCGATGTCGAATGATGTCGGCTTGTCCGGCGAGGCCATGCCGCTCCCTGCTCCCCAGCCGCGCAAATTGTTGCGCGCTTGTTGCAACTAGCCTGACTGGGCCGGAAGCGGAAGCAGCGCTGAATACGTATGCGCTTACCTTCACTTGTCGGCCGCATGCGGCGAATTGGGGGAGGCTTAGAAAAACCGTCGCCAGTGAAAGGCGGCGAGGACCTTTGGGGAGGAAGACGATGGCTCAGTCCAATCACGCCGAGATTCTGCGCGCCCGTTCGGCGCTTTCGCTGGGAACGAGCAGCCGAGCGCTCGGCGCCGCGTTGCTGCTGCTGGGCGCGGTGCCGGCCTTCGCCCAGGACGGGACGCCCGCACCGGCGCCTGCCGACCAGGCGGAAGAGGGCAACCTCATCGTCACCGGCATCCGCGCCTCGCTGACCTCGTCGGCGAACATCAAGCGCAACAACGTCACGATCGTCGACTCGGTCTCGTCCGAGGACATCGGCAAGCTGCCCGACGTCTCGATCGCCGACTCGCTGGCCCGCATCCCCGGCGTCACCGCCCAGCGCCTGGAAGGGCGCGACCAGCGCCTGTCGATCCGCGGCCTTGGCCCGGACTTTTCGACCACGCTGCTGAACGGCCGCGAGCAGGTCACCGTCGGTGACAATCGCGGCGTGGAATATGATCAATATCCGTCCGAATTCTTCAAGAACGTCAATGTCTACAAGTCGGCCGACGCCTCGCTGATCGCGGCGGGCATCTCGGGCACGGTCGACCTGCGCATGCTGCGCCCGCTCGACCAGAAGAAGAACACGTTCGTCGTCTCGCTGCGCGGCCAGATGAACGAGAAGGACAAGCTCAACCCCGACGGCACGCGCTATGGCTACAAGGCGTCCGCCACTTATGTCGGCAAGTTCGCAGGGGATACGCTGGGCATTGCGCTAGGCGTCTCGGCGCAGAACACGCCGACCCAGATCGAGCGCTATGCGGCCTGGGGCTTCCCGGCCGAGCCGGCCGCTGGCGGCAATCTCTTCCTCGGCGGCGCCAAGCCCTATGTCCAGTCGAACCTGCTGAAGCGCTATGGCGGCGTCGCCACCATCGAATGGGCGCCGAGCGAGAATTTCCACTCGACCTTCGACGCGCTCTATTCGAACTTCAAGGAAACCCAGCACCTGCGCGGCATCGAGTTCGGCGTCGCGCCGGCCTGGGGCTCGGGCGGCGTGATCGCGCCGGGCTACACGGTGCGCGATGGGCTGGTCACCGAAGCGACGATCAGCAACCTCGTCGCGGTCCAGCGCAACGACCTCAACGAGCGCAAGGCCGAGAATATCTCGCTGGGCTGGAACAACGACCTGAAACTCGGCGAGACGATCCACCTCAACGTGGACGCCAGCTGGAGCCGCGCCACCCGCACCGACTTCCTGCTCGAGACCTATTCGGGCACCGGCTATAATTCGAGCGGCGCCAAGGACACGATCAGGATCCGCCAGAACAGCGACGGCACCTATGATATCGTGCCGACGCTCGACTATTCGAACACCGGCGTCATCCGCCTGACCGATCCGCGCGGCTGGGGCTATAACGGCACCACCGCGGTGGTGCAGGCGGGCTTCCTCAACCGGCCCGATTTCGTCGACGACCTCAAGGCGCTGCGTGCCAGCCTGAAGGGCGAGATCAGCGGCAGCGTGCTGAGCGCCTGGGAAGTGGGCGGCAATTTCAGCCGCCGCAAGAAGGAAAGCAACTACACCAGCTACTTCCTCTGCCCCAAGGGCGGCGGCACCAACTGCACCGTCGCCAGCGGCACGCCGACCAGCCTGGCGGTGCCGAACGACGTGCTGCTCGGCGAGACGGTAAGCCTCGACTATCTGGGCGTGCCCCGGATGCTGACCGTCGATCCGATGAAGGTCTATGGCCTGCTCAACTCGGTGTACGACAACCGGCCGGATTCGCTGGTGCGCGACAATGTCGTGAGCGAGGACGTGTGGACCGGCTATGCCAAGCTGACCGTGGACGGCACGGTGGGCGACAAGCCGCTCAAGGGCTCGCTCGGCCTGCAGGTGATCCGCACCAAGCAGCAATCGTCGGGCCAGATCGCGGCGCTGGTCGGCGGCGTCGTGACGATCTCGCAGGTAGCGGGCTCGGTGAGCTACACCAATTTCCTGCCTTCCGCCTCGTTCAGCCTCGAGCTGGAGCCGAGCTTCTACATCAAGCTCGGCGCCGCGCAGACCATGGTGCGCCCGCGCCTCGACCAGGAGCGCATCACCCAGGCGGTGTCGATCGACCTTTCGAAGATCGGCCTGGGTGGCCAGCCGCAGAACAGCCCGTTCAGCTCGAACGGCGGCAATTATCGCCTGCGCCCCTATCAGTCGACCAACATCGACATCTCGTTCGAGAAGTATCTGGGCAATAGCGGCGGCTATCTGGCGCTGACCGGCTTCTTCAAGCACCTGACCGACTTCGTCGATCCGAACAATTCGGTGCTCTACGACTTCTCGCCGCTGCTTGCCGCGCTCACGCCGGCGCAGCGCGCGATCGTGGTCGCGCAGAATGCGCAGATCGGCCTGGTCAGCTCGCCCAAGAACACCGGGCGCGGCGATATCCTGGGCGTGGAAGCCACCGCGTCGCTGCCCTTCACCGTGTTCAGCCAGGCGCTGGACGGCTTCGGCATCTTCGCTAGCGGCACCTATGTCGACAGCGAGATCCGCTACGCCAACAACGTCACGCCGATCACGCTGCCGGGCCAGTCGAAATGGGTCGCCACCGGCACCGCTTATTTCGAGAAGAACGGCTTCCAGGCGCGCGCCACCTATCGCTGGCGCGACAGCTTCCTGGCGGAGCTGGCCGGCCTCTCGGCCAATCCCGAATATCGCATGGGCCGGTCGGAAGGCGTGCTCGATGCGCAGATCGGCTATGAGTTCCGCAGCGGGCCGCTGACCGGCCTCTCGATCCTCGCCCAGGCGAAGAACCTGACCGACCAGCCCTTCGTCACCACCGAGGCGAGCGATCCCCGCCTGGTGCGCGAATATCAGCGCTATGGCCGCGACTATTATATCGGCATCACGTACAAGTTCTGACGCGTGGAAACGCGGCCCGGCCATGGCGCCGGGCCGCCTGTTTATCGAGGGGCGGACGTGCAGAGTGAGCAGCCGATCCGGATCGTGATCGCCGGCGGCGGCACCGCGGGCTGGATGGCCGCGGCCGCGTTCGCCCGGTTCCTCGGCCCCCGCTTCCGGATCGCCCTGGTCGAATCGGAGGAGATCGGCACGGTCGGGGTGGGCGAGGCGACGATCCCGCAGATCCGCCTGTTCAACGCCGGCCTGGGCATCGACGAGGACGCGTTCATGGCCGCCACCCAGGCGAGCTTCAAGCTCGGCATCGAGTTCGTCGGCTGGACGAAGGGCGGGCGCTACATGCACGCGTTCGGCGATGTCGGCCGCGCGAACGGGCTGCTCGCCTTCCAGCACAGCTGGCTGCGCGGCATGGCCGAGGGCGTCGCCCGGCCGCTCGGCGCCTATTCGCTCAACAATGTGGCGGCGCTGGCGAACCGCGTGCAGCGCGGGCCCGCGCGCACGGCGAAGCTGCTGCCCGAAATGCCCTATGCCTTCCATTTCGATGCGGGCCTCTACGCCCGCTTCCTGCGCGGCCTGGCCGAGAGCGGCGGCGTCGAGCGCGTGGAGGGCCGGATCGTCGCGGTCGCGCGCGACGGCGAGAGCGGCAACGTCACCGCCCTGACGCTGGAGGGCGAGCGCGAAGTGGCGGGCGACCTGTTCCTGGATTGCACCGGCTTCCGCGCCCTGCTGATCGGCGAGACGCTGGGCGTGGGGTTCGAGGCGTGGAGCGACCTGCTCCCCTGCGACCGCGCCATGGCCGTGCCCTCCGCGCGTGCGCGGGACTTCACGCCCTATACCCGTGCCACCGCGCATGGCGCCGGCTGGCAATGGCGCATCCCGCTTCAGCACCGCACCGGCAATGGGCTGGTCTATGCGAGCGGGCATCTTTCGGACGACGAGGCGGCGGCGCGTCTGCTCGCCGGCCTGGACGAGCCTGCGCTAGCCGACCCCCGGCCGCTGCGCTTCGCGGCCGGCAAGCGCCGCGGCTTCTGGAAGCACAATGTGATCGCGCTCGGCCTCGCCAGCGGCTTCCTCGAGCCGCTCGAATCGACGAGCATCCACATGATCCAGTCGGCGATCGAGCGGATCCTGGGCCTGCTTCCGGGCTGCCATGCCTCCCAGGCGCAGCGCGACGAATATGATCGCCAGGCGCATCTCGAATATGACCGCGTCCGCGACTTCCTGGTGCTGCACTATTGGGCGAACGACCGGGGCGAGCCCTTCTGGGCCGAGCGCCGGGCGGCGGCGCTGCCGGCGGGCCTTTGCCACAAGATCGCGCTGTGGCGCGATGCGGGCAGGATCGTGCGCGGCGAGGCGGACCTGTTCAGCGAAGTCGCCTGGCTGCAGGTCCTGGCCGGGCAGGGGATCGCCGCGGCCCGCTACCACCCGCTCGCCGATGCGCCGCCGCGCGAGCACATCGCGGAGTATCTCGGATTGATCGAATTGCTGAACGCCCGCGAAGCCGGCCAGATGGCGGACCACGCGGCCTATGTGGCGCAGCATTGTTCGGGGGAGGCCGCGGCATGAGGCGGGTCCTCGCACTCCTCGCCGCGCTGGCCGCCATGCCTGCCGCCGCGCAGGATTTCCGCGCGCGCCTGCCCCAGGACGAAGTGATCTATTTCGTCCTGCCCGATCGCTTCGCCAATGGCGATCCGGCCAATGATCGCGGCGGCCTGTCCGGCGATCGCGGCACCACCGGCTTCGATCCCGCCGACGCGCGTTATTATCACGGCGGCGACCTGAAAGGGCTCATGGGGAAGCTCCCCTATCTCCAGGCCCTCGGCATCACCGCGATCTGGGTGGCGCCGATCTTCGTCAACAAGCCTGTCCAGGGCGGGCCGGGCCAGCAGAGCGCGGGCTATCACGGCTATTGGATCACCGATTTCACCCATGTCGATCCGCATTTCGGCACCGATGCCGAGTTCAAGGCGCTGGTCGACGCCGCGCATGGGCGGGGCATGAAGGTCTATATGGACATCGTCGCCAACCATACGGCCGATGTGATCCAGTATCGCGAATGCGCCGGCGCCAATGCCTGCCCCTATCGCGGCCGGGCGGACTATCCCTATCAGCGCCGGGGTGGCGTGGACGGCACGGCGATCAATCCGGGGTTCGCGGGCGACGCGATCGGCACGGCGGCGAATTTCGCGCGCCTGACCGATCCGGGCTATGCCTATACCCCCTTCGTTCCCGAAGCGGAAAAGGCGGCCAAGCATCCCGCCTGGCTCAACGATCCGATCTATTACCATAATCGCGGGGACTCGACCTTCGCCGGCGAGAGCTCGACGATGGGCGATTTCGTCGGGCTCGACGATCTGATGACCGAGAATCCGCGCGTGATCGCGGGCATGATCGACATCTATGGCAGCTGGATCGAGCGGTTCGGCGTCGACGGCTTCCGCATCGACACGGCCCGCCATGTGAACCCCGAATTCTGGCAGGCCTTCGTTCCCCCGATGCTGGCGCGGGCCAGGGCCCGGGGCATCCCCAATTTCCACATCTTCGGCGAAGTGGCGGATCCCGCCGCCCAGGCCGCGCACACGATCACCGCGAAGCTGCCCTCGGTGCTCGACTTCGCCTTCCGCCAGGCGCTGCTCGACAGCGTTGCCGGGACCAAGGGCACCGATGTGTTCGAGAAGCTGTTCGACGATGACGTGCTCTATGCGCGCGGCTTCGATACTGCGATCGCGCTGCCGACCTTCAGCGGCAATCACGACAATGGCCGCTTCGCCTGGTTCGTCCGCAAGGCCTTTCCCCAGGCGAGCGAGGCGGAAGTTCTCCAGCGGGTGCTGCTCTCCAACGCGCTCCTGCTCACGCTGCGCGGCGTGCCGACCATCTATGCCGGCGACGAACAGGGCTTTGCCGGCGGCGCCAACGATGTCGACGCGCGCGAGGACCAGTTCGGCAGCCGGGTCGCGCAATATACCGCGCGCAGGCTGATCGGCACCGATGCGAGCATCGCCACCCCGCGCTTCGACGAGGCCCATCCGATCTTCCGCGCGATCGCCGGCCTGGCGAGGCTCCGCACCGGCACGCCCGCGCTCACTCGCGGGCGGCAAGTGCTGCGTGCGCGCGGGGACAAGCCGGGGCTGCTCGCTCTTTCGCGTTTCGATCCGGTGTCCGGTGCGGAAGTGCTGCTCGCCTTCAATACCTCCACCGAGCCGCTGGCCCGTCAGGTCCAGGTCGAGACGCACTCCCTCCGCTTCCATCCGCTTGCCGGAAGCTGTGCCGCCACGGCCAGCGCGCCCGGCTCCCTCACCATCACCCTGCCGCCGCTCGGATATGCGGTGTGCGCGGCGGAGACGAAACAGTGAACCAGCTTGCCGCGAAAGCGGATATCCGGAATGCGCAGCCCTGGTGGCGGGGCGCGGCCATCTACCAGATCTATCCCCGCAGCTTCTTCGATTCGAACGGCGACGGCATCGGCGACCTGCCCGGCATCACGGCGCGGCTCGATCACATCGCCAGCCTGGGCGTCGACGCGATCTGGCTCTCGCCCTTCTTCAAGTCGCCCATGGCCGATTTCGGCTATGACGTGGCCGATTATCGCGACGTCGATCCGATCTTCGGCACGCTCGCCGATTTCGACGCGCTGATCGCCCGCGCCCATGCCCTGGGACTGCGCGTGCTGATCGACCAGGTCTGGGCGCACACGTCCGACCAGCATGGCTGGTTCGTCGAGAGCCGGGCCAGCCGCGCCAACCCCAGGGCCGACTGGTATGTCTGGCACGACGCGAAGCCGGAAGGCTCGCCGCCCACCAACTGGCAGTCGGTCTTCGGCGGCCCGGCCTGGACCTGGGACGCGCGGCGCGGCCAATATTACATGCACAATTTCCTGAAGGAGCAGCCGCAGCTCAACTGCCATCATCCCGAAGTGCAGGCGGAACTGCTCGCGATCACGCGATTCTGGCTGGATCGCGGCGTGGACGGCTTCCGCATCGATGCGATCAACTTCTCGATGCACGATCCCGAATTCCGCGACAATCCGCCGGCGCCCGACGACGGAACGCAGCGCACGCGCCCGTTCGATTTCCAGCTGCACATCTACAATCAGAGCCATGCCGACATCCCCGGCTTCCTCGAACGGCTGCGCGGGGTGTTCGACGAATATCCCGATCGCTTCACCGTCGCCGAAGTGGGCGGCGCGGACGCGGACCGCGAGATGAAGCTGTTCACTGCCGGCGGCAACCGGCTCAACACCGCCTATGGCTTCGACTTCCTCTATGCCCCGCGCCTGAGCGCGGCGGGCGTGCGGGCGGCGCTGCAGAATTGGCCGGCCGGCGGCAGCTGGCCCAGCTGGGCGTTCGAGAACCATGATGCGCCGCGCGCCGTGTCGCGCTGGACCCGGCCCGAGGCGGCAGGCGCGTTCGCGCGGATGAAGATGCTGCTGCTCGCGGCGCTGCGCGGCAACATCTTCCTCTATTATGGCGAGGAACTGGGGCTCGACCAGGTCGAGATCCCGTTCGAGGCGCTGCAGGATCCCGAGGCGATCGCCAACTGGCCGCGCACCCTGTCGCGGGACGGCGCGCGCACGCCGATGCCCTGGTCCTCGACGGCGCCCGAGCTCGGCTTCACCAGCGGCAAGCCCTGGCTGCCGCTCGGCCCCAACCATGCCGCGCTGGCGGTGGATTTGCAGGATGCCGATCCCGCCTCGCTGCTCGCCTGGACCCGCCGGGTGCTGGCGGTGCGTGGCGCTTCGCCCGCGCTGCGCACCGGCGACATCGCCTTTGTCGATGCGCCGGGCGAACTGCTCGCGTTCGAGCGCGAGGCGGAGGGCGAACGCCTGCTCTGCCTGTTCAACCTGGGCGATGCCGCGCAGCGCTGGACGCCGGCGAACGCATCCCATTGGCGCCCGCTGCTCGCGACCGGCAGTGTTGGCGACTGGACTTTCGCACCCCATTCCGGGCTGATCGCCCGCTACGAAGCCTGAGGAGAAACCATGAAGCTTGCCCCCCTCGCGCTGGCGTTCGCCGCCTTCACCTTCACGGCGCCCGCGCTGGCGCAGGACGATCTGTCGCAGAAGCGGGACGGCAATGTCGTCGCCCGCGCCGCTTCGCCCGACGGCAGGATCACCGTGACGGTCAGCATCGATGGCGAGGGCCGGGCCAGCTATGCCGTGCAGCGCGCCGGCAAGCCGCTGCTCACCGACAGCCGGCTGGGCTTCCTGTTCACCGACGCGCCCAAGCTCGACCGCAACCTGGCGCTGGTCGAGGTGAAGCGCGACAAGGCGGACACCAGCTGGACCCAGCCTTTCGGCGAATGGACCACGATCCGCGACAACCACAATGAGATGACCGTGCGGCTGCGCGAAAAGGCCGATCTCGCGCGCGAGATGGACGTGACCTTCCGCATCTTCGACGACGGCGTCGGCTTCCGCTACACGCTGCCCAGCCAGCCCAACCTCAAGCACGCCAACATCGCCGACGAGCTGACCGAGTTTGCCTTTGCCGAGCCGGGCACCGCGTGGTGGAAGCCGGCCTATCTGTGGAACCGCGAGGAATATCTCTACAACAAGACCCCGCTCGACGCGGTCGGCACCGCGCAGACGGTGATGACGGTCAAGCTCGCCAGCGGCACCCATGTCGCGCTGCACGAGGCGGCGCTGATCGATTATTCGGCGATGAACCTGGCGCGCGCCGAGGGAAATACCTTCAAGGCCTCGCTCACGCCGGGCGCCGGCGCGGCGAAGGTGTCGCGCGATACCGGCTTCTCGACGCCGTGGCGCACCATCGCCATCGCCGACGATGCGGCCGGCCTCTATGCCGCCAGCCGCATCGGCCTGAACCTCAACGAGCCCAACAAGCTGGGCGATGTCTCCTGGATCAGGCCGGGCAAGTTCGTCGGCGTGTGGTGGAACATGATCAAGGGCGAATGGACCTGGTCGCGCGGGCCCAGGCACGGCGCCACCACCGCGCATGTGAAGCAATATATCGACTTCGCCGCGGCGAACGGCATCCCCGGCGTGCTCGTCGAGGGCTGGAACATCGGCTGGGACGGCAACTGGTTCGGCAATGGCAACGAGATGCAGTTCGACCGGCCGACCGAGGATTTCGATGCCGCCGAGCTGGCGCGCTACGCCAAGGCCAAGGGCGTCTACCTGATCGGCCACAACGAGACCGGCGGCTCGGCCAGCCACTATGACAGCCAGCTCGACCGCGCGTTCAGCTATGCCCGGGACCATGGCATCCCGGTGGTGAAGACCGGCTATGTGACCGACGCGGCGCAGATCGAGCGGGTCGATCCGGACGGCTCGCAGCACCGCGAATGGCATGAGGGCCAGTGGATGGTGAACCACCATCTGCGCGTGGTGGAGACGGCGGCAAAATATCACGTCTCGATCGACAGCCATGAGCCGGTGAAGGACACCGGCCTGCGCCGCACCTGGCCGAACTGGGTGGCGCGCGAGGGCGGGCGCGGCATGGAGTATAATGCCTGGGAAGGCGGCAAGAACCCGCCCGAGCATGAGGCGAACATGGTCTTCACCCAGCTGCTCGGCGGGCCGATGGACTTTACGCCCGGCGTGCTGAGCCTCAGCGGCTCCAACGGCTCGGCGATCCAGTCGACCGTCGCCAAGCAGCTAGCGCTCTACGTGGTGCTCTATTCGCCGGTGGTGATGGCGGCCGACACGCCGGAGAATTACGCCAGATATCCGCGCGAGATGCAGTTCATCCGCGACGTGCCGACCGACTGGAGCGATACGCGCGTGCTCAACGGCGAGGTCGGCGACTATGCGACCATCGTTCGCAAGGCCAGGGGCGGCGATGACTGGTATCTGGGCGCGGTCGGCGACGAGCAGGCGCGCAGCTCGACCGTGACGCTCGACTTCCTCGATGCCGGCAAGACCTATGTCGCCGAGATCTATCGCGACGGGCCCGGCGCCGATTACCGCACCGATGCCCGCCATGCGATCACGATCGAGAGCAGGCCGGTGAAGCAGGGCGACACGCTGACGATCGCGCTGGCGCCGGGCGGCGGCGAGGCGATCCGCTTCGTTGCGCCGGGCAAGAAGGCGCGGCGCCGATGAGCCCGGCCGGGGGGCGGCCGCGCCAGGGGTTCGCCGGGCTGTGGAACATCAGCTTCGGCTTCCTGGGCATCCAGATCGGCTTTGCGCTGCAGAACGCGAACATGAGCCGCGTCTTCCAGTCGCTGGGCGAGAGCATCGACAATCTCCCGCTGCTGTGGATCGCCGCCCCGCTTACCGGGCTGCTCGTCCAGCCGGTGATCGGCCATTATTCGGACCGGACCTGGGGCCGGTTCGGCCGCAGGCGCCCCTATTTCCTGGCCGGCGCGGTGCTGGCGACGCTGGCGCTGTTCGCCATGCCCAACGCTCCGGTGCTGCTCGTCGCGGCGTTGCTGCTCTGGGTGCTCGACGCCTCGCTCAACGTCTCGATGGAGCCGTTCCGCGCGTTCGTCGGCGATATGCTCGACAAGACGCAGCACACCGCCGGCTATGCGGTCCAGACCGCCTTTATCGGCGCCGGCGCGGTGATCGGGTCGGCGACGCCCTGGCTGCTCGACCATCTCGGCGTGTCGAACGTCGCGGCGGCCGGCGGCCTGCCCGACACGGTGCGCTGGAGCTTCTATCTGGGCGGGGCGGCACTGCTGCTCGCCGTGCTGTGGACCGTCCTCACCACGCGCGAATATTCGCCCGAGGAGATGGCGGCGTTCGACGGTCCGGTCGAAGCGCTGCCTCCTCCGCCGCCTGCCAAGATTGGCGCGGGCATTCCCTGGCTGGTGGGCGGCGCGGCGCTCGGCGCGCTGGTCTTCGCCCTGGGATTCGAGAAGGAACTCTATCTGCTCGCCGGCCTGCTCTCCGCCTTCGGCCTGGCGCGGATGATCGCCGCGGTCACCAGGGGCGGGCTGCTCGGCGACCTCATGGCCGATTTCTCGGGCATGCCGGCGGTGATGAAGCGGCTGGCGGTCGTCCAGTTCTTCAGCTGGTCGGCGCTGTTCATCATGTGGATCTACACCACGCCGGTGGTCGCGCAGTACGTCTTCCGGGCGCCCGATCCGGCGAGCGCGGGCTATAACGAGGCCGGCAATTGGGTGGGAATATTGTTCGCCGCCTACAATGCCGTCGCCACGCTTGCCGCGCTGTTCCTGCTGCGTCCGCTTGCCGCCCGGGTCGGCAAGGTGCGCACCCATGCGATCGCGCTGGCGCTGGGCGGGCTCGGTTTTGCGAGCTTCCTGGTGATCCGTGACGCCGATGCGCTGCTCGTCGCGGAGATCGGGATCGGCGTCGCCTGGGCCTCGATCCTCGCCATGCCCTATGCGATCCTCGCCTCGGCGCTGCCCCAGGCCAAGCTCGGCGTGTACATGGGGCTGTTCAATATCTTCATCGTCATCCCCCAGCTGCTCGTCGCCACGCTGATCGGCACGGTGATGCGCCACCTCTTCCCGGGGCAGCCGATCTGGACGATGGCGATCGCGGCGGTGGTGATGTTGCTGGCGGCGCTGGCGACGCTGCGGGTGCGCGAGGCCTAGCCCCGTCGTCCCGCGAACTGGATCGCCACCGCCACCGCCGCGAAACCCGCGCCGAGCAGCGACACTGCGTTCCAGCCGCCCAGCGCCCAGGCCCAGGTCGCGGCACCCGAGCCGGTGGCGCCGCCGATGAACATCGCGCCCATGAAGATGGTGTTGAGCCGCGCCCGCGCCTCGGGCTGCAGCGCATAGACGATGTGCTGGTGCGAGACGAGCGCGCCCTGCACGCCGAAGTCGAGCAGGAGCACGCCGATCACCATGCCGGGGATGGTGGGCCAGAGGCCGTTGAACGCCCAGCCGGCCAGCACCGCGGCCGCGCCGAGCAGGATCACCGGGCGCGGTCCCCGCCGGTCCGCGATCCGCCCGGCGATCGGGGCGGCGAGCACGCCTGCCGCGCCGACCACGCCGAACAGGCCGGCCACTTCGGCGCCCAGCCCGAAATCCGGCTGCTGCAGGCGCAGCGCCAGGATCGTCCAGAAGCCGCTGAATGCCGCGAAGAGCAGGCCCTGGGTGATCGCCGCCCGGCGCAACGCGGCGAATTCGCGCCACAGCCCGCCGAGCGAGCGGAGCAATTGATGGTAGCGCAGCTCCGAATCCGGCGCGCTGTGCGGCAGGGTCAGCGCCATGACGCCGCCCGCGGCGAGCGCCAGCGGCACGCCCAGCCAGAACATCTCGCGCCAGCCCGCATGCGCCGCGACGAAGCCGGCCAGCGTGCGGCTGAGCAGGATGCCGCAGAGCAGCCCGGCCATCACCGTTCCCACCACCGCGCCGCGCCGCTCGGGCGCGGCCAGATGGGCGGCGAGCGGCACGATCTGCTGCGCCACGGTGGCGGCGAACCCCACCGCGACCGAAGCGGCGATCACCAGCGCGGCGCTGGGCGCGATCGCGGCCAGCATCAGCGCGCCCGCCAGCACGACGAACTGGATCGCGATCAGCCGCTTGCGCTCGACCAGATCGCCCAGCGGCACCAGCAGGAACAGGCCCAGCGCATAGCCGATCTGGGTGGCGGTGGGCACCAGTACGGTCAGCGCGCCGGGCAGGTCGCGCTGCATCACGCCCAGCATCGGCTGGCAATAATAGATGTTGGCGACTGCGATCCCGGTGGCGGCGGCCATCGCGAAGATCAGCGGACGGCCGAGCCGGTCCGGCACGGCGCCGGCGGCCTGGGGCAGGGGGGTGGTCATGGATGCTCCGGGGGGAAATCAGATGTAGCGCGGAATGGGGCCCAGCTGGGGTGTCTGGTCGGGCAGTTCAACCACCAGTTCGTCGACATAGCACCAGCCCCAGCCTTCGGGCGGGTCATAGCCTTCGATGATCGGGTGGCGAGTCGCGTGGAAATGCGCGGTGGCATGGCGATGCGGGCTCTGGTCGCAGCAGCCGACATGGCCGCAGGCCCGGCACAGGCGCAGATGCACCCAGGGGCTGCCGATCGCCAGACACTCCTCGCAGCCGCGCGCGCTGGGCGTGACCTGGTTGACGGTCGTCACGTGCCGGCATTCCATCGCTGTGGCTTCCTTCTGGTTCGATCGGGCCTTGTCGCAGCTGTGGGGGCGAGTGCCAACGGCTTGCCACCCGCAGGCGATGTCGCTACATCTTGCAATCGTTCCACTGCGAAGAAGGGAGGGCGTAAATGACAGATGTTACCACACGCCTTCCCGGTGCGTTCCGCACCATCGGGCGCTTCCACCACTAGGTCCTGAAGCCTCCCTGATCCGGGTTCCTCCCGCATCACCCCTATCGATATCGCATTGGAGACGGCGCCTCGGCGCCGGTTCATGACATGACCCACGACACCGACCGCCCGGATTCGATCCGCCGCGTTCTGCGCTTCACGTTCCGCCACTGGGCGCGGCAGCGGGGCCGCGCGACCTATATCGCCTGCTTCATCACCGCCGCGACGGTGACGGAGATCTTCGTCCCGATGTTCGCCGGCCGGCTGATCGACGCGCTGGCCGCCGATCTGCGCAACGACGCGCTGGCGCTGTTCGCGGCGATGGCGGCGCTCGGCCTTGCCATGGTGGTGCTCCGCCACATCGCCTGGGCGGGCATCATCCCCTTCACGCTGCGCATGATGCGCGACGTGACCCAGGACGGCTTCCACCGCGTCCAGCGTTTCTCGACCGACTGGCACGCCAACAGCTTCGCCGGCTCCACGGTCCGCAAGATCACGCGCGGCATGTGGGCGTTCGACACGCTGAACGACGTGCTGCTGCTCCAGCTGCTGCCGTCGCTTGCCGTGCTCCTCGGCACGATGCTGCTGCTCGGCTGGCACTGGCCGGTGCTGGGCGTGGTGATGGGCATCGGCGCCATCGCCTATGTTGCGATGACGATGGTGCTGGCGACCCGCTGGGCCTCGCCCGCCGCGACTCTCTCCAACGCCTGGGACACCAAGCTGGGCGGCCTGCTCTCCGACGCGATCGGCTCGAACGCCGTGGTCAAGGCGTTCGGCGCGGAGGAGCGCGAGGAAGGCCGTGTCGGCGCGCTGCTCGCCAAATGGGCCAAGCGCACCCGGCGCACCTGGCTGCGTTACACCTGGTCGGGCAGCGCGCAGATCGCGGTGCTGTGGGCGATCCGCGCCGCGATCACCGGCACGGCGCTGTGGCTGTGGTGGCACGGGGCCGCGACTCCGGGCGACGTCACTTTCGTGCTGGCCAGCTATTTCGTCGTGCACAGCTATCTGTTCGACATCGGCTTCCACATCCATCACCTGCAGCGCTCGGTGAACGAGATGGAGGAGTTGGTCGATCTGCACGAGCAGCCGCTGGGGATCGAGGACCGGGCCGATGCCGCGCCGATCCGCATCACCGCGGGCGCGGTGCGCTTCGACGACGTCACCTTCCGCTATGGCGGGCACGAGACGCCGCTCTACGAGCATCTCGACCTCGCCATCCGCGGCGGCGAGCGGGTCGGCCTGGTCGGCCATTCGGGATCGGGCAAGACGACGTTCGTCAAGCTGATCCAGCGCCTCTACGACGTGAACCAGGGCCGGGTGACGATCGACGGGCAGGACGTGTCGCACGCGACCCAGCAGTCGCTGCGCGCCCAGATCGCGATCGTGCAGCAGGAACCGATCCTGTTCCACCGCAGCCTGGCCGACAACATCGCCTATGCCCGCCCCGGGGCGAGCCAGGCGGAGGTCGAGGCGGCGGCGCGGCTGGCCAATGCGCACGACTTCATCGTCAAGCTGCCGCGCGGCTATGCGACGCCGGTGGGCGAGCGCGGCGTCAAGCTGTCGGGCGGCGAGCGCCAGCGCGTGGCGCTCGCTCGCGCCTTCCTGGCCGACGCCCCGATCCTGATCCTGGACGAGGCGACCTCGAGCCTCGATTCCGAGAGCGAGGCGCTGATCCAGCAGGCGATGGACCGGCTGATGAAGGGCCGCACGGCGATCGTCATCGCCCACCGGCTCTCGACGGTGCGCACGCTCGACCGGATCCTGGTGTTCGACCAGGGCCGCATCGTCGAGGATGGCGACCATGCGAGCCTGCTGGCCGATCCGGACGGCCGCTATCGCCGGCTGTTCGACCGGCAATCGGGCAACATCGTCGACGAGGCGCCGGCGCTCGCCGAGGGGTGAGCGCCGGGTCCTTTCGCAGGCGATCCTGGCATAGGCCGGCCGTGATCGGCGCTGCGCGTATTTGTAGCGTAATATACGAATAGTATCGGGCCGGGCGACATCTATAACGGGAGCGTGCGGGCATGCGACTGCTTACGGAATATGAATTGGATCTGGTCGCCGGAGGAAATGGTACTACCGATGACGCCCAGCTTAATGGCAACGACAATTACGACGGTTCTTGGTATGGTGCAGGCAATAGCGGTGGCGGCGGAAACCCCAACAACACGTCCAATGGCGGCCATTGGGCTTGGTTCGCCCCGGCAAGCTATTTTGGAGACTACCCACCCGGTGGCAACGGCACCTGGCGGTGGGTCTCCGCCGGTGGCAATCCCGGTGGCGGCAGTGGTGGCGAGCAAAGCACGCCACCGTCAGCGGGGACGCCGAACGTCATTCTGAAGGACGTGGATTGCGCGAAGGAGGAAGCGGCTTTCAGCAGCGCCCTCGAGGCCCTTCGTACTGCTTCTCCCACGGCAGCTGCCGTCATGGATCGCGTGCTCAATGGCCCCTATAAATGGACCATTTCCCTGGTGAACAATGGCGTCGACAATACTGAAGTCCGCCTCACGAATATCAACTGGGACCCCTTCTCGGGACTCGAGTTCACCGACGCTGACGGGAAGGTGGTCCGTCAATCGGCGATGGTGGCCCTTGCGCATGAATTCGCACATGCAGAATATTGGAATCGATCGGACGCCGACAGCTATGCCCATGCGATGGAAGTAGAACGCGCCGTCGCTGCCGAACTCAACGCTTACTACAACAACAACGCGGAGGCGGCTCGTCCGGCAAATGGACATCGTATCGGGACACCTTATGTAACGGCGTCTTCGACCACCACTCAGGCGGCGACGGGAGGGCGGCCATCATGCGCATGATATTCGAACTGCTAGCTGCCACGTTTGCCCTAGGGGGGCAAACCAGCGGCTCCGCCGGCCTTGCGCAATCCATCGAGACACCGGAGCTCTGCCGGACGCAGAGTCCGTCGGATTTCATCGAGATTCGCGTGATAAGGCTCGGCATAGACTCCCGGATTCAGCCGGGTCCGGACGAGATCGTCAAAAGCGGAGAGGGTTTCAGGGTAACCCGCGGCTCTCCGATCTGGGAACGGTTCGCGCGCCAGATCTGCAACCCTTCGAAGCGCGCGACCGAGCGGGAGAAAGATAATTTCGTGCCGCGTATCGTCGTCTTCCTTCCCGGAAGCTCCACCAGGAACGCCGCGATATTGGAGTTCCCAAGGGAGGATCTCGGCTCCAACGCCGTGGATTATTCCTTCAATGGCCTTGCTGGAACGATCGACAACAAGGAAGTCAGGCTCTTGCTCGATTTCGCGGCGAGAATCGATTGAGGTTGGTCGACATTTGGCGCGAAAGGCCGCGATAGCCCCACCTACCCGTCATCCCGGCCTTGAGCCGGGATCCCGCTTCTTCTTCCGACCATAAGGCAGCGGGACCCCGGCTCAAGGCCGGGGTGACGAAGGAAGAATGTGGGACCAGTTAAATCCGGTTGGCCCGCGCGATCGCCCCCAGGTGCAGCGCGCTCGGGCGCGGGGTGCGCTTCAGCGTCTCGCGGTCCACCGCGACCAGCCCGAACGGCACGCCATAGCCCGAGGTCCATTCGAAATTGTCGAGCAGCGACCAGTAGAGATAGCTGTGCACCGGAATGCCCTCGTCCAGGCAGGCGCGCACGCCGTCCAGCGCCTGGTCGATAAAGGCGATGCGGCGGGCATCGTCCTTCGCCGCGATGCCGCTCTCGGTCACGTAGATCGGCTTGCCGATCTCGCGATGCGCCCAGCGGATCGTGTTGGCGAGCGCCCGGGGATAGAATTCATACCCCGCCATCGTCATTTCCGCGTCCCTGGGCGGAGCGACCACGCCGTTCGCGTCGAACATGAAGCGGGTATAGGTCTGGACGCCGAAGAAATCGGCCGCCTCGCGCGCCACCTGCACCCATTCGCCATAGAGCTTGTCGCGATAATAGGCGGCGCGCTCCGGCGTATCGGCCTGCACGTCCTGCGTGGTCAGGGTGATGCCGACGGGCAGGGTGGGGCGGACCTCCTTGATCGCGGCATAGGCCTGGCGGTGCGCCGCCTGCATGATCGGAGTCACCACCGCCGGATCGGCATAGGCCAGGCGCGAGAATTTCGGCGAGCCGGTCGCCCGTGCCGCGGCGGCGATCGCTGCCTTCACCACCGGCACGAACGTCGCGATCCCCGGCATCATGTCGACCAGCAGGCGGATGTTCGCCTCGTTGAAGGTCGTCGTCATGTGCATCAGCCCGCCCAGCCGCTCGGCGACCTTGCGGCAATAGCGTGCGAACAGCTGCGGCGCGTCCGCCACTTCGAAGCCGCCGCGCTGCGCGAACCAGAGCGGCGTGGTGAAATGGTTGAGCGTCACGATCGGGCGCAGGCCGTGCGCACGGCACGCCTCGAGCATCCGCGCATAATGATCGAGCTCGGCGTTGGAGAAATGGCCCTCGCTCGGCTCGATCCGCGCCCATTCGACGCCGAGCCGGTAGCTGTTGAAGCCAAGCTTCGCCGCTAGCGCGAAATCCTCGGCATAGCGATGATAGGAGTCGCAGGCGTCGCCCGAGCGCTCCTTGAACATGCTCGGCTGCAGATTCTCCATCAGCCAGGCGTCGGCGTTCGTGTTGTTGCCTTCGCTTTGATAGGCGGAGATCGCCGTGCCCCACAGGAAGCCCGGCGGGGCGGGCTTGCGGCGGGCAAGGGGTGTGGCCGCCACGGGAGAGGCCACGGCCGCCCCCAGCGCGGCGGCCGCGATCAACTCGCGGCGGCCGAGGCGGAGGTCGTCGCTCACCGCGCCGTCGCGGCGACCGGCGCGCGCTGCGTGGCGGCCGCGACTTCGCGCTCGGCCTGGGTGAAGCCGTAGGCGGGGACGATCTCGTCCGCGCGGTCCGCCACCGCGCTCCATTCGGCGGCGACCCGTTCGCCGGCATCATCGCTCCGGCCGACCTGGATGCCGTCGGTCAGGGTCACATGCGCGGCGGCGAAATGGCCTGCGCCGGCGCAGAGGATCGCGCGGCTGGGCGCGTCCTCGCCGACCAGCGCGAGCAGGCCCGGGCTCACCAGCTCGGGCGCGAGCATCTCGAGGCTCTCGGCGGAGAGCACGCCCTCGGTCATGCCGGTCGCGGCGGTGGGGGCCAGGCTGTTGACGCGGATCCCGTATTTCTCGCCCTCGATCGCCAGCGTCTGCATCAGGCCGACCAGCGCCATCTTGGCGGCGCCGTAATTCGCTTGGCCGAAATTGCCGTACAGACCCGAGGAGGAAGTGGTCATCACGATCCGCCCGTAATTCTGCGCGCGCATCGTCTCCCACACTGCCTTGCAGCAGATCGCCGCGCCGATCAGATGGACGTCCACCACCAGGCGGAAATCGTCCATGCTCATCTTGGCGAAGCTCTTGTCGCGCAGGATGCCGGCATTGTTGACCAATATGTCGATGCGGCCGAAGCGGTGCAGCGTCTCGGCGACCAGCGCGGCGATGCGGGCCTCGTCGGTCACCGATGCAGCGAAGGCGATCGCCTCGCCCCCCGCCGCGCGGATCTCGGCGGCCACGGCGTCGGCCGCGGGCTGCGACAGGTCGTTGACGACGATGCGGGCGCCCTTGCTCGCCAGGTACAGCGCATGCGCGCGCCCCAGTCCCCCGCCCGAACCCGTCACGATTGCTACACGACCCGCCAGCGACATTCCGCTCTCCGTTTCTCGACTCTATCGACGGATCGCTTGGTAGCGCTGCAGTAGTTCACTAGCAAGATAGCGAATATATGGTGCTATCTGCCCCGGTTGCAGATCTCGAGGAAGCCGGCGGCCATGAACGAAGCCATGCGCTCCTTCACCGCGGCGAAGTCGTCCGAATGGCAGAGGCCGTTGGAGAGCTTGTCGATACGGCCCGTGCGCGCCAGCGTGAGCATCAGCGCGCCGGTGACGAAGTGATAGCCCCAGAAGATGTCCTCCTCGGCGCAATCGGGCAGGGCCTGTTTGAGCAGGCCGATCAGGCGCAGCACGACAGGGTCGAAATGCGCGTCCATCAGGTCGGCACCCCAGGCCGGGGTGTTGGCGACCTGCGCGCCCAGCTTGGCATAGTTCTTCCAGCCCTCGCCGCCCTGGATATAGGTGTCGAGATCGGTATCGAGGAACGCCCGCAGCGCGCCCTCCACCGTCGGCTTGCCGCCGCATTCGGCCTCGTACGCGTCGAGCGCCTGCATCCGCCGCTCGCTGGTCACCACCGCGCGGCGGGCGAAGACGGCATCGAACAACGCCTTCTTGTCGGCGAAATAATAGTTGAGCAGCGTGTGGTGCACGCCCACCTGCTTGGCGACGTCCTTGAGCGTGACGCCGTATAGCCCGTGCTGCGAGAACAGCGCCTCGGCGGCATCGTAGATCTGCTCCATCGTCTCGGCGCGCTGCTCGGCCTTGCGGGAGCGGCGAACGGGTTTGGCGGTTTCGGTCACGCCTGTGTTCCTTCCCGTCTAAGGGCTTAGCGTCAAGCCTCCGTGCAGATATTCACACGCGTGATAGTGTGTGTTGACAGCATCGCGCGCTTGCCCGCATGATGCGGCAAAGGCGGAAAAACCGTCAGGGAGAGAGGAAGCGTGGAAACCCAGGCAAGCGGCGCCCGCCGCTGGATCGTGCTCGTCACGCTCACCTTCGTCTATGTGCTCAATTTCCTCGATCGGCAGCTCCTCGGGATCCTCGCCAAGCCGATCCAGGATTCGCTCCACGTCACCGACGGCCAGCTCGGGCTGATCGGCGGGCTGTATTTCGCGATGTTCTACTGCTTCATCGCGATTCCCGTGGGCTGGCTGGCCGATCGCACCAACCGGGTGACGATCCTGTCGCTCGCCTGCGCGATCTGGAGCGGGGCGACGATCGCCTGCGGCCTCGCCACCAGCTACACCCAGCTTGTCATCGCGCGTATGACCGTGGGCTTCGGCGAGGCAGGCGGGGTGCCGCCCAGCTATGCGATCATCACCGACACCTTCCGCCCGGGCGAGCGCGGCACGGCCTTCGGCATCTTCAACCTGGGCCCGCCGATCGGCGCGGCGCTGGGCATCGCGTTCGGCGCGACGATCGCCGCGATCTTCGACTGGCGCGACGCCTTCGTGGCGATCGGCATCGTCGGCGTGGTCACTGCGATTCTGGTCCGCATCATCGTGCGCGAGCCGAAGCGCGGCGCGACCGACCTTGCGCCCGAACCCGCCGCCGTCCGGACTGCCACCACCAAGGCGCCTTTCTGGGGCACCTGCTGGATGTTCTTCACCCACCCGGTGCTCATGCTCGCCGCGCTCGGCAGCGGCGCCACCCAGTTCGTCACTTATGGCCTGGGCAATTTCGCGGTGCTGTTCCTGATCCGCGAAAAGGGGATGACCCTGTCCGAGATCGCGGTCTGGTACGCGCTGGTCGTCGGCATCGGCATGAGCGCGGCGATGCTCATCTCCGGCCGGGTGATCGACCGGCTGAGCCGCCGCTCGCGCACCGTCTACGCGCTCGGCCCCGCCCTCTCGCTCGCCGTGGCGCTGCCCTTCTACATCGCCTTTGTCTGGGCGCCGGGCTGGCCGCTCGCGCTGCTGCTGCTGACCATCGTCAACTGCTTCAACTATTTCTATCTCTCCGCCTCGGTCGCGCTGGTGCAGGAGGAGGTCCGCCCCGATCAGCGCGTGCTCGCGGGTGCGCTGCTGCTGCTGGTGATGAACTTCATCGGCCTCGGCCTCGGGCCCACCTATGTCGGCGCCGCCAGCGACTGGTTCAAAGCCCATGGCTGGGAGCATGGCCTGCAGCTCGCGCTCTACACGCTCTCGCCCTTCTACCTGATCGCGATCGCGCTCTTCCTCACGCTCGCCCGCATCCTGCGCGCCGAGCAAGCCGCAAAGGTGCCCGCATGAAGCCGTTCCGCCACGCCGCCATTGCCGCCGCCTTGCTGCTCTCCGGCACCGCGCTCGCACAGGAGCCGGTGATCGGTGCGCCCTCGGGCAGCGTGCGCGGCACGCGCGAGGGCGATATCCGCGTGTTCAAGGGCATTCCCTATGCCGTGCCTCCGGTCGGCGGCATGCGGTGGCGCCCGCCCGCGCCGATGCAGCCCTGGCAGGGCGTGCGCGACGCGAAGGATTTCGGCCCGGCCTGCGTCCAGTCGCAGAGCAAGACGCCGGTCTCGGTCTATTCTCCCGCGGCGCCGCTGCCGGTGAGCGAGGACTGCCTGACGCTCAACATCTGGGCGCCGGCCGATGCGAAGAAGGCCCCGGTCTTCTTCTGGATCCATGGCGGCGCGCTCTCGGGCGGATCCAGCCGCGAGCCGATGTACGACGGCAGGAAGATGGCCGAGCAGGGCGTGATCGTCGTCTCGATCAACTATCGCCTGGGGGTGCTCGGCTGGCTCGCCCATCCGGCGCTCTCGGCCGAATCGCCGCAGAAGGTGTCGGGCAATTACGGCCTGCTCGATCAGATGGCGGCGCTCGCCTGGGTGAAGCACAATATCGCGGCGTTCGGCGGCGATCCCGCCAGGGTGACGATCGCGGGCGAATCCGCCGGCGGGCTCAGCGTGATGTTCCTGATGGAGTCCCCGCTCGCCCGCGGCACCTTCAGCAAGGCAATCGCGCAGAGCGCCTATATGGTCGCCATGCCCGAGCTGAAGAAGCAGGCTTATGGAGCGCCCTCGGCCGAGGCGGTCGGCACGATGCTGGCGGCCGGCGTCCAGGCGCCGGACCTCGCCGCGCTGCGCGGCATGGACGCCCAGACCCTTACCGACAGCGCCGCCAAGCTCGGCTTCTTCCCGTTCGGTGTGGTCGACGGGCTGGTGTTGCCGACCCAGATGGTCGACGCGTTCGACCAGGGCAAGCAGGCGCCGGTGCCGATCCTCACCGGCTTCAACCAGGGCGAGATCCGCTCGCTGATGGTGCTGGCGCCCAAGGCCCCCGCGACGGCCGAGGGCTATGAGAAGGCGATCCGCGAGAAATATGGCGAATTCGCCGATGCCTTTCTGAAGCTTTATCCCGCGGCGGACTACAAGGAGAGCATCCTGGCGACGAGCCGCGACGCGCTCTATGGCTGGACGACCGAGCGGCTCGCCCGCAAGCAGACGGCGGTCGGCCAGCCTGCCTGGGTCTATCTGTGGGATCATGGCTATCCGGCGATGGAGGCGGCGGGGCTGCATGCCTTTCATGCCAGCGAGCTGCCCTATGTGTTCGGCAACCTGGCGCCGCTGCCGCCGAAATGGCCGGCGATGCCGGAGAGCGACCGCCCGCTCTCGGATGCGATGCTGGGCTATTGGACCAGCTTCGCCAAGACGGGCACGCCCGGCGTGGCCTGGCCGGCCTTTGGCAAGGCGCGCACCTATCTCCACATCACCGATGCCCCTCGGGCGGAGAACGGCCTGATGCCGGGGATGTACGACCAGTATGAGGCCGTGGTCTGCCGCCGCCGTGCCGCGGGCGTGGCGTGGAACTGGAACGCCGGCCTGGCCTCGCCCAAGCTCCCGCCCAAGGCAGCGGGGTGCGATTGAGGGCCTTCCGCATCCGGGAGGGGAAGGCTGGGGACTCATTTCCTTCAACCGTCGCCCCGGCCTTGAGCCCGGGTCCCGCTGCCCCACTGACGGAAGAAGAAGCGGGATCCCGGCTCAAGGCCGGGATGACGAGGTAATGTGGGGCAATTGTCTCCTCCAAGCCGTCATCCCGGCTTTCGTCGGGATGACGGCTATTGGCGAGCAGGGGGAGGGGCTTGGGAAATCCTACCGCCCCAGCTTCCGCCCCATGATCCGCCCTTCGGCATAGTCATCCCGCAGCCGCTTCTTGTCGATCTTCCCCGAAGCCGCGAGCGGCATCGCCTCCACCTCGGCCACCTCGCCCGGGATCCACCAGTCGGCGACCTTGCCCCGCAGCAGCGCGAGCAGTGCGCGCGGGTCGCCCTCGGCGCCCTGGGTCTCGACGATCAGCACCGGCCGCTCGCCCCATTTGTCGTCGGTACGGCCGATCACCGCGACGTGCCGGACGGCGGGATGGGTGCCTATGATCGCTTCGATCTCGTTCGGGTTGATCCACTCGCCGCCCGACTTGATCAGGTCCTTGGCCCGCCCGCAGATCGTCAGGTTGCCGGCCTCGTCGAGCATCGCCAGGTCGCCGGTGTCGAAATAGCCCTCGGGGTCCAGGGCGCTCGCCTCGGCGCGGAAATAGCGCTCGATCACGCTATGGCCCTTCACCTTCAGATGCCCCAGCACGCCGCGTTGCGGCACCAGCGCGTTGCCCTCGGCATCGGTGAGCTTCAGGTCGATCCCCATGGCCGGCCGGCCCGATGCGCGGGGCGCGTCCGCCGGCAGGTCGCGTGGCGCCATGGTGCCGATCGGCGAAAGCTCGGTCATGCCCCAGCTCGTCTGCACGGCGGCGCCCAGCTTCTCCTCCAGCCGCCGGATCAGCGCGTCCGGGCAGCTCGACCCGCCGATCAGCACGCGCTCCAGCGTGGGGAAGGCCTCGCCCGTCGCCTCGGCCTGGTCGGCCAGCGTCAGCCAGACGGTCTGCACGCCGACGGCCACGGTCACGCCCTCCTCGCGGATCAGCCTGGCCAGGCTGGACCCGTCGAGCGTCCGCCCCGGCAGCACCAGCTTGGTGCCGGCGGCCGGTGCCGCGAAGGGCATGCCCCAGCCATTGGCGTGGAACATCGGCACGCCGAGCAGCAGCGTGTCGCGCGCGGTGATCGCCACCGCATCGGCCTGGAGCGCCCGCAGCGTGTGGATATAGTTGGAGCGGTGGGTATAGATCACGCCCTTGGGGCTGCCGGTGGTGCCGCTGGTATAGCAGAGCCCCGCCGGCGCATTCTCGTCGAACGCGCCCCAGGCGACGGGTTCGCCATGCGCCGCCAGCAATGCCTCATGCCCCCAGATGCGCGCCCGGTGCGACCCGAGGGCGTCCGCATCGGCGTCCGGACCGTCCAGAATGACGACATGCTCGATCGCCGGGCACTGCGCGATCACTTCGCGGGCCAGGGGCAGCAGGTCGGCCGCCACCGCCAGCACGCGGTTGCCGGCCTCGCCGATCATCGCGGCGAGATGCGCCGCGGTCAGCCGCGGGTTGAGCGTGTGGCACACCAGCCCCACGCCCATCGCCGCATAATAGATCTCGAAATGGTGGATCGTGTTCCAGGCGAGCGTGCCCACCCGGTCGCCCGGCTCCAGCCCCAGCGCGATCAGCGCGCCCGACAGGCGGTTGCTGCGCTCGCGGAGCGCCGCATAGCTGCTCCGCCGGACGATCGCCCCCGCATCCGCCTCCACCACCTCGCAGTCCTGGAACCACTTGGCGGCATGATCGAGGAACTTGTCTACTGTCAGTCCGTAGGGCTGCATGAAACCTTGGGGCGCACGGAGGGAAGGAATGGCCGCCGGAGAGGGAGCCCCGGCGGCCGGCAGGAAGATCAGAAGGTCTTGAGCAGCTTGATGCCGTACTGGCGGGGCGGGCCGGCGAAATAGAGGCCGGAGTTGAGCGCCGCCGGATAATGCTGATCGGTCAGATTGGTGGCGTAGAGTGTCGCCGTCCAGCTGTCGTGCTGATAGGCCAGCTGCGCATTCAGGATGTTGCGCGCCTCCAGATGGTCGCCGCGCGCGCTGCTCTGGAACAGCGTCGCCCATTGATCGCCGACATGGCCGAAGTTGACGCGCGGAGTGATCTTGTCGCCGCTCTTCAGCTCCAGCTCGTACTGGGCGCCCAGGTTGAAGGTCAGGTTGGGCGCATAGGTCTGGCGCCGGCCGGTCAGGTCGAGGCACTTGCCGCCGGCCGGGCCCGTCGCCGGGCTGCACGGCCGCACCGGATCGGCGGGGGTGCCCGCCGGCGGGTTGCGCGTATCGACGGCGTAGAAAGTGCCCAGCTCGCTGTGCAGCACGTTGATGCCGGCATCGAGCTGCAGCTTGCCGAAGTGGAACTGGGTCTCCGCTTCGAAGCCGTAGATCCTGGTCTTGCCCGGCACGTTGAGCTCGATTCCGAAGGTCGGGAAGTCCGGATAGCCGATGATGACCTGGAAGTTCTTGTAGTCGTTGTAGAAGCCGGTGAGCGTCGTGCGGATCTTGCCGCCCGCCCAATTGGCCTTCCAGCCGGCCTCGAACGACGTCACTTCCTCGGGCTTGAACGGCGCGGGCAGGCCCAGGCCCACCGGCACGTTCAGGCCGCCGGGGCGGAAGCCGGTGGCGACGAAGCCGTAGAGATACTGGCTGTCGCTCGCCTTCCAGCCGAGCGAGACCTTGTACGACAGATTGTCGGACTTCACCGTCTGGTCCTGGCGGATATAGGTGCCGTACTGGAGCACATCGACATGGTTGGTCGATCGGCTGGCGGTGTAGCGGACGCCCGCATCGATCTTCAGGCTGGGCGTGATCGCGAAGCCGATCTGGCCGAACGCCGCCAGCGAACGCGTCGGGTTGGTGCCCTGCAGCTTGTACTGCGCCGATGGCAGGTTGAACGGATCGGCAAGGTCGATGATGAACTGATAGGGCTTGCGGAAATAATAGTCGTTCCACAGGCCGAAGGCGCCGAGCAGCCAGGTGACGCGCTGGTTGTCGGGCGAGATCAGGTTGAGCTCGGTGGTGATCTGCTGCTCGTCGACGCTGTCGAAGAAGGTGCTGATGCCCGTCGCGGTGCCGTCCAGGTCGGCGCGGTACATGGTGTTGGCCCATTGATAGCTCGAGACCGAACGGAGCTTCACGCCGCCGTCGAACTCATATTCGGCCTTCAGGGTCGAGCGGACGAACTCGTCGCGGGCCGCCTGCGGCGCGTTGAACGACACGTCAAACAGGTCGCGATGATTGGGGTTCGGCGTGGTGGTGCCGGGCAGGGTCTTGAAATAGTTGGAATAGGGCGATGCCGGATAAGCGCCCATGTCGAGATGGCCGAGATCGGTCTTCCATAGCACCGACAGGCGGTCGCTCGGCTTCCACAGGAAGCTGACCCGCGCGGCCATGATGCCGACATTGCCCTTGTCATAGGGATAGGGGCCACCGTTCGGGCCGGTGATGTTGTAGAAGCTGTCGCGGCGCGAGCCATAGAGCGCCACGCGCGCGGCGAAGGTGTCGCTCAGCGGCAGGTTCACCGCGCCCTGGACGCCGGCTTCGTTGTAGTTGCCGTAGTTCAGGTTGAAATAGCCGTGGATGCCGCCGCCGATGATCGGGTCGTTGGTGTTGACGAACACCGCGCCGCCGGTGGCGTTCTGGCCGACGATCGTGCCCTGGGGGCCGCGCAGGACCTGGATGTTGGCGACGTCGTAATAGGGCTCGCCCTGCACGTATCCCGGAAATGTCGGCACCCCGTCGCGATAGGTGATCACGCCGGTGGTGGTCTGGGTATTGTGCTCGGCCTTGCCGATGCCGCGGACGTTGAAGTCGTTGCCCTGGCCGAAATTGTTGACGACGACGCTGGGCATCGCGAACTGCAGCGCGTCGACATTGGCGACGCCCTTGTTGTCGAGCTGGGTGCCCGACAGCACCGAGGCCGAGACCGCGGTGGTCATCAGATTCTCGCTGCGGCGCTGCGCGGTGACGACGATCTCGCTCTCTTCGCCCGAAGCGTCGGGCGCGTGCTGCGCTTCCGGGGTGGCGGTCTGCGCCGCGGCGCCGCCGCTCCAGACCAGGGCCAGCGCCGAGGCGCCGAGCAGCAACGGACGGTATCTCATCAGGGTCCCTCCCACATCCATCTCCAGCCGCGCTCTTCGGCACGGTCGGGCGAGGATGCCGCAAAGCCGGAGGGCTTGCAACACTAATTCTCTACCGAGTGAATATAGCGAAGCGGAAGGAGTTCCCCTGGTGGCCGAGTTGCCCTCGATCTCCGGAAGAGCGGGAAGGCGGCGCGCCGCCCCTGGGGCAGGAGGCCCTGCGGGTGGCGCGATCGATGGCGTGCCGCTCAGTCCTCGCGGGGAGGGCGTCCCATCGGGCCGCCGGGGCCAGGACCCCTTGGTCCGCCGGGGCCGCGATCGCGCGGCTCCAGGCTGCGCAGCTCTTCCATGCTCAGCACGCCGTCATGATCGGCATCGGCGGCATCGAAGCGCTTGCGCTCATAGGCGAGCAGCTCGTCGAGCGACACGCCGTTGTCGTAATTGGTATTGGCGTTGACGATCACCATCGCGCTCAGCGGTTCGATCAGCCGGCGGAGCGCCATGCCCTCCATATCGTCGTCCAGCTCGGGCGCGATGCTTTCGGGCACGGGGCCGCCCATCTCGGCGACCGGCTGGTGCTCGGACGATGCGAGCGAGCCCATGTCGTGCTGCCAGGCGAAGAACTCGGCGGTGCTGATCGAGCCGTCATGATTGGTATCGATCCGTTCGAACCGGGCCTTGATGCGCGCGTCGCGGCGGGCCTCAATGACGGACTTGAGCTCCTCGAAAGTCACCAGCCCGTCGCCATTCCGGTCGGCGGCACGGAACATGCCGGTCACCGCCTTGTCGAGCTGGTCGCGCTTGATCGGCTTGATCATGCGCGGGCGCTCGCCGCGCGGGCCGCCGCCGGGAGGGCCGCCACGACCGCCATGCCCGCCCGGGCCGCCACCGCCTGGAAAGCCGCCGCCTCCGGGGCCCATCTGGGCGAAGGCCGGCGCGGCCAGGGTCAGCGCTGCGCCCAGAATGGCGGCGCGCATCAGATGCCGGCGTGCGCCGAACGGCTTCGAATCCTGCATGAAATCCCCGTGAAGATCGTGTCGGCGATGCTTTGGGAGCATTGGCGCGCGCGGGGATTTCGATTTGTTGCAACCCGGAGAGGCAAGCACCGGCCGGAGATCAGGCCGGCCCGGTCCCCTGCGCATCGATCAGCACGCGCATCGCGGCGCGGGCGGCCTCGGGATCGCGTGCCCGGATCGCCGCGAGCGCCCGGCCATGGTCCGCGACGCTGGCGGAGCGGCCGTTCAGGCGTCCGGCGACGCGGATCGCGGTGCCGACCATATCGCGGAACTGGAGATAGAAGGGATTGCCCGAAGCGCGCAGGACGGCGGTGTGGAAGGCGATGGCCGCCTTGAGCAGGTCGTCCGGTGCTTTACCGACGCCGCCCAAGCTGGCGAGGTCCCCGCCGATCGCCTCGATGTCCGCATCGGTGGCGAAGCGGGCGGCGAGCGCTGCGGCTTCGGGTTCGATCGCGACGCGCAGCTGGTGGAGCTGGACCAGCAGGTCTGCCGGGGAGCGCCGTTCGAACAGCCAGCGCAGCACGTCGGTGTCGAACAGGTTCCAGGACGAAGTCGGCTCCACCATGGTGCCCTGGCGCGGACGGGCGCTCAGCAGGCCCTTGGCGGTGAGCATCTTCACCGCTTCGCGAGTCACGGAGCGGCTCACGCCGTGCTGCCTGGCAAGCTCCGCTTCGGTGGGGAAGGGCCGGTGCGCATAATGGCCGGTGACGATCGCGTGCCCCAGCCGATCGAGCAGGCCATGGGTCAGGTTGTGCCCAAGCCGGGGGCGCGTCTCGCCCTGCGGCCTGGATGGAGACGCTGTCACGCGCGGTTCTTCCTTTGCTGCAGAGGCGATCGCTTGTCCGGTGGGGGCCAGCCTATCCCAAACCCCATGGCGGACAAGGCAAACAAGAACCGTTCCGCCGGCCGGCTTCGTCGCACCCTGGCGGCTTTGGTCGCAGAAATCTTCGTGCCGGCCCGGTCCGCTGCCACGGGTCGCGGGCGCGGCTCTGCGCGTCCCCCTTGTTCCGATGGTTCGACGCATGGCCGCCTTGCTCAAGGAGAACCATGTGATGAGAAAGATCGTTGCGGCCGCATCCTGTGCGGCCATCCTGCTCGCGATTCCCGCCCAGGCGGGTTTCCAGGACGTTCCGCAGACGGCGCCGGCCGCTTCCGCCGATGCCGGCCAGGCGACGCCGGAGTGCAAGCCGAAGAAAAAGAAGAAGAAGGGCCTCGGGCTCGGCGGCGTGCTGCGCGCCGCGCGCAATTCGGGCCTGATCGGCGGCGTTGCCGGCCGGGTGGGAGGCGATGCCTATCTCGCCAGCACCGCGGCGAGCACGGCGATCGACGTCGCTGCCAGCCAGCCGGCCTCGTCCGGCCAGGACAGCTCCGGCGAGGGGAGCGGCTGCTGATGATGCACCATGTCGGGTATGTTCGCGCCGCGCGCCGGATCGCGACTCTTTCGCTGCTGCTGCCGTGCCTGCTGGGCGGATGCGGCCAGGAACCGGCCGCCAATGCCAGTGCCAACGCCGGCGCCGCCGCGGCGCAGCCGGCCCTTCAGGGTTTTGGCGGGTCGCTCCGCCCCGGCCTCTACAAGATCGTCCAGACCGGCGATGCGGAGGAGGAGAGCGAGCGCTGCATCACCGCGGAGACGCTGGCGAAGGGCGGCTATGTCGCGGCCAAGGACGTGCAGCCCGGCTGGACGGTGGTCCGCAACCGGGCCTCGGGCGGGGTGATCGATTTCGAGGCGAAGGGCCCGGCCAAGGGCCTGATGTCGTTCAAGGGCAGCTATACCGCCGCCGGCTTCACGCTCGATGCCGTGCTCAGCTTCGAGCATAACGGTCAGCCGATGACCCTCAAGAACCGGCAGGTCGGCACATTCCAGTCGGCCGATTGCGGCGAACCCGCCGAATGAGATCCCGGTCCCCGGGCATCCGCATCGGTGCGGCGGCCCGGGGATCGCCGGAGACAGGAGAAGAAATGTTCCGCTGGATAGCAGGGCGCGCGCGTTGCGTTGCCGGAAAGCATGAGCGCAACCGAAGCAATGTCCGCCCGGCGCGCAATGGCCGTTTCACGAGCCGGTGCCGCTATTGCCGCGTGCCGATGCTGCGGCGCCAGAAATATGATTGGATCGCGCTCGAGGCATGGCCGGCCGATTGAATCGGCCGGCCTCGCATCCGGATCAGTCGATCGTCTTGGCGAGCTCGCGGTTCAGCCACAGCGCCACCAGCGTGCCGATCGCGCCGGAAAGCAGATAGGCACCCGCGGCGAGCAGCCCGAAGCTGCTGCCCAGCCACAGCGCCACCAGCGGCGCAAAGGCGGCGCCGAACAGCCAGGCCAGGTCCGAGGTGAGCGACGAGCCGGTATAGCGGTGCGGCTTGGAGAACATCGACGAGAGCGCGCCGGAGGACTGGCCGAACGAGATGCCGAGCAGCGCGAAGCCGAACAGCATGAACACGATCTCGCCCACCTCGCCGGCGGCGAGCAGCTGCGGCGCGAAGCCGCTGAACGCCGCGATCGCCGCGGCCGAGACGCCGAGCAGGGTGCGGCGGCCGATCCGGTCGGCGAGCCGGCCCGAGAGGATGATCGAAAGGGTGCCGACCACCGCCGCGGCCGCCTCAATCACCAGGAAGTCCACCGGGCTGTTCTCGGTGTAGAGGAACACCCAGGAGAGCGGGAACACCGTCACCATGTGGAACATGGCGAAGCTGGCAAGTGGGGCGAAGGCGCCCATCACGATGATCCGCCAGTCGGCGCGCACGGTTTCGGCGATCGGCGCGGGCTGCAGCGCGCGATCCTCGAACAGGCGGGCATATTCCGGGGTCACCACGATGCGCAGGCGGGCGAACAGCGCCACCACGTTGATCGCGAAGGCGACGAAGAAGGGATAGCGCCAGCCCCAGCCGAGGAAATCCTCGGCAGGCAGGGCCGCGATGAAGAAGGCGAAGAGCAGGCTGGCCACGAACAGGCCGAGCGGCGCGCCGAGCTGCGGGATCATCGCATACCAGCCGCGCTTGTCATGGGGCGCGTTGATCGCGAGCAGCGAGGCGAGGCCGTCCCAGGTGCCGCCCAGCGCCACGCCCTGGCCCATGCGGAACAGCGCGAGCAGCAGTGCCGCGGTGATGCCGACATCGGCATAGCCGGGCAGGAAGGCGATCGATGCGGTGGAGCCGCCGAGCAGGAACAGCGCGATGGTCAGCTTGGCGCCACGGCCATAGGCGCGGTCGACCGCGGTGAAGATCAGCGTGCCGAACGGGCGGGTGACGAAGGCGAGCGCGAAGATCGCGAATGACCAGAGCGTGCCCTGTAGCGGATCGAGGAAGGGAAATATCAGCTTCGGGAACACCAGCACCGAGGCGATGGCATAGACGAAGAAGTCGAAGAACTCGGACGTGCGGCCGATGATCACGCCGATGGCGATTTCGCCCGGATGGATGCGGTGGCCGCCGGCGTGCAGCGCACGGGCGTCGCGCTCGGCGGGAAGGGTGGGGACGGTATCGCCGCTCATCGAGTTCGAACTTTCCTGCAACACGCGCCGCGAGCGCGTTTCATAACGCCGTGGAGGAGGCTAGAGTGCCCCCGGCGCGGCGCTCTTGCGCCATAGCAGACAATGCAGGGATTGGACAAAATGTCCTATGTGCGGTGCAACATGAGCAGCCTAGGCGCCCGCCATGCCTAGCCCCCGTCCGCTCCTCGCACGCCTCCGTGCGCTGCTGATCCTGCCGGCATTCGCGCTGTTGTGCGGATGCGACATGGTCGTGCTCAATCCCGCTGGCGACGTCGCCCGTCAACAGGGCGACCTGGTGATCGTCTCGACGCTGCTGATGCTGCTGATCATCGTGCCGGTGATGGCGCTGGTCGTGCTGTTCGCCTGGCGCTATCGCGAGTCGAACCAGGAAGCGACTTATGCGCCGGACTGGGATCACTCGACCAGCCTCGAGCTGGTGATCTGGTCGGCGCCACTGCTGATCATCATCTGTCTGGGCGCGATCACCTGGGTGAGCACGCACCTGCTCGATCCCTATCGCCCGCTCTCGCGCACCGCGCCGGGCAAGCCGATCGCCGCGGACGTCAAGCCGCTCGAGGTGCAGGTGGTCGCGCTCGACTGGAAGTGGCTGTTCATCTATCCCGAGCAGGGCATCGCCACGGTGAACGAGATGGCCGCCCCGGTCGGCCGCCCGATCCGCTTCCGGATCTCGGCCTCGTCGGTGATGAATTCCTTCTACATCCCCGCGCTCGCCGGCCAGATCTATGCGATGCCGGCCATGGAGACGCCGCTCAACGCTGTGTTCGACAAGACCGGCGTGTTCCAGGGCTTTTCGGCCAATTACAGCGGCCACGGCTTCTCCTCGATGCGCTTCAAGGCGCACAGCACCGACCAGGCCGGCTTCGATGCCTGGGTCGCCGAGGCGAAGAAGGCCGGCGCCACGCTCGACCGCGCCGAATATCTGAAGCTTGAGCGCCCGAGCGAGAAGGAGCCGGTGCGCCGCTTCGCCGGAGTCGAGGCCGGGCTGTTCGACATGGTCACCAACCTGTGCGTCGAGCCGGGCAAGATGTGCATGCACCAGATGATGGCGCTCGACGCACAGGGCGGCATGGGCAAGGCCGGGCTCCATAACGTCCGCCAGCTCGCCTATGACAAGTTCGGCGGCCGCGGCACCCATGCGCATGCCGGCAAGAGCTTCGTCGGCGAGATCTGCGCCGACAAGCAGGACATTGCCGTCCGCGCCGCGCCGAAGCCGGGCAACCCCAGGCCGCTGACCGGCGCGGGCATGAAGCAGCCTGCGGCCGAGCCGACCCCGACCGCTCCCAGCGTTGCGTCCGAGACCCGGCCGCGTCCTCTCTCCTGATCGCGAATCGAGATATGATCCCGCAACCCGCACCCGTGAGCCCGATCCTGGGCAAGCTCTCGCTCGACGCGCTGCCGCTGCACGAGCCGATCGTCGTGGCGACCTTCGCGGTCGTCGCGCTGGGCGGCATCGGCCTGTTCGCCGCGCTCACCTATTTCCGCCTCTGGGGCTATCTCTGGAAGGAGTGGTTCACCAGCGTCGATCACAAGAAGATCGGGATCATGTACATGATCCTGGGCCTGGTGATGTTCCTGCGCGGCTNTGNCGATGCGCTGATGATGCGCCNCCAGCAGGCGCTCGCGTTCAACGGGTCGGAAGGCTATCTGAACGCCCATCACTATGATCAGGTGTTCACCGCGCACGGCGTGATCATGATCTTCTTCGTGGCGATGCCGTTCGTCACGGGGCTGATGAACTATATCGTGCCGCTGCAGATCGGCGCGCGCGACGTGTCGTTCCCCTTCCTCAACAATTTCAGCTTCTGGATGACGACCGGCGGCGCGGTGCTGGTGATGGCCTCGCTGTTCGTCGGCGAGTTCGCCCAGACCGGCTGGCTGGCCTATCCGCCGCTTTCGGGGATCGCCTATAGCCCGGGCGTCGGCGTCGATTATTATCTATGGGCGCTGCAGGTGGCGGGCGTGGGCACGACATTGTCGGGCATCAACCTGATCGTCACCATCCTGAAGCTGCGCGCGCCGGGCATGAGCCTGATGAAGATGCCGGTCTTCACCTGGACCTCGCTGTGCACCAACGTGCTGATCGTCGCGTCCTTCCCGGTGCTGACCGCGGTGCTCGCACTGCTCGGCCTCGACCGCTATGTCGGCACCAACTTCTTCACGAACGACTTTGGCGGCAGCGCCATGATGTACGTGAACCTGATCTGGATCTGGGGTCATCCGGAGGTCTACATCCTGATCCTGCCGCTGTTCGGCGTGTTCTCGGAAGTCACCTCGACCTTCTCGGGCAAGAAGCTGTTCGGCTATTCGTCGATGGTCTACGCCACGATCGTCATCACGATCCTGTCGTACCTCGTCTGGCTGCACCACTTCTTCACCATGGGCTCGGGCGCCAGCGTCAACAGCTTCTTCGGCATCACGACGATGGTGATCTCGATCCCGACGGGCGCGAAGATCTTCAACTGGCTGTTCACCATGTACCGCGGCCGCATCCGCTTCGAGCTGCCGATGATGTGGACGATCGCGTTCATGCTGACCTTCGTGATCGGCGGCATGACCGGCGTGATGCTGGCGGTGCCACCGGCCGACTTCGTGCTGCACAACTCGCTGTTCCTGATCGCCCACTTCCACAACGTGATCATCGGCGGCGTGCTGTTCGGCCTGTTCGCGGCGATCAACTTCTGGTGGCCCAAGGCCTTCGGCTTCAAGCTCAACGTGTTCTGGGGCAAGGTGAGCTTCTGGTGCTGGGTGGTCGGCTTCTGGATGGCCTTCATGCCGCTCTACATCCTGGGCCTGATGGGCGTGACTCGCCGCATGCGCGTGTTCGACGATCCCAGCATCCAGATCTTCTTCGTCATCGCGGCGCTGGGCGCGGTGCTGATCGCCGCCGGCATCGGCGCGATGCTCGTCCAGTTCGCGGTGAGCATCTGGAAGCGCAAGGAACTGGCCGACACCACGGGCGATCCGTGGAACGGCCGCACGCTGGAATGGGCGACCAGCTCGCCACCGCCGGAGTATAACTTCGCCTTCACGCCGGTGATCCACGACCTCGACGCGTGGTACGACATGAAGTCGCGCGGCGGCGAGCGCCCGCTCACCGGCTTCAAGGACATCCATATGCCGAGCAACACCGGCGCGGGCGTGATCCTTGCCGGCATCAGCACCCTGATCGGCTTCGCGCTGATCTGGCACATCTGGTGGCTGGTCGGCCTGGGCTTCGTGGCGCTGATCGGCTCCACGATCTTCCACACCTTCAACTACAAGCGCGATTTCGACATTCCCGCCGAAACCGTCGCCGAGACCGAGGCGGCGCGCACGCGCCTGCTCGCCGCCGGAGCCTGACCGATGAGCACCACCACGCTTCCCGCCGCGGACGAACCGGTCCGCTTCTACGACTTCGACGAGCATCCGCACCCGGAAGGCTACAGCACCATGCTGGGCTTCTGGATCTACCTGATGAGCGACTGCCTCATCTTCGCGATCCTGTTCGCCTGCTATGCAGTGCTCGGCGGCAATTTCGCGGCCGGCCCCGGCCCGAAGGAGCTGTTCGACCTGCCGCTGGTCGCGCTGAACACCGCGATGCTGCTGTTCTCGTCGATCACCTATGGCTTCGCGATGCTCGGCATGGCGAAGGGCAACAAGAACCAGGTGCTGATCTGGCTGGCGATCACCCTGGTGTTCGGCGCCTGCTTCCTCGGTATCGAGCTCTACGAGTTCAGCGAGCTGATCCATGAGGGCGCCGGCCCGTGGCGCAGCGCGTTCCTGTCGAGCTTCTTCACCCTGGTCGGCACCCACGGCCTGCACGTCACCTTCGGCTCGATCTGGCTGATCACGCTGATGGTGCAGGTGAGCCGCTTCGGCCTGACCGCGGCGAACCAGCGCCGGCTGGCCTGCCTCAGCCTGTTCTGGCACTTCCTCGACGTCATCTGGATCGGCGTCTTCACCTTTGTCTATCTGATGGGAATGCTGCGATGAGCCATGATCCGCACACGCAGGACGCACATGCGCATGGCGATCACGGGCATGGCGATCACGGGCACGGGATCGAGATCCCGCACGGTTCGATGCGTGACTATGTCATCGGCTTCGTGCTCTCGGTGATCCTCACCGCGATCCCGTTCTACCTGGTGATGGAGCGCCCGTTCTCCAACGGCGTCACCGCTGCCGCGATCATGGCATTTGCCATGGTCCAGATCGTCGTCCACATGGTCTATTTCCTCCATCTCAAGCCGAACGCCGAAGGTGGCTGGACGATGACCGCGCTGCTTTTCACCATCATCGTCGTGGTGATCATGCTGTCCGGCTCGCTCTGGGTGATGTACCATCTCAACGCCAACATGATGCCGCTGCACGACCCGAGCCAGCTGCCGTGACCGATGCCCGCCGGCCCCGCGCACGGTGGGGCGTCGCGCTGGCGGCGCTCTTCTGTGCGGCGGTGCTGGCGGGGCTCGGCATCTGGCAACTCGAGCGGCGGGCCTGGAAGCACGAACTCGTCGCGGCGGTGGATGCCCGCATCCATGCCGCGCCGGTGCCCGCCCCGGGGCCATCCACATGGGGAGGCATCACCGCGGCGGGCGACGCTTATCGCCGCGTCACTGTCTCGGGTGACTTCCGCAATGATCGCACCACCCTGGTAAAGGCCGTCACCGAGCGCGGCTCGGGCTATTGGGTGATGACGCCGCTGGCGGCGCCGGGCTTCACTGTCCTGGTCAATCGCGGCTTCATTCCCGACAGCATGCGCAAGCGCCCGCCCGTCGCACCCGGGCAGGCGAGCGTCACCGGCCTGCTGCGCGTCACCGAGCCGGGTGGCGGGTTCCTCCGCGCCAACGATCCCGGGAGCGATCGCTGGTATTCGCGCGACGTCGCGGCTATCGCCCGGGCCCATGGGCTCGGACAAGTCGCTCCCTATTTCATCGATGCGGACGCCGCACCCAATCCCGGCGGCTGGCCGGTGGGCGGGCTGACCGTGGTGCGCTTCGCCGACAATCACCTCGTCTATGCGCTCACCTGGTTCGGGCTCGCGGCCATGGCGCTGTGGGCGGCATGGTTCGTCGGCCGGCGGCGCGGAGCCGCGGCATGATCCCCGCCAGGGGGCTGGAGGACACTGATCCCGGCCGCCGCAACATGTGGCTGCTCGTGCAGTTGCGCTGGATCGCGGTGGGCGGCCAGCTGGGCACGATCGGTTTCGTCCATTTCGTGATGGGCGTGCACTTGCCGCTGGTGCCGCTGTTCATCGCGCCGCTGATGCTCGCGGGCATCAACCTGGCGACTTATCCGCTCCTCGATCGCCGCGCCGCGATCACCAATTGGGAGCTGACCGTGGCGATGCTGGCGGACGTCGCCGCACTGGCCTGGCAGCTGCATTTCACCGGCGGGCTGGCCAACCCCTTCGCCTCGCTCTTCCTGCTCCAGGTCGTCACCGGCGCGATGCTGCTCCAGCCGGGGTCCAGCTGGATGATCGTCGGCGCCGCGAGCCTCGCGCTCTTCGCCATCGCGATCAGCCCCGTGCCGCTCGACCTGCCGACCGGAGTCAATGATCCGTTCCGTCTCTATCTTGCCGGCAGCCTGATCTGCTTCGCGCTGATCGCCGTGCTGCTCGTCCTGCTGATCACGCGCATCGCCCGCAACCTGCGCGAAGGCGATGCCGAGCGCGCCGCAATCCGCCAGCGCGCGGCGGAAGAGGATCACATCGTCCGCATGGGCCTGCTCGCCACCGGCGCGGCGCATGAACTGGGCACGCCGCTCTCCTCGCTTTCGGTGATCCTGGGCGACTGGCAGCGCATGCCGCGCATCGCCGGCGACAGGGACCTGGCGCAGGACGTGGCGGACATGCAGGCCGAGGTGGCGCGCTGCAAGACGATCGTCAGCGGCATTCTGCTCTCGGCTGGCGAGGCGCGGGGCATCGCCTCGGAATTCACCACGGTTCGCCGCTTCCTCGACGCGGTGGTCGCCGAATGGCGCGCCAGCCGGCTGACCGGCATGCTCGACTATGCCGACGGCTTCGGGCCCGACATGCCGATCGTCGCCGATCCGGCGCTGCGCCAGGTGCTGAGCAACGTGATCGACAATGCCGCCGAAGTCTCGCCCGACTGGATCGGCATCGCCACCTCGCGCGAGCGGGACGATCTGGTGATCGAGATCTCCGATCGCGGGCCGGGCTTCGCGCCCGAGATGCTCGCCGGCTTCGGCCAGCCCTATCGCTCCAGCAAGGGCAAGCCGGGGGGCGGGCTGGGGCTGTTCCTGCTCGTCAACGTGCTGCGCAAGCTGGGTGGCACGGCCAGCGCCGAGAATCGTCCGGGCGGTGGCGCGCTGGTGCGCATTCGCCTGCCGCTTGACGCGATCGCCAGGCCCGGGGAGGAACAGGCATGACTGCCATCCGCAAGCTGCTGATCGTCGAGGACGACGAGGCCTTTGCGCGGACGCTCCGCCGTTCGTTCGAGCGGCGCGGCTATCTGGTGGAGGCTGCGGCGAGCCATGAGGAGCTGACTGCACTGCTCGAGCGGTTCCATCCCGCCTATGCCGTGGTCGACCTCAAGCTCGGTGGGGCTTCCGGCCTGGCCTGTGTGCAGACGCTGCGCGCAGCCGATGCGGCGATGAAGATCGTCGTGCTCACCGGCTTCGCCAGCATCGCCACCGCGGTGGAGGCGATCAAGCTCGGCGCTTCCTATTATCTCGCCAAGCCTTCGAACACCGACGACATCGAAGCCGCGTTCGGGCGCGAGGAGGGCGATCCCGACGCTCCGCTCGCCAGCCGGCCCTCGTCGATCAAGACGGTGGAATGGGAGCATATCCACCAGACCCTAGTGGAGACGGACTTCAACATCTCCGAGACCGCGCGGCGATTGGGGATGCATCGGCGGACGCTGGCGCGGAAGCTGGAGAAAAGGCAGCTGCGCTAGGGTTGAGAACCCAGGTAAGCCTTTGATTCTCATCGTCATCTCGGCCTTGAGCCGGGATCGCTTCTGCTTCCGCTCGCGAGGCAGCGGGACCCCGGCTCAAGGCCGGGGCGACGAGGGAAGAATATGAGCCATCAACCCATTTTAGGCCGCCTCGCCTTGCGGGGACCGAGGCAGTGCCTCTCCCGACTTCCCATCCGTCGCCAATGGGCGCAGCATGATCGGCCGGAGGAACGGCTTGAAGATTCGCGCCGACATCGTTGCGGGCCTTGCGGTATCGGGGCTGATGCTGCCGGAGGCGGTGGCCTATGCCGCGATCGCGGGCGTGGCGCCCGGGCATGCGATCCTCGCCGCGATTATCGGCACGCTGGCCTATGCCCTGGCCGGGCGCAGCCGTTTCGCCGTCGTTTCCGCCACCTCGTCCTCGGCCGCGATCCTCGCCGCGTCGCTGGCGACGCTGCCAGGGGGAGAGGGCGTGCGCGCCCTGTTCCTGATCATGGCGGTGGCGTTCGCCGGGCTGCTCTTCCTGCTTGCCTGGCTCTTCCGGCTGGGCGGGCTCACCGGCTTCATCTCGCATCCGGTGCTGCGCGGTTTCGCCTTCGGGCTGGCGATCACGATCTGTGTGAAGCAGCTGCCGGTGCTCACCGGCATCCCCGCGCCTGGCGGCAGCCTGTTCCAAACCGGGTTCGCGGTGGCGCGGGCCCTGCCGGACTGGCACCTGCCCAGCCTTGCCGTCGGCCTGGTTGCGCTTGCCGCGCTGCTGGCGCTGCGGCGCTGGCCGGGCATGCCGGGTGCATTGATCGTGCTCGTCTCGGGCGTTGCCGCCTCGGGGCTGCTCGATCTGGGCGCGCATGGCGTCGCGACCGTCGGCCGGATCGTGCTGATGCCCGGCACCACGCCAATGCCTGCCTTCTCGCTCGCGCTGGTGCTGGAAACGGCGCAGCTCGCGGTGCCCCTTGCGCTGATCCTGCTGGCGGAGAGCTGGGGCACGATGCGCGCGCTGGCGCTGCGGCATGGCGACCTGCTCGATCCCGGCCGCGAGCTGCGCGCATTGGGCCTCGCCAATCTCGCGGCATCCTTGGTGCAGGGCATGCCGGTCGGCGCCGGCCTGTCCGCCAGTGCGGCCAACGAAGCCTCGGGCGCGCAATCGCGCCTGGCGGGCGCGGTCGCGGCGCTGGCGCTCGGCGCGCTCGTGCTCTTCGCCATGCCGCTGGTCGCGCTGCTGCCGCAGCCGGTGCTGGCGGCGGTGGTGATCGCCGCGCTCACCCATGCGCTCGATCCGCGGCCGATCAGCCGGCTCTGGGCGCTCGACCGTGACCAGTATATCGCGCTTGCCGCCGCGCTGGGCGTGCTCCTGCTCGGCGTGCTCGACGGAATGCTGTGCGCGATCCTGCTTTCGCTCGCCGCGCTCGTGCAGCGCTTCGGCAATGCCCGGCTGGCCCGGCTCGGCCGGCTGGGCGCCAGCCACGATTTCGTCGACGCCGATCGCCATCCGGATGCGCAGGTGCCCGCGGGGATCGCGATCTGGCGGCCCGCCGCGCCGCTGTTCTTCGCCAATGCCGAGCGGATGTTCGCCGAGATCGCGCGGCGGACCCTGGCCGAACCGGGAACCCGCGCCGTGGTGATCAGCCTGGAGGAGAGCAGCGACATCGACAGCACGGCGCTGGACGCGCTGCTCGACTTCGATCGGGCGATGACGGCCAAAGGCTTTGCCCTGCACTATGCCCGGGTGCATGACCGGGTGCGCGACCTGTTGCACGCCGCCGGCGCGGACGCGCTGGTCGCGCGCAGCGACTATAGCGTGGCCGATGCGGTCGCGCGGCTGGAGAACCCCTGATGCGCGAGCCCGAACCGTTTCTTCGCCCCGTCTCGATCGATGCGCTGCGGCCCACCCAGATCACTGTCGGCTTTCGCGAAGTCGCCCGCAAGCGGCACGACTGGCGGGCGCGGGCGCAGACCGACGGCTCCGAGTTTCTCGGCCGCCACATGATCCCCGCGGTCCGAGGGCCCAAGGACCGTTTCTGGATCGTCGATGCCCATCACCTCGCCCGCGCGCTGCACGACGAGGGCGTGGAGTTCGTGCTGGTGCGCGAGATCGCCGATCTGTCTGCCTTGCCCGGCCGCGCCTTCCGCACCTTCATGGACAGCCGGGGCTGGCTTCATCCCTATGATCCGCAGGGCCGCAGGCTGGATGCGCGGCATCTGCCCAAGCATGTCGGCGGCCTGCGCGACGACCCCTGGCGCTCGCTGGCCGGCGAGCTGCGCCGCAGCGGCGGCTATGCCAAGGATCCGACTCCCTATTCGGAGTTTCTCTGGGCTGATTTCCTGCGCCGGCACGTGACCGCCAAGCTGCTCGATGCCGATTTCGACAAGGCCCTGGAGCGCGCGCTCGACCTGGCGCGCCACAAGCGCGCCGCCTATCTGCCGGGCTGGGCAGGTCCCGAGGGTTGAGCCGCGCGGCTGCGACAGTTTGCGACACAAGAATCGCCTCCGTGCCGATGATCCGGATGCGGTTTATGCCTATATATTCCGTCATCTCCCTGAAGGGGGATCGAAAGGACAGTGCCATGAACAGGATCTCGATCAGTCTGCTCGGTGCCGCGCTGCTCGCCGCGGTCGCCACGCCTGCCGCCGCTTCTGCGCGCGACGGCGAGGCGGACCTCGCCAAGGCAGTCGCCGGACGCACCGCCGGCAAGCCCGTCGATTGCATCTTGCTGCGCAACATCCGCTCGTCGCGGATCATCGACGGCACCGCGATCGTCTATGAGATGAACAACGGCGTCTTCTACGTGAACCGGCCGAGGAGCGGCGCGGAATCGCTCAACTGGACCAATGTGCTGGTGACCGACACGCATTCGTCGCAGCTGTGCAGCATCGATACGGTGAAGCTCTACGATACCGGCGTCCGCATGACGACCGGATGGGTCGGGCTGGGCGATTTCGTGCCCTATACCAAGCCGCCGCATAGCTAGGCGCGCGGCCTGCCGGGCGGATCGAGGCATCCCGCCGCCGCCCGGGTGCATCTGATCGCGTTTGCCTTGCGGGACCGACGCTGCCGCTCCGTCTCGACCTGCAACCATTTGTTGGGTCGTGGTTATGCAGCGTACTCCAGCCCGGGCCTGGCCCGAGGCGAACCATTTGCGTCAGCTTCGTCTGGTCGAGCCGGAACATGCCCCCTGGACGGTGCGGCTGGCGGCGGCGGCGCGGACCTGGATCGCCAGCCCGGCGCGGCTCGCCGCCCTGCTGCTCCTGGTCGCGGTCGCGGCGCGGGCGGCGCAGTTCGGCAATCCGGTGGTGCAGGTCGATGACGAATTCTACCTGCTCACCGGCGACCGGATGCTCCGTGGCGCGCTGCCCTATGTCGACCTATGGGATCGCAAGCCCGTCGGGCTGTTCCTGATCTATGCGGCGATCCGGCTGCTGGGCGGCACCGGCGTGCTGCAATATCAGATCGTCGCCACGCTTTTCGTGGTGGCGACCGCGCTCGTGGTCGCGCGCATCGCCCGCAATCTCTCCGGCCCGCACGGCGCCGCCGCGGCGGGCGTGGTGTATATCCTCTATCTCGGCATCTTCGGCGGCGAGGGCGGCCAGTCGCCGGTCTTCTATAACCTGTTCGTCGCGCTTGCCGCCTGGACGATGATCGGCCTCGTGCGGCGGCCGGGCTTCGGTGCCCTTGGATTTGCCGGAGGCCTGGCGGCGATGCTGCTGATCGGCGTGGCGATGCAGGTGAAGTACACTGCGTTGTTCGAGGGGCTGTTCTTCGGGCTGGCGCTGCTCTGGTTCGGCCGGAAGCGCGGGACGGGACGATGGGCGCTCGCGGCGATGGCGTTGGCCTGGATCGGCGCGGCCCTGCTTCCCACGCTCACCGCCTGGGCCTGGTACGCGGCGATCGGCCATGGCGATGCCTTCGTCCAGGCCAATTTCCTGTCGATCCTCGATCGCGGCTCCGACGGCATCGGCATCGCGATCAAGCGGCTTGCCTGGATGACTCTCTGCCTCGCCCCGCTCGGGCTCGCCGCCTGGCTGGGGCGCGGCATGGCGCGGCCGGTGAGCGACGATGTGCGGCGCCTGCTCGACGGCTGGGCGATTGCGGCCATCGGGGGCGTAGTGCTGTTCGGCACCTATTTCGATCACTACGCCCTGCCGCTCATCGCCCCGCTCTGCGTGCTTGCCGCGGCCTGGTTCGGCGACGGCGCGGCCGGGCTGGTGCTCGCCTCGGGCCGCACGCGCTGGCGCATCCCCGCGGGCCTGGCGATGATGGTGCTGATCACGTTCGTCTCGCTCCAGATCGTCAACGACAATCGGCGTGCGCGCGGCTGGGGGCCGCAGGTCGAGCGCATGGCCGATTTCATCCGTCCGCAGCTTCGGGACTGCCTCTACGTGTTCGACGGGGAGCCGGTGCTCTATCGCCTGACCGATAGCTGCCTGCCCACGCGCTGGCCCTTTCCGAGCCATTTGACCCTTACCCGCGAATCGCGGGCGCTCGGTACCGATCCGATGGTCGAAGTCGAGCGGATCATGGCTGCCCGGCCCGAATTCGTCGTCGCCAGCACCCGGCCCGACCGCGATCTCAGCCCGGAGGTGCTCGCCTATATGACCAGGCTCCTGCAGCGCGATTACACGCCAGCGCTCGCAGTCCCGGTGGGCAACCGCAACCGCATCGTCTATCGGCGGCGGCCCGGTGCCTGAGCCGGCGCGGGGCGGCGCATTCGCACAATCGCGAAGCCGAGGCTTGGCAATTGCCGCGCACAATGCTTTTGGCGCGAACATGGATTCGTCCTCGCAGACCGGCGGGTTGCAACGCGTGTTGGAAAATGAGCGGCCGCGGCTGCTCCGCTTCCTTGCGGCCCGCGGCGCGGGTGACGATGCGGAGGACGTGCTGCAGGACCTGTGGCACAAGATCTCCGGCGTCGAGGCGCGGCCGGTCGCCGACCCGGTCTCCTATCTCTTCCGTGCCGCCGAGAATGTGCTGCGCGACCGCCAGCGCGCCGCGTTCAGCCGCGACCGGCGCCAGCATGAATGGCACGACCTGGCCGGCAGCGACGACGCGCCCCAGGGCGAGCGTGTGCTGATCGCGCGCGAGCGGCTGCGCGAGGCCGAGGCGACGCTGCTTGCGCTCGGCCCGCGAGTCGATCAGGTTTTCCGTCGCTACCGGCTGGATGGGCTCGGCCAGGCGGCGATCGCTCGGGAATTGGGGATAAGCTTGAGCTCGGTGGAGAAGGATCTGCAGAAGGCATATCGCGCCCTTGCGCACCTCAAGGACAAATTCGATGCGGAATGAACGCCTCGACTCCGTCCCTGCGCAGAGGTGGGCATGAACGGGCAGGTTTCGGATTATCTTGCAGAGGATGCCCGTAGCTGGGTGATCCGGCTGCAGGACGCGGCATTTGCCGATTGGGACGCGTTCGCCGAATGGCTCGAGCGCGATCCCGCCCACCTGCCTGCCTATAATGCCGCGCTCGAAACCGACGGGGCGATGGCCGAGCTGTTCAGCCTGGCACCGGCGAGAGCGGCGGAGACGGTGGCCCGTCCGTCGCGCCGGCTGTTCCTGATCTCGGGCGGGGCCGTCGCTGCGGCGCTGGCAGTGGTAGTCGGCTGGACCAGCCTGGTTCCCGGACCGAACGCGCCGTTCGAATATCGCACCGCCCCCGGCGAGCACCGCGAGGTCGCGCTGGCGGACGGCTCGAAGATGGTTCTCAACGGCGGCACCCGCGTCGCGATGGTCGACAAGCGCCATGCCGAACTGATCGAGGGCGAAGCGCTGTTCGAGGTGCGCCACGACGCCGCGCATCCCTTCATCGTCAAGACCGGCGGCGTGACGCTGGAGGACGCCGGCACCGTGTTCAACGTGGTGCGCGACGAGACCGGTCTGCGCGTCTCGGTGGCCGAAGGCGCGGTGATCTATCAGCCCCGGGCCGATGCCGTGCGCCTTGGCCCGGGCGATGCGTTGAGCGTGGCCGGCACTGGCCGCCCCGAAGTGATGCGCACCCTGGCCGCCGATGTCGGCAGCTGGCGCGGCGGCCAGCTCGTCTATCGCAACGCCACGCTGGAGCGCGTCGCGGCGGATGTCTCCCGCAACCTCGGCATTCAGGTCCGCGCCGGGAAGGGGACCGGCGATATTCCGTTCACCGGCACGATCTCCACCCAGGGCGGCCCTGGCGCGGTGATCGAGCGCATTGCCGCGCTCACCGGGACGCGGGCGACCCGCGCAGGCAATGGATGGATGCTGGACGCGATCGACGGTGCGCCGCGCTGATCTGATCCTCCCGCTGGCGCTGCTGGCCACTTCGCCGGCGCTGGCGCAGGACAAGCGCCATTCCGTCTCGGTGCCCGCCGGCCGTCTCGATGCCGCGGTGTTCACGCTCGGCCGCCAGACCGGCAGCAGCATCGGCCTGCGCGAGCCCGGCCTTTCGGGGATCAACGTCCGTCCCGTGAAGGGCAGGCACACGGTGGATGGCGCGCTGGCGGAGATGCTGCGCGGTTCCGGCACGCGCGCGCGCCGCGTCGCCGCCGCCACCTGGCTGATCGAGCGCGTGCCGCCCGAACGGCCCCGTCCGCGCCCCTTGCCGCCGCCGGAGGAGCCCGATGCGCCCCCCGCCGAGATCCTTGTCACCGGCAGCAAGCGCGATGTGCCGCTCAAGGCCTATCCGGGCGGCGTGCAAATCGTCGAGGGCAACGACATCTCGGTCTCGCAAGGCGGGCAGGGCAGCGACGTCATCGCCAATCGCGTCGCCAGCCTGGCCTCCACGCATCTCGGGCCGGGCCGCAACAAGCTGTTCATCCGCGGCATCGCCGATTCCAGCTTTGTCGGCCCCACCCAGGCGACCGTCGGGCAATATTGGGGCAATAGCCGCATCACCTACAGCGCGCCCGATCCGGACCTGAAGCTTTATGATATCGGCCGGGTCGAGGTGCTCGAAGGGCCGCAGGGCACGCTTTACGGTGCCGGCTCGCTCGGCGGCGTGGTGCGGGTGGTGCCGCGCGCGCCCGATCTGTGGGCGCGGGGCGGCCAGGTCTGGGGCGGCGGCTCGGCCACCGAGCATGGCGCTTTGAGCTGGGATGCCGGCGGCATCGTCAACCTGCCGATAAAGGAAGGGGACGTGGCGGTGCGCGCGCTGGCCTTCACGGCCCTGGACGGCGGCTATATCGACGATCGCGAGCGGGGCCTGAAGGATGTCAACAGCGTGCGCACCACCGGTGGGCGCCTGGCGTTGCGCTGGGACATGGACGGCTGGACCATCGATCTGAACGGCGTCGGCCAGAGCATCGTCGGGCGTGACGCGCAATATTCGGACGGTAAGGAAGACGGGCTGTCCCGCCGCAGCTCGATCGCCCAGCCCTTCCAGAACGATTTCTGGCTGGGCGAGCTGGTGGCGCGCAAGCGCTGGGGCGATCTCGAGCTGAGCTCGGCCGTCGCCTATGCGCGGCAATATGTGTCGGAAGTGTTCGCCGGCGCTTCGGTCTCCGACGTCAATCAGGGCTTTCCATTGCCTGCGGCCGATGCGCCGCTGATCGGCTATCAGCAGATCAACCGGGTGAGCATGCTCACCAGCGAGACTCGGCTCGCGCGCCGCGGGCCGCGCGGCACCGGCTGGCTGATCGGCGTCAGCTTCCTGCAGAATCGCGGGCGGGTGAACCGCAATTTCGGCGTCGCCCGCGCAGCGCTTACCGGCGTGCGCAACAGCGTCGACGAGGCCACGCTCTATGGCGAGGGCACGATCGAGCCGGTGCGCGGCGTGACGGTCACCGCGGGCGGCCGTCTCACCAATTCGCACCTCACGGGCAATTCCGAGGACGCGGACCTCTATTTCGCCTTTCGCGAGGACCCTCGCGCCCGGGCGGCGCGCACCGAGACGCGGCTGTTGCCTTCCGCCGCGATCGCCTGGCGGCCCGCTGATGGGCTCACTGTGTTCGGCCGCTTCGAGCAGGGTTTCCGGCCCGGCGGCCTGGCGGTGCGCCGCGACGTGATCCAGCGCTTCCAGGGTGATCGCCTTTCCACCATCGAGGCGGGAGGCCGCTACACCGAGAATGGCCTGTCCGTCTCAGCCAACGCGTCGGTGACCTGGTGGACGAGCATCCAGGCAGATCTGATCGACGGCTATGGCTTTCCCACGACCGCGAACATCGGCGATGGGCGGGTGCTCTCGCTCGGGGTGGCGGTACGCTGGCGGCCGCTGCCGGGGCTGGATCTCGACGGTTCGCTCTATCTGAACGACAGCAAGGTCACCAATCCCTCGCAGGCGGTGTTCCCGCTGGCCGAGGGGCCGTCGGACTTCAACCGGCTGCCCAACGTCGCCGACGCGAGCGGCCGGCTTGGCGCGGCCTGGCGCGAGACGCTGGCCGACGACATGGAATTCTCCACGACCGGCTATCTCCGCTATGTCGGCCGCTCGACGCTCGGCATCGGCCCGGTGCTCGGCCGGCCCCAGGGCGATTATGTCGATACCGGCCTCGAGCTGCGGCTCGAGCGGGGCCGGCGCGCGATCACGCTTTCGGCGACCAATCTGCTCGATACCCGCGGCAACCGCTTCGCGCTCGGCACGCCGCTGCTGATTCGCGACGAAAAGCAGATCACGCCGCTGCGCCCGCGCACGGTGCGTCTCGGGGTCGAAATCGGCTTCTAGATTTTTTGGATGATCCGTTGCGGGATCGTCGCAGGGGCTCCGTCTCAACCATGCCCCCGAGGCAAGCCACGATAGTCGTCCCCCGGCTCGATGGTGTTGTCTCGAACCCCCGGGAGGGCGCGCCACGCGTATCTGTGCCCCGGCGCGTCCCTCCCGGGGCCCAATCAGGGCTCAGAAAAGGGATCGCATGAAGCTCCTTCTCGACGGCGAGACCGCCCGGTTCGTCCGCATCGCCCCCGCTGCGGATCTCGAGCTCGCGGTGGTGATCCCGACGTTCAACGAGCGCGCGAACGTGCCGTTGCTGATCGAGAAGCTGGCTGCGGC
>OAOK01000049.1_pt1 | contig 49786 bp, 47 predicted proteins | sample 1641101 | NCBI WGS metagenome assembly OAOK01 (sample SAMEA104232307, study PRJEB22302) | sediment metagenome | biome: forest; feature: aquifer; material: sediment | place: USA | collected 2011-08-07 | depth 0.01 m
TCGCCGAGCTGGGCCGCCAGCTGCAGCGCGGCCTGGCCGCCGCCGCTCTGCTCCGCCGGGGCTGGGACTTCCATCCGCACGTGACCCTGCTCTACCGCAAGGGCCGCCCCTTCACGCAAAGGATCGAGCCGATCGGCTGGGACGCGACCGATTTCGTGCTGATCCACTCGATCCTGGGCGCACACCGGCATATCGAGCTGGGCCGCTGGCCGCTGATCGACCGCCAGGGATCGTTCGGCTTCTAGATTGGGGGCCAACATTCTTCCATCGTCACCCCGGCCTTGAGCCGGGGTTCCGCTATCCGGCCAGCGCAGGCAGCGGCGGGATCTCGGCTCAAGGCCGGGATGACATTAGAAATCAGATACTTGCCCGGGCACTCAACTTAAAAGCCCAGGCCCAGCTGCGGCATGTCCCGGGTGACGATGCCGTCCCTTACCTCGACGCCCTCGATCGCGAGCATCTGCGCCTTGGACAGCGACCCGCCGGGCGCGGAGAAGCCGCCGATGCGCCCGTTCGCCGCCGTCACGCGGTGGCAGGGAATGATCAGCGGCACCGGGTTGCCCGCCATTGCCTGGCCGACGTCGCGGGCGAATTCCGGCCCCGCCTCCAGCGTCCTGGCGATCGCGCCATAGGTGGCCGTCTCGCCCCAGCCCAGCTGGCGCACCTGGGCATAGACGCGCTCGAAAAAGGGCTCCTGCCGCCCGAGATCCACGGCCACGCCGGAAAAGTCGACGCGCTCCCCGGCGAAATAGCGCCGCGCATCGTCGATCACTGCCTGCACCGGTGCCGGCGGCGGCACCGCCTTCGCATCGGGCAGGCGGCGAAGCAGCGAACGCTCCGCCTCCCGCGCCGTGCCCGGGGGCAGCCGGAAGCTGCTGATGCCCCGCGCGTTCCAGCCGATGGCGGCAAAACCCGCCACGGTCTCGAACACGCTATAGAAGCTCTCGACGGTCATGATGCTCCATCCGTTCACGGCGCCGCTGCACGCAAGCGGAAGATCGGTGTGCGATCAGGCGTTCGCAACCGGCCAGCGTTCGCTGCGCCGCAACGGCCGGCCGCGCCCGATCGCCCGTGCGGCGCCAAAGGGTTGGCGCGTTTCGAAGCGATCGAGTTCCAGGCCCGCGTCATTGTCGCCGAGAATCTGGGCACGTCGCAGCCAGAGGCGATAACCGTGCAGATCGCCGATGTTGAAACGACTCATCGCCAGGTTCTGCGCAGCCAGACACCCGTGTCCCCCGCCGCGCAGCCAGACGCGCCGATAGAGCCATGCCGGTGTTCCCACATGGGCAGTGCCGCCAAGATCCGCCGGGTCGTTTCCCTGGCTGAACAGCCCTGCCAGCTCCAGCATCGCACGCGCATGGCCACGCCTGGAGAGATGGTGGAGGATCGGCATGTAGAGCCCATTCGCCCGCCGCCCCATGATCGCCTGGGCGCGCTCGAACAGCCGATCGTCCCGCGTCATTCAGTCCCCCACGGTCTGCTCGATCACGCCGAAGATCGGGTGGTGCCGATCGTCCTCGGCCCAGATGCGCACCGTGTCGCCGGCCTTGAGGAAGGGCGTGACCGGCGCGCCGCCGCGGATCGTCTCGATCGTGCGGATCTCGGCGATGCAGGAATAGCCGACGCCGCCCTCGCTCACCGGCCTGCCCGGCCCGCCATCCGCGCCGCGGTTCGAAACGGTGCCCGAGCCGATGATCGTGCCGGCGCCGAGCCGGCGCGTCTTCGCGGCATGCGCGACCAGGGTGCCGAAGTCGAAGGTCATGTCGACGCCCGCCTCGGCCCGGCCAAAGGCCTGGCCGTTCACATCGACCATCAGCTTGCGGTGGAGCTTGCCGTCCTGCCACCAGTCGCCCAGCGCATCGGGCGTGGCGAAGACCGGCGAGAAGGCGCTGGCCGGCTTGGACTGGAAGAAGCCGAAGCCCTTGGCGAGCTCGCCGGGGATCAGGTTGCGCAGCGAGACATCGTTGGTGAGGCCGACCAGCCGGATCGCGGCGAGCGCCTGCTCGCGGCTCGCGCCCAGCGGCACGTCGCCGGTGACCACCACCACTTCGGCCTCAAGGTCGCAGCCCCAGGCTTGGTCGGCCAGCGGAATCGGGTCGCGCGGGCCGAGGAACCCGTCGCTGCCGCCCTGGTACATCAGCGGATCGTGCCAGAAGCTGTCGGGCAGCTCCGCCCCGCGCGCCTGCCGCACCAGCGCGACATGGTTCACATAGGCCGAGCCGTCGGCCCATTGATAGGCGCGCGGCAGCGGCGCAGCGGCGAGCCGCTCGTGGAAGCGCTCGCGCGGGATCACCGCATGGTCGAGATCGGTGGCGAGGTTGCGCAGATCGGTCTCCACCCGGTCCCAATTGTCGAGCGCCGCCTGCAGCGTCGGGGCGATCATGTCGGCACTGGCGTACCAGGCCAGGTCGTTCGAAACGACGACCAGCTTGCCGTCACGGCCGTTCTTCAGGCTTGCGAGCTTCATCAATCTCTCCTTTGCCCCATCCATAGCCGCCCGCGCGGCCAAGTCGAGTTGACTCGGGCGCCGGGCCCCCGCATCGGTTGAGGCCATGAACGCCCCGCCGCGCTTTCTGGATCACGAAGGCGAGATGGCGGAGCGAATCCGCACGTTCGACTGGGCGAATCACCCGCTCGGGACGCCCGGAACCTGGCCCGACGCGCTGCGATTCGCGCTCGACCTGGCTCTCGCCTCCACCTTCCCCACCGCCATCTACTGGGGCGAGGATCTCCACCTGCTCTACAACGATGCCTGGGCGCCGATCCCGGCCGAGCGCCATCCCGCCGCGCTGGGCCGCCCGGCGCGCGAGGTGTGGCGCGACGTCTGGGACGTGGTCGGGCCCCAGATGGCGCGGGTGATCGCCACCGGGCAAGGCTTCGCGGTCTACGACCAGCTCCTGGCGATGGAGCGGGCCGGCCGCCGCCAGGAGACCTGGTGGAACTACAGCTTCACGCCGCTCCGCGACGGCGCGGGCCGGATATGCGGGCTGATCAACCAGGGCAACGAGACGACGCGCTCCGTGCTGGCGGAGCGGGCGCGCCTGGCGGAGGCGGCGCGGCTGCGCGACCTGTTCGAGCAGGCCCCCGGCGCGGTGGCGCTGCTCCATGGCCCGGAGCATCGCTTCGAATTCGCCAATGCCGAATATCTGGCGCTGGTCGGCGGGCGTCCGGTGCTCGGCAGGACCGTGGCCGAGGCGCTGCCCGAGCTGATCGACCAGGGCTTCGTCGCCCTGCTCGACCGCGTCCATGCCAGCGGCGAGACCTTTCGCGCCGACGGCGTGCCGGTGCTGTTCCGGCACCGCGCCGATGCGCCGGCCGAGACGCGCTTCCTCGATTTCGTCTATCAGCCGGTCAAGGACGAGAATGGCGACACCACCGACATTTTCGTCGTCGCCAACGATGTGAGCGAGCGCGCCGCCGCGGAAGAGGCGCTGCGGCGGAGCGAGGAGCGGCTGCAGCTCGCGCTCAACGCCTCGCTCGGCGTCGGCACCTGGGTATGGGACGTGCCGGCGGACCTGGTCACGGCCGATGCCCGCTTCCTGCGCCTCTATGGCGTGGACGAGGGGCTGGCCGGCACCGGCACGCCGATCGCGCAGTTCTTCGTCAACGTGCACCCCGGCGACCGCGCCCGGCTCGAGGCCGGCATCGCCCGCACGCTGGAGGAGCGGGTGCCGTTCAACGAGGAATATCGGCTGATCCAGCCCGACGGCACGCTGCGCTGGGTGAGCGCCCAGGGCCGCGCGACCTTCGACGAGGAGGGCCGGCCGCTGCGCTTCCCCGGCGTCGCCTTCGACGTCACCGAGCGCAAGCTGGCCGAGGAAGCCGCGCGCGACGCCGCCGAGGAACTGCGCGAGGCGAACGAGGCGCAGGCATTCCTCGCGGCGCTGGCCGATCACCAGCGCGCGCTCGATTCGGCCGATTCGGTGATGCGCTTCACCGCCGCGGCGCTGGGCGAGCAGCTGGGGCTCGACCGGGTGGGCTTCCACCGCGTGCAGGGCGAGGATGTGCGCTTCGGCCCCTATTGGAGCAGCGGCGCGCTGGCACCCCTGGAAGGCACGGTGGCGATCGACGCGCTGGGCGACAATGCCCAGGCCTATCGCAGCGGGCGCACCGTGATCCTCCACGACGTCGCGCGCGAAGCGCCGGGGCTGGCGCATATCGCCGGGGCGGGCGTGGGCGTGCCGCTGCTGCGCGGCGGGCAATGGGTGGCGGTGATGTCGATCAACGCCGCCGGCCCGCGCCGCTGGTCGGCCGAGGAAGTCGCCTTTGTCGAGGCAGTGGCGGAGACGGCCTGGGACGCGGTGGAGCGCATCGAGGCAGTGGCCGCGCTGCGCGAAAGCGAGGCCAAGTTCCGCGCCATCGCCAATTCGATCGACCAGATGGTCTGGTCGTCGCTGCCCGACGGCTATCACGATTATTATAACGACCGCTGGTACGAATATACCGGCGTGCCCCTGGGCAGCACCGATGGCGAGGCGTGGAAGGACATGTTCCATCCCGACGACCGCGCACGCACCTGGGCGGTATGGCACCACAGCCTGGAGACGGGCACGCGCTACCGGATCGAATATCGGCTGCGCCATCGCTCGGGACGGTATCGCTGGGTGCTGGGCAGCGCCCAGCCGGTGCGCGACGAGCGGGGCGGGATCACCCGCTGGTTCGGCACCTGCACCGACATCCAGGACATTGTCGACGCGCGCGAAGTGCTGGCCCGCTCGCGCGAGGCGCTGGAGACGGCGGTGCGCGAGCGCACCGAGCAGCTGATGGCGGCCGAGGCGCGGCTGCGCCAGGCGCAGAAGATGGAGGCGGTCGGCCAGCTCACCGGCGGCATCGCGCATGACTTCAACAACATGCTCGCCGTGGTGATCGGCGGGCTCGACCTGCTCGAGCGGCGGCTGAAGCAGGGCAATCGCGACATCGGCAAATACATCACCGCCGCCCGCGACGGCGCCACCCGCGCCGCGGGGCTCACCCAGCGGCTGCTCGCCTTTTCCCGCCAGCAGCCGCTCGCCCCGGTCGCGATCGACGCCAATGCGATGGTGGGGGGCATGATCGAGCTGCTCGTCCGCACCCTGGGCGACGATGTGACGGTGGAGACCCTGCTGCCCGCCGGCGTCGCGCCGCTGCTCGCCGATCCCAACCAGCTCGAGAATGTGATCCTCAACCTCTCCGTCAATGCGCGCGACGCGATGCCGGGCGGGGGCAGGCTCGTGCTCGCCACGGCCAATGCGCGGTTCGACGCGGCCGCGGCGGCGGGGCTGGAGCTGCAGCCGGGGGATTATGTCGAGATCGCCGTGACCGACAGCGGCACCGGCATGACGCCCGAAGTCGCCGCGCGCGCCTTCGATCCCTTCTTCACCACCAAGGGCGTCGGCAAGGGCACCGGCCTCGGGCTCAGCCAGGTGTTCGGCTTCGTCCGCCAGTCGGGCGGCGCGGTGCGGATCGAGACCGCGCCGGGCCAGGGCACCAGCGTCCATCTCTATCTGCCGGTCCATCAGGGCGCGGCGCCGGCGGCCCGATCCGAGCGGGCCGCATCGGCCCCCGCCGGCGGCCAGCCGGGCGAAGTGGTGCTCGTCGTCGAGGACGAGGAGCGGGTGCGCAACTATTCGATCGAGGCGCTGCGCGAGCTCGGCTATGAAGTGCTCGGCGCGCGCGACGGCCCCGAGGCGCTGCGGCTGATCGACCGGGCGCCGCACATCTCGCTGCTGTTCAGCGACGTGGTGATGCCGGAGCTGACCGGGCATGAGCTGGCCGCGCGCGCCCGGGCGAAGCTGCCGGGGCTCCGGGTGCTGCTGACCAGCGGCTATGCGCCGGAAACGGCGCGCGTGGCGGGCGAGACGATCCTCGCCAAGCCCTTCGATCTCGATCGCCTTGCCACCGCCGTGCGCGCCGCGCTGGACAACTGAACCTCTGGTCCTTGTTCCCCGGCGAAGGCCAGGGCCCAGTTGCGACGACGTTCGAGCGTTTCTCCCCCGTCACCAGGTGCGGCGATGCTGGGCCCCGGCCTTCGCCGGGGAACGGCTGGGCTGAAGTCGACGCGACTACCCCCTTGACCGAATCGCCCCCAGGGGCCATGCGCGCCGCGGCTCCGGCGCCCCGCGCCCCGGCCTCCGTACCGCCCAGCCGCCGAGTCCTGTCGAAGGGCGGCTTCGGGCCCGCCCCGGCAGGCGGAGACGTGTATCCATGGCAAATGTAGCGGTTATCGGCGCCCAATGGGGTGACGAAGGCAAGGGCAAGATCGTCGACTGGCTCGCCGAGCGGGCCGACATGGTCGTGCGCTTCCAGGGCGGCCACAATGCCGGCCACACGCTGGTGGTCGGCGAGAATGTCTACAAGCTCTCGCTGCTCCCCTCGGGCATCGTGCGCGGCACCCCTTCGGTGATCGGCAACGGCGTGGTGCTCGATCCCTGGGCGCTGTGCGACGAAGTGGAGCGGATCCGCGCCCAGGGCGTGGACGTGACGCCGGACACGCTGATGGTGGCGGACAATTGTCCGCTGATCCTGCCCTTCCACCGCGACCTGGACGGGCTGCGCGAGGATGCGAGCGGCGCGGGCAAGATCGGCACCACCCGGCGCGGCATCGGCCCCGCCTATGAGGACAAGGTCGGCCGCCGCGCCATCCGGGTCTGCGATCTCGCGCATCTCGACGATCTCGGCCCCCAGCTCGATCGCCTGACCGCGCATCACGACGCGCTGCGCGCCGGCTTCGGCGAGCCGCCGATCGACCGCGCCGCGCTGCTGGAGCAGCTGCGCGAGATCGCCGGCTTCGTCCTGCCCTTCGCCCAGCCGGTGTGGCGCGCGCTCAATGCCGCGCGCGAGCGGGGCCGCCGCATCCTGTTCGAGGGCGCGCAGGGCGTGCTGCTCGACATCGATCACGGCACCTATCCGTTCGTCACCTCGTCGAACACGGTGGCGGGCACCGCCGCTTCGGGCTCGGGCATAGGCCCGGGCGCGGTCGGCTTCGTGCTGGGCATCGCCAAGGCCTATACCACCCGCGTCGGCTCGGGACCCTTCCCCGCCGAGCAGGACAATGAAGTGGGCGAGCGGCTGGGCACGCGCGGCCGCGAGTTCGGCACCGTCACCGGGCGCAAGCGCCGCTGCGGCTGGCTCGATGCGGTGCTGCTGCGCCAGTCGGCCGCCGTCTCCGGCATCACCGGCATCGCGCTGACCAAGCTCGACGTGCTCGACGGCTTCGACGAGATCAAGGTCTGCATCGGCTACCGGCTGCGCGGCGAGGAGATCGACTATTACCCCTCGAACGCCGCCGACCAGGCCGCGGTCGAGCCGGTGTGGGAGACGATGCCGGGCTGGCAGGAAACCACCGCGGGCGCGCGCAGCTGGGCCGAGCTGCCGGCGGCGGCGATCAAATATATCCGCCGCGTGGAGGAGCTGATCCGCTGCCCGGTGGCCCTGGTCTCGACCAGCCCCGAGCGCGAGGACACGATTCTGGTCCGCGATCCCTTCGCGGACTGATCGGCTATGCGCTACCCGTCCGGCCGGGCGGGTAGCGCATCTCCTGCGTCAGGAGCCCTTAATGGGGCTTCTTCCTGTCCTTCTTGCCGCGCTTGTCCGTGTCTTCGGACGTCGCCGGGTCATGGCTGGGGGCAGCCGGATCCGGCGCGGGCGCGGCCGTGGTGGCATCCGGCGCGGGCGCCGGGGGATTGGCGCTCGGATCGGGTGCCGGCGCAGGAGCGGGATGCTCCGTCGGCGGCATCGCAGACGGATCGGTGGGAGACGTGGTCTGGGCGAAGGCCGCGGGGGCGGCCAGCAGCGCCGCGGCGCCGATCAGGGTCTTGAGCAACATACAGGGCAATCCTCCTTCGGTTTTTGCCGAAGACCCTTCGAGACGCCGCGCATGTCCGGATTGTTTCCCGATGTTACGGCCAGCCCCGGCCCGCGCACGGCTGGGCAGCGAGCCGAGCCGGACAAGGGACGGGCCGAAGCAGCGAAGATTGTCGGGACGGGAAGATCCGCGCCACGCCCCGGGCCTGGGGCGCTCAGCCCAGCTGGGCGCGGTGGAGCAGCTTCTGATCGGCCAGCACCAGGGCCATCATCGCCTCGACCACCGGTACGCCGCGAATGCCGACACAGGGATCATGGCGTCCCTTGGTCATGATCTCGGTCGCATCGCCTTCGCGCGTCACCGTCTCCACCGGCGTCAGGATCGAGCTGGTCGGCTTGAACGCCACCCGCACGCGCACCGGCTGGCCGGTCGAGATGCCGCCCGCGATGCCGCCGGCATGGTTGGCGAGGAAGACCGGCCTGCCGTCATTGCCCGGGCGCATCGCATCGGCATTCTGCTCGCCGGTGAGCGCGGNGGCCGCGAAGCCGTCGCCGATCTCGACGCCCTTCACGGCGTTGATCGACATGCAGGCGGCGGCCAGCTCGCTGTCGAGCTTGGCATAGAGCGGCGCGCCCCAGCCGGCGGGCACTCCGCTCGCCTCGCAGGCGATCACCGCGCCGAGCGACGAGCCTGCCTTGCGTGCGCCGTCGACCAGCGCCTCCCAGCGCTTCGCCGCTTCCGCATCGGGGCAGAAGAACGGATTGTTGCCGATCTCGGCCGGATCGAAATTGGCATAGTCGATCGCGTCGCCGCCGATCGTCTCCACCCAGGCGAGGATCGTCACTTCGGGGATGACCAGCCGCGCCACCGCGCCCGCCGCCACGCGCGCCGCCGTCTCGCGCGCCGAGCTGCGCCCGCCGCCGCGATAGTCGCGAAAGCCGTATTTGGCGTCATAGGCATAGTCGGCATGGCCGGGGCGATAGGCCTTGGCGACTTCCGAATAATCCTTGGAGCGCTGGTCGACATTGTCGATGTGGAGCGCGATCGGCGTGCCCGTGGTGCGGCCCTCGAACACGCCAGAGAGGATGCGGACCTGGTCCGGCTCCTGGCGCTGGGTGGTGAAGCGCGACTGGCCCGGGCGGCGCTTGTCGAGAAAGGGCTGGATGCCGTCCTCGGACAGCGCTAGCCCCGGCGGGCAGCCGTCCACGACCGCGCCCAGCGCCGGGCCATGGCTCTCGCCCCAGGTGGTGAAGCGGAAGACGCGTCCGAAGGTGTTGAAGCTCATCGCCACCCTCCTCGCCGATGTCGCCAGGATTTGAAAGAAAGAAGCACCAACGCCCCGCCCAAGCCGAAGACCAGCCCCAGCCCAAAGCCGGCCAGGGAATTCCATGGGAGGCGCAGCGCGTTCAGCGCCATCCAATAGAGGATGCTGACGATCCCGAGCGACACCAGCATGCCCGCCGCGCCGCGTATTGCGGGAACCAGCGGCGTCCCGGACCGTCGCGCATCGAGAAAGCTGCCCAGCGCCCCGGTGAATGCGAAGGCGATGACGACGATGTTGGCGTTCAGCTCAAACATCCTGGCCGAGGGCGGCAAATGCCGGTGCATGCGTCGCGGCGCCGCGCACCCCGCACGGCATGGCGCCGCCCTGCAACGGCAGCGCCATCAGATAGTCGCCGGCATAGGGCGAGGCAAATCCGCGCGCCCATTCCGCCGCGAAGCCGAAGCGGCCGTAATAGGCCGGATCGCCGAGCACGAAGGCCAGCACCCCGCCGGCATCGGCGAGCTGCGCGATCCCGGCCTGCACCAGCGCCTCGCCCACGCCCTGCTTGCGCCAGGCCGCCTCGACCGCCAGGGGCGCGAGCGCCACCGCCGCGATCGGCTTGCCGGCGATCGCCACGTCCATCCGGCTGAACGCGATCATGCCGGCGAGCGCGCCGCTCTCCTCGTCGTCGGCCACCAGGGTCAGCACCATGTCGCCGTCGATGCACAGCCGCTGGACCAGCCGGGCCTCGTCCTCCGCCGGAAAGGCCCGGCGCAGCAGCGCGTCGATCGCGGCGACATCCCCGCCCGTCGCGGGGCGAATGGCAATGCTCACGAAAGCGCGATGTCCGGCGCGTCCTCGGCCTTCATGCCGATCACGTTATAGCCCGAATCGACATGGTGGATCTCGCCGGTGACGCCGGCCGCCAGGTCCGAGAGCATGTAGAGCCCGGCGCCGCCGACATCCTCGATCGTCACGGTGCGGCGGAGCGGCGAGTTCAGCTCGTTCCACTTGAGGATATAGTTGAAGTCGCCGATCCCGCGCGCCGCCAGCGTCTGGATCGGACCGGCCGAGATCGCGTTCACGCGGATATTCTCCGGCCCCATGTCGACCGCGAGATATTTCACGCTGGCCTCCAGCGCGGCCTTGGCCACCCCCATCACGTTATAGTGCGGGATCACCTTCTCGGCGCCGTAATAAGTGAGCGTCAGGATCGCGCCGCCGTCCGGCATCATCGCGCGCGCGCGCTTGGCCACCGCGACCAGGGAATAGGCCGAGATGTTCATGGTCATCAGGAAATTGTCGAGCGTGGTGTCGTAGAACTTCCCGCGCAGCTGCGACTTGTCCGAGAAGCCGATCGCGTGGACGACGAAATCGATCGTCGGCCATTTCGCCTCGAGCGTGGCGAACGCCGTGTCGAGCGCATCCATGTCGGACACGTCGCAATCGATCAGCGTGTCCGAGCCCAGCTGCTCGGCGAGCGGCTTCACGCGCTTCAGCAGCGCATCGCCCTGATAGCTGAACGCCAGCTCGGCACCCTGTTCGCTGAGCTTCTTCGCGATGCCCCAGGCGAGGCTCTTGTCATTGGCGAGGCCCATGATCAGCCCGCGCTTGCCCTGCATCAATCCGGTCACGACGGCGTATTCTCCCTTTCTCTGGGCTCCTCTAGACCGTTCTCGGGCGTTTCCGCCAGAGCCGCGTTCAACTCCGCGCCGACGACCAGCCCCAGTCCGACGAGAAAGAAGAAGATCAGCGCGATCATCACGCCGGCCAGGCTGCCATAGGTCAGGTCGTAATTGCCGAGCGTGCCGAGGATCTTGGGCAGCAGCGCGGTGACCAGCAGCCACCAGGCCGCGGTGAACAGCGCGCCCGGCCATTTGGGGCATTTGCTCTTCCGGTAGCGGCCGGGGGTGAGCGAGTAGAACAGGATGTAGAGCGCGCCGAACAGCGCGATGGCGGGCGCGATCTTGCTCAGCGAGACGATGCGCTGCGCCTCGGACGCCCAGGGGAAGATGTTGTAGAGGAACTGCTCGACGCCGGTCAGGATCACCTGGAAGCTGAACGCCGCCATGGTGATGATCACCGAGGCGATGATCATCCCGATCGCCCCCAGCCGATATTGCCAGAAGGGCGTGACCGAGCGGACGCCATAGGCCTGGCGCAAGATGCCGCGGATCGTCTCGATGAAGCCGGCCACCGTCCACAGGCCGACGATCGCGCCGAACCACAACAGGTTGCCCGTCCGCGCCATCAGCACGTCCGACACCGGCTTGCGCAGCAGCTCGGCCACGTCGGGCGGCACGGTATGCAGGAACGCCTCCAGCGTATGGATGCCTTCGGAGCTGCGGCCGATCAGCTGCGCGATCGCGGCGGCGACGATGAAGAAGGGGAAGAGCGTGACCAGGCTGAGATAGGCCAGGTTGCCGGCATAGGTGAATCCGTCGGCGAAGGTGCCGAGCAACACGCGCTTCACCACGTGCCAGAAGCGCGGGCCCAGGCCGATGCGGGCGAGCAAGGCGAGGATGCGGGACCAAAGCCCCGGCCCCGCTTTCGCGTCGCCCGAATCTTCCCCTGTTGTCACAAGGTGTTAGACGCCCATGCGGCCACGCGGGTTCCCCTTGTCGCTCCAGCCCCTGGCGAACGCGATCAGCGCATCGTCGTCCACCGGCAGCTCTACCATCAACGTGACGAGCAGGTCGCCCCGCCCGCCCGCGGACCCTGCGGCCTTTTTGTGGAAGCCGCGGCCCTTGAGGCGCAGCGTCTTGCCCGAGGAGGAGCCCTTGGGCACCTTGAGCATCACCGGGCCGTCCGGCGTCGGCACGCGCACTTCGGCGCCGAGCACGGCCTCGGACAGCGTGACCGGCAGGTCCAGCCGGATATCGTCGCCCTCGCGCTGGAAGAAGCGGTGCGGCTGGATCTCGATCGTCACGATCGCGTCGCCCGCGCCGCCGGGCCCTTCCTCGCCCTTGCCGGCAAGGCGCATCTGGGTGCCGGATTCGAGCCCGGCGGGGAGCTTGAGGTCGATCGTCTTGCCGTCGCGCAGCGTGATGCGCTGCGCCGCCAGCCTGGCCGCATCCTCGAAGCTCACTGCCAGGCGATAGGCGATGTTCGCGCCCTTGGGCGCGGCCCGGCGGCCGAAATCGCCGAAGCCGCCGGAAAAGCCGCCGCCGCCGCGCCGCGCGCCCATGCCGCCGAACAGCCCTTCGAATATGTCGCCAAAGCCGCCCGCCTCGCCGCCGCCGCCGAAATCGGCGCGGAAGCCGCCCTGGCCGCCGCTGCCCATGCCCGAGCCGAAGCCGCCGAACGGGTTCACGGGGTTGCCGTCGCCATCGATCTCGCCGCGATCGAAGCGGGCGCGCTTGTCCTTGTCGGTCAGCAGGTCATAGGCCTGGGTGACCTGGCTGAACTTCTCCGCCGCCTTGGGATTGTCCTTGTTGCGGTCCGGATGCAGCTCCTTGGCGAGCTTGCGATAGGCCTTCTTGATATCGGCCTCGCTCGCGCCACGCGCCACGTTCAGGATGGAATACGGATCAGCTGCCATCAAAACCCCTTCGAACGCGCCGTATTTCGGCGTGTCCGCCCGCTAACGCAAGGGCCGGGGGCAAACTCCCGGCCCGGAACAAATGCCTATGCCGCCGCCTCCTCCAGCGGCTCGACATCCACCGACACGTGCATGTCCTGCGCGCCCGCCCCCAGGACGATGCCGTCGATCGGCGCGATCTCGGCATAGTCGCGGCCGATCGCGACCACGACATGGTCCTCGGCCATCCAGATGCCGTTGGTGGGGTCGATGCCGACCCAGCCCAGCTCGGGCCCGGCCCAGACCAGCACCCAGGCATGCGTCGCATCGGCGCCGACCAGCCGGGGCCGGCCCGGCGGCGGCAGCGTGCGAAGATATCCGGAGGCATAGGCGGCGGGCAGGCCGGCGGCGCGCAGGCCCGAGATCATGATCTGCGCGAAATCCTGGCAGACGCCCCGCCGCTTGTCGAAGGCGGCGCGCGGCGGCGTGTCGACCAGCGTGGCGCTGGGATCGAAATCGAAACTGCGCTGGATCCGGACGGCAAGCGCATGGGCGGCGTCGAGCACGCCCCGATCGGGCGCCAGGTCGGACGCGCACCATGTGGCGATCGCCGCGTCCAGCGGGATCTGCGGCGAGGGGAAGAGATAGGCGGCCGGGCCCGCCGGCGAAGCGTCGCGGCTTGCGCGCGCCAGCCGGGCGATCTCGGCGAGCGTGCGGTCGCCCGGCGACGGCACCGGGATCGGCCGGTCGACCCGGATGCGCGCGCTGCTCTCGATCGTCAGCGTGCGGGTCGGCGCCTCGAGCACCAGCCGCACGACATTGGCGAGCCCCGCCTCCGCCCGCGCCGGGAAGGCGCGCCCGCCCGGCTCGACCGACAGGGCATAGTCGAGCACCTGCTGGCCCGACCACAGGATCGGCTTCAGCCGCAGGTTGCAGCGCGCGAACGCCGCCGGCTGGGCATAGTCGAACCGCGTCACGTGGCGGATGCGGTAGAGCATCAGGCGAGGACCAGCCCGGCGGCGCGCAGCGGCTCCGCCCCCTGCAGGAAATAGCGCCGGGCGATCGCATCGGAGAGCTGGGCGAGGCGCAGCTCCAGCCCGGCGAGCAAGGCATCGTCGATGCGCGCCGCCTGGGTGGTCACCAGGATCGCCGCCAGCGCGCGCGCCTGTTCCTGCTGCGCCTCGGCCAGCCCGTCGTCCGAGAGCACCGGCAGCGCGTTCAGATGGCCCGAGATCGCCGCCGCCTGATAGGCGATGCCGCGCGGATTGCCCGGATCGAGCGTGACCAGGTCGAGCACCGGCACGCGGGCGATTCCGGTCAGATAGCGCTGGCGATAGCTGATCTGGCTGTCCGCCAGGTCGAGCAGGGTGCCGAGATCGTCGCCGGTCGCATCCGCCCGGCCAAAGGCGCGCAGGAAGCGGAGCGTCGCCAGCGCCCGCTCGATCCGCCGGCCCAGGTCGTGGAAGCGCCAGGCATCGGTGCGCGCCATATGCTCGGCCGCAAGCCCGGCCAGCGCCGAATAGCGCCGCTGGAGCGAGCCCGCCTTGTCGAGCAGCCCCCCGCGCGCCGGAAACGGCGCGTCGAGCAGCCGCGCCATGTCCGCCGCCAGCCGATCGCGCGAGACGGCGCCGATCATCCGTGCTTGGGCATTGATCGCGGCAACGCTGTACCAGCCCCCGCCATCCTCGAGCGCCGCGCGGGCGAGCTCGGTCAGGTCGGCGCGGCGCAGCGCCCGGGGCGCCGGCGCCGCATTGCCCGCGACTAGGATGTCGGCAAGCCGGCCCACCGTGTCCGCGGCGAGGGCGGCGCCGGTGTCGGCGCTGATCGAGTTGCCGAGCAGCACCCGGATCACGCCGAGCTGCGCCTCGCCCCGCTCCAGGTAGCGGCCGAGCCAGAACAGATTGTCGGCGACCCGGCTGGGGAGCGTGCCCGGATTACGCCGCAGCCGGGTGGAATCGCCCGAGGGCAGCAGCGAGACCGGCTCGACGGGATCGGAACCATGGACGCAGACGTCCGCCGACCACATGCCCTCGCCCATCACCGCGGCCCGCGCATCGGCATGCTCCCCGATCCGGGCGAACCCGCCGGGGAGCACCGTCCAGGCGCCGTCCGCCCCGCGCGCGGCGAACACGCGCAGCGTGAACGGGCGCGCGGCGAGCCGGCCCTCGGCCACCACCGGCATGGTCGAGAGATGGAAGACCTCCTGGCCGACATAGTCCTGCGGCCGGCGCGCCATGTCGGCGAGCAACCCGGCACGCGCCTCGCCCTGGAGCGCCGAGCCGAGCACCGGCTTCCCCTCGGGCAGGCCGAGCGGCGCGACGCCGAAGGCCGGCGCGACGAGCAGCGTGTCGAGCGCCGCCTCGACATGCGCGCGCGCGCCATCCTCGCCGCACCACCGGGTGGCGATGCCGGGCAGTTGCAGCGGCTCTCCGGTCAGCAGCTCGGCCAGCCGCGGCAGGAAGGCGGCGAAGGCCGGCGCCTCGAGCAGCCCCGCGCCCGGCGCGTTGGCGATCACGACATTGCCCGCGGCCATCGCATCGATCAGCCCCGGCACGCCGGTCGTCGAATGGCTGTCGAGCGCCAGCGGATCGAGCAGGCGCGGGTCGAGCCGGCGCCACAACGCGTCCACCCGCTTCAGCCCGGCGATGGTGCGGACATAGAGCCGCTCGTCGAGCACCGCGAGGTCGCCGCCCTCGACCAGCAGCCAGCCGAGATAGCGGGCGAGATGCGCCTGCTCGGCATAGCTGGGATCGAGCCGGCCGGGCGTGAGCAGCGCGATACGGGGTTCGGCACGCCGGCAGCGCGCGGCCAGGCCCTCGCGAAAGGCAGCGAAGAAGGGCGCGTGCCGGGCGATGTCGAGCCGGGTCTGGAGCCCATCCAGCGTCTGCGCCATCGCCAGCCGGTTCTCGAGCGCATAGCCGGCCCCGGCCGGCGCGCGCAGATGATCGGCGAGCACGCGCCAGGCGCCGTCCGGGCCGCGGCCCAGGTCGATCGCCACCGCCTGGAGGTGGCAGCCGCCCGGCGGCACGAGATTGGCGAGCGGACGCAGGAAGAAGGGGCTGCCGGTGACGAGCGCGGCCGGCACATGCCCGTCGGCGACCAGCCGCGCCTCGCCATAGAGGTCGGCGAGCACCCGCTCCATCACCTCGGCGCGCTGGACGATGCCGGCGGCGATGCCTCGCCATTCGGCCTCCGGAATCAGCAGCGGCACCGGGGAGAGCGGCCAGGGGCGTTCCTCGCCTTCGCCGGCGACGCGGAAGCCGGTGCCGATGTCCTCGGCATGGCGGCGCGCGCGCTCGCGCGCGCCTTCGAGATTCTCGCCCGCGAGCCGGGCCAGCTCCTCGAGCACCGCCGGCCAGGCGGCGTCGCCCGCGGCTCGGGCGCAGAGCACATCGCCCGCGGCCCGGGCGCGGAGCGCGTCCTCCGCGCTGCCGGCCGCGCAATAATCCGCGATCCACCGATCGGCGATCGTCCGCGCGTCGAACAGAGGTGCGGCGCTGCTCGCCAAGCTTCGTCCCCAGCTATCCCGGGGACCTAGTGCGGGAATCCCTGCTGCATGGCAACATGGGATGCGCCGCACGGGGCGGCGCCCCCGGTTCGGTTCCGCGCACGAAGATGCGCGTCGGGACCTGCATCACGCTCGCTACGCCCTGGCCGCCCAGCTGCGCCGGCGCATTCTCGACGGGCGAGGATCGCGATCGGCCTTGCAGTTTGCCCGGCGAGCGGACACCAATCCGGACAAAGCACCAGGGAGGGGGGCCGCGTGGCCGACAGCGCTGACAGGGCAATGGGCGACGCGATCGCCGGGGAGCGGTCGGGTGCGCCCGACCGGACGGCGACCGGCAAGGCGCATTTCGAGGTGCTGGACGGCCTGCGCGGCACCGCCGCGCTGATCGTGGTGCTCTTCCACATCCAGGGCATCACGGTGAAATGGGACGGCGCCCGCGTGGTGCTGCACCATGCACCGCTCGCCGTGGACTTCTTCTTCGCGCTGTCGGGGTTCGTGATCGGCTATGCCTATGACGATCGCTGGGGAAGGATGCGCACGGGCGGTTTCCTCGCGCTGCGCCTGATCCGGCTGCATCCGCTCGTCATCCTCGGCGCGCTGCTCGGGCTGGCCAGCTATCTGCTCGATCCCTTTGCCGGCCAGGCCCAGGCAGTGCCGCTGCGGCAGGTGCTGGTCGCCTTCGCCCTGTGCCTGTTCGCGCTGCCGAGCTGGCCGCTGCCCAATCGCTGGACCGACACCCACCCGCTGAACGGACCGATCTGGACGCTGTTCCAGGAATATCTCGGCAATCTCGCCTATGCGCTGGTGCTGCGCCGGCTGCCGGCGACATGGCTCGCCCTGCTGGCGGGGGCGAGCGGCGTGGCGCTGACGGCCGGCGCCGTGATGCAGGGCACGCTGGACCAGGGCTCCTATTGGGAGACCTTCTGGATGGCGCCGGTGCGCCTGTTCTTTCCGTTCCTCACCGGCCTGTGGCTCTATCGGGTGCGCGAGCGCCTGCCGAAGGTGCGGATCGGCTGGCTACCCCTGTCGCTGGCGATGCTCGCGGCGATCGCCGCGCCCACGCTGCCGACCATCGGCGGCATCAAGCTCAACGGGCTCTACGAGGCGCTGGTCGTCATCCTGCTGTTTCCCGCGATCCTCGTCGCCGGCCGTCATTCCGAGCCCGGGCGCGGCATGCTGTGGCTGTGCAAGGCGAGCGGGCGCATCTCCTATCCGATCTACATCACTCATTTCCCCTTCCTCTATGTCTGGATGAACTTCGTCGCGGCCGGCCACGCCTCGCAGGGCGCGCTCGTTGCGATCGGCGTCGCGCTGGTGCCGTTCCTGCTGCTGGTGGCCTGGCTGGCCCATGGCTGGTGGGACCTGCCGATCCGGGCATGGCTGGGGGCCCGGCTGCGCCGACGGGGATAGGCTGGGAGCTCATATTCTCCACCGTCATCCCCGCCGATCTTCACCGTCCCCGTTATTCTTCACTGTCATCCCCGCGCAGGCGGGGATCCAGGGTGGTACGGGATGATCGAAGCAATCACGCGCATGCTTGCCGGAAACGGCAAGGCGAGCCTCACGCCCCTTGCCCCTGGCCCTGGATCCCCGCCAGCGCGGGGATGACGGGCGTAGTTTCAAAGATGACGGCGTAGTTTCAAAGGCGCGTTCGGGTCCTCACCCTAGACGTCAGGCAGCACCTGGTCGGCCAGCCCCCAGCCCGCGAGCGCCCGCCCGGTCGCGCGCTCGATCAGCCCGGCCCCGTCCCGAAGCGTGAAGTGCCCGGGGCCGTCGATGTCGCGCAGCTCGCTCCAGCTGACCGGCGCCGCGACCGGCGCGCCTTCGCGGGCGCGGACCACATAGGGCAGCACCGCCGTGCTGCCGCGCTGGTTGCGCAGATAGTCGATGAAGATCCTGCCCTTGCGGTGCACCTTCTTGAGGTTGGCGGTGAAGCGGTCCGGCTCGGCTTCGGCGAGCGCGCGGGCGAAGCGCTCGCAAAAGCTCCGGGCCTCGGGCCATTCCGCCTTCGGCGCCAGCGGCACCACCACGTGCACGCCCTTCCCGCCCGACAGCATCGGCCAGCTGGTCAGCCCCAGCTCGGCGAGATGCTCCTTAAGATCGGCCGCGGCCTTGCGCACATCGGCCCAGTCGAGCCCCTCGTCGGGATCGAGGTCGAACACCAGCCGGTCGGGCTTTTCGATATCGGCGGCCAGGCTGCCCCAGCCATGAAACTCGATCGTCCCCATCTGGACACAGGCCAGGATCCCGTCGGCATCGTCGACATAGAGATAGGGCTCGACCGACCCGTCCTTCTCGCGCACGTCGACATGGTGGACATGCGCGCCGAAGCTGCCGGCGTCGTGCTTCTGGAAGAAACATTGCCGCGCCCGCCCCTGGGGGCAGCGGACCAGGCTGATCGGCCGGTTGGCGAGCCAGGGCAGCAGGATCGGAGCGACGGCGAGATAATAATCGGCCAGGTCGCCCTTGGTCAGGCCGTCGCCGGGGAAGATCACGCGGTCGCGGCTGCTGATCCCGATCGACGCGCCGGGCGGCTCGGGCAACGGCACGGGCTTCTCCATCACGACCTCCTTCGCCGGCTTGTCCTCGCGCAGGCCGAGAAAACTGGCATGGCGCAGGAGATTGTCGGCGGTGAATTCGCTGAACGCGATCTCGGCGACCAGCCGGGGCTTCACCCAGCGCGCGCCGCGCGCCTCGGCGCGCGGGACCTTGGCGGCGGGCTGCTGCGCCGCGATCCCGTCCAGCCGCGCGCGCAGCTCCCGCATCGCCGCCATGCCGAACCCGGTACCGACCTTGCCGGCATAGGCGAGCCCGCCGGGCCCGTGCGCCCCGAGCAGCAGCGAGCGGAAGCCGCGCCCCCTGGCGGCGGACGGCAGCCAGCCGAGGATCACGAATTCCTGCCGGCACAGGCATTTGGTCTTGCGCCAGGCGCTGGTCCGCGCGCCGCGATAGGGCGCATCGGCACGCTTGGAGACCACGCCTTCATAGCCTTCGCGGCACATCGCCTCGAACAGCTTCTCGCCGCTGCCCAGCACATGCTCGGAGAAGCGGATGCGCTGGTCCGCTCCCTCCAGCAGCGCGCGCAGCCGCTCCTTGCGGGCGCGCTGGGGGCGCTTCGCCAGGTCCTCGCCGTCCGCGTCGAGCAGGTCGAAGGCGAACAGGGTCAGGTCGCCGCCGCCGCGCGACAGCGCTTCCTGCAAGGTCGAGAAATCGGGCCTGCCGTCCTTGAAGGCGACGATCTCGCCGTCGATCAGCGCCGGACCGGGGAGCCCCCTGGCGGCTTCGGCGATGCCGGGGAAGCGATCGGTCCAGTCGAGCCCGGTGCGGGTATAGATCCTCGGCCCCTCGTCGCCGAGACTGAGCAAGGCACGATAGCCGTCATATTTCACCTCGTGCAGCCACTGGTTGCCCGCGGGCACGGTGTCGACCAGCGTGGCGAGCTGGGGCGGGCGAAATTTCGGATTCTTCCCGCCCCCGCGGCGAACCGCGGGGTCTCGCGCGGTGGCGCCGTCCGCCCGGGATCGCGGCTGGCGCCGGGACGGCGCTTTCGCGGCCGGCTTCGCGCCGGCCGCGATCTCCTGCATCGTCCGCCCCGTCTTCACGCTGGTCAGCCCGGTCTCGACCAGCACATCGGTCGCGCCGGCATGGGGATCGTCGATCTTGCGCAGCAGCCAGTTCTCGCGCTTCTCGCGACCGCGCGGCTTCAGGCGGATCAGCAGCCACTCGCCCTTCATCCGTTCGCCGTCCAGGGTGAAATGGAGATGGCCCTTCGCCAGGTCCGTCGCGCTTTTCCCGTCGACCGGCGCCCAGGTCCCATCGTCCCACAGCATCACCGTGCCGCCGCCATATTCGCCCCTGGGGATCGTGCCCTCGAAATCGGCATAGGAAAGCGGATGATCCTCGGTGCGCACCGCGAGGCGCTTCTCGGCGGGGTCCAGGCTCGGCCCGCGCGTCACCGCCCAGCTCTTGAGCACGCCGTCCATCTCCAGCCGGAAGTCCCAGTGGAGGCGGGTGGCGTCGTGCTTCTGGACGATGAAGCGACGGCCGCCGCCCCGGGCCGGCCTGCCGGCGGGCTCGGCCGTCTTCGCGAAATCGCGCTTGGCATTATATTTGGCGAGGGGGTCGGAAGGCTTGGCCATCAATCCGTCATCCCGCGCGCTTCTTCGCCGATGCCTTGGCGGCCGGCCTGGCCTTCACTGCCTTGCCCGGCTTCGCCGCGGGCTTCTCGAGCGACTTCTTGAGGGCGGCCATCAGATCGACCACGTTCGAGCCGCGGCTCGCCTTGCCGTCGTCCTTGTCCTCGATGATCTTGCGGCCCCTGGCCTTCCGCTTGCGCGCGATCAGGTCCTTGAGCGCATCGACATAGCGGTCGTGGAACATGCGGGGATCGAACTTCGCCACCTTCTTCTCGATCAGGCTCTCCGCCAGCCCGAGCAGCTCGGGATCGGGCGCATCGTCCGGGATGTCGCGGAAATAGCCCTGCGCCTTGTTGACCTCGTCGGCATAGCGCAGCGTCTCCAGCACCATGCCGCGGCCGCACGGCTTGAGGCTGACGACATATTCGCGCCCGCGCATCGCCAGCTGGCCCAGCCCCACCTTGCGGGTGCGCCGGAGCGCCTCGCGCAGCACGATGAACGCCTCCTCGGCCAGGTCGTCCGCCGGCACCACGAAATAGGGCCGCTCGAAATAGAGCACGTCGATCTCGTCCATGTCGACGAAGCGGGTGAGCTCGAGCGTCTTCTTCGATTCGAGCTTCACCGCATCGATCTCGTCCTGGGTGAGCAGGACATATTCGCCCTTCTCCACCTCATAGCCCTTGACGATCTCCTCGGGCTCGACCGGCCCCACCCCGGGGGCGACCTTCTCGTACCGGATCCGCCTGCCGCTCGGTTCGTGGATCTGGTGGAAGGCGATCTGCGCGCCCGATCGGGTCGCGGCATGGATCTCGACCGGGATCGAGACCAGCGCCAGCCTGATCTGTCCCTGCCAATAGGCGCGCGCGGGCATGTCGCTCTCCTCGTTGCGAAGCCGATTCAATGTGCCAGCCGGGGAGTCGTTCCTCGACACTCGCCCGGGGGGCGATTACAGCCCCTGCCATGCGCACCGATCCCTTCGACCTGTTCGACGCCTGGTACCGCGAAGCCCGCGAAAGCGAGCCCAATGATTCCAACGCGATGACGCTGGCGACGGTGAGCGCGGACGGCCAGCCCTCCGCCCGGATGGTGCTGCTCAAGGGCCATGGCCCGGACGGCTTCGTCTTCTACACCAACCGCGAGAGCCGCAAGGCGCAGGACCTGCGCGACGGCGCCAGCGTCGCCCTGCTCTTCCACTGGAAATCGCTGCGCCGCCAGGTCCGCATCGAGGGCAGCGTGCGCTTCGCCACCGATGCCGAGAGCGATGCCTATTTCGCCACCCGCGCCCGCGATTCGCAGCTCGGCGCCTGGGCCTCGGACCAGTCGCGCCCGCTCGATGCCCGCGAGACCTTCGAGGCCCGCTTCGCGGAAGCGAAGGCGCGCTTCGAGGGCGGGGACGTTCCCCGCCCGCCGCACTGGGGCGGCTACCGCGTCACGCCGCACCGGATCGAATTCTGGCAGGACCGCGCCCACCGCCTGCACGAGCGCCGGCTGTTCACCCGCGCCGGCCAGGACTGGTCCGAAGGCCTGCTCTATCCATGAGCGGCCGGCCATGACCAACCTCGCCCGCCGCGCCGCCATCGCCAGCGTGTGCTGCGCGATCCTGCTCGGCGCGCTCAAGGCCTGGGCCGCGGTCGAGACGGGATCGGTGGCGGTCCTCGCCAGCCTCGCCGATTCGGTGCTCGACCTGTTCGCCTCGCTCGTCACGCTGGGCGGCGTCCACTGGGCCGCGCAGCCGGCCGACGAGAATCACCGCTTCGGGCACGGCAAGGCCGAGGCGCTGGCCGCGCTCTTCCAAGTGGTGGTGATCGCCATCTCCGCCCTCGCCATCCTGGTGCGCGCGATCGAGCGGCTGCAGGGCGGCGAGGTCTCCGCCTCGCCCGAATCGGGCATCGCGGTGAGCATGGTCGCGATCCTGGTCACGCTCACGCTCACCCGCTACCAGCAGCATGTCATCGCCCGCACCGGATCGGTCGCGATCGGCGCCGACCGGATCCATTATACGTCGGACCTGCTGCTCAACGGCGCGGTGATCGTCGCGCTGGTGCTCGATGCCTGGGGCATGGTCGGTGCCGACCCGGTGTTCGGCATCGCCATCGCCTTCTGGCTGCTGTTCGGCGCCTGGCGCGCCAGCGAGGCGGCGATCGACCAGCTGATGGACAAGGAATGGCCCGAGGAGAAGCGCCGCGCCTTTGTCGAGGTCGCCGCGCGCAATCCGGCGCTCAAGAGCCTGCACGACCTGCGCACCCGCAGCAGCGGCGCCGCCGACTTCGTCCAGTTCCACATATCGATGAACCCGGCGATGACGATCCAGCAGGCGCACGACGTGGTCGAGGCGCTGGAGCAGGAGCTGGGCGCCGCCTTTCCGGGCACCGAGATCCTGATCCATGTCGATCCCGAGGGCCATTGCGACGCGCCCGAGAACCCGATGATCGAAGCCAATCTGCTGAAGGACAACTGAGTGCACCTGCCTTTCGCCCAGATCGACGCCTTTGCCGACCGCCCCTTCACCGGCAATCCCGCCGCGGTCATGCCGCTGCGCGAGTGGCTGGCGGACGCGGTGCTCCAGCAGATCGCGGAGGAGAACAACCTCTCCGAGACGGCGTTCCTTCTGCCCGATGCGAGCGGCGCGGCGGACTTCGAGCTACGCTGGTTCACTCCCGCCGTCGAAGTCGCGCTATGCGGCCATGCGACGCTGGCGAGCGGGCATTTCGTCCTTTCCGCCGATCCGGCGCGCGATCGCGTCACTTTCCGCACCCGCAAGGCCGGCATTCTCGAAGTGCGCCGCGACGAAGCCGGCGGCGGCTATGCGATGGCCCTGCCCGCCTATCCGCCCGCGCCGGCCGAGGTGCCCGGCCTGCTCGCCGCGCTCGGCGTCGGCCTGGGCGAGACGCTGCGCCATCCCAATGGCTATGGCCTGACCGTGCTGGAAAGCGCCGAGGCGGTGCTGGCGCTGCGCCCCGATTTCGCCGCGCTCGCCGCGATCGGCGACACGCTCAACATCGTGACGGCGCCGGGCACCGAGACGGACGTGATCAGCCGCGTCTTCGCACCCGCCGCGGGCATCGACGAGGATCCGGTCACCGGATCGGCGCATTCGGTGCTCGCGCCCTATTGGGCGAAGCGCCTGGGCCGCGACACGTTCAGCGCCTTCCAGGCCTCGAAGCGCGGCGGCCATCTCGCCTGCGGGCTGGCCGGCGACCGGGTGATCCTGGGCGGCAGATGCGCGACGGTGATCATGGGCGAATTCGCGCTATAGACGCGGCATTGCGCCGGGCCGGGCTTTGCGGAATGCGGTCTCCCGGCAAACGGAGGACAAGGCAGATGCGCCATCTCTGGCACGCGGGCACACTGACGATCGCCATCATTGCCGGTGCCGTCCCCGCCCAGGCCTGCATGACGTTCGTTCCGCTGCAGGCCGAGGATGTCCGTTATGCCGACACGGTCGTGATCGGGCGCGTGGAGAAATATCGGATCATCCGGCACGATCCCACGGGCAGGAAAGCCGACCAGGTGGTGAAGAGCCCGGGGCCGATCTGGGACTATGCCCGATTCGAGGTGGTCGTCGACCAGGTGCTGCTGGGCAGGGCGCCAAGGCGCCTCTCGGTCACTTGGGACAATTCGACCTTCGACGAGCCGGAAAGCATGGGCCCCGGTCCCTATCTGATTGCGCTGCGCAATCCGGCCCGGCCGATACCGCCCCTGCGCGGGCCGAGCGCCACGATCTTTCCAGCCCCACGCGCCGATTTGCCGACGCTGCTGCAGGCGCCCTGCTCCAGCCCGTTCCTCCTCCCGGCCGCTGGCGGCGATGCGGACGCGGTTCGAAAGATCCTCGCCGGAAAGCCGAAGCCGGAAAGGCGCTAGGCTCGGGACTCGGTCGGCAAACCCGGTCATCGCCGCCCGTGCGGGATGACGAGGGAGGGAATATGAGTCGCCAACCTAGCGTCAAAACCCGATCAAGGCTTTGATTTATCTCGCCATCCCCGCGCAGGCGAGGATGACGGGGTTTGCTGATCGGGTCGTGATCCTAATCCACCGCCTGGTGCGCATAGCTGAGGATCCGCGCCACCCGCCAGCCGTCCGGCGCCTTCTTCCACAGCTGGACGAAATGCGCGCGGCCCACCAGCTTCTCCGGCCCGTCGCCGCGCCGCTCGTAGAAGAAATGGTCGCCTTCCTCGATCGCGCCATAGCCCGGCACCGGATCGACGCGCAGCGACACGGGCAGCAATGCGCGGCGGCTGCGCCAAGCGCCGGGCGCCTTTCGCGCCTCGCACTGCTTGGCATAGAGCGCGACGAACGCCGCGCCGCTGGTCGCCACCACGCCGTCCTTGTCGTGATACATCTCGAAATCGGGCGTCACCAGCGATGCCAGCCGGGCGGGATCGCAGCGCTCGAAGAAGGTGTCGAACAGCGCGGCATCGGCGGCCTTCACTTCGGCGAGCAGCGCCGAATCCGGGGAAGCGGGCGCGGACTGGGGAGCGAGCAGCGCGAGCGCGGCGGCCAGGAACATGCGTTTCTCCTTGTGTGCCAGATGCCTATGGCACGGCGCGCGCCGCCTGCGCAAAGCGCCGCTGCCGGACGGGGTTGGCGCGCGGGTCGTTTCGGAGTCATCATCCCGGTCCGGGCGAATCATCGTCCCTCCGCGGAGGAGAAGCGCGATGTGGAAATATGGCTTGGCGGCCCTGGCGCTCGCATGCGCCGCACCGGCGGAGGCGCAGGTGGCGCCCTATCCCGCCGAATTCACCACGCGGGATATCGCGACCAACGGCACCACCCTCCATGTCCGCGTCGGCGGCACCGGGCCGGCGGTGCCGCTGCTGCACGGCTATGGCGAGACCGGCGACATGTGGGAGCCGCTGGCCGCGCGGCTGGTGCGCAACCACCGCGTGATCGTGCCCGATCTGCGCGGACTGGGCCTCTCGGCCAAGCCGGCGGGCGGCTATGACAAGAAGACCCAGGCGGAGGACGTCGCCGGCGTGCTCGCCGCGCTCGGCGTCGACCGGGTCGATGTGGTGGCGCACGATATCGGCAACATGGTCGGCTATGCCTTTGTCGCCCGCTATCCGGCGCGCGTCCCGCATTTCGTGCTGATGGACGCGCCGATCCCGGGCATCGGCCCGTGGCAGGAGATCCTCCAGAATCCGCTGCTCTGGCATTTTCGCTTCGGCGGCCCGGACATGGAGCGCCTCGTCGCCGGGCGCGAGCGCATCTATCTCGATCGCTTCTGGAACGAGTTCTCGGCCGATCCGGCGACGTTCGACGAAGCCTCGCGCGTCCATTATGCCGCGCTCTATGCGCTGCCCGGCGCGATGCATGCCGGGTTCAGCCAGTTCGCCGCGTTCGACCAGGACGTGATCGACGATCGGGCGCTGCTCGCCCGGGGCAAGCTGACCATGCCGGTGCTGGCGATCGGCGGGGAGAAGTCGTTCGGGCCGACCATGGCGACGGTGGCGCGCGCCGCCGCGACCAACGTTACTCAGGTAGTGATTCCCGCATCGGGCCATTGGCTGATGGAGGAACAGCCCCAAGCCACTTCCGACGCGATCGTCGCCTTCCTGAAATAGGCCGGGCGCCCCGCTTCCCATGGGAGAGGGCGATCCCGTCGATTGCAAATACATCCGCCAGCGGTGGCGACGTTTGCCCCGCAAAGACAAACACGCCCTCGTCCGTCATCCCCGCGAACTCTTCCGTCATCCCCGCCTGCGCGGGGATGGCGGCTATTGGGAATGCCTTGGCTCATCGGGACAATCGCCGACTCGTTCCGGGGTGACGATCGAGTTCCGGCAAACGCCGCAACTGCTGGCGGATGCGTTTGCAGCCGATGCGATCGCCGATGGGAAAACGGCCGGACTGGCAATGTAGGGTTTCCTCTGCTCCAAGCTGGCGGATGCAGCCCCGGTGCGCCTCCTTCGTTCCCTTCGCGGCTCGTCGCCCCGGCGGGCGCCCATGCCGGGCCGCGCGCGATGGGGTCGGGACTCTTGCGACTTTCCGCGCCGCCGCCGGGGCCGGCCAGGCGCGCGCGGAGAGCGAAACCGGTCCCCCGTGGCGTATGCTTCGTAAACTTCCGCGCGCTTCAGGCCGGCAGCAGCTCGGCCCGCTCGGTCTCGGCGATCCAGCCGCCGCCCAGCACGCGCTCGCCGGCATAGAGCACGGCGGCCTGGCCGGGCGCGACGCCATATTCGGGCGCCTCGAACACCACGCGGTCACCCTCCAGCCGGGCCGGCACCGGCCTGGCGAGGCTGCGCACCTTGGCGGTGAGCGGCCCGGCATGGTCGCCGCCCAGCCAGTTGATCCCCTCGATCCGCGCCGCGCGCACCGCCAGCGCCCGCTTGGGGCCGACCACGACCTGCCGGGTCGCGGGATCCAGCCGCAGGACATAATAGGGCTCGGGCGCGCCGCCGATCTCGAGCCCGCGGCGCTGGCCCACGGTGAAATGGATCAGGCCCCGGTGCCGCCCGAGCAGCCTGCCGGCCTCGTCGACGATATCGCCGCCCGTCTCCGCCTCGGGGCGCAGCTTCTTCACCAGGCTGGCATAGTCGCCATCGGGGACGAAGCAGATGTCCTGGCTGTCGGGCTTGCCGGCGACGCCCAGGCCCAGCTCGGCGGCGAGCTCGCGCACCTGCGGCTTGGGCATGCCGCCCAGCGGAAAGCGCAGGAAATCGAGCTGCGCCGCCGTGGTGGCGAACAGGAAATAGCTCTGGTCGCGCGCCGGATCGTGCGCGCGGTGCAGCTCGGCGCCCTGCGGCCCCGGGACGCGGCGCACATAATGGCCGGTGGCGAGGCAATCGGCGCCCAGGTCGCGGGCCAGCGCGAACAGGTCGGTGAACTTGGGCCCCATGTTGCACTTCACGCAGGGAATCGGCGTGCGGCCGGCAAGATATTCGTCGGCGAAATCGTCGATCACCTCGGTCTTGAAGCGCGAGGCATGGTCGAAGACATAGTGCGCGATCCCCAGCCGGTCGCACACCGCCCGCGCGTCGCGGATGTCGCGGCCGGCGCAGCAGGAGCCGGCGCGGCCCACTGCCTCGCCATGGTCGTAGAGCTGGAGCGTCACGCCGATCGTCTCGGCGCCGGTGGCCGCGGCGAGCGCGGCGACGACGGAGGAATCGACGCCGCCCGACATGGCGACGACGATGCGCCTGGCCTTGAGCGGCGCTTCGAGCTGGAAGTCTCCTGCAGTCATGATCGCGGGCATTTAGGCGCTCGCGCGGCCGCGCGCCACCCCGGTGGGATTCCGGTAACGCTGGTTAAGCCCTCGTTTTCACCTGCTTTACGGACCCTTCAAGACTTTGGGCTAGAACGCCTCATCCGAAATCGACCTGTCGGATGGGTAAGAGAGCGTGGACCTGAGTTTCGCCAGACTGGAACGCGATGTGGCCGTCACGGCCATGCCGACCGAACTGGCGGTATTGCTGGTCGGCGTGGCGGCGCGCCAGGCGGCGAGCCCCACGGCGCGCGCGCAGGCCCGGCTGGCGCTGATCGCGCCGGTCGAGCAGTTGCTCGCGCCGGCGCACGGGGCCTTTCACGGCCTCGCGGCGCGGGCGCTCACCCGCCGCCGGGAAGAATGAAGATCGAATTTACCGAGGCGATTTAGCCGATGTTCAAGTGCAACGAATATCGGTCGTTCACAGAGTTTGCGTAGCGGGGGCCCCCCGCCCCGAAAGGCGAGTAGATGATTGAGAATCAAAAGATCCGTCCGGCGAAAGTGATTGGGCCCCTTGGCGAGCCGCTCACGCTCGAGACGCTGCCCCCGCCCGAGACGACTCGCTGGGTCGTGCGCCGCAAGGCGGAAGTGGTGGCGGCCGTGAACGGCGGCCTGCTCAGCGTCGACGAAGTCTGCGAGCGCTACGGCCTCACCGTCGAGGAATTCGCGGGCTGGCAGCGCGCGATCGATCGCTCGGGCATGCCGGGCCTGCGCGTGACCCGCATCCAGCATTATCGCTCGCTCTACGAGCGCCAGCAGAAATACTGAGTCTCTCCCTCGAGGCGCAATATCGGCCCGTCCCCGGCATGCCGGGACGGGCCCTTTTCTTTCGGGAACCCGCGAAAAGTTCCGGACGGCCCGAAAATTTCGGTACGGAACCAACATGACCGTCCACTCATTTTCTTTCCGTCGCCCGATCCACGGGCCGAAACAACGGAGGGACTTATGGTGGGTCTTATCGTTTGGCTGGTCATCGGCGGCGTCGTCGGCTGGCTCGCCAGCATCGTGATGCGTACCGATGCCCAGCAGGGCATTTTCCTGAACATCATCGTCGGGATCGTCGGCGCCTTTATCGGCGGCTGGCTGTTCTCGAGCGGCGACATCAACAGCGGCGTGATCACCCCGACCACGTTCCTGGTGTCGCTGGTCGGCGCGATCGTCCTGCTCGCGCTGGTGAACCTGGTCCGCCGCGGCTCGCTGCGCTAAGCCCCGACGCCCGCATGCAAAAAGGGCCGCCCCGCCAGGGACGGCCCTTTTTCATGGCCGGTTACTTGAGCAGGAAGCGCACGGTGACGGTGACGTTGAGCTCGCGCTCGCCTGCCGCCACTTCGGTCTTGTCCGCCATCGGCGCCGCGGCGACTCGCATCATCATCACCGGCATGGGCGGGTTGGGCAGCGCCCCGCCCTCCGAGATCGCCAGGATGCGATCGACCTTGAGCCCCGCCGCCCGGGCATAGAGCTCGGCCCGCGCCCGCGCCTTGGTCACTGCGTCCACCCGGGCCTCGTCGAGCGCGCCCTCGGGCTTGTCGACCGTCAGCTCGGGGCCGGAGATGTTGTTGGCGCCCTCGCGCACCAGCGTGTCGAGGATCGTGCCGCTCTTCGCCACGTCGCGGAAACGCACCGAGACCTGGTTCGAGGCCTGGTAGCCGGTGATCACCGGCGGCTCGTTCTGCGCATAGCGATATTGCGGCGAGAGGCCGATCGTCGCGGTCTGGATGTCGCGCTCGGCGATGCCGGCCTTGCGCAGCGCGGCCAGCACCTTGGTCATCCGCGCGCTGTTCTGCTGCATCGCCTCCGCGGCGGTGGCCGCCTGAGTGACCACGCCGGCCTGGATCACCGCCAGGTCGGGCACGCGCGTGCTGATCCCGGTGGCGCTCACGTCCAGCACCGTGCCGTCGAGCAGCACGGGGCGCATTTCCTGCTGCGCGGCAGCGGGCAAGGCCGCGACCGTGAGCAGTGCGGCGGAAGTGGCAAGAACAGTCCGAATCATCGATACGCTCCAAAAACGATTTGTCCCGCGCCGGCCTTGCCGCACGCGGGACAAATGGAAGCTGAACGAAAACAGGCCCTCAGACCCGGCGGACCATGACCAGCCGGTACAGCGCCAGCAGCACCACCGAGCCGACCGTCGCCGCGGCATAGGCCTGCCAGGTGCTGTCCCGCACCTCCAGGCCGAGCATCGGCGTCAGGTAAAAGGCCAGCAGCGCACCGGCGATGCCGATCAGGATCGTGACGATCACGCCGCCAGGGTCCTTGCCCGGCATGATCAGCTTGCCAAGCGCTCCGGCGACGAGGCCGATGAGCAGCCATCCGATAATCCCATGAGGCATTGAATCCCTCCTCGATTCGGCCCGTCTCCCCCGGACCGCGCGCGAACGTCGCGCTGTAACGCCGTCATTGCAACCGTTTCTTGCTGGAAATGGTTCGGGAGACATTCCCGATACTTGCGAAATAAGGCCGAAACGGGCATTTGCCCGCCCCAAGCGAAACGGCTCTTGTGGCCGGTGCCTTATTCATCTAATACAGTGCGATCTCATTTGGGGGCAGCGGCCATTCGGCCGGATCGGAATGTCGCACATGAATTACGAGGCAGGGATGTTCGGACGACGGGAGCGGCTGGAATATAGTGGCGAGGACGCGCCGAAGTCGCGGCGCTGGCTGTGGATCACGCTGGCCGCAGTGGTGCTGATCGGCATTGCCGCGTTTTTCATGATGGGCAAGCAGGACGGCGCCGCCAGCAAGGCAGCGGGCAAGGGCGGGTCCCAGCAGGCCAACCAGTCCCAGATCCCCACGGTCACCATCGCCGTTCCCGGCCGCCAGGCGGTCCAGACAGTGATCAGCGGCACCGGCAGCCTCGCCGCCAAGCGCGAGATGCCGGTGGGCGTGGTCGGCGAAGGCGGCCTGGTCACCCGCGTGCTCGTCGAGCCGGGCACCTGGGTCGCCAAGGGGCAGGTCCTCGCCACCGTCGACCGTTCGGTCCAGGTGCAGACCGCCGATTCGCTCTCCGCCTCGGTGCGCGTTTCCGAAGCCGACGCCAAGCTCGCCCAGGCCAATCTCGATCGCGCAAAGGCCCTGGTCTCGAACGGCTTCGTCTCCAAGGCCGATATCGACCGGCTGACCGCCGCGCGCGACCAGGCCTCCGCCCGGGTCCGCGTCGCCCGCGCCCAGCTGGCCGAGACTCAGGCGCGCAACCACCGGCTCGACATTCGCGCGCCGGAAGCCGGCCTGGTGCTCACCCGCCAGGTCGAGCCGGGCCAGATCGTCAGCGGCGGCTCGGGCGTGCTCTTCCGCATGGCGATGGGCGGCCAGATGGAGCTGCGCGCACAGCTGGCCGAGGCGGATCTCCTGCGCACCCATGTCGGCTCCACCGCCCAGGTGACGCCGACCGGCAGCACCCAGGTGTTCAGCGGCACGGTGTGGCAGGTCTCGCCGGTGATCGATCCGAGCACTCGCCAGGGCATCGCCCGCATCCAGCTCAGCTATGATCCGGCGCTGCGCCCGGGCGGCTTCGCCAGCACGCAGATCATCACGGGCGCGCAGGATGCGGTGATCCTGCCCCAGTCGGCGATCCAGACCGACGCGCAGGGCAACTATGTCTACACGCTCGACGCCAAGAACCAGGCCGTCCGCACCCCCGTCGTCACCGGCGAGGTGACCGATGCGGGCGTCTCGATCGCCCGGGGCCTGAGCGGCAGCGAGCGCGTGGTGCTCACTGCGGGCGCCTTCCTGAATCCGGGGCAGAAGGTCATCCCCCAGCCCCTCAAGAAGCAATAGGATCCTCGCGATGAGCTTCCGGAACATCTCCGCCTGGGCGATCCGGAACCCGGTTCCGCCGATCGTCCTGTTCCTGTTCCTCACCGTCGCGGGGCTGGTCAGCTTCTCGCGGATGGACGTGAACAACAATCCGGACATCGACTTCCCGGTCGTCTGGATCTCGATCAGCCAGCCGGGCGCAGCGCCGAGCGAGCTCGAGACCCAGATCACCCAGCAGGTGGAAAGCGCCGTGCGCAGCCTGCAGGGCATCGACGAGATCAACTCGACGGTGACCGAGGGCAATTCGACCACTGTCGTGCAGCTGGCGATCGGCACGCCGATCGACCGCGCGGTGGAGGATGTGCGCAGCGCGATCCAGCAGGTTCGCGGCAACCTGCCCGACGGCATCCTGGAGCCGCAGATCGGCCGCGTCGATTCGGCCAGCGACAACGACATCGCCAGCTTCACCGCGATCGCGCCCGACATGACCGTCGAGCAGCTGAGCTGGTACATCGACAACACGGTCGCCAAGAGCCTGCTCTCGATCGAGGGCATGTCGGCGGTGAACCGCAATGGCGGCGTCAACCGCGAGATCCGCGTCCAGCTCGATCCCGCCAGGCTCCAGTCCTATGGCCTCACCGCCAGCCAGGTGAACCAGCAGCTGCGCCAGGTGAACATGAACGCGGCGGGCGGGCGCGCCGAGATTTCCGGCTATGAGCAGTCGGTCCGCGTGCTCGGCAACGCCAAGGACGCCTATACGCTGGGCCAGACCCAGATCGCGCTCGGCGGCGGCCGCACCGTCCGCCTGGCCGACATCGCCAGCGTGACCGACAGCTATGCCGAACTGCGCAGCGCGGCGCGGTTCAACGGCCATGCGGTGATCTCGTTCGACATCCAGCGCGCCAAGGGCGCCTCGGACGTGACGATCTATCACGAAGCCCAGAAGAAGCTGAAGCAGCTCGAGAAGAACAACGACAAGGTTCATTTCGAGCTGCTGGCCAATTGGAGCAAATACGCCGAGCAGCAATATGATTCGGCGATGGAGGCGATGATCGAGGGCGCCGTCCTCGCCGTCATCGTGGTGTTCATCTTCCTGCGCGACTGGCGCGCGACGGTGATCTCGGCGCTCGCCATCCCGCTTTCCTCGATCCCGGCCTTCTGGTTCATGGACCTGCTGGGCTTCACGCTGAACCAGATGACCCTGCTCGCGCTGTCGCTGGTGGCGGGCGTGCTCGTGGACGACGCGATCGTGGAGATCGAGAACATCGTCCGGCACATGCGCATGGGCAAATCGGCCTATCAGGCGTCGATCGACGCGGCCGACGAGATCGGCATCGCGGTGCTCGCCACCACCATGTCGATCGTCGCGGTGTTCCTGCCCGTCGGCCTGATGCCGGGCATCTCGGGCCAGTTCTTCAAGAATTTCGGCCTGACCGTGGTCGCCTCGGTGCTGATGAGCCTTGCCGTGGCGCGCCTCGTCACGCCGATGATCGCGGCCTATTTCCTCAAGGCCAAGGGCCATGCCTCGCACGGCGAGGGCCGGATCATGGACGCCTATGTGAAGCTGCTGCGCTGGACGCTGCGGCATCGCTGGTCGGCGATCCTCGGCTTCTTCCTGTCGCTGGTGATGACCGTCAGCTTCTTCTTCATCCTGCCGATGACTTTCCAGCCGACGCAGGACGAGGACCAGGTGAGCGTCAATGTCGAGATGGTGCCGGGCACCACGCTCGAGCAGACCGATCGCGTCGTCCGCCAGGTCGCCGAGCGGCTGCGCACCGAGCCGAACGTGGAGAATCTCTACGAGCGTGCGGGCGTCGGCAATGGCCGCGTGCTGGTCATCTTCAAGGACAAGCGCACCGAGACGAGCGACGCGTTCACGCGCCGCCTCGCGCCGGAACTGCTCAAGATCCCCGATGCGCGGGTGGGCTTCCGTGCCCAGGGCGGCTGGGGCTCGAGCGGCCGCGCGCTGACCATCACGCTCGGCGGCGAGGATCCCGCGCTGCTCACCAAGACCGCGCTCACGCTGGTCGAGCAGATGTCGAAGATGCCGGAGCTGGTGGCGCCGCGCATCGCCGGCGACCTCAACCGGCCCGAGATCGTGATCAAGCCCCGGCTCGACCTGGCGGCGAACCTCGGCGTCACCACGGCGGCGCTCTCCAGCGCCATCCGCATCGCGACGCTGGGCGACATCGACCAGAACAGCGCGAAATTCTCGCTGACGGATCGCCAGATCCCGATCCGGGTGGCGCTCCAGGAGAATGCCCGCGCCAAGCTCGACACGATCAAGAACCTGCCGGTGCAGACGCAGAATGGCGGCTCGGTCCAGCTCGGCACCGTGGCGGACATCGCCTTCGGCACCGGCCCGACCAAGATCGAGCGCCTGAACCTGCAGCGGCGCGTCGTCGTCGGTGCCGACCTGGCGACCGATCCCAAGACGGGCAAGGCCGTGGTCTCGGGCGTGGCGCTCGAGAAGATCCACCAGCTGCCGATCATGAAGGCCCTGCCGATCGGCGTGGCGGAAATGACCGTCGGCAGCGCCAAGTGGCAGGCGGAGATGGTGAAGAACTTCGTCATCGCGCTGATGTCGGGCGTGTTCCTGGTCTTCGCGGTGCTGGTGCTGCTCTATCGCCGCTTCATGTCGCCGCTGGTCAACATGGGCTCGCTGCTCAACGCGCCGCTGGGCGGGCTGATCGCGCTGTGGATCGCCGGCCAGCCGATCTCGATGCCGGTGCTGATCGGCGCGCTGATGCTGTTCGGCATCGTCGCGAAGAACTCGATCCTGCTGATCGACTTCGCGCTGGAGGAGATGGCCAAGGGCGTCGACAAGTTCACTGCGATCGTCGATGCCGGGCACAAGCGCGCCCAGCCGATCCTGATGACCACGGTGGCGATGGTCGCCGGCATGATCCCGACCGCGCTCTCGCTCAACGGCGACGGCTCGTGGCGCGCGCCGATGGGCATCACCGTGATCGGCGGCCTGATCCTGTCGACGCTGCTCACGCTGGTGATGGTGCCGGCGCTGTTCAGCCTGGCGGTCGGGCTCGAGCAATGGCTCGGGCCGCGCCTGTCGCGCCGCCTGCTCACCTTCCGGCCGGGCGACGACGGCAGCCGCGTCATCGGCCATGGCCATGGCGGCGGCACGATCGAGCACAAGCCCGGGGACGATGCGCCGCAACCCGCGGAGTGAACTTGATCCCGTCTGATGTATTGGGGAGTGCGTGACCATGTTGCGCACTCCCCAATCGTCCGAGCCGGTCTCGGCCGGCCTGCGCCGGATGCGGCTGGTCGCGACCGGCCTGCTGGTGGCGATGGCCGCCCTGTTCCTCCTCACCCGCGCCTTCGACCATGCGCATCCGGCGATCGGCTATGTCCGCGCCTTTGCCGAGGCGGCGATGGTGGGCGGGCTGGCCGACTGGTTCGCGGTGACGGCGCTGTTCCGCCACCCGCTCCGCCTGCCCATTCCCCACACCGCGATCATCCCGCGCAACAAGGACCGGATCGCGAGCACGCTCGCCCAGTTCCTGCGCGACAATTTCCTCACCCCCAAGGTGGTCGCCCGGCGGATGCAGCGGCTCGACGTGGCCGGCGCGGCGGGGCGCTGGCTCGCCAACCCGGTGCACGCCGATGGCCGGATCGGGCGCAGCGCGGGGCGCCTGGCCGCCGATTTCCTCGAATCGCTCGACCAGGAGCGGCTGGGCGGCATGGCCAAGGGCGCGATCGCCGCGCGGCTGCGCGCCATCGACGTGGCGCCGCTGTTCGGCCAGGCGCTCGGCGCCGCCATCGCCAATGGCCGCCACCTGCCGCTGCTCGACGGCATGATCCGCTGGGCGGCCAAGGTGCTCGCCGCCAACGAGCACATGATCCGCGAGATGGTCCACAACCGCGCCGGCACGGTCATGCGCTGGACCGGGCTCGACGAGACGCTGGCCAGCAAGATCATCGAGGGGCTCGACAAGCTGCTCGGCGAAATGGCCGAGGACCCGGCCCATCCGCTGCGCGCCAAGGCCGAGGAGGGGCTGGAACGGCTCGCCCATGACCTGCAGCACAAGCCCGAGCTGCGCGAGAAGGTGGAGGCGTTCAAGCTCGAGATGCTCGAGAACCAGGCCTTTCAGCGCTGGATCGACGGGCTGTGGGAGACGAGCCGTGTCGCCCTGCTCCGCCTTGCCCGCGATCCCGGCAGGGCCCTGGGCGGGCGGATGGGCGAGACGCTGCGCCAGTTCGGCGTCACGCTGCAGCAGGATCGCAAGCTCGCCGAGACGATCAACCGCTTCGCCCGGCGCAGCGCCGTCGGCGCGGCGGCCGATTATGGCGACGGCATCGTCCGCCTCGTCTCCGACACGATCAAGGGCTGGGACGCGCGGACGATCACCGGCCGGCTGGAGAATGCCGTTGGCCGCGACCTCCAATATATCCGGATCAACGGCACCCTGGTGGGCGGGCTGGTCGGCGTGCTCATCCACACGGTCGACGCGTTTCTCTAGCCCATGCCCCTCGCCCGACGCGCCGCGAACCTATCGCCAGTCGAGCAGCGGCCAGCCCTGCTCCGCGGCCAGCCTGCGCAGCCGCCCATGCGCATTGACCGCGAATCCCTCGTCCGCCCAGCCGAGCAGGGGCGCGTCCGAGACATGATCCGAATAGGCGCGGACATGGGCGCCGCCGCGCGCGATTCCCTGCCCCGCCATCCAGCTTTCGATCCGGCGGAGCTTTGCGGGCCCGTAACAGTTATCCCCCTCGATCAGGGAGAGAATCCGGCCTTGCCCATCGCGCTTCGCTTCGGTTGCGATCACATCGTCAAAGCCCAGCAGGTGCCCGATCGCGGCGGCGTAATAGCCGTGCGAGGCGGTCGCCATGACGAGGCGATAGCCCGCCGCGCGGTCCGCCGCGATCCGCGCGCGCGCGCCGTGCAGCACGCCATGCGCCGCTTCGCGCGCGGCGAACGCCTCCGCCACGCGCGCCATCTCCTCGGGGGGCAAGGCCCCGCCCAGCAGCAGCCGCTGCGAGAATTGCTTGAGGCCGGCGCGATCGGTCAGCTTGAGCAGATAGGCGATCCCGGCCACGCCCAGCGCCGGAAACAATGCCAGCCGCCAGGGGGCCCGGACCCGCGCCGCCATCGCCAGGAAGCGCGTCCAGGTGGGCGCCGCGGTGATGGTCTTGTCCATGTCGTAGATTGCGAGAAACTGCATTGAAGCATCTACGAGCGGCAACGCTTGCCGATCCAGCCCGAATCGCGGAAAGGTGCCGGCGATGAGCGTCCTGGCCGACTTCGAACGGGTTGATTCCGACAGCGGCGGGGCAGTGCTCCGCTTCACCGGCAATTTGTCGCTCGCCAGCCTGGGCGACCTTCCCGACCGGCTCGACCGTGTCGACGGCGAGGTCGCCCGGCTCGACCTGTCGAAGGTCGAGCGGATCGACACGGTCGGTGCCTGGGTGATCCATCGCTTCGCCCGCGACCGGGAAGCCGCGGTCGAGGGTCTCCAGCCGGCCAGTCAGCATCTGTTCGACCAGGTCGTCGCCGCCGAGCATCCGATCGAGCTGCCGCCCAAGCCGGAGAGTCCCTTCATCCATCTGCTCGCCGAGATCGGCGATGCGATATTCACCGCGGTGCACACGCTCTACGGCCTGCTCGGCTTTCTCGGCGCCACGGTGATCGCCTTCTGGAACGTGGCGACGCATCCGCGCCGCTTCCGCTTCCATGCGACGGTCCATCGCTTCGAAGTGGTCGGCGTCTCCGCGCTCGGCATCATCGGGCTGATGAGCTTCCTGATCGGCGTGGTGATCGCGCAGCAGGGCGCGGTGCAGCTCCGCCAGTTCGGCGCCGAAGTCTATACGATCAACCTGGTCGGCCGGATCACCTTGCGCGAGCTCGGCATCCTGATGACCGCGATCATGGTCGCCGGCCGCTCCGGATCGGCCTTCGCCGCCCAGATCGGCACGATGAAGCTCACCGAGGAGATCGACGCGATGCGCACGATCGGCGTCTCGCCGATGGAAGCGCTGGTGGTGCCGCGCACGATCGCGGTGGTGACGATGCTGCCGCTGCTCGGCTTCTATTCCGCGCTGATCGCGATCATCGGCGGCGGCTTGCTCTGCTGGGTCCAGCTGGGCATCCCGCCGATCACCTTCGTCCAGCGCGTCCGCGAAGTGGTGCCGCTCAACGATCTCTGGGTCGGGCTGATCAAGGCGCCGGTGTTCGGTGCGATCATCGCCATCGCCGGCTGTTTCCAGGGCATGCAGGTGGAGGGCGATGCCGAGCAGGTCGGCCGGCGCACCACCACCGCGGTGGTCCAGGCGATCTTCCTGGTCATCGTGCTCGACGCCTTCTTCGCCGTCTTCTTCAGCCAGATCGGGTGGATATGAGCGACTCCGCCGCCTCCGCGCCGGACGACATCGTCATCCGCGTGCGCGATCTGAAGAACGGCTTCGGCGACCAGATCGTCCATGACGGGCTGAATCTCGACGTGCGCCGCGGCGAGATACTCGGCGTGGTCGGCGGCTCGGGCACCGGCAAGTCGGTGCTGATGCGCTCGATCATCGGGCTGCAGACGCCGATGGAGGGCGAGATCGAAGTGTTCGGCGAGAACACGATCGGCCGCGACGAGACCGAGGCGACCGCGATCCGCCGGCGCTGGGGCATCCTCTTCCAGGGCGGCGCGCTGTTCTCCACGCTCACCGTGTCGGAGAATGTCCAGGTCCCGCTCAAGGAATATTATCCGCAGCTGGACCAGGCGCTGCTCGAGGAGATCGGCGCCTACAAGGTCGTGATGACCGGCCTGCCGCCCGAAGCCGCGCCCAAATATCCCGCCGAGCTCTCGGGCGGCATGAAGAAGCGCGCCGGCCTGGCGCGCGCGCTCGCGCTCGATCCCGAGCTGCTGTTCCTCGACGAGCCCACTGCCGGGCTCGACCCGATCGGGGCCGCGGCGTTCGACGAGCTTACCGCTTCGCTCCAGAAGACGCTGGGGCTCACCGTGTTCCTGATCACGCATGATCTCGACACGCTCTACGCCATCTGCGACCGGGTCGCGGTGCTGGCGGACCGGAAAGTGATCGCAGTCGGAACGATTCCCGAGCTGCTCGCCTTGGATCACCCATGGATCCAGGAATATTTCAACGGACCGCGCGGGCGCGCGGCAGTCGCCGGCAGCAAGGCGAATCGAGCTGAGGACAGGGGCTGATGGAAACTCGATCGAATCACGTGCTCGTCGGCGCCGTCGTGCTGATCCTGCTCGCGGTGCTCGCCCTGTTCATCGTCTGGCTCGCCCGGCTGAGCGGCGGCAACGAGCGCGAATACGACATCTTCTTCCGCCAGTCGGTCGACGGGCTCAGCGCGGGCTCGGCGGTATCTTTTTCGGGCGTGCCTTCGGGCCAGGTGAAGTCGATCGAGTTCTGGAAGCCCGATCCGCAGCTGGTGCGCGTGCGCGTCTCGGTGCGCAACGAAGTGCCGATCCTCGAAGGCACCACCGCGACGATCCAGAGCAGCTTCACCGGCCCCAGCACCGTGCAGCTCGAAGGCGCGGTGAAGGGCGCCCCGCCGATCAAATGCCCGCGCGAGCATCCCGAGGCGGCGTGCCCGCTCGGCGTGCCGGTGATCCCGACCAAGCCGGGCGGCCTCGGCGCGATCTTCTCCTCGGCGCCCAAGCTGCTCGAGCGGCTGACCACGCTCACCGAGCGGCTGACCGAGCTGATGAGCGACAAGAACCAGGCCTCGATCGCCGGCATCCTGGCGAACACCAACCGGCTGACCGATGCGCTTGCCGATCGCGGGCCCGAGATCGCCGCCACGCTGGCCGAGACTCGAGTCGCGATCCAGAAGTTCGGCACCGCCACCGAGCAGATCGGCGAGCTGGCCAAGACGACCAACGGCGTGGTCGCCGACGACGTCAAGCCGACCATCGCCAATCTCAACCAGACGATCGCCTCGGCCAAGAAGAGCATGGACACGCTCGAGGCGATGCTGGGCGATGCGCGGCCGGGCGTGCAGGCCTTTTCGAAGAAGACCGTGCCCGAGATCGGCCAGCTGATCCAGGATCTGCGCCAGATGGCGCAATCGCTGTCCTCGGTCGCCGACAAGATCGACCAGGGCGGCGCGAGCAGCCTGGTCGGCAGCCCGAAGCTCCCTGACTACAAGCCCAACAAGTGAGGCCCGCGATGAAGAAGCTCGCCCTGCTCCTGCTGGCCGCCCCGTTCGCCGCCACGCTCTCCGGCTGCGTCTCGTTCGGGGGCAAGCCGCCCAAGGTGCCGTTCCTCACGCTCGAGGCCGCCGAGCAGATCAAGCCCGGCGACGTGCAGACGCCCGCTTCGGGCACCACGGTAACCGTGCTGTTCCCGACGGTGCCGCACGAGCTGGCGACGACGCGGGTGCCGGTCCATTCGGGCGAGAATGCCGTCGCCTATGTGAAGGACGCGCAATGGGTGGAAGCGCCGCCGCGCCTGTTCGCCCGGCTGGTCGGCGATACCATCGCGGCGCGCACCGGCCGGCCGGTGCTGAGCTATCGCCAGTCGCAGATCGATCCCGGTGCCGTGCTCTCGGGCGAGCTGCGCCAGTTCGGCGTGGATGCCGACAGCAACGAGGCGGTCGTCCAGTTCGACGCGCTGCTGGTGCAGGGCGACGATGCCACCAGGTTCCAGAAGCGCCGCTTCGAAGCGCGCGCGCCGCTTGCCGAGGTGACGCCCGATCTGGTCGCCAAGGCGCTCAACCAGGCGGCGAACCAGGTTGCGGTCCAGGTCGCCGACTGGGTGGGGAAGTAACTCCCGGCTCGCAAGGCCAATCCGTCATCCCGGCAAAGGCCGGGATCTCGGGCGGCGCTTTTCCGGCCTTCGCCTGGGATCCCGCGTCCGCCGGGATGGCGGCCCTGCGGGTTCACGGTGCCCGGCGCACCGCCGGCAGCGCGTTGCACACATCGACGCCGCCCATCGGCACGGTGAAGAAGGCGCCGTCGCGATTCTCGCGCGCCTTGATCCAGGCGGCGAAGCGGGGATTGTCGGTGGCGCGATACTGGAAGCGCGGGCGCTCGTCCTGCGGCAACTGGCTGGCGAGGCGAACCGAGAGGATCGGCGTCGGCGCCTGGTCCTTGGCATAGACGCCGAGCTGGGCGGTGCCGCGCGGCAGGCTGGAGAGCCATTGCATGCCCTCCACGATCCGGCCGACGATCGCGATGTTGCGGTCGAGCGGGCGCGGGGCGTGGCCGATCACCGTGTAGAGTTCGGCGCCGCTGCCGGTGGAGGGGGCGAGGTCGCGGGCGACGCCGACCATCGAATAGCAATGGGTGAGCGAGCTCACCGCGCCGTAATTGGCGAGCGGCCAGCCATCGGCGCTGAGGCCGGTCTTCGCGGCATAGCTGTCGGGCCTGGCGAAGGCGAAGCTCTTCACTGCGTCGAAGCCGGGCCATTCATATTCGGCGGGCGGGTTCTCGATCACGCCGGGCGGGAGCGCGGTCTTGTCGTCGCCGCCGCCCCATTGCGTCACATAGTTATCCTGCACGCGGTAGACGCTGGTGCCGTCCCACCAATGCGCCTCGGCGAGCTTGCGGATGTTAGCGACATGCGCGGGGGCGTAGCGCGGGGCGAGGCGGATGAAGACCTGGTGGCCGCCCTGCAGCGTCATCACCAGCATCTCGTTATCGGGAATCGCCTTCCAGTCCTCGGGCGCCGGGTCGGCCGGCGACGGGCCGGCGGCGGTCTGGGCGGCGGCAGGAAGGACGGCGAACGCGGCGAGCGCTAGGATCGGCTTCAGCATGGCGCGAGAGTGGCACGGCACCACCTGCTTGCCTAGGCCTTCGCCAATCGCTAGGGCACGCAACTTCCGGGACATGCGGAGCGGTGGCCGAGTGGTCGAAGGCGCTCGCCTGGAAAGTGAGTATACGGCAAAACCGTATCGAGGGTTCGAATCCCTCCCGCTCCGCCACTCACGCCCTCCCAAGGGCTCGCAGAAACCCCTGTAACCTGCTGTAAATCCTCAGAAATCAGCGGTTCCTTGATGCTGCGCGTTCCACACGATCCAACACCATCTCCCGAAATATATGGGGTAGGGTGGAGCAGGATGCGGTGGGGATGCCCATTGCGCCGAAGATCCAGGCGGCATCGCGGCAAGCCGGGCGCGCCTATCCGAGGACGTCGGTCAGAAGCCGCTTCCAGTTCCCGCCCATGATCTTGTCGACCTCGCGCGGACGAAAGCCCGCCTGTTCGAGCGCCCGTGAAATCCGTGCCATCCGGTCGATGCGATTGAGCTCCGGAATCACGACATGCTCGGGCGTCCATTCGAACCCGGGCACGCCCTGGCGCCGCAAGGCGCGCCACCAGTCGAGATATTCCTGCACGCCCTTGCCATTGTCGTTCCCGATCCTGATCAGATTGGGCTGGCCGGCCATCGGAAAGTCGTTGGCCACGCCGACCGCTTCCAGGCCGCCCACCTTCACGACATGGCGGATCTGCGCCACATAGTCGGCGGCCGTCGGCGGATTCCGGCGGGTGAGCCAGAAGCTCATCATGAAGATGCCCATCACGCCGCCGCGCTCGGCGATCGCGCGGATCACTTCGTCGGGCGCGCAGCGCGGATGATCGACGATCGCCCGCGCCGCGCCATGGCTCAGCGCTATCGGCGTCTTCGACCGCGTCGCTGCCTCGATCATGGTCGGGACCGAGCCGTGCGAGACATCCGGCACTATCCGCAGCCTGTTCATCTCGGCCAGGCCTTCGATGCCGAGCGGCGTGAGGCCGGTCTGCCGGGTCTCCAGCGCGCCGCCCGCGAACAGAGTGTCGTTGTGATGCGTGAACTGCAGGACGCGCAGGCCCTTTTCGTGGAAATAGGCGATCCGCGAGAGATCCCGCGCGATCATCTCGGTCGACTGGAACTGCAGGAACACCGCGCAGCCGGGCCGGGCCCCGATCTCGCTGCCCTTCCTGGCGAGATAGGCGAACGGCGAGCGCCGCAGCCGTGCAACGGCCTTGTCGATCGCGGGATCATTGGCCGCGAAGTTCCGGCTGTAGCGGGGAACGCCGTCGGCATCGCGGGTCGCGATCAGATCGGAGACATCGGCGATCATCCCGCCCAATCCGGCCGCGGCAATCTGGCTCAGATCCTCGGGAAGGAAGCTCAACGAATCGAAGAACAGCCGGCTCCGCCCCGCGCCTTGCGCCAGGGCGGGCGCCCCCAGGGTGGCCGCCAGCGCGCCTGCAACCGATCGCCTCGTCCACATCACGCTTCCTCCCGGCCCTTTGGCGATTTCATAGCCGCGGGCGCCCCCGACATGCCAGCCCCGCCCCGCGCGCGGCACGGCGGTCGCGTCACTGGCGATAGCGGCTCGGCGGCGCCCCCAGCACGCGCTTGAACATGGTCGAGAAATTGGCGGGGCCTTCATAGCCGAGGTCCAGCGCGACCGCAGTGACCGGCTCTCCCGCGGCAAGCCGCGGAAGCGCGACCGAGAGACACGCCTGCTGGCGCCATTCGGCGAAGCTCATGCCGGTCTCGCGGCGAAAGAGCCGAGTGAAGCGGCGGCGATTCATCGCGAGCGCATCGGCCCATTCGTCGATCTTGGCGCTCACCCGCGGCGCTTCGAGAAAGCCATGGCATTGCGCGGCCAGCGCCGCATGGCGCGGGAACGGCACGAGGATGGGGATGATCGGCGCGCGATCGATCTCCGCCACGAGCAATTGCATCACCAGCCCGTCGCGCCCCGCCTCGTCATATTCGACCGGCACTTCCGCCGCGCAGACCAGCAGCTGGCGCAGCAGCGGCGAGACCGCGACGACCCGGCACGCGCCGCCCAGCAACGGGCAGGCCTCCGCCTCGATCAGCACGCTGCGGGTCTGGACCGCGCCGACCATGCGCACCGAATGGGGCGTTCCGGCCGGTATCCACACCGCACGCTCGGGCGGGGCCACCCATGCGCCTTCGGGCGTGCTGACCGCGACCACGCCGCTGGCGGCATAGAGGAACTGCGCGCGGCGATGCTGGTGCTCGGCCAGCTCGAACGAGGGCGGATAGTCATTGCCGATGCCGACGACCGGGCGCGGAACATCCTCATAATCGTCCGGCGCGCGATACTGCGCATGTCCCATTATCAAAATAATTTATCCCACATATCGAAGCGGGACGCATTCTGGACCGCTAGTGCCGCGCTCACAAGGAGCGAATGATGAGCGACACCCGCGCAGCGACGATGGATTCCCAGCCGGCGGAGATGAACGGCACGGTGTTCGGCGTGATCGTCGCGATCAGCTTCTGCCACTTGCTGAACGACATGATGCAGTCGCTGCTTCCCGCGATCTATCCCAATCTCAAGACCGATCTGGGGCTGAGCTTCGGCCAGATCGGCCTGGTGACGCTCGCCTATCAGATCACTGCGTCGATCCTGCAGCCGCTGATCGGGCTGTACGCGGACAAACGGCCCACGCCGCTGGCGCTCCCCGGCGGCACGCTCTTCTCGCTGGCGGGGCTGGCGATCCTGTCGGTCGCGCACAGCTATGGCATGGTCCTGGCGGGCGCGGCGCTGCTCGGCATCGGCTCCTCGGTCTTCCATCCCGAATCCTCCCGGGTGGCACGCATGGCGGCGGGCCAGCGCCACGGCCTTTCCCAGTCGCTGTTCCAGGTCGGCGGCAATGCCGGCCAGGCGCTCGGCCCGCTCGCCGCCGCGCTGGTGGTGGTGCGCTGGGGCCAGTCGAGCCTCGCCTTCTTCGCGCTGCTGGCGCTGCTCTCGGGCGCGGTCCTGTGGAATGTCGCTGCCTGGTATCGCCATCATGGGCTGGCGCGGCTGGATGCCGGGCGCCGCGCATCCATGGCCGAGTTGCTTCCCAGGGGGCATGCGGCACGCGGCATCCTCATCCTGCTGGCGCTGATCTTCTCCAAATATGTCTATCTCGCCAGCCTCACCAGCTATTTCACCTTCTACCTGATCCATCGCTTCCAGGTTTCGGTGCAGAGCGCCCAGCTCTATCTGTTCGCCTTCCTGGCGGCGGTGGCGGTCGGCACGATCGCGGGCGGACCGCTGGGCGACCGGTTCGGGCGCAAATATGTGATCTGGTTCTCGATCCTCGGCGCCCTGCCCTTCACGCTGCTGCTGCCCTATGTTAGCCTGTTCTGGACCGGCGTGCTGGTGCTGCCGATCGGCCTGATCCTGGCCTCGGCCTTCCCGGCGATCGTGGTCTTCGCGCAGGAGCTGGTGCCGGGCAAGGTCGGCATGATCTCGGGCCTGTTCTTCGGCTTCTCCTTCGGCATGGGCGGGCTCGGCGCCGCCGCGCTGGGATGGCTCGCCGACACGACCAGCATCGAGACGGTGTACCAGATCTGCGCCTTCCTGCCCGCGATCGGCCTGCTGACGGCGCTGCTTCCCAACATCGAGCGGAAGGACGATCGGGCACCGCGCTGATCGCTCCCGGCAATCCCGGGAAGCGCGGCGGCGCCCGGCTTCAGAACCAGAAGCGGACGCCCGCCACCAGGCCGAGCGCCGACGGCTTCTCGCCATCGGCACGGGCATAGTCCGCCGTGCGCCCCGCCTTCGCTTCCCAGGAAAGGCCGACATAGGGCGCGAAGCGCCGCGCGATCTCGTAGCGCAGCCGCAGGCCGAGCTCCGCGCTGGTCAGTCCGGAGCCGATGTGCTGCGCCGGCATGTCCTGGGCCGAAAGATTGAACTCGGCACGCGGCTGGAGGATCAGCCGCTGGGTGATGCGCTGGTCGTAATAGCCGCCCAGCCGGCCGAGCAGCTCGCCCCTGGTCGACAGGAAGACCGCCCCCTCGACTTCGAACATATAGGGCGCCATCCCCTCGAACCCGAGCGTGGCATAGGTCCGCGCCGGTCCCGGCCGGAAATCGTGCCGCACGCCGGCCTGCAGGTTGAAATAGGGATCGATGGCGCGGCTGTAGAGCAGCTGGACCTCGGCCCTCTCGATGCCGCCGCGAACCAGGCCCTCGCCTTCGCTCTTCACCGTCAGACGATTGACGTCGCCGCCGAACCAGCCCTCGCCCTCCCAGCGATAGGCGTCGCGCCCCGGGCGCGGCTGGAACTCGGCGAGGTTGAACAGGACCGAGCCGAGGGGCCGCCCGCCCATCTCGCGCATCGAGGCCCTGCGCGATCGCTCCATGTCGGATGCCGGGAAGAAGCGGTCGGCATAATGGTCGGTCGGCGGCGGCGGGGCCGGGGCATCGCCCGCCTCGAGCGCGGTGCCGGCCGCCTGCATCGCGGGCGTCGTCCCATGAGCCATGGCGCCGTGATCCATGGCGCCGTGATCCATTCCGCCATGATCTATCGGCTCCGCGTCCGCCGGCTTGTCGGCGCCGGGCCGGGCATCCTGTCGCGGCGCGGCGGTTTCCGGCGCGGGCTTCGGCTTCGGCTTCGGCTTCGCGGGAGCCTTGGGCATCGGCATGCCGTGCATGGCATGATCCTGCGCCGCCGCCGGCGCGCTCGCCGCCAGCACGGCGCCGGTGGCGAGGATCGCGGCACGCCGGATCATGCCGGGCCTCCCTTCGGGCGCACGCTCACGGTCCGCATCATCCCCGCCATCATGTGATAGAGGAGGTGGCAGTGGAACGCCCAGTCGCCCACCGCGTCGGCCGTGAAGTCCCAGGTCACCTTGCCGCCGGGCTGCACGATCACCGTGTGCTTGCGCGGCGCATGGTCGCCATGGCCGGTGACCAGCTCGAAGAAATGCCCGTGCAGATGGATGGGATGGGCCATCATCGTGTCGTTGATCAGGTTGACCCGCACCCGCTCGCCCTCGACGAAGGGGAAGGGCGCCATGGTGTCCGACATCTTCACGCCGTCGAACGCCCACATGAAGCGCTCCATGTTGCCGGTGAGATGGATGTCGAGGCTGCGCGACGGGGCGCGGACATCGGGGTTCCGATCGAGCGCCATCAGGTCCTTGTAGACCAGCACGCGGTGGCCAACATCCTCCAGCCCCTGGCCGGGCTCTCCGGTACGATCCATCGGCATCGGCGAGATGGTCTGGACGCCGGGCGTTCTCCGTACCTCGGGCGCATAGGAGAAGTCGCGCATCCGCATGGCGCCCATGTCCATGCCGGCCATGTCCGCGCCCGGCGCGCCCGGCGCGCCCGGCGCGCCGCCATGGGTGGAATGATCCATCCGCGAATGGTCCATCCCCGCCATGTTCGCGGCCACGCCGCCGAGCCTGGCCGAGGCGTTCTGCTCCGCGCTGGGATCGACGCCGCGCGCCGCCGGCATCGCGCCGTGCGACATTCCCTGCATGCCGCCGGCCGCGCCGCCGCCGCCATGGTCCATCGACGACATGTCCATGCCCATGTCCTTCATGGTCGCCAGCGGACGCGGGCGCAGCGGCGGCACTGCGGCCGCCATGCCGGGCCGGGGCGCCAGCGTGGCGCGCGCCATGCCCGAACGATCGACCGCCTCGCCGACCAGCGTGAACGCCTTGTCCTCCACCGGCGTGACGATCGCGTCATAGGTCTCGGCGACGCCGATCTGGAACTCGTCGACCTCGACCGGCACGACATGCTGGCCATCGGCCTGGACGATGGTGAGCCGCAGTCCCGGAATGCGCACGTTGAAGCTGGTCATCGCCGAGGCGTTGACGAAGCGAAGCCGCACCCGCTCGCCCGGCTTGAACAGCGCGGTCCAGTTGTCGAACGGCCCGTGCCCGTTGACGAGATAGGTATAGGCGGCGCCGGTCACGTCGGAGATGTCCGCGGGATCCATCCGCATCTTGCCCCATTCGGCGCGCTCCTTGCCCTTCTGGTCGCGCCCGGCAAGCAGGCCCGCCAGCGTCTGGCGCTGATAGTTGTAATAGCCCGGCATCGCCTTCAGGTTGCGGAAGATCGCCTCGGGGCTGGACCGGCTGTGGTCGGACAGCAGGATCACATGCTCGCGATCGTAGCGAACGGGATCGGGGCCGGCGGGATCGATGATCAGCGGGCCGTAGAGGCCAAGCTGCTCCTGCCCGCCGGAATGGCTGTGATACCAATAGGTGCCGTTCTGCCGGACCGGAAACTCGTAGAGAAAGGTCGAGCGCGGGGCGATGCCGGGGAAGGAAACGCCGGGCACGCCGTCGAACTGGGCCGGCACGATCAGGCCGTGCCAGTGGATCGAGCTGTCCTCGTCGAGCGCATTCTCGACGTGCAGGCGGACATTCTGCCCTTCCCGCAGGCGGATGAGCGGCGCCGGCACGGTGCCGTTGACGCCGATCGCCCGATATTGCCGGCCGTCGATCGCCATGCGCTGCCGGGCGATCCGGAGCCTGATGTCCTCTCCGGAAACGGTCGGCAGGTCGGGCGCCAGGCCAGGGGAGACGCTCTGGGCCCAGGCGGGCATCCATGCGGCGAGCGCAAGCCCACCGGCGCCAAGCCCGGCCCCGCGCAACAGCCTCCGCCGGTCCATCGTCTTCGTCATCATCACCCCTGTGCTGGGAATTGTTCTTTCCATCCGGTACGCGGCAGCGCCGGCCACCCCTCGCGGATCCGCCCGGATCGGACCGCGGCGGATCAGCGCCCCAGCATTTCGCCCAGCCTGATGCGGGCGCGGCGGAGGCGCATCTCGACGGCCTTTCCGGTGATCCGCAGCACCAAGGCGGTTTCGGCTTGGCTCATGCCCTCGATCGCGTGCAGCACGAGCGGTTCGCGGAGCGATGCGGGAAGCGTCGCGATCGCGCGGCGGAGCCGGGCGAGTTCCTGGCGATCGGCCGCCACGACCGCCTGATCGGGCCGGTCGTCGGGCACCGCCCCGGCGAGATCGTCGATGTCGCGGGCGAAGGTGAAGAACCGACGGACCGTCCGGCGACGCGCCCAGTCACGGCATTTGTTGAGCGCGATCGTGGCAAGCCAGCTGCGCATCGGCCGCGCCGGATCATAGCGGCGCAGCGCCCGGTGCGCCGAGAGAAAGGTTTCCTGCACCAGGTCCAGCGCCTCGTCGGCATCGGCGACATTGCCGAGGACCAATCGATAGACATGGCTGCGATGGCGGCGCACGATCTCGGCATAGGCAGTGTCGGTTCCCGCCACGGCCAGCGTGGCGAGGTCGCCGTCGGACAGGGAACCGTAATCCGACCTCACCGCGCGTCGGCGGTGAGCGCATGAACCACCGCACGGTCGAACACGGCCTGCTGATCGGGCCGCAGGATTTCCCGCATCGCGAAGATGTGCGCCAGCGTTTCCTTCTGCAACTCCCCCATCGCGCGATGCGACGCATCGATGGCGGCGGTCACGCGCGGGCCGATGCCGTGCTCGGCCGCGATCGCCTCGGCCAGCCGGGCATTGTCCGACTTCATCTCCAGCTCCAGCGCCTGACGGCGGACCGCGAAGCTCTGCTCGAGCAGCGCGAGCCGTGCCTTCTGCCCGTCGTCCAGCGTCAACTGATGATGCAGGACCTCGTGGAGCTCCGATCCCTGATGGCCCTGCGCCGGGATCAGCGTGCGGCCCACCCAGACCCCGGCGACGGCGGCCAGAAAGGCGATGGCGGCGACGATGGCCGCGAGCCTCCCCGGCCTCATCGCTCGGCCAGCAGCAGCGTCGACGGCGCGAGCGAAGCGGCACCGCCAAAGGGTGCCGCGGCGGAAGCCGGCGCGGTGCCGGGGCCGGCCGCCACCGCGCCGAGCACCACGGCGCCGATGCCGGCGACGGCGGCCATCCGGACGCCGGCCCGTGCTTCGCGCCTTGCCCGCACGCCCGCCAGCACTGCGGCCTCCATGCCGTCGAGCCCGGGATGATCCGCGTTCGCCAGCTTGCGCAGCGTCGCGTCGATGTCGGTTTCCATTGTCCGCTCCAGTTCCCTTCGTTGCAATACGCAGGTGAGCGCATGCACCCTCGCCCATCCTAATGGCGTTGCGGGCACCGGCACAGGGGCGATGCGTGATCGACGGCCCTGGTGGCCGTCCGGATGAGGGATCGGCTCCGGCCCCGCGTATCGGTCGTGCCGGCACCTGGCCGGTTCATGGAGTCTCGACAATGCGCCTTGGAATCCTCACCGCCGCCGCGCTCATGATGGCGACGCCCGCGCTGGCCCATCCGAAGCTGATGTCCGCCACCCCCGCGCCGGACTCGGTCGTCGCGGCTCCGGCCAGGCTGCAGCTGGTGTTCTCGGAAGCGCTCGTCGACAAATTCTCGGGCGTCGACCTGGTGATGACGGACATGCCGGGCATGAAGATGTCGGCGCCGATGAAGATGCAGCTCACCACTGCCTTGTCGCCGGACGGCAAGACCATGGTCGTGACGCTGGCGAAGCCCCTGCCCCGCGGCGCCTACAAGCTCGACTGGCACGTCGTCTCCAACGACACGCACCGGGTGCAGGGCAGCTACGCTTTCAAGGTGAAGTGAGACATGGACACGCTTGGCGTCGCCATCAGGTTCGCGCTCTATCTCGACTTGGCGGCGGCGTTCGGCGTGTCCTTCTTCGCGCTGTGCGCCGCCGGGGTGCGTGAGGCGCTGCCCCTGCGCGCCATCCTGATCGCGACGGGAATCACCGGGATCGGATTGTCGGTATTCGGCCTCGTGGTGATCGCGGCGGCCATGGCGGGCGTGCCGGTCGGGCAAGTGGATGCCGGCACCCTGTCGACGATCCTGACGGGCATGCCGTTGGGCAAGGCCTGGGCCGCCCGCATCGCCGGCCTCGCCCTCCTCGGCCTGGCGGCGTTCCAGATCGGGAGAAGGCCCGGCGCCGCGCTCGC
>OAOK01000050.1_pt1 | contig 49560 bp, 33 predicted proteins | sample 1641101 | NCBI WGS metagenome assembly OAOK01 (sample SAMEA104232307, study PRJEB22302) | sediment metagenome | biome: forest; feature: aquifer; material: sediment | place: USA | collected 2011-08-07 | depth 0.01 m
ACGTGACATCCATCCCCTCCGCCAAACTCATCTACCACACATATTACGACAATAACTCAAACAGATATATAGGTTCTCAACCTAGCCCTCTCCCTCTCGGGGAGAGGGAAGAAGGTGCCGCTCGGAATATCAGGCCGGCCCCAGCACCGTCACGTTCACGTCGATGCGGTGGCGATAGCCGAGGCGCTCGTACAGGCCGATGGCGGACGCATTGTCCGCATAGGCATGCAGGAAGGGTATCTCCCCGCGCGCCACGATCCGGGCTGCGACCACGCGCATCAGCTTGCCGGCAAGGCCAAGGCCGCGAAAATCGGGATGGGTGCACACGCCGCTGACTTCGGTGAATTCGAACGGCTTCATCCGCTCGCCCGCCATCGCGATCAGCCGCCCTTCGTGCCGGATGCCGATGAACTGGCCGAGTTGGTGGGTGCGAGCGAAGAAGGGCCCGGGCTCGGTGAGCGTGGCGAGCGCCAGCATCTCCGCCGCGTCGGCATCGCCCAGCTCGAGAAAGGCGAAATCGGGATCGGCGGGCGCGGGATGCTCCGCGACCATCTGCACGCCCATGCGGTGCTTCTGGGCGATCGCGTCCGGGACGGGGGGCAGCGGGTCCTTCTCCAGCACGATCGCCGGGCCGGTGCGGGCAACCAGCGCACCGAGCGCCGCCAGCGGCTCGTCGCTGTGGTTCACCGCGGTGGCGAAAGTCGCATAGTCGCCGTCATAGCGCCGGGCGAGCCCCGCGCCGCGCGCGAGATGCTGCTGCCGGGAACTGAGCGCGGACCAGGCGGGATTGTCGAGCGGGTGCATGGCGGTGTTCTGCGCCACCGGCGCGGCTGGAGCAATTCCTCCCCCAGCAAGCTGGGAGAGGAATTTGGGCTAGTGATTATGCCGCGGCACCTTCTCGCTCGTCCGCCGGTATTTCAGCGCGAAATCGAGCACCCCGCCCTCCCCCAGCTGGCCGACCTTCTCGCGATACAGCTCCTCCCAGGGCGTGTTGCTCTCCGGGATCGGCGGCGCGGGATCGGCCTTGCGCCGGGCGATCTCGTCCGGCGCGACCAGCGCGTCGCAGGTGCCGGCATTCAGGTCGATGCGGATCGTGTCGCCGGTGCGCAACCAGGCCAGGCCGCCGCCCGCCGCGCTCTCCGGCGAGGCATTGAGGATCGAGGGACTGTCCGACGTGCCCGACTGGCGGCCGTCGCCCAGCGTCGGCAGGCTCATGATGCCCCGCTGGATCAGGTGATCGGGCGGCTGCATGTTGACGACTTCCGCCGAGCCCGGCCAGCCGATCGGGCCCGAGCCGCGGATGACGAGGATGCAATTCTCGTCGATGTCCAGCGCCGGATCGTTGATATTGTGGTGATAATCGTCCGAGCCGTCGAACACGATCGCCCGGCCCTCGAACACGCCTTCCCGGCCGGGGCGCGAGAGGTAGCGGGCGCGGAAATCCTCGGAGATCACGCTGGTCTTCATGATCGCCATGTCGAACAGATTGCCCGAGAGGACGAGGAAGCCGGCCTTTTGCCTGAGCGGCCGGTCCCATTCGAAGATCACCTGGCGATCGGTGACGGCACGGCCCGCGACATTCTCGGCAAGGGTCCTGCCAGTACAGGTCATCACATCGCCGTTCAGCGCGCCGTTCGCCAGCATCTCGGCCAGCACCGCGGGGATGCCGCCGGCGCGGTGGAAGCGCTCGGAGAGATATTCGCCCGCCGGCTGCATGTTGACCACCAGCGGCAGGTCATAGCCCGCGCGCCAGTCGTCCGGCGTGATCTCGATGCCGGCATGGCGGGCCATGGCGTCGAGGTGCGGCTGGGCGTTGGTGGAGCCGCCGATCGCGGTGAGCAGCCGGATCGCGTTGAGGAAGCTTTCGCGGGTGAGGATCCGGGAGGGGCGCAGGTCCTCATAGGCCATCTCGACGATGCGCCTGCCGGTCTCATAGGCCATCTGGCCGCGCTCGCGATACGGCGCCGGGATCATCGCGCAGCCGGGGAGCGACATGCCGAGCCCCTCCGCGATGCTGTTCATCGTCGAGGCGGTGCCCATGGTGTTGCAATGGCCCGACGAAGGCGCGCTCTCCATCGCGCGGCGGAGGAACTCGGCCTCGTCGATCTCGCCCGCGGCCATCTTGCGGCGGCTGCGCCAGATCACCGTTCCGGAACCCACCAGCTCGCCTTCGTGCCAGCCGTCGAGCATCGGGCCGCCCGACAGGACGATCGCCGGGATGTCGACGGTGGAGGCGGCCATGAGGGACGAAGGGGTGGTCTTGTCGCAGCCGGTGGTGAGGATCACCGCGTCGATCGGATAGCCGTTGAGGATCTCGACCAGGCCGAGATAGGCGAGGTTGCGATCGAGCGCCGCCGTGGGACGGCGGCAATTCTCGAAGATCGGGTGGAGCGGGAACTCCATCGGCACCCCGCCCGCCGCCAGGATGCCGGCGCGGGCGCGCTTCACCGTCTCCAGATGGATGCGGTTGCAGGGAGCGATGTCGCTGCCCGATTGCGCGATGCCGATGATCGGCTTGCCCGAGGTCAGCTCCTCCGGGGTGATGCCGTAGTTCATGAAGCGCTCGAGATAGAGCGCCGCCATGTCGGCGCGGCCGGGCGCGGCGAACCATTCGCGCGAGCGGAACGGACGGACGGGGGTGCGGGTCATTCGACAACAAGCTCCAAACAAATTCCTCCCCGAGCTCGTCTCGGGGAGGGGGACCATTCGCGCAGCGAATGGTGGAGGGGCAGCGGCGGGCGCCAACGATGTTGGCAGCCCCTCCACCACGCCCTACGGGCGCGGTCCCAGTGTTGGGTCGCTCATGCTCCCAGCATGAGCTTGGATTGCCGGGGGCAATCCAACCCAACACTCCCAGCAAGCTGGGGGAGGAATTGGGACGTCACCCCTCCATCGCCTCCAGTTCCTTGCCCTTGGTCTCGTGGATGAACTTCTGGACGAGGAAGAAGCTGATCACCGCGCAGGCGCCGTAGAAGGTATAGCTGGCGGCGAGGCCGAGATGCTTCGCCATCCACGGGAAGCTCTGCGCGATCAGATAGTTGGCGAACCACTGGGCGAAGCCGCACACCGCGAGCGCCGAGCCGCGGATCTGGTTCGGGAACATCTCGCCGAGCATCACCCACATCACCGGGCCCCAGCTGACGTTGAAGAAGATCACGTAGAGATTGGCCGAGACCAGCGCGATCATGCCCTGTTGCGGCGAGAGCACGAGCTGGCCGGCGGCGTCATGGCCGGCAGTGCCGAAGGCATAGACCAGGCCGAACAGCGTGGCTGCCATGCCGGCCGAGCCGATCAGCAACAGCGGCTTGCGACCGATCCGGTCGACCACGGCGATAGTGACGAAGCAGGCAGCGATCGAGACCGCGCCCGAGATGATGTTGCGCTCGAGCGCCACGGACTCCGACACGCCGGCAAGCTTCCACAGCGTCTCGCCATAATAGAAGATCACGTTGATGCCGACGAGCTGCTGGAATACCGCGAGCAGCAGGCCCGCCCAGACGATCGGGCGGATGCCCAGGAAGCCGCCGTTCGGCGCGAGGACATCGGCGAGGCGCGGGCGGTGGTCGGCCGAGAAGCTGGCCTGGATCTCGGCCAGCTTGAGCCCGCCTTCGGTGGTGCCGAACAGCTTGCTGAGCACGCCGAGCGCTTCCTCGTTCCGGCCCTTCGAGACCAGATAGCGCGGGCTCTCCGGGATGAAGAACAGAGCGACGAGGAACACGGCGGCGGGCACTGCCTGGGCGAGGTACATCCAGCGCCAGGCCTCGACCCCGCCAAGCGGGTTGAGCGAATTGCCGGCCACCTTGGCGAGGAAATAATTGACCACGAACGCAGCGGTGAGGCCGGTGATGATCATGATCTGCTGCACCGTCGTCATCCGCCCGCGGATGTTCGCGGGGGCGACTTCGGAGATATAGGCCGGCGACAGCACCGAGGCCGCGCCCACCGCCATGCCGCCGCACAGGCGGGCGATCAGGAAGATCATATGGTCATGCGAGATGCCCTGCACGATCGCGCCGCCGAGGAAGAGCAGCGCGGCCAGCCGCATCACGTTGCGGCGGCCCATCGAATCGGCAAGCGTGCCGGCGAAGAAGGCGCCGATGAAGCAGCCGATCAGCAGCGAGCCGACCGTGAAGCCCAGCGAGACCTCATCCAGCGCGAAGGCGGCCTTGAGCCCCTCCTGCGTGCCGTTCACCGCGCCGCTGTCATAGCCGAAGAGCAGGCCGCCGATCGTCGCCACCGCGACGATGGCGCCGATCAGGCCCATATTGGCCCTTTGCGCCGTATCATTCATTCGCTCTATCCCCTCCATTGCGCCCCGTCCGGGCGAATTGTTAGCGGTAACGGTGGCGCGATCCGAGGGGAAAAGCAAGTAGGGTTGCTTCCGCCGGACGACTCTGTCCCGCGTTGTCATGCTGGACCGGTTTGGGCCGGGGGCCAAGCCCCTTCCACGCCCCTCCCTGGAAGGGGGGGGTCGGGGATGGGTCCTTGCGCGCAATATGGCGAGGCGAAGACGGAACGGCAGCATCGCCGGGCTTCCATCCACCCCGGCCCCTCCCTTCCGGGGAGAGGCTCAGATTAGCGCCAGCTCTTCTTCGCCGGGGCCGGTTTGGCTGCCGTCGATCCCGGCGGCGGGCCCGAGGATTCGCGCAGGATCAGCTCATGGTCGAGCACCTGCTCCTCCAGCTTGTGGGTGGTCCCGGCACGGTGAGCCCGCAGCCGGGCGAGCAACAGAGTGAGCGCGCTCTCCGCCATGGCGGCGATCGGCTGGCGGACGGTGGTGAGCTCGGGCCACATGGTGGTGGCGAGCGACGTGTCGTCGAAGCCGACGATGCTGATGTCCTGCGGCACGTGCAGGCCGCGCCGATGCGCGACGCCCACGGCGGCCGCGGCCATGTCGTCGTTCGAGGCGAAGATCGCGGTCGGCGGATCCTTGCGGTCGAGCAGCCGCTCGGCCGCGACGATGCCCGAGCGGAAGGTGAAATAGCCCTGCTCCACCGGCATCGCCTTCATGTCGAGCCCGGCCGCCTCCACTGCCTCGACGAAGCCGCGATGGCGCTCGGCGGAGCTGGTCTGGTTCGGGTTGCCGCGGATGAAGCCGATCCGGCGATGGCCGAGATCGATCAGGTGCCGGGTCATCGCGGCGGCGGCGGCAGCATCGTCGATGCGCACGTTGAGGCTGCGCTCGGGCGGCAGGCCCATCGCGACCGAGACCCAGGGAATGCCCGCCGTCTCCAGCTCGGCGCGGACCGGTGCGGCTTCGGACAGCGGCGGCGGCAGGATCACGCCCTCGACGCTGGTGGAAGCGAACTGGCGCGTCGCCTCGGCCTGTTCGTCCGCCCGCTCGCCTTCGCAGGCCTCGAGCACCAGATGGCAGCCGGCCCGCCGGGCCGCCGCGAGCGCGCCGATCAGGAATTGCGAGAGATAGGCCGCCGAGGGATTGGAATAGAGCAGGCCGATCTGGGTCGCCTCGCCCGCCGCCAGACTGCGCGCGGCGCTGTTGGGCGAATAGTTCAGCGTCGCGATCGCCTCGAGAACCGCCTGGCGGGTGGTCTCCCTGACATTGGATCCGCCATTGACCACGCGCGAGACCGTCATCGCGGAAACGCCAGCGGCGCGCGCGACGTCCTGTACGGTGACCGTGCCTCGGCTTCTGCGGCTGGGTCTGCTCATCGTTTCGGGGATATGCCGCGATTAGCATAAATGCAATCGGCGTGACCCGGTTGACCGTTACGGATTCCGACTGATAGTGATAGCGCTACCATAACCGGAACCAGCCGGCGCCCGAGCGCCGCGACCCAGAGGAGAGGAACGTGCGCAATTTCCGCCGCATCGCCGCGCTTGCCATCGCCGCCACGGCGCTGACCCCCGCCATCGCCCCCGCGGCGCACGCCCAGGCCGCCAGGGCGGACGGCAAGGCGGAGCGCCCGCTCTACAAGGACGCCGGCCAGCCGATCGAGGCGCGGGTCGACGACCTGCTCGGCCGGATGACGCTGGAGGAGAAGGTGGCGCAGCTGGTCGCGATCTGGCTGAAGAAGGACGCGATCCAGACGCCGGCGGGCGATTTCGACGCCGCCAAGGCCAGCGCCGCCTTCCCCAGCGGCCTGGGCATGATCTCGCGCCCGTCGGACCGCAAGGGCGTGGCCGCGGGCACCGCCAATGCCGGCGCCGATGTGGCGGCCAATCGCGGCCCGGTGGAGACCGCGACCTATATCAACGCCGCGCAGAAATGGTCGATGGAGCGCACCCGGCTGGGCATTCCGATGATCATGCACGAGGAAGCGCTGCACGGGCTGGTCGCCCCTGGCGCGACGAGCTTCCCCCAGTCGATCGCCCTCGCCTCCACCTGGAATCCGGGCCTGCTGGAGAAGGTCTTCTCCGTCGCCGCCGCCGAGGCGCGGGCCCGCGGCGCGAACCTGGTGCTGGCCCCGGTGGTCGACGTGGCGCGCGATCCGCGCTGGGGCCGCATCGAGGAAACCTATGGCGAGGACCCCTATCTCGTCTCGGAAATGGGGCTGGCGGCGATCCGCGGCTTCCAGGGCACCACGCTGCCGCTGGCCAGGGACAAGGTGTTCGTCACGCTGAAGCACATGACCGGGCACGGCCAGCCGGACAACGGCACCAATGTCGGCCCCGCCTCGCTGGGTGAGCGCACGTTGCGCGAGGATTTCTTCCCGCCCTTCGAAAACGCAGTGACGCAGCTGCCGGTGCGCGCGGTGATGGCAAGCTACAACGAGATCGACGGCATCCCGAGCCACGCCAACAAATGGCTGCTGCACGATGTGCTGCGCGGCGAATGGGGCTTCAAGGGCGCGGTGGTGAGCGACTATTTCGCGATCCGCGAGCTCGTCACCCGGCACAAGATGTTCAAGGACGTCAAGGACGCCGGCGCGCGCGCGATCGATGCGGGCGTCGACGTCGAGACGCCGGACGGCGAGGGCTTCAACTTCCTGGTCCAGCTCGTCCGCGAGGGCAAGGTGAGCCAGGGCCAGATCGACAATGCGGTGCGCCGCGTGCTCGAGATGAAGTTCGAGGGTGGGCTGTTCGAGCATCCCTATGCCGATGTGAAGCTGGCGGCCAGGCGGACCAACACGCCCGAGGCGATCGCCCTGGCCCGCCAGGCGGCGCGGGAGTCCGTCGTCCTCCTCAAGAACGCGAACGGCCTCCTCCCGCTCGACGCCGCCGGCATCAAGCGGATGGCAGTGATCGGCACCCATGCGCGGGACACGCCGATCGGCGGCTATTCGGACGTGCCGAACCATGTCGTCTCGGTGCTGGAGGCCATGCAGGCCGAGGGCAAGGGCAAGTTCCAGGTCGATTATTCGGAAGGCGTGCGGCTGACCGAAGGGCGCGTCTGGGCGCAGGACAAGGTGACGCTCACCGATGCAGCCACCAACGACAGGCTGCGCGCCGATGCGGTGGCGGCGGCGAAGGATGCCGATGTCGTGGTAATGGTGCTGGGCGGCAACGAGGCGCTGAGCCGCGAGGCCTGGGCCGACGAGCATCTGGGCGACAGCGATACGCTCGACCTGCCCGGGCCGCAGGATCAGCTCGCCCGGGAAATCTTCGCGCTGGGCAAGCCGGTGGTGGTGATCCTGCTCAACGGCCGGCCCTATGCGGTCAACTATCTCGCCGAGAAGGCGCCGGCGCTGATCGAGGGCTGGTATCTGGGCGAGCAGACCGGCAACGCGCTGGCCGATGTGGTGTTCGGCCGCTTCAACCCGGGCGGCAAGCTGCCCGTATCGATCGCGCGCGGCGTGGGCCAGCTGCCGATCTATTATAACCGCAAGCCGACCGCGCGGCGCGGCTATCTGTTCGGCGACACCACGCCGCTCTATCCGTTCGGCTATGGCCTTTCCTATTCGACCTTCGAAATGGGTGCGCCGGTGCTGGGCGCGGGCACGATCGGGGTCTCGGACAAGGTGACGGTGAAGGTGGACGTGGCCAATACCGGCAAGCGGGCCGGGGACGAAGTCGTCCAGCTCTATGTGCGCGACGACGAGGCGAGCGTGACCCGGCCGCTGATCGAGCTCAAGCGCTTCCAGCGCGTGACGCTGCAGCCCGGCGAGCGGAAGACCGTGTCGTTCGAGCTGACGCCCAGGGACCTGTCGCTGTGGAACGTGCAGATGAAGCGCGTGGTGGAGCCGGGCACGTTCACCATCTCGGCCGGCCCGAACTCGGTGGACCTGAAAAGCACAACGCTGACGGTGCGGTGAGACGAAGATCCTCCCTCGCGCAGCGGGGGAGGTGGCGCGCGCAGCGCGACGGAGGGGGCCTCTCCACAAGCGGCGGCCTTGCGGCCACGCCCCCTCCACCGCTCGCTCCGCGAGCGGTCCCCCTCCCCCGCTTCGCGGGGGAGGAATTGACTACGCACCCAACCACATCGCCACCCACACCAGCGGCGCGTTCCAGTTGATCGCGACTTCGTTGAGCGCATAGGCCTCGACGTCGTCCGCCCAGCAGCGCTGGGGCGCGCAATGTCCCTCCAGCTGGCGCGCGATCGGATCGACCATCGCCGTCGAGTTGGGCCCGCCCGAAAGCGCGCCGGGCGGCGGGCCCGGCAGGGCGGGATCGAGCGAGGGCGCCCAGAAACGGTGATGCGGGTTGCGCATCGAAAGCAGCCCATGGCCGCTGACATAGGATGTGAAATTGGGATTGCGGCCAAGGATATAGTCGATCGCATCGATCATCCCCGCCCGGTATCTCGGGTCGCGGGTCAGGTCGCCGGCGATGCCCAGCACCATCGCGCGGTTGAGCAGCGCGCCGTTCGAGCCCCAGGGATAGCCGGTCGCGAGATAGGGGATGCGATAGCCGTTGCCCGCCGCATCGGCGAGGAACCGATCGGCGGCGGCGACCAGCAGGCCGCGCAGGCGATCGACCTCGGCCCTGGGCAACGCGGAGGGCCGCGTCGCCAGCGTGATCGTGCCGAGCGTGGCGACCTGCGGCCAGCCGGGTTCGCCCGCGGGCGCGGTGAAGTGCGGGGAAGCCGTCACCGCCTGATGATATTCCAGCTTGCCGGTGGCGACGAACAGCTCGGCCGCCGCCCAGTAGAATTCGTCCGACACGTCCGTGTCGCCATAACCGCCCGAACCGGTGAAGCTGCCGGTGGCATAGACTTCCGGATTGCGCCGGGCGGCGGCGAAGGCGCGTTCGGCGGCGCTCAGGCAGCGGGCGGCGAAGCCAGGGTCGGTCCCCTTCCAGACACGGGCGCATTGCGCGGCGGTGGCGGCAAGGTTGAGCGTCGCGGCGGTGGTGGGGGGATAGAGCAGCCGCTCCTGCATGTCGTCCTGGGGCGGCATGGGCAGCGCGGTCCACCTGGCGTCCGCCACCTTCTGATGCGCCATCCCCGAGGCGTCGATCTCGGCAAAGGGTGCCCGGGAAGCTTCCCAGGCGGGCTTGCCGGAGGCGGGTTCCGGTTTGCCGACGGGGACGCGCAGCCGGATGCCGTCCGGCACCTGCATGCGGAGCAGGAACTCCATCTCGTAGCGCGCTTCGTCGAGTAGGCCCGGCGCGGGGCCGCTTCCCTGGGCGAGCGCCCTGGGATCGCGCTCGTGCGCGGCGAGCAGCGTCCAGAGCGATATGCCGCCATTGACGACATATTTGCCGTGGTCGCCGGCATCGTACCAGCCGCCGGTGACGTCGAGGGTGTAGGGACAGCCGGCCCATTCGGTGCCGCGCTCGTCCTTGCCGGCGAAGCATTTCGCCACCTCGCGCGCATGGCCGGCGGGACGGGCCCATTTCGCCCCGACGATGCTGGCTTCGATCGGCGTGCCGGCGCGCTGGTGGTAGAAGAAGGTGAGCGCGTCGCGGGCGAGCGGCCGGTAGAGGTTCGGGGCGATGTCGAAAGAGGCGCTCTCGCTCCCTGCTATGCGGAGATGATAATCTCGCCCCGGAGTGCGGAAGTTCGAGAAGTCGATCCGCTGGAGGGGCAGGCCCGAGGCGACATCGGGGCCATAGGACAGCGTCTTGCCCCGAGCGACCACCTTGCCGGCCGCATTGGTCAGCTGCCAATCGAGCGATGCGCCGTCCGCCTCTACGATCGCGGTCTTGGGGTCGCCAGGCTGGAAGCCGAGCTGATTGAGGCTGATCGGGATGTCCTGATCGGAAGCTTCCTGCTGCGGCGGAGCAGCGGCGAGGAGGAGGGGGGCAAGGAGGAAGGCCAGCCAGCGCCCCTCCCTTTCGGAGAGGGGAAGGCGGTGAAGATCCCTCACTCCCCCCGCCCCGCGAACACCCCGAAGACCGAGCCGACGAAACCACCCGCCACCTTGGTGGTCAGGCTGTCGGTCTCGACCGTGCCGAGCTGCTTCCAGACCGGCTTCGCGCCGGGCGCGGCATAGCTGAACGCATAGCTGCGGCCCTGCACGGCGATGCGCAGGCGGAGCTGGCCGGCAGGCGCGGCGACGGTGAACAGCGTCTTGCCGAGCTTCGGGCCGTCGGGCCCTTCGCGCTGGTCGACGGTGATAACGTCCCTGCCGCCCACCCGCTTCAGGCCGAGGAAGAACCAGTAATCGTCGTTCTGGAGCACGGTGAGGCCGGCACGGTCGCCTTCCTTTTCCGGAACGAAGCGCATCGCCGTCTCGGCGACGGCGTTGATGTGCTGCTGGCGGCGGGCGAGAAACGACGGATTGGCATTGTCGCCCAGGCCGGCCGGCCGTGCGACGAGCGCCAGGCCGGCGGCGCCGGTGCGGTACCAGTCGCCCTGCGGATTGCGCAGCATCATCCAATAGGCGGGCAGTTTGCCGCGGAAATCGTCGCGGATGGTGAAGGCGCCACTGGTCGGCAGCGGCGGCCCGCCCCGCGGCAGCGCCGGGCGGGCATGCATCCAGGGAATGGGCGTGGCGGGCGGCAGGATCACCGGCCACCCGTCCTGCCATTCCACCGGCAGCAGGAACGTCTCGCGCCCGGTGGCGTAGAAATCGCCCTCGTACGGCCGCACGGCAAGGAAGGTCGCCCACCATTTCCCGTCGGGCGTGGTGACGAGCTGGGCATGGCCGGCGGAAGTGACCGGGTTCGGCCGATCGCGCGGCAAGTCGCGCTGGGTGAGGATCGGGTTGCCGCTCCAGGCGACATAGGGGCCGGTGACGCTCCTCGAACGCAGAATCACCTGGCTGTGCCCCTCGGCGGTGCCCCCCTCGGCGCAGCTGAGATAATACCAGCCGTCCTTCCTGAAGATGTGCGGCCCCTCGATCCAGATCGGCTTCTTCGAGATGTCGATCCCGCCGTTCACCAGCACCTTGCGCGGGCCGAAGGTCTTCAGCGCCTTGCGATCGAACTCCTGGATCCAGATCGCGCGGTGGCCCGGATAGAGCGGTTCGCCTTCGGGCGGGCCGTTGTTGACCACCCAGGTCCGGCCGTCCTCGTCGAAGAACATCGAGGGGTCGATGCCGCGCTCCAGATCGGGCAGCCAGACCGGATCGGACCAGGGGCCGGCGGGATTCCGCGCGGCGAGCAGGAAATTGCCCCCGCAATCGACACAGGTGTTGAGCAGGTAGAAGATCCCGTCTCGCGCCTGGATCGACGGCGCGAACACGCCGCGCGACAAGCCGAGCCGCTTGAAATCGAGCTGGCCGGGCCGATCGATCGCGTTGCCGATCTGCGTCCAGCTGACCAGATCGCGGCTGTGAAAGACCGGTATGCCGGGGAACCAGGCGAAGGTGGACGTGACCAGATAGAAATCGTCCCCCACCCGCGTCACGCTGGGATCGGGATAGAAGCCCTTGAGGATCGGGTTGCGATAGTCGCCGGGCCGCAGCGGCGCGCCGTCGGGCGCATCCTTGCCGCTATAAGTGAAGCTGCCGAAGGTCGCGACCGGCTGGGCGGCGGCGGGCGCGGCGAGGAGCAGCGCGGCGAAGACGGTCGAAAGGCTTCTCATGCGGCGCAATGCTCCCGGATGAAGTCGCGGTGGCTGGGCATATAGTCGGCGGAATTGGCGACGGCCTCGCGGATATGGGCAAGGCGCGCGCGCGTCTCGTCGAGGGGCATCACGTCCGCCACCGGATCGTGCGACGCGGGCTCGATCAGCTGGCCCAGCATCACCGCGAACCAGCTGGTGTCGTTGAACAGCTCCTCATTCTCGCGAAAGGCCCGGCCATGGCTGCGGAACACGCGCATCTTCTCGGCCAGCCGCTCGGGGATCGCCATGGTGCGGCAATAGTCCCAGAAGGCGGAATCGGTGCGCTCGGTCGCATGATAATGGAGGACGAGGAAGTCGCGGATCTCCTCATAGTCCGTAATCATGATCCGGTTGTAGCGATCGATGTCGGCCTGGTTGAAGTCGCGGTCCGGGAACATGGTCAGGAAGCGCGACAGGCCCGACTGGATCAGCCAGATCGAAGTGCTCTCCAGAGGCTCGAGAAAGCCGCCCGCCAAGCCCAGGGCGACGCAGTTCTTCACCCACATCCGGTTGCGATGGCCGGTAGTGAACGGGACGACGCGCGGATCGGCGAGCGGCTCGCCGTCGAGATTGGCCATCAGGATCGCCGTCGCCTCGTCGTCGGACATGTGGTGCGACGAGAAGACATGGCCGTTGCCGATCCGGTGCTGGAGCGGGATGCGCCATTGCCAGCCGGCCGCATGGGCGGTCGAGCGAGTATAGGGCGTCCAGGCGTCGACGCTGGCGCAGGGCACCGCGATGGCGCGGTTGCAGGGGAGATAGTGCGACCAGTCGGTATAGCCCGCCTTCAGCGCCTGCTCGATGATCAGGCCGCGAAAGCCCGAGCAATCGACGAACAGGTCCGCTTCGATCTCGCTGCCGTCCTGCATCGTCACCGACTGGACGAAGCCGTCCTCCCCGCGCAGCTTCACATCCACGATCCTGCCTTCGCGCCGCACCACCCCGCGTTCCTCGGCATAGCGGCGCAGGAACCTCGCATAGAGGCCGGCATCGAAATGATAGGCATAGGCGATGTCGGAGAGCGGGGAGTTGCCGGCATCGATCCCGCGCATGAACTTGTCGTCGCGCGCCGCCATCGCCTGGAGCGACCATGCGTCCACGTCCGGCGCCTCGCCCAGCTGGCGCAGGCGGAGATAGTAAGCGTGGAAGGACACCCCCTTCATGTCGAGCCCGTAGCGGCCGAAGGGATGGAAATAGCGATGGCCGATCCGCCCCCAGTTCACGAACTGGATGCCGAGCTTGAAGCTGCCCTTGGTCTCGCGCACGAACTGGTCCTCGTCGAGCCCGAGCATGCGGTTGAAAGTGGCCATCTGGGGGATGGTCGCCTCGCCCACGCCGATGATGCCGATCTCGTCCGACTCGACCAGGGTGATCTTCGCGTAATCGGGGCCGAGGATGCGGGCGAAGGTGGCCGCGGTCATCCAGCCGGCGGTGCCGCCGCCGACGATGAGGATGGAGCGGATGTTGCGGTTATCGGTCATGTGGGTGTCAGTCATGCGGGTGTCCCTGCGGGCGCGTTGCGGGCGAGCCATTCTTCGTGGCGCGGCATCGCCCGGGCGGCGCGCGCGAACATTTCGTGGATGCGCTCGAAGCTGAGCGCGAGCTTGTCTTCGTCCAGCCCGTCGGCCAGCGGATCCCAGCCCGCCGGGATCACGCCCTGCCCCAGCAGCACCGCGATCCAGCTCGATTCGGCGAACAGCTCGTCCTCGGTGCGGAAGAAGCGGCCGCGATTGCGGAACAAAGCGAGCTTGCGCGCCAGCGTCTCCGGGATCGCCATCTCGCGGGCGCGGCGCCACAGATCGCCCTCCCGCCGCGCATTGGCGTGGTAATGCAGGATCACGAAGTCGCGGACCTGCTCCATCTGGACGTCGGTCAGCCGGTTATATTCGTCGCGTTCCACGGGCGAGAAGCCGGTATCGGGAAGCAAGGCCATCAGCCTGTGGATCCCCGACTGGATCAGGTGGATCGACGTGGACTCCAGCGGCTCGAGGAAGCCGGAGGACAGGCCGAGCGCGACGCAGTTGCGGTGCCAGGCCCGCTTGCGGCGGCCGGCCTCGAACCTGAGGATGAAGGGATCGCGGAGCGGCTCTCCATCTAGGTTCGCCAGCAGCGCCTCGCGCGCCGCATCGTCCGAGATGTCGGCGCTGCAATAGACATGGCCGTTGCCGACGCGGTGCTGGAGCGGGATGCGCCATTGCCAGCCGGCCCGGTGCGCGGTGCTGCGGGTGAAGGACGTGATCTCCGGCCCCGGGCTGGCGCTGGGCACGGCGACGGCTCGATCGCATTGGAGCCAGTGCGCCCAGCTCTCCCAACCGGCCCCCAGCGCCTGCTCGATCAGCAGCGCGCGGAAGCCGGTGCAGTCGATGAACAGCTCGCCTGCGATGCGGCGATCACCTTCGAGCACCACCGCCTCGATGAAGCCGTCCTCGGCCCGCAAGGGGATATGCGCGACCTTGCCCTCGACCCGGGCGACGCCGTGCGCCTCGGCATGGGCGCGCAGGTACCGGGCATAGAGCGAGGCATCGAACTGATAGGCATAGGCCATGCGCGAAAGGATCGAGCCGGGATCGGCGACCGGCGGCTGGTAGCGCCCCGCCGCCATCGCCAGCGCACAGACATTATACGCGTCGATCTCGCGCGCGCGGCCCTCGGCGTGGAGCTTGCGCCAGATCTGGTGGAACTTCACGCCCTCGATGTCGAAGCCGAACTCGCCGAACGGATGGACATAGCGATGCCCCTCGCGCGTCCAGTCCACGAACTCGATGCCGAGCTTGATCGTGCCCTGGGTGCGGCTGAGGAAGTCGTGCTCGTCGAGGCCGAGCAGCGCGTTGAAGTTGCGGATCGGCGGGATCGTCGCCTCGCCGACGCCGACGGTGCCGATCTCTTCCGATTCCACCAGCGTCACCGAGACGCCGGTAGGGATCAGCCGGGCGAGCGCGGCGGCCGCCATCCAGCCGGCGGTGCCGCCGCCGACGATGACGATCCGGCGGATCGGCGCCGGCGCGGTCATGCGATCAGTCCCTCGGCGCGCAGCGTGGCGCCGTGATGCGGCATCGCGCGGACCGCGTCGAGGATCAGCGCACGGACCCGCCCGGCATGGTCGCGCAGCCGCGCTTCGGGAATGGCATCGGCCGGCGCATCGTAACGGCGCGGGCGCAGGCCCTGGCCGTCGAGCGCGGCGATCCAGTCATGTGCCCCGAACAGCTCCTCGTCGCCGAACGGCACGCGGCCCCGGCTGGCATGGAGATCGAGCTTGTGCCGGAGCGCGTCCGGGACGGGCATGGCGCGGGCGGCGTCCCAAAGCGCCTCGCCGGTGCGGCCATTGGTCTTGTAGTGGAGGATCGCGAAGTCGCGGACGCTATCGGCCTCGGCCGCGGTCAGGCGGTTATATTCGGCGGGCTCGGGGCCGTCCGGCGCGGCGGGGAGCAGGCCGATCAGCCGGGTCAGCGCATTCGCGAGCAGCGCGAGGTTCCAGCCATGGAGCGGCTCGACCAGCAGCGCCGCGGCGCCGAGCGCGACGACATTGCCGGTCCAGGCGGCCGCGCGGCGCCCCTGGACGAGCGGAATGGCGCCGGGCTGATCGGGAAGCTGCGCGGCGGCATAGAAGAGCGCCCCGCCCTGCCCGCCGACCAGCGGCACGGTACGCTGCCAGCCGGCCTCGAAGGCGCCGGCATGGGCATGCGGCGGCGGCACGCCTTCCACCTCGGTCCAGGTTTCGATGACGCGGTCGCAGGGAAGCCAGGCGGACCAGTCCTCCCAGCGATCGTCCAGGCGGCGCGCGAGCGATGCGCCGGGGCCGGAGCAGTCGAGCCAGAGATCGGCGGTCACCCGGCTGCCGTCGCGAAGCTCGACGGCGGTGACCGCTCCCTCGCCGATCGCCCGGCGGAAACGGCCGGCCGGCTCCAGCCCGGCCGCGGCACGCAGCGCGTCGGCCAGGCCGGTGCGATCGAGATGCAGGCCATAACCAAAGCTCGAGAGGATCGAGCCCGGATCGGGGCTCGGCCGGGCGAAGCGGCCCGCGGCGGCGGCGATCGCGGCGAGCGAATAATCGGCAAGGCGCACGGGCTGCCCCCCTTCGCGGAGGCGGGCGGCGAGCTGGTGGAAGGCGATGGTGGCGAGCGGCGCCCCGATCGTGCCGAAGGGCAGGAACCAGTCCGCCTCGCGCTCCGCCCAGCCGGAGACCGCGGTGCCGAGCGAGAAGCTGCCACGCGCGGCGCGCAGGAGCGTGCCTTCGTCGATGCCGTGCTCGCCAAGCCAGGCGGGGAAATCCGGCAGGCTGGCCTCGGCCGGGCCGAAGGGGCCCAGGCTCCAGTCGGCCCCCTCGGTCTCGATCAGCGAGACCTGGATCCCGGGAAGTGCCCGGAGGAGCGCCAGCGCCGCCATCCAGCCGGCGACCCCGCCGCCGACGATGCCGATGCTGCGGATCATGCCGGCGTCCCCAATGCGGCTTCATGCATGGGCATCGCCTCCGCCATGGCCGCGACCCTGGCCCGCATCGCAGCCATGGCGGCGGCGACGCCCGCCCCGCCCGCGCGCGGATCGCAGTGGCGCGGCGTCACATGCTGGCCGAGATAGACCGCGAGCCAGCTCGGCTCGAGGAAGGTGCCTTCGCGATACTGGACCACCACGCCGCGCTCGCGGAACAGGGCGAGCTTGTATTCGAGCGAGTCCGGCAGGCGCATGGCGCGGCAATGGCGCCAGAATTCGGAATCGTCGCGCTCGGTGCAGTGATAGTGCAGGATCAGGAAATCGCGGACCCGCTCATATTCGAGCGCCATCAGCCGGTTGAACTCGGCCGCGTCGAGCGGGTCCCAGTTCCGAGTGGGGAAAAGGTCGAGCAGCCGGCCGATCGCCAGCTGGATCAAATGGATGCTCGTCGATTCCAGCGGCTCGAGAAAGCCCGAGGACAGGCCGATCGCAACGACATTGCCCACCCATTGCCGGCGCCGCCTGCCGGTGACGAAGCGGAGGCGGTTGGGCTCGGCCATCGGTTCTGCGGCGATCGCGCCGAGCAGGACCCGCAGCGCAGCCTCGTCGCTGGTGAAGCCGCTCGCATAGACATGGCCGTTGCCGGTGCGGTGCTGAAGCGGGATGCGCCAGGTCCAGCCGGCCTCCTGCGCGGTCGCGCGGGTCAGCGGCGGGATCGGGCCGGCATTGGCACAGGGCAGCGCGATCGCCCGGTCGCAGGGCAGCCAGTGCGTCCATTCCTCATAGCCGGCATGGAGCGCCTGCTCGATCAGCAGGCCGCGAAAGCCCGAGCAATCAATGAACAGGTCCGCCTCCAGCGTCTCGCCGCTCTCGAGCGTGAGCGAGCGGACGAAGCCGCTCTCGCCGTCGCGCGCGACATCGATCACCTTGCCCTCGCGCCGGACGACGCCCCGCGCCTCCGAATAGGTACGCAGGAACCCGGCATAGAGGCCCGCATCGAACTGATAGGCATAGTTGTAGGGATCGCCGTCGGGCCGGCGGAAACGGCCGCGGCGGGCGGCCTGGATGGGCAGCGAATATTCCTCGAACGCTCCCGCTTCCAGAGCCGCGCACCATTGCTGATGGAAAGGCACGCCGCCGATGGGCGCGCCGAACTCCGCAAAGGGGTGGATATAGGAATCGCCCTTGCGGCCCCAGTCCACAAACTCGATGCCGAGCTTGTAGGTGCCCTTGGTCGCGGCGAGGAACTCGGCCTCGTCGATGCCGAGCGTCGCGTTGAAATGGCGGATGTGCGGGATCGTCGCCTCGCCGACGCCGACCGTGCCGATCTCCGCCGATTCGACCAGCGTGATCCGCGCGGGCGTGCCGGCGAGCTTGTGCGCCAGCGCGGCGGCAGTCATCCACCCCGCGGTGCCCCCGCCGACCACGACCATGCGCCCTGCCAGCATGCTTCCGATGCCCCTCTCCGCCGCGAATGTTAGCGCTCCCGTCGCGAAACCGTCAATCGTATCCGGGGGCGATTCGAGGCCGAAATCCCTCCTTCGCAGCTGCGGGATTCGTACCGCGACGCAACGAAACCGTTGCGAAATCGCCACAAATCCGTGGCTTGGAGCGAAACGTCACAAGACGGCTTGATCTTTCGATAACTCCTACTTTAGGTTCAGCCCAAACAAGAAACGCGCCAATATATGGTAGCGCTAACACGGGAGGGGACAGCGCGATGCGAAAGCACGATTCTATTCATCATGCCGACAAGGCGGGCAGGTTCCGCACCGGGGCCCTGCGCGCGGGCGTCTCGGCCGCCGCGCTCGCCTGCCTGTCGGTCGCCGCGCCGGCCTGGGCGCAGGACACGCAGGCGGCGCCGGCTTCGGGCGACGCGCAGACCACGGAAGACACGATCGTCGTCCAGGGCTATCGCCAGTCGCTGCAGAGCGCCCAGTCGCTCAAGAAGAATGCCGACGTGATCGTCGATTCGGTGACCGCCGAAGACATCGGCGCCCTGCCCGACCGTTCGGTGACCGAGACGCTGCAGCGCATTCCCGGCGTGTCGATCAATCGCTTCGCCGCCGGCGTCGACCCCGACCATTTCTCGGTCGAGGGCTCGGGCGTGGTGGTGCGCGGCCTCACCTATGTCCGCTCGGAATTCAACGGGCGCGAGGCGTTCACCGCCAATAACGGCCGCTCGCTGAGCTTCGCCGACGTGCCTTCGGAGATGATGGGCGGCGTCGACGTGTTCAAATCGCCCTCGGCCGACCGCATCGAGGGCGGCATCGCCGGCGTGGTCAACTTGCGCACCCGCAAGCCGTTCGACAACAAGAAGGGCCTGGTGATCGCCGGCTCGCTCGAGGCGAATTACGGCGACTACAAGAAGGAATGGACGCCGACCGGCTCGCTGATGATCAGCGACCGCTGGGAGACCGGCATCGGCGAGATCGGCATCCTCGGCAATTTCTCCTATTCGCAGCTGAAGAGCCAGTCGGATCGTTTTCAGGTCTCGAGCTTCCGCATCCGCAACCTCTATTCGGACGGCGACGTCATCGACAACGGCAATGGCGCGACCGTCCAGCGCCAGGTCTATTTCCCGCGCGGCGCGGTGATGGGCCGCCAGGAGTTCAACCGCGAGCGCTATGGCTATGCGGCGGCGCTCCAGTATCGCAGCAATGACGGCTCGATCGAGGCGGTCGCCCAGTTCCTGCGCTCCGACGCGCGCCAGGCCTGGACCGAGCGCACGATCGAGATCGCGACCGACAACGTCTCGTCCAACGGCGATTCCCGCCGCGTGCCGGGCACCACGCTCGACTTCGACAGCGACGGCATGTTCGTGAACGGCACCATCACCGGCCCCACCGGCTGGCGCGGCGACCAGAATCTCGGCCAGAACAACAGCGGCCTGATCCCGCGCGTGCCGATGCTGGGCCTGCAATCGAACAACCAGCGGCGCGACCACCAGGAGAAGCTCGTCACCGACGATTACGGCTTCAACCTGAAGTGGAACGCCAGCGAGCGGCTGGGCGTGGTCTTCGACTATCAGCATGTGAAGTCGAGCACCGACCTGCTCGACAACACGGTGTGGAACTCGACCTATCAGAATGCGTCGATCCGGCTGAACGGCTCGAATTTCCCGACCGTGGCCTTCCTGCCGCCCCAGGTCTGCAGCGGCCCGGCCGCCAACATGCAGGATGCGCAGGGCACGGACAATGACTGCCGCGCCGGCGGCAATCCCAACCAGTACATGCCGAACTATTTCGGCGCCGGCCACACCAGCTTCACCGATCCTTTCAATAGCTTCCCGCGCGCGGCGATGGACCATATCGAGCAGAGCGACGGCAATTCGGACGCCTTCCGCCTCGACCTCGACTATGCGCTGCCCCAGGGCAGCTTCCTGAAGTCGATCCAGGGCGGCGTGCGCTATGCCGATCGCGACCAGGTGTCGCGCTTCTCGCGCTACAATTGGGGCGTGCTCTCCGAGCAATGGGGCAATAACGGCCCGGTCTGGATGGACATGCCGGTGAACGGCAACAATGCCAGCCGCACCGACGGGCAGCCGTTCAACGCCAACTCGCCCTATTATTTCAACAATTTCTTCCGCGGCCAGGTAACCAATCCGCTCGGCGGCGACGGGCGCCTCTATTATTCGGGCAACACCGTCAGCGACTATGACGCGATGGTGCGCTACGCCAATGCGATCGCGCGCGAATGGCAGGGCACGACCACCTGCGCCGGCGGTCGCGTCGTCAATGCCGGCTGGAACGCGCTGGCCGATCGTTGCGGCGTGATCGCCGGCACGCCGTTCCTGCCCGACGAGATCAACCCGATCCGCGAGCGCAACTATGCCGCCTATCTGATGGCGCGCATCGACACGCATCTGGGCGGGCTGCACCTGACCGGCAATGTCGGCGTGCGCTACACCAAGACCAAGCGCAATACCGACGGCTATATCTCGTTCAGCAACACGACCGCGCTGCCGACCGATACGACTTGCGCCACGCCGCCGCCGGCCGGGCAGACGGCATCGCCCTTCTGCTCGTTCGACAAGCCGGTCCGCGACCAGGCACGCGCCTTCGTCAACGGGGCGCTCATCCCGTCCCACGTCAAGCTCGACTATGATTACTGGCTGCCGAGCGTGAACTTCAAGCTCGAGGTGGGTGGCGGCCTGCAGTTCCGTGCCGCCTATTTCAAGGGCGTGTCGCCGCCCCAGACCGGCTATATCCGCAACTATCTCCAGGCCAATCTGAGCGCGGTCCAGAATGTCGACTCCAGCGGCACGCTGATCCCGGGCAGCTTCCGCCTGCAGGGCGTCACCACTGCCGGCAACCCCTATCTGATGCCGGTGAAGGCCGACAATTTCGACCTGACGGCGGAATGGTATTTCTCGCGGGTCGGCTCGCTGACCGTCTCGGCCTTCTACAAGGTGCTCGATGGCGTGGTGACCAACAACACCCGCCGCGTGGACCTGACCAACAACGGCCAGACCTATCCGGTGGTGATCACCACCCCGATCAACGCGACGCAGAAGGGCAAGATCAAGGGCGTCGAAGTCGGCTACCAGCAAACCTTCGACTTCCTGCCCGGGCCGCTCAAGGGCCTGGGGCTGCAGGCGAACTACACCTATATCGACAGTTCGGGCGTGCCCCAGTCGACATTGTCGGAGACCGATCCGGACGTGGCGGCAGGCCGCGTCACCACCGTCGACCTGTCGCTGCTGCCGCTGCAGGGCCTGTCGAAGCATCAAGTGAACATCACCCCGTTCTTCGATTATGGCCCGGTGTCGCTGCGGGCGAGCTATTCGTGGCGGTCGGACTTCGTGCTGACCATCCGCGACGTGATCGTGCCGAACGACCCGATCATCAACAAGGCGACCGGCCAGCTCGACGCATCGATCTTCTTCACGATCACGCCGCAGATCAAGATCGGCGTCCAGGGCTCGAACCTGACCAACGAGATCACGCGCACCACGGCGGTGATCACGAAGATCGGCGACCCGAAGGGATATGTGGAAGTGCCGCGCGGCTGGTACATGAACGATCGCCGGTTCGCCGCGATCGCGCGCTTCAACTTCTGATCCCGCGAGACACCCAGCCTGGCGCTGCCGGTTCCCAGCCGGCGGCGCCGATTTTTTCAGGCCGGGCGATAGGTGAGGAAGATGTTCGCGGTGAGCCGGCCATCGCGCGGATCGGCCGAGCCGGAGCCGGCGACGAGCCCGGAATGCAGCTGGCGGCTGCGATAGACCAGCAGCCGGTCGAACGCGGCGTCCACCGCGCCGATCCGCTCGAATTCCCCGGTATCGCCATGGATATAGCCCGGCGCCGGCACCGGCTCGGCGGCGCGGGCGGCTTCGTAGCGCGGCGCACGCTCGGGCGTGATTGCCTCATAGCCGGTGGCGCGGTGGCGATAAAAGGCAGTGCCGCCCTGCTCGGGCCCGCACAGATAGTGCAGGAAGGCGAATTGCAGCGGATCGGTCGTATCGATGTGCGGCACCCGCTGCGACGGCGCGAGCGCATCGGGCGCGAGCGTGACCAGCGAGAAATTGCACTCGGCCCGGCCGAGGCGGACCGCGCCCAGCCCGAATGCCTCGCGCACCGCAGGATCGAGCGCGCGGACGACTGCCTCGACATAGTCGAGCGGCGCCGGCGCGCGGATGCCGGGATAGCCGCCCTGCGGGCCATGGACGGGCGCGAACCGGGTCTCGCGCGCGGCATAGTCGACCAGGGCCGCGGGCGCGCGCATCAGCCCGTCGAGGCAGAGCAGCGGCTCCCCTTCCCGTCCGAGGTGCGAAAGCCGGGCGGCGGGACGCGGATTGAGCGAAAAATCGTGCGACGACACGGACATGCCGGGGACACGAACCACCCGGATATGACCAGCGCATTTCCGGGATAGCGAAAAATGCCCAGGCGGGAGGAAGCACGGATCCGCGAGATCGAGGGGCCGCTGGACGCCGCCACATTGGGCGCGCTCGTCCGGGACTATGCGCCCGTCGTGCTGCGCGGCGTGGCGCGGGATTGGCCGCTGGTGGCCGCCGCCGGGCAATCGGACGAGGCGGTGCGCGACTATCTGCTCGGCTTCGATCGCGGCGCCGTTGCCGAGGCTTTCGTCGGCCCGGCGGCGATCCGCGGCCGCTTCTTCTATTCCGAGGACATGCGCGGCTATAATTTCGAGCGGCGCAAGGGGCCGTTCGCCGATCTGCTGCGCTATGTGCTGCAATTGCGGGACCGGGACGACCCGCCCGCCGTCTATGCCGGCGCAGTGGAGACGACGCAGGCGCTGCCGGGCCTGGCCAGCGCCAATGCCCTGCCGGCCCTGCTGGGCATGGACGCCGAGCCGCGGATCTGGATCGGCAACCGGACCAGCATCAGCACCCATTTCGACGCGTCGGACAATATCGCCTGCGTCGCGGCCGGGCACCGGCGCTTCACCCTGTTCCCGCCCGACCAGACGGCGAACCTCTATATCGGCCCGCTCGACCATAATGTGGCGGGGCAGCCGCTTAGCATGGTCGACATGGCCGACCCCGATTTCGCGCGCTTCCCGCGCTTCCGCGAGGCGCTGGCGGCGGCGCGGACCACGGAGCTCGAACCGGGCGACGCGATCTACATCCCGGCGCTCTGGTGGCATCAGGTGGAGGCGCGCGCGCCGTTCAACGTGCTGGTGAACTTCTGGTGGCCGGATTCGCCCGATCAGGATGCGCGCTTCGACGCGATGATCCATGCGGTGCTGGCGCTCAGCCATTTGCCGCCCGAGCGGCGCGCGGCCTGGTCCGAATATTTCGACACCTTCGTGTTCCAGGAACATGGCGACCCGGCGGCGCACCTGGCACCCGAGCATCGCAGCGTGCTGGGCGAGCCGACGCCGCAGCTGCGCCAGTATATCAGGCAATATCTGGCGCGGGGATTGGCGAGACCATAGCGCATCTCTCTCTCCCTTTCGGCGGAGCATCGGGCCGGTCATGCCCCGGCATGACCTAAACAGTGCGGGGCGCTGTTTACCCGATGCTGTGGCGAGGCGCAGCCGAAGCCGGGAGTAGGGCATGACCGGGAGGCAAGCGCCTGCTGCCCCGTTATGCCCCTCTCCCCGCCCCTCTCCCCTGAAAGGGAAAGGGAGAATTACTTCCCCTGCCCCGGCGCATAGGGAGTGGTGATCGCCTTGTAGTAATCCAGGTCGTGCGCGGGTGGCTTGTGCCCTTCCGGCAGCGGGCGCTTCGAGATCGACTGGAACCAGGCTATCGAGGCGTCGCGCCACCAGATCGCCTCGTCCAGCTGGATCGCCAGAAAGTCGCGGACCTCGGCCCAGCGAGTCTCGTCGACCTTGCCGCGCAGCCCCGCCCAATCGGCCTGCATGCGGCGGACCTGGTCCACCCCGGCATCGTAGCGGACCACAAGCTCGTCCCAGAGCGTGCGCCCGGACTTCATCCGATGGTCCCAGGGGACATGGTGGAACCAGAGCAGCAGCGCCTCCGGCACCGTCGCCAGGCTGCCCCAGTTCCTCGCGACCTGCGGCGCATATTGGGCGAGCGCGTCGCTGCCCCTGGCGGTGCGGTCGAAGCCGATGCCGTCGGGGCGGGCCTGCGCATAATAGACCGGGTTCCATTCGGGCCGCTTGAGATCGGAGACCCAGGGCCCCGGGCCATAGTGATGGCCGGTCGCCATCTGATGCGTGAGCCCGAGCGGCGTCATGTAGTCGACCACCGCCTCGCGCGAGGCCATCATCATGCGGACCACCGTGCCGGTCACCACGGGGTCGCCACCCCAGGTCATCCGCGCCCAATCGCGCGCGATCGCCTCGGCCTTCGCGTCCGGGTCCCAGGCGAAGCGGCCAAAGGCGTACCAGTTGGCCTGGTCGAACTGCGAGCCGGACCAGTTGCGGTCGCTGCCGATATTGGCAACGCCCGCCATGCCGGTGGCGGCGCCTGCATCGACCGGCGTCTCGATCACCTTGGCCACGGTGCTGCCCCTGGCCGGGCGGAAGGTATCGGCCTCGAGCACCTCCTCCCACATCGTGCCGAGATAGGCGAGGTGGGTGGCGAAGCCGAGATATTCCTTGGTGATCTGGAATTCCATCATCAGCGGCGTCTTCGGCATCGCGCCGAACAGCGGATGGAAGGGCTCGCGCGGCTGGAAGTCGATCGCACCGTTCTTGACCTGGACCAGGACATTGTCGCGGAACTTGCCGTCGAGCGGCTGGAACTCGGTATAGGCCTGTTTGTGCCGATCCTCGACATTCTCGGCGGCATAGACGAAGGCGCGCCACATCAGGATGCCGTGATGCGGGGCGAGCGCGTCCGCCAGCATGTTGGCGCCCTCGGCATGGGTGCGGTGATAGTCCGCCGGCCCCGGCTGGCCCTCCGAATTGGCCTTGACCAGCAGACCGCCGAAATCGGGGATGACCGCGTAGATCTCGTCGATCTTCGCCTTCCACCAGGCGCGGACCGCGGGATCGAGCGGGTCGGCGGTCTTGAGCCCGCCCAGCTCGATCGGCGCGGAGAAGCGCGCAGTGAGATAGACCTTGATGCCATAGGGCCGGAACACCTCGGCCAGCGCCTTCACCTTCTGCAGATAATCGGGCCGCAGGATGTCGGCATTGGCGTTGACGTTGGTCAGCACCGTGCCGTTGATGCCGATCGAGGCATTGGCCCGGGCATAATCGGTATAGCGCGGGTCCTTGTGCAGCGGCAGCTTCTGCCAGTCCCAGATCGACTGGCCGGCATAGCCGCGCTCGACATGGCGATCGAGATTGTCCCAATGGTTGAGGACGCGGACCTGGAGCTTGGGGGCGTCAACGATGTCGAGCCGGTCGATGGGCTGGCCGGCCTGGACCAGGGCGAGGAAGCGGAACACGCCGTAGAGCGCCCCGATATCGCTGTTGCCGGCGATGATCGTCACGCGCTTGCCCCGCACGGTGGCGCTGCGGAGCAGATAGCCCTCCCCACCCAGCCGGGCGAACGGCAAGTCGAGCCCCCGCAGCAGCGGCGAGTCCGCGCGGGTGAGCAGCACCGCGCCATCGTGCATCACCGTCTCGCGCCGAACAAGGTCGTGGCCGAACAGCCCTTTGACCCCGCGCTGGAGTTCTTCGACCGCCGCGCCGATCGTCGGGCGATCGGCAGGTGCGACGACAGTGGTGATCTGCGGCGCGTAGCGCTCGGCCGCGGCGGATTCGAGCGGCCGATAGCGCAGCCAGAGATCATATCCGTCCTCGGCATGGCCTTGATTCGCAAGGCCAAAACACAAAAACGCAGACAAAATAGCCAGCAATTTCCGAAGCATCGCTCTTCCTACCAGTTCGCGGTCATACGCCGCCGTTGACAAGCTTGTAACAGGGCAACAATGGTAGCGCTACCAAGCATGAAGGCGCGCGACGGACGACGCGCCGGACAGGAAGGGGAAGCAGGGCTCGTCATGGCCGAGATCATATCCGCGCGCGTGATCGTCACTTGCCCCGACCGCAATTTCGTGACGCTCAGGATCGAGACGGCGGACGGCACCACCGGCATCGGCGACGCCACGCTCAACGGGCGCGAGCTGGCGGTGGTCAGCTATCTGCAGGATCACGTCATCCCCTGCCTGATCGGGCGCGACGCGCACCGGATCGAGGACATCTGGCAATATCTCTACAAGGGCGCCTATTGGCGGCGCGGCCCGGTGACGATGTGCGCGATCGCCGCGGTGGACGTGGCTTTGTGGGACATCAAGGCGAAGGTGGCGGGCCTGCCGCTCTACCAGCTGCTCGGCGGAGCGAGCCGTGAAGGCTGCATGGTCTATGGCCATGCCAACGGCGCGACGATCGAGGAAACGATCGCGGAGGCCGTGCGGCATGTCGAGCAGGGCTATAAGGCAGTGCGCCTCCAGGCAGGCGTGCCGGGGCTGAAATCCACCTATGGCGTCGCCAAGCCTGGCCAGCGCTACGAGCCGGCGGACGGCGCACTGCCGACGGAGAGCCTGTGGTCGACGGAGAAATATCTCCGCTCGGTGGCGCCCCTGTTCGAAAAGGCGCGCGAGGTGCTGGGCTGGGACGTGCACCTGCTGCACGACGTCCATCACCGGCTGACTCCGATCGAGGCGGCGCGGCTGGGCGTGGAGCTGGAGCCCTATCGCCTGTTCTGGCTGGAGGACCCGACTCCGGCAGAGAACCAGGCCGGCTTCCGCCTGATCCGCGAGAAGACCACCACGCCGCTGGCGGTGGGCGAGATCTTCAACACGATCTGGGACGCCAAGCAGCTGATCGAGGAGCAGCTGATCGACTATGTCCGTGCGACGATCGTCCATGCCGGCGGGATCACGCACATGCGGCGCATCGCGTCGTTCGCCGACCTCCATCAGGTGCGCACCGGCTGCCACGGCGCGACCGACCTGTCGCCGGTGTGCATGGCGGCGGCGCTGCATTTCGGCCTGTCGGTGCCCAATTTCGGCATCCAGGAGCTGATGCCGCACACCGCGAAGACCGACGCGGTCTTCCCGCACGCCTATGGCTTCAGGGACGGGATGATGCATCCGGGCGACGCGCCGGGGCTGGGCGTGGACATCGACGAGGAACTGGCCGCGAAATACGAATATCGGCGCGCCTATCTCCCCGTCGCGCGGCTCGAGGACGGAACGCTGTTCAACTGGTGAGCGGGAGAGGCTTGCGATGATCGAACTGACACGCCGTGGGTTGCTGGGCGCGGGCGCCGCGCTGGCCCTCCCCTTCCCTGCCGTCGCGCAGGCGATGGAGGGGCTGAACGCCGTCGCCAGGACCAGGGGCATGCGCTTCGGCTCCTGCCTGTCCTGGAGTCCGCCGGGGGCGGACCGGGCTTCGTTCGCCAATCCCAAATATGCCGAGCTGCTCAAGCGCGACTGCGGCATCCTGGTGCCCGAGAACGAGTTCAAATGGCAGGCGATCCGGCCGGATGCCAAGACCTTCAACCTCGATCATTTCTCCGACATGCTCGACTATGCCGAGGCGAACGGCATGGCGATGCGCGGCCACACCCTGCTGTGGCACAAGACGCAATATTTCCCGAAATGGCTGAACGACCATGATTTCGGCGCCACGCCTGCAAGGGAAGCCGAGCGCGTCCTGGGCACGCATATCCGCACGCTCTGCAAGCTCTATGCGAACCGGGTGGTGAGCTTCGACGTGGTCAACGAGACGGTGGAGGAAGGCACGGGTGCGCTGCGCACCTCGTCGCTGTCCAGGGCGTTCGGCGGGACCGAGGCCATGCTCGACTTCGCCTATCACACCGCGCGCGAACATGCGCCGGGGGTGGAGCTGGTCTATAATGACTATATGAGCTGGGAGCCGGGCAATGAAGGGCACCGCACCGGCGTGCTCAAGCTGCTCGAAGGGTTCCGCAAGCGCGGCGTCCCCTGCGACACGCTGGGCGTGCAGTCGCATATCGGGCTGACGGACGGCGCCACGGTGGGGGCGCTGGTGACCCGGCAGGAAAAGCCCTGGCGCGGCTTCCTCGATAGCGCGGTGGGGATGGGCTACAAGCTGGCCGTCACCGAATTCGACGTGAACGACAAGGCGCTGCCGACCGATGCGAAGGTCCGCGACGGGATCATCGCCAACTATGCCGCCGCATATCTCGAGATCATGTTCTCCTACCCGCAGCTCAGGGACGTGCTCGCCTGGGGAATGTGCGACCGCTTCACCTGGCTGAACGGCTTCACGCCGCGCAAGGACAGGACGCTGCAGCGCGCGACTCCCTATAATGTCGAATATCAGCCCAAGGCGCTCCATGGGGCGATCCGCGATGCCTTTGCGGGCGCAACGGCACGCTAGATAGGTCGATCTTGTCCAAGATCGTTCAGAAAACTCGTGCTAGGGGCTGATTCGAAGGATCCGAACGAGAGGGTGGAACGATGGCGGCGGTGGCCGCGAGCCAGGAACCGAGCTTCGAGGCGCTGCTGGCCGGCGATCTCGACACGGATCAGCTGCGCGCCGTTGCCGATCATATCGCCGCGCGCCACGCCGCATCGCCCAAGGGCGACGGCGTCGCCTTTCGCAAGACGCTGGCGCTCGCCGCCGCCAGCGACGCCCAGCGCGCCGAACTTGCCCGCCACCAGGATGCGATCGCCCGCCGCATTGCCGCGGGGCGGGTACGCGCCGTGGCGGGCGAGCCCGCGGATCTGCTCCATGACTTCGCCGGGCCGGTGCTGGAAGTGATGCGCAGCGGCATGGCAGGCGAGGCAAACACGCTGGCCAATCGCTATCTCGATATCGCGCCGCAGGGCGCCGCCGGCTGGTCGCTGCTGCCGCTCTACCTCTCGCTGCGCGCGAGCGCGGACGGCGACGCCGAGCTGGCCGACAGCCTGCTCGCCCCCGCCAGGCCACGGCTGGTGGTGATCGGCGGGCTTTCGGGCACCGGCAAGTCGACGCTGGCGCGGTTGCTCGGCAGCCGGATCGGCCGCCTGCCCGGCGCCCGCGTGCTGCGCTCCGACGTGTTCCGCAAGCGGCTGGCCGGAGTGAGCCCGGAAACCAGGCTGCCGCCCAGGCATTACACACGTCACAATGACGACGAGACCTATGAGGCTCTGTTCGAATCCGCCGACGATCACCTCGCCTGCGGCAACAGCGTGATCCTGGACGCAGTGTTCATGAGCCGCGGCGAGCGCGACGTGGCCGAGGCGCTGGCCGATCGCTATCGCGCCGCCTTCACCGGCATCTGGCTGGAAGCGCCCGAACGCGACCGGATCGCCCGGGTGACCGCGCGCGCGAACGACGCCTCGGACGCGACGGAGGCAGTGGTGCGCGAGCAGTCGCGCCGCTCGGTCGGCGAGATCCACTGGCATCGCATCCGGGTGAACCGCCCGCAGGAGCTGATCGTCGCCGCCGCGCGCGCCGCGCTGGACCGGACGCGCTGATGACGATCGCCACGTTGACGCTCAACCCGGCGCTCGACGTGACCACCTGTACCGAGAAGGTGCGCCCCGGGCACAAGCTGCGATGCACCGCGCCGCGCTTCGATCCCGGCGGCGGCGGGATCAACGTGGCACGGGTGGTGACGCATCTCGGCGGCCGGGCGATGGCGGTGTTTCCCAGCGGCGGCCCCACGGGCGCGACCATCGTCTCGCTGCTCGAGGAGCAACGGGTGCCGATCCTGCCGGTGCCGATCGCCGGCGCGACCCGCCAGAGCTTCACTGTCGACGAGGGCCGGCCGGGCGATCAGTATCGCTTCGTGCTGCCGGGCCCCGAGCTGCGCGCGGACGAGCTGGCCAGGCTGCTCGACGCGCTGTTCGGCGTGGCGGACGTGGATCATGTCGTGGTGAGCGGCAGCCTGCCGCCGGGTTGCGACCCGGCGATCTTCACGCGCATCGCCGAGCGCTGCCATGGCGCGGGCGCGAAGCTGGTGGTCGACACCTCCGGGCCGGCGCTGGCCGCCTGCGAAGGTGCCGGGGCATGGCTGATCAAGCCGAGCCTGCGCGAGGTGGCCGACCTGCTCGGGCGCAAGATCACCGGCGAAGCGGACGAGAGGGCGGCGGCGCACGCGCTGCACGATCGCGGCTTTGCCGAACTGGTGGTGATCTCGCTCGCCGAGCGCGGGGCGCTGCTCGTCGGCAAGGGCAAGGAACTGCGCCTGCCCGCGATTCCCGTGGAAGCCAAGGGCACGGTCGGCGCCGGGGATTCGATGGTGGCGGCGATCACGCTGGCCTCCGCCCGGGGCAAGGCGATCGAGGAGGCGCTGCGCTACGGCATCGCTGCGGGCGCCGCGACGCTGATGACCCCCGCGACCGAGCTGGCCCGCAAGGAAGATGTGGAGCGGCTCTATGCCGGAACGGTTTCCTGAGCCGCATCGGCGCGGCAGAACAGGCTGTGCATCGCTTCCAGCATGTGGCGCGCCTCGTCGCTGGCGAGCGAATAAAAGATCATCTGGCCGTCACGGCGCGCGGCGACCATCCCTTCGCGGCGCAGGAGCGCGAGCTGCTGCGACACCGCGGTATCACGGGCGCCGGTGAGGCGCGCGAGCTCGCCCACCGACTTCTCGCCCTCGAGAAGGTGGCACAGCAACAGAAAACGGCTTCGACCCGACAGCGCCTTCAGGAACGACGAGGCGCGATCGACCACGGCGATCATTTCGTTCTTCACGGGGCGAACAGCTAGGGCGCCGCAACGCCGGTTGCAACCGCTATCTTGCGGGAAAGACAAAGGAATTCCATTCGAGTATGAAGATATCTCCGGCTGGAAGAACATAGACCGGCTTCCCATATCCCGGTGGTGTCCTCTTTGTTTCCCGCGCTTTTCCAAGAGTCCCTGCCCCCCGGCATCGAACAGGCGAAGAATATCCTTTCGCCGGATGAAGAAGCCGAGCTGATCCGGTCCATCGATGGGACCGGGCTCGCGCCCTTCCGCTTTCGGCAATGGCAGGGCAAGCGGCTGACGCGCAGCTTCGGCTGGCGCTACGACTTCACCGATTCGAGCTTTACCGAGACGGAAGCGATCCCGGACTGGCTGATGCCGCTGCGCGCTCGCGCCGCTGCGCTGGCCGGGCTGGAGGCAACGGCGCTCGTCCAGGCGCTGGCGATCCGGTACGATCCGGGCGCCGGCATCGGCTGGCATCGCGACCGCCCGGTGTTCGAGCACATCGTCGGCGTATCGCTTGGCGCGCCGGCGGTGCTGCGGCTGCGCCGGCGGCGCCCGGACGGGAAGTTCGACCGCGTCGAGCTGCCGCTGGCACCGCGCGGGGCCTATCACCTCTCCGGCGAGGCGCGACATCTCTGGGAACACAGCATCGCGCCGATGGACGCGCCGCGCTGGTCAGTGACGTTCCGGAGCCTGGTCAAGTAGCACCCTCCCCGGGAAGACAGGCGAGCCAGGGGGCGCAACTATCCGGCAACCCCCGCATCCCCGCGCAGGAGGGGATGCCGGGGAAGAGACCCCAATCTAGAGCGCACCGAAATCGATCGGTCCATCCTTGTCGAGCATCCTGGACTGATCGGCGAGCGGGTATTTCAGCCCCGTCGCGCAGTTGAACAGCACCACCTTCTCCTCGGGCGATACCAGCCCTTCGGCCAGTGCCTTGCGCCATGCCGCGAGCGTCGCGCCGCCTTCGGGGCAGAGCAGCAGCCCGTCCTTGCGCGCGGCATCGTCGACCGCCCGGGCGATGCTCTCGTCGCTCACCGCCATCGCGACGCCGCCGCTTTCCCGCACCGCGTCGAGGATCAGGAAATCGCCCACCGCCTGCGGCACGCGGATGCCCATCGCGATCGTGTGCGCATCCTCCCAGCGAGTCGCATGGCGCTCCCCCGCCTCGAATGCGCGGACCATCGGCGCGCAGCCTTCGGCCTGCACCGCGATCATCCGCGGGCGCTTCGCCCCGATCCAGCCCAGCGCCTCCATCTCGGCAAAGGCCTTCCACATGCCGATCAGGCCGGTGCCGCCGCCCGTGGGGTAGAAGATCACGTCGGGCAGCTCCCAGGCGAGCTGCTCCGCCAGCTCGAGGCCCATCGTCTTCTTGCCTTCGATGCGATAGGGCTCCTTGAGCGTCGAGAGATCGAACCAGCCCCGCTCCTGCGCGCCCCGGCCCACCAGCTTGCCGCAATCGTCGATCAGCCCGTTGACGCGGTAGACACGCGCGCCCTGGGCGGCGATCTCGCGCACATTCACTTCGGGCGTGTCCGCCGGGCAGAAGATCACCGATTCGATGCCCACCCGACTGGCATACGCCGCCGCCGCCGCCCCGGCATTGCCGTTGGTCGGCATCGCAATGGTGGAGACGCCCAGTTCCTTCGCCATGGCGATCGCCATGACCAGCCCGCGCGCCTTGAACGAGCCGGTGGGCAGGCGCCCCTCGTCCTTGACCCAGAGATGCGCCGCGCCGGCTTCGCGCGCCAGCCCGTCGAGCGGGATGATCGGCGTGGCGATCTCGCCCAGGCTGACCAGATTCTCCGTCCGGCGGACGGGAAGCAGCTCGCGATATTTCCACAGGTCCGCGGGGCGGCCGGCAAGCGCTTCCCTGGGCAGCGCGGCCTTCACGCCCGCCAGGTCGTAACGCACCAGCAGCGGCCGGCCGGCGCGCGAAAGGCCGTGCAGCCGGTCCGCTTCGTAGCGCTCGCCGGTCATCGAGCACTCGAGATGAGTGACGAAGGTGGGGCGGTCGGTCGTCAGATTGGCGTCGTGGCGCAAGATGCTACTCCGGATGGGCGAGCGATTCCTCCGTCGGCGTATAGGCCGATCGTTTCCCCGGCACATCCGGAACATCGGTGGCGAAATAGGCGACGCCGGTGCCGGTGGCGCGATCGATCCACAGGCCCGATTTGAGGCCATAGGCATCGCCCGAATGGCCGAAGCGCCGGCGGCCGTCGCCGAACGGATCGTCGCGGCATCCCGCCGCGCCGGTGGCGGTGAACATCATGGCCAGCCCATAGCTGCAAGTGGCGCCGCCGACCGGGTTGGCGACCGAGATGTCGCCGCCGACATCGCCGTCATGGCCGTTCCAGGTCCAGAGCGGCGTCTCCAGCATGCGGACCGAGGCGGGGCGCAGGATGCGCACGCCGTCCAGCCTGCCGCCGCCCAGGAACATGCGGCCGATCCGCGCCAGGCCGCGCGCCGAGATGCGCAGCCCGCCCTGGGGCGAGAAGATCGCGCCATTGGCGCCCGGGCGCCAGGCGGACAGGTCGCAACCGCCGTCCCGCGCCGAGGTGACCGGGCAGGCCGGCGCCGCGCCGCGATTGTCGTCCTTGGCGGCAACGCGCCCGCGATACTGGACGACGGCGCGGGCGGCGGTCCCGGGCCGGCAGCTCGCCCAATTGTAGCAGGCGTCGAGCTTCATGGGGGTGAGGACCAGCCGGTCCATCAGCCGGTCGAACCGCTCGCCGGTGGCGCGCTCCATCACCGCGGCGATCACCGGGAAGTTGAAATTGGTATAGGCCCACCAGCTGCCGGGGGCGTGGCCGGCATCCCAGGCCTTGGGGTTCGCCAGCACTGCGCGCATGTCCGCATCGAGCGGCAGGACATAGTCGACCCGATCGGTGAGGCTCGAGCGATGCGAGAGGAGCAGCCGCAGCGTGATCGGCGCGTCGGGAAAGGCGGGGTTGCGCAGCGTCCAGCCGAGCCAGCGCGAGACATCGGCATCGAGATCGAGCCTGCCCTGCTCGACCAGCCGCAGCACGCCGATCGCGACGACCAGCTTGGAGATGGAGGCGACCCGCACGGGATCGTCGGCGGTGACGGGCCTGGATGCGGAAATGTCGGCCAGCCCTTTCGCGCTGACCGACATCTCTCCCCCCGCATTGAACGTTACCCGGACCGCGGCGACCGGGTCCGATGCCGCCGCGAGCAGGAGCGCGGCGGCGATCATGCCGGCTCCATCACGGCGGATGGAGCCGGCATGCGGATCACTTCAGGCTGATGCGGATGCCCGCACGGAACTGGCGCCCGAGCATGTCCGAATAGGTGGTGTTCGCCGCCATGCCGGTTTCCGGCACCAGCAGCGGCCAGCGATTGAACAGGTTGGTGACGTTGACGAAGAACTGCGCCTGGTTGCCGCCGAAACGAACGGTCTGCGACAGGTTGAGGTCGACGTAGAACAGGCCCGAGACGCGGTTGTTGTCATAGGTCGGGAAGTTGGTGGTCGAGACCGGGCAGCCGCTGGTGCACTCGATGCCGTTGGCGACATATTTGCCCGCGCTGACGCCGCGGCCGGTGACGGTGGCCGAGAAGGTGTCGGTCTCATAGGTCGCGCTACCGCGGAAGATCCAGGTGGGCGTGCTGGCCTGGCCGCCATTCGCGCCGACGGTGTTCACCGCCACGCTTCCCGCGATGCCGGTATCGGAGAGATTCTCGATATAGCGCGTCGCCACGCCCTTCAGCGTGAAGCTGCTCGCGGCGCCCAGCGGAATCCGATAGGCCGCGTCGAAATCGATGCCGCGCACCAGCTTGCGCACGAAGTTGAACGGCTGGCTGCGGATCAGCAGATAGGGTGCGCCCGGCACCGAACGGGTCGGGTCGTTGGTGATGGCCGCGCAATAGACCGCATTGCCGTCGGAGCAGCGGTTGACGATCTCCTGCGCGCTGATCGAGTCGATCGCCCCCGCCAGATTGATGCGGAAATAATCGGCCGATGCCGTGAAGCCCGGCAGGAAGCGCGGCGAGACCACCGCGCCGATGTTCCACGAATTGGCGATTTCAGGAAGCAGGTTCGGATTGCCGGTGGTCAGGCCCGAATAGCCCCAGGTCGCCGGACCGTTCAGGCCGTCCGAGGTGTATTTGGGATTGCGCACCGAGTCGCTGTTGGCGGTGCCGGCCTGGTACAGCTCGTTCAGGTTGGGCGCGCGGATGTCGCGCGAGCGCGTCACGCGGAAGCGGATATCCGGGATCGGCGCCCAGGTCGCGCCCAGCTTCCAGGTGGTGACATAGCCCGAATTGGAATAGTCGGTCGCCCGGACCGCACCGTTGAACTCCAGGCCGAAGCCCAGCGGGACCACCGTCTCGAGATAGGCTTCCTTGACGGTGTACTCGCCGGTGAAGGGCAGATAGTTGCCCACCGACCATGCGTTGGTCGTGCCGGTGGTGGTCACGACCGGCTGGAATTCCTTCGGCACGCTGCCGCGGATCTTCTCCTTGCGGACTTCGCCGCCCACCGCGACGCTCACATCGCCCGCCCAGGTGGCGAACGGCGTGACGGACCAGTTGGTGCCGGCGACGAACTGCTCCATCACCTGATCGCGATAGGGATTGCCGAGCACATAGTTGATCGCGTCCTGGCTGGCGACGCCCACGCCCATGCGGTTCAGCGGCACGCAGTTCGGATCGTCGTTCGCGGGGTTGGCATCGACGTTGATCAGGCACTGGATCGAGCCGGTCGTATAGCCGCGCGCATTGCCCGCCGGGGCGAAGGCCGCGTTGGTCGCGTTGGCCATGCGGGTCAGGTTCATGATGTTGCGCAGTTGCTCGCGCAGGTCGGAGCGGCCATATTGGGCATAGATGTCCCAGTGCGCGGTCCGGCCGAACGCTTCGAAGCTGCCCTCGGCACCGACGACGTAGCGCTGCACCTTGCGCTCATTGTCGATCGCGCGGAACGGCAGGTCGGCGGCGGTGGTCGCCAGCGTGATGCCGGTGACGCCGGCGAGCCGCGCCGCGCCCAGCGACTGCAGCGCGAAGGCATTGCAGGTCACGGGGACGGGAACGACGGTGCAGCCGGTGGTGTTGATCGCAATGCCGGTCGACAGGTTCGGGCCCGCGTTGAAGAAGACCTTCTGCCGGTTGTACGAGCCTTCGGCGAAGAGCTCGACACCGTCCGAGACCTCGAAGCTCAGCCGGCCGAACACGCCCCAGCGATCGTCCTTGGGCATCAGGCCGATGCGCGTGCCGGAATCATTGACTTGCCAGGAGCCGCCCTGGACCAGGCTCGGTGCCGAGGACCCGGCCGCGCGCGTGAACGCCGGATAGGCGAAGCTGCCATAGTCGAAGGTGTTCACGGCCCCGCCATAGCCGAAATACAGGCCGCGCAGCCCGTTCGCGGTGCCGCCGGCCGAGCCGGTGATCAGGCCGCCGGGCGTCGAGTTCGCCGCGCCGATCTGGCGCCGGGTGGTGATGAACTGCGGCGTCGTGCTGGTGCTCGTCCAGTTCGGATCCTGGATGCGCACATAGCCGGTGTGATTCCATTCGCGATCGTCGCCGACCTCGAAGATGCCGTCCTGGTGCGCGATGTTGGCGCTGAGCAGGATGTGGCCGCGGCCGCCGGCGAAGGATTTGCCGCCCGCGATGCTGGCCGAGTAGTTGCCGCCGTCGCCATAGGTGGTGATGCCCGAATCCGCCTCGATCTTCAGGCCCTCGAGCTTCTTGTTCAGGATGAAGTTCACCACGCCCGAGACGGCGTCCGAGCCATAGGCCGACGAGGCGCCGCCGGTGACGACCTCGACGCGATCGACCAGCGCCTGCGGGATCGTATTGATGTCGACCCAGCCATAGATGGTCGAGCCGACCGAGCGGCGGCCGTCGAGCAGGACCAGCACGCGGCCCTCGCCCAGGTTGCGCATGTTGAGCGCGTTGATGCCCGCCGAACCGTTCGACAGGTTGAGGCGCGAATTGGCCGGCTTGGTCGAGCCGGCAAGCTGCGGCATCTGATTGACGAAGTCGGCGATATTGTTCGTCGGCGACGTGTTCTGGATGTCCTGCTGGGTCAGCACGGTGAGCGGCGTCGGGGCCTGGAAGCCGTCGCGACGGATGCGCGAGCCGGTGACGAGGATCTCGCCTTCCTCGGCGGGCGCCGGCTGAGCGGCTGCCTGCGGGGTCTCCGGATTGCCGGTCTGCGCCCAGGCCGGCAGCGCGATCGCCATGGCCGCGAAAGCCGTGCTGCTGGCCAGAACCTTCCTGAACGCCGTTGCTTCGATCATTTCCTAAAACCCCCTGAAGCCCGCAATATCCCGCGCGGTGAGAGGGCATTAGGTACCAAGAATGTTGCGGCGCGCCATAGTTTCTGTTCCCCGCGCCATAACCCCGGGGCATCAAATGTGACAATTACGCGCGAAAACGTGACACGACTGCAACACAAGCCTGTCAGGCTGGCCATTGACTGCATGCGCGCGGCGTCCGAGCGTTAGGGAAACCAGCCCCAGGGGAGCCCTTGATGCCGCATTTCGACCGTCCGGTGCCGCGTGACTGACGCGCCGAGTCCCCCCGCGGCGCCCACGATCCGCCCGGGTTTCGGCAGGCTGGCGCTGTACCTGCTGCTCGGTTTCGCCGCGGGCCTGCCCTTCTACATGTTCAACGCCGTGCTGCTGCTCCGGCTGGCCAAGCATGGCGTGGACATCGTGACGGTGGGCTTCTTCGCCTGGGTGGCGCTGCTGCCCACCTTCAAGTTCGCCTGGGCGCCGCTGCTCGACAAATATGACGTGCCCGGCTTCGGCCGCTTCTGGGGCAAGAGGCGCGGCTGGATCATGCTGTCGCAGCTGGGCATCTTCCTCTCGACGGTGGCGATGGCGCTCACCTCGTCCGACGCCAATCTGCAGGTGACCGCGCTGTTCGCGGTGCTGCTCGCCTTCTGGACCACCACACTGGAAGTCGCCGCCGATGCCTGGCGCATCGAGCTGGCGCCGACCCAGGAGGAACAGGGCCCGATGGTGGCGGCGAACCTGTGGGGCTATCGCAGCGCGATGGTCGCGGCCGGCAGCGGCGCGATCTACATCGCGGCGAAGAGCGACTGGACCACCGCCTATCTGGTAATCGCGGCCGCCGCCTTCCTCCCCTTCCCCATCCTCGCCTGCATGCGGCCCGATTCCGGGCATGGCGGCGGGCGCGGCACCGCGCTCGTCACCGGCATCCTCGCCAGCGCGGTGGTGCTCGGCGGCAGCCTGGCGGTCGCCGCCGCGGTCGGCTGGGCGCTGCTCGCCGCGCTGGGATCGGTCGGACTCGATAATCCGGACATCGTCAAATATTGGGTATTCGCGGTCGCGCTGCTGCCCTTCGTCGCGCTGGGCGCGGCGGTGCCGTGGATCAGGAAGCTGCCGCCGAGCCACCGACTGCTCACCACTTCCGGGCTCGCCCCCTATCTCAACGTCGCCTGGCGCTATGGGCTGGTGGTGATCCCGATCCTGCTGTTCGTCTCGGTCTATCGCATGGGCGACGTGATGGCGCTCACGCTCTCGCATCCGCTGTTCAACGCGCTGGGCTACAGCCTCGAGGCGATCGCCGTCGCCGATGGCGCGGTGGCGCTGCTCTCGTCCATGCTCGGCGTGGCGCTGGGCGGCTGGCTGGCGGCCAAGGCTCCGATGGGCTGGGCGCTGGTGATCGGCGCGATCATGTCCGCGCTCAGCAACTGGATCTTCGCCTGGCTCGCCTATCAGGCACCGGGCGGACCGGTCTGGTTCTCGCTGCTCGGCGTGCAGGTGACCGCGGGCGATTTCGACCTGTACCTCGCCATGGCGCTCGACCAGTTCGGGCACGGCTTCGAGGGGGCGGTGTTCGTCGTCTACCTCTCCCTGCTGGTGAATCCGCGCTTCCCGGGCACGCAATATGCGCTGCTCTCGGGCCTCGCCTTCCTGATCCCCAGGCTGCTCGCCGGCCTTTCGGGCGTGTTCCAGAAGGCGATCGGCTATGACGGCTTCTTCATCATGGCGGGCACGATGAGCGTCGCGGCGCTGGTCTTCGTGCCGTTCATCGTCCGCGCGAAGCCCCGGCCCGACGGGGAGGCGGTGGCGGCATGATCGAGGCTGCCTTCGCTCCGGCCGCCGAAGCGGTGGCCGCGGGACGCATCCCCGGCGCCACGCTGGGGGTGGTAGCCGCGGACGGGCGCCGCTGGGTGACGCATAGCGGCATGGCCGCGCGCGTCCCCGAGCCCGAGCCGCTGACGCTCGACCATTGGTTCGACCTCGCCTCGGTCTCCAAGGTGGTGGCGACGACGACGATGATCCTGCGTCTGGCCGAGGAAGGGCGGATCGACCTCGACGCGCCGCTGACCAGCGCGATCCCGGACCTGCGCCAATATGACCTGACGGGCGCCTATGAGCGCACGCTGACGTTCAGGGACTGCCTGGCGCACCGCACGCTGTTCCCCGCGGTCGAGCCGATCTACACCTATGGCGACGATCCCGAGCGGCTGCGCGCCTTCGTGCTCCAGCGCGAATGGAAGCACATTCCCGAGCCGGTCTATTCGGACATCAACTTCCTGCTGCTCGGCATCGCGATCGAGCGCGTGACGGGCGCGCCCCTGGGCGAATGGCCGCTGGGCCCGGGCCTGAGCTATGGCCCGCCGCCGGGACCGGCGGTGGCGACCGAGCGCTGCATGTGGCGGAACCGCGTGCTCAAGGGCGAGGTGCATGACGAGAATTGCGCGGCGATGGGCGGGCAGACCGGCCATGCCGGGCTGTTCGGCACCGTGGCCGGCGTGCTCGATTTCGCGCACGGCGTGCTGGCCGGCAGCTTCTCGGCCGCGATGCTCGCGGCGATCCGCACCCCGCAATATTCGCACCGCACCTGCGGCTGGGAGCGCAAGTTCGCCGGCTGGTCGGGCGGGCAGGCCTGTTCGGACGAAACGATCGGCCACACCGGCTTCACCGGCACCGGGCTGTGGATCGATTTCGACCGCGGGCTCGCCTGGACCCTGCTCACCAATCGCGTCCATCCGACGCGCCATTTCGACAGCGGCATCTTCGTGCTGCGCCCCGCGACGGGGGATGCCGTGATCGGAGCATTTGACGCGTGCTAGAGGCAGGGATCCATCGCGATCTTGCGCTCGCCAGTGATCGCTTTGTCGGTCTCGGCCCGAATCTGCTCGGGCGTGGATTTGCCGAAATTCACTTGCATATCGCGCGCGTCATCATTGTCACAAAGCTCGGCGTCACTCAGCTTGCCGCCGCCCTGGTCGCGCACGAACGCGGCGAGATCCGCCTCGCTGAACTTGCTCCGTGCGCGGACATATTGGCCGATCCGCACGACGCCGTCCCGGAAAGCAGCCTGCACAGCGGGAGACGCCGCCGGCTTGCAGCGGGTCGCGATCTGCTCGAACCAGCCGTTGAGCGCGAGTTCACAAAGAATACCCGCACGCGGCAACGCGGGCACGTCCTGCGCCGCCATGGCGAACGGCGCGGCAGAAGCGAGAATCAGGCGAGCGATCATGCCGCCGAAGCTGCCCTTCGCGCCCCAGGAAATCCAGCACTAGCGTAACGACAAAACAGGAGGTCCCATGCTTTCCCTGCTCGCCCTTGCCATCGCCCTGTCCGGGCCGGATAGCGACACGCCCAGCCCCGCCGACCGGCTGGCGCATGACCAGATGCTGGTGCTCGACACGCATCTCGATACCCCCGAGCTGTTCGAGCATCCGGGCTGGAAGTTCGATCGCTGGCACGACCGCGACTTCGACAAGAGCCAGGTCGACCTGCCGCGCATGGAACAGGGCGGGCTCGATGGCGGCTTCTTCGTGATCTATACCGGCCAGGGGCCGCTGACGCCCGAAGGCTATGCGAAGGCGCGCAACGCGGCGCTGACCCGCGAGATGTGGATCCAGCGCGTCGTCGCTGCCAATGCCGACAAGATGGAATTCGCGACCACGCCCGAGGATGCCTATCGCATCGCCAAGACGGGCAAGCGCATCGTCTTCCAGTCGATCGAGAACAGCTATCCGCTGGGCACCGACCTGACGCTGCTCAAATGGTATTACGACCAGGGCGTGCGGATGGCCGGCCCGATCCATTTCCGCAACAACCAGTTCGGCGACAGCGCCACCGACAAGGTGAAGCAGTGGAACGGCCTGTCGCCGCTCGGCAAGCAATGGGTGGCCGAGATGAACCGGCTGGGCATGCTGATCGACGTCAGCCATTCGTCGGACGACGTGTTCGACCAGGCGCTGGCGCTGTCCAAGGTGCCGATCATCGCCTCGCATTCGGGGCCCAGGGCGATCTTCAACCACCCGCGCAACCTGGACGACGAGCGCATGCGCAAGCTCGCCAAGGCGGGCGGCGTGCTCCAGGTGAACAGCGTCTATCTGGTCGAGGGCGACCATGACGAGGCGCGGAACAGGATCTCGAACCGGCAGGACGACTGGTGGGCGCTCTCCGCCGAGGACCAGCGCAAGCTGATCGCCGACAAGGCCAAGGCGGACGCGACCAATCCCTATCAGGGCGCGGATTTCGAGCTGTTCATGAAGAGCCTGCTCCACTGCATCGCGGTGATGGGCGTCGACCATGTCGGCATCGGCGCCGATTGGGACGGCGGCGGCGGCGTGCGCGGCATGGAGGACATCACCGCCCTGCCCAAGATCACTGCCCGACTGCGCCGCGAGGGCTTCTCCGACACCGATATCGAGAAGATCTGGAGCGGCAACGTGCTGCGCGTGCTGAAGCAGGCGGAGGACGGCGCGGCGAAGAACAAGTAGGGAAACGTCATCCCGGCGAAAGCCGGGATCTCGTGCGGCAAGCGAACGGCGCTCGGCCTGAGACCCGGCTTTCGCCGGGGTGACGGCCTGTCAGTTCCCCGCCGCCACCAGGTTCAGCGCGTCGTCCATATACTTGGCCGCGCTCGCATCCTGCGGCACGTCGTTGGCGTAGAAGGCGAAGGTGTAGGTCTTGCCGCTGACCGCAGTGAAATAGCCGGCAAGCGCGTTGGTGGCGTTGAGCGTGCCGGTCTTGGCGAAGACCCTGCCCTCCAGCGGCGTGCCCTTGAAGCGGCGGGCCAGCGTGCCATCCACCCCGCCGATCGGCAGCGTGTCGCGGAACTGCGCCCCCCAGGGCTGGGCGGCGACCCAGCGCAGCAGCAGCACCGAGCCGCGCGGGCTCACCCGGTTGTAGCTCGACATGCCCGAGCCGTCGGAAAAATCCCAGGCGGTGCGCGGCACCCCCGCCGCGGCGAGCATCTTACCGACCCGGGCGACGCCTTCGGGAATCGAGCCGCTGCCGCCCTGGAGCTGCCCGACGCGGCGCAGCGCCAGCTCGGCATGCAGGTTCTGGCTGACCTTGTTGATGTGCTTCAGGTCCTCGGCGAGCGGCGCTGGCGTGAGCGCCGCGAGCGGCACCGGAAGCCGGGGCAGGACGGCACGGGCCGCCGCATAGCCGGGATCGGCCGGATCGTCCTGCGGCGTCACCGGGCGATGGCGCACCTCGACATGCCCCTTCACCTTCACCCCGCGTGCCTCGAGCAGCGCCTTGAGGCGCCAGGCGGCATAATCGGCCGGATCGTCGATGCCGAGCTTCCAGCTCTTCGGCTGGGCATCCGCGCCGATCGTGCCGGTGATGCGGAGCTGCTTGCCGTTGGGATCGCGGTCCCAGCCGAGCCGGGTCTCGCCGCCGGGCACGGTCCTCGCGGCGTTGGTCACGGCGAAATAAGGCCAGAGCTCCACCCTGGCCGGCTCACCCGCCCGGGCCGGCGAGACGGTGAGCTTCAGCTCGTTGTCGTCGAGCGTCAACGCCGAGATGCCGGTGCCCGACGAACTGGGGATGTTGTTCCAGCTCATCCCCGGGCTCCAGCGCTGGTCCGGGAAGAAAGTATCGTCGCCGATGATGTTGCGGACCTGCTTCGTCCTCGCGGCGACCGCGTCGGCGAGCGTGGCGAGGCAGTCGACCGTGCAGTCCTCCGCGCTCGACAGGCGGGCATCACCGTGCCCTTCCAGTACCACGTCCTCGCCCTCCAGGCGCACTGCGACGCCGCCGATGGCATCGGGCTGGTTGATGCCGGGCAGGTTCGCGAAGGCGGCGGCGGTGGTGTAGATCTTGGTGTTCGAGGCCGGGACGAAGCGGCCGTCGGGATTGATCGCCACGATCTCCCTGCCCGTGTCGTCGGCCACGACCAGGCCGAAGCGCGTGCCGGCCGGCGCCTCGGCGAGCTTGGCGGCGACGCGCTGCTCCAGCGTCTGCTGGGCGAGCGCGGGCGTGGCGAGCGTGAGGGCGATGCCGAGGACGAAATGCTTCATGCCGCAAGCGTAACTCCCGCCGCCGAGCCTGCAAACCCGCGATCATTCAGAGGAGTCGCCCGGGCATAACCATGGCGCATGCCGGCATTGTACGGGCAACATCGGCCCGGCACCTTCGCGCCATGAACATGATGCGGGCCGCCCTGAACCCTTTTGCCGTGATGGTGGTGGCGATCGCCCCGCCGGCGCTGGCACAGACCGACGACCTGGCCGCGGCGCTCGCCCTGCCGGTCGCCAGCCAGATGGCCGGGGCGCGTGACGTGCCGCGCTTCGCCTGGGTGGAGAACCGCGCCGGCGTGCGCAACCTGTGGGTGGCGGATGCGGGGCAGCGGGCCCGGCAGGTCACCCGCCATGCCGGGGACGACGGCATGATGCTCTACGATACGGCGCTCAGCCCCGACGGCCGGCGCCTGGCATATGTGCGCGGTGGGGACGACGAGTTCCCCGACGGCAGGATCCCCAATACCGCCTCGGCCGCGTTCACGCCGGGGCAGCAGGTGTTCGTCGTTGAAGACGGTGGAGATCCCACACCGATCGGAGACGGACACCTGCCCGTTTTCTCGCCCGACGGGCAGCGCATCGCCTTCACCCGGCGCGGCGAGCTGTGGCTGTGGCAGGCGGGCAAGGCCGCGCGGATCGCCGCGGTTCCGGGCGAGGTCAGCGACCTGAAATGGACGCCCGACGGCAAAAGGCTGCTCTTCGTCGACAATCGCAACGACCACGCCTTCGTCGCGCTGCTCGACGCGGACGACGGCCGGCTGACCTATATGGAGCCGGCGCTCGGCTATTCGGTGGAGCCGGCGCTTTCGCCCGGCGGGGATCAGGTCGCCTATATCCAGTATCTCGATCCGCCGGCAGGCGCGGCGCGGGACGGCGGCCCCTATTGGTCGATCCGGGTGGCCGATGCCGCGACGGGCAAGGCCCGCACGCTGTGGACCGCGCCGCAGGGCATGGGCGGCCGCTATTACGGCACGCGCCAGCACAATCTGTGGTGGAGCAAGGGCGGCCAGCTGCTCTTCCCCTGGGAGCGAAGCGGCTTCCTGCACGTCTATGCGATCGACGCGGCCAGGGGCGGCGTGCCCCGGGCGCTGACCGCCGGCGGGTTCGAGGTCGAGACCTTCGTGCTCGGTGCCGACGACATGGTCACCTTCGCGGCCAATGCCGACGAGGCGGATCGGCGGCATTTCTGGCAGGTGCCGGCAAGCGGCGGGGCGGCGAAGCGCGTGACCGACGGCAAGGGCAGCGAGAGCCTGCCCGTCTTCGCGGGCGGGCTGCTGGCGGGGATCGCCGCCGATACGCGCCATCCGGCCCATCCGGTGCTGGCGAAGGGGCTGGCGCCGCTGGGCGAAGTGGCCGAGCTGAAGGGCGCGGTGGCGCCTGAGCCGGTGACCTATCGGGCCGAGGACGGCGTGACCGTCCATGGCCAGCTGTTTCGCGGCCAGGGCAAGGGCCCGCGCCCGGCGCTGATCTTCGTCCATGGCGGGCCGCGGCGCCAGATGCTGCTCGGCTTCCACCACGCCCAATATTATTCGAACGCCTATGTGATGAACCAGGCGCTGGCGGCGCGGGGCTATACGGTGCTCTCGGTCAATTATCGCAGCGGCACCGGCTATGGACAGGCGTTCCGCGATGCGCCGGGGATCGCGCGCGACGGCGCCTCCGAATATCGCGACGTGCTCGCCGGCGGGCGCTGGCTCGCGGCGCAGAAGGACGTGGCGTCCGACCGGATCGGCATCTGGGGCGGCAGCTGGGGCGGCTATCTGACCGCGCTGGCGCTGGCGCGGAACAGCGACCTGTTCAAGGCGGGCGCGGACTTCCACGGCGTCCACACCATGCTGCGCAACGTCGAGAACAACCTGTCGCCCGAGCAGCAGGCGGCCGCGCGGCAGAAGCAGTGGGACAGCTCGCCGATGGGCGCGATCGGCACCTGGCGCTCGCCGGTGCTGCTCGTGCACGGGGATGACGACCGGAACGTCGATTTCGGCCAGTCGCTGCTGCTCGCCCGCGAGCTGGCGGCGCGGCGCATCCCGCACGAAGAGCTGGTGTTCCCCAACGAGCGCCACGAATTCTTCCGCTATGCCGACTGGCTCACTGCCTATCGCCGCACCATTTCCTTCTTCGACGAGCATCTGAAATGAGGTGGCTGATGGCAGCGGCGGCACTGGCCGGGGCGAATGGGGCGCAGGCGCAGGAGCAGGAACGCGCGACGCTGATCCATGGCGCGCGCGTGTTCGAGGGCACCGGCAAGCCGGCGAAGATCGCCGACGTGCTGATCGAAGGCGGCAAGGTCAGCCGGGTGGGCAAGAAGCTGCGCGTGCCCGAGGGGACGCAAGTGATCGACGCGACCGGGCTCACGCTGATTCCCGGCCTGCACGACCTGCACATCCACACGCGGCGCGAGGCGTTCACCGACGTCGCGTCGCTCCACCGCTTCTATCTGCCCTATCTGCGCGCCGGCGTGACCAGCGTGAACGAATTCTCGGTCTCCACGGAGATGATGCCCGGCATCCGCGCGCTCCAGGCGGACACCCCGCACCTCACCCTCGCGGTGCGGCTCGGCGTGCCCGACGGGCACGGCACCGAGAGCCAGTTCACCAACGCGATCACGCTCCAGGTCACCACCCCGGCCGAGGCACACGCCGCCATGGCCAAGGCGCTGCCCTACAAGCCCGACATGGTGAAGGTGTTCAACGACGGCTGGCGCTACGGCGACCCCAACCGTCCCGACCGTCCGAGCATGGACGAGCCGACCCTCGCCGCGATCGTCGCCGATGCGCACAGGGCGGGGATCAAGGTGATGACGCACACGGTGACGCTGGAGGGCGCCAAGAGCGCCGCGCGCGCCGGGGTGGATTCGGTGGCGCACGGCGTTGGCGACGCGCTGGTCGACGACGAGCTGATCGGCCTGATGCGGAAGCACCACATGGCCTATGTCGCCACGCTGGCGACCTATGAGCCGCTCGAGACGCGCGTGCTGGCCCCCGAGGAGCTGGCGATGCTCACCCCCGAACAGCGCGAGCGCGAGACCGCACGGCTGGCCAAGGGCGAGGCGATCGCGCCCTATGACAGCAAGCGCTGGCAGATCATGCGCGACAATATCCGCCGGCTGAAGGCGGCCGGAATCCGCATCGGCGTGGGCACCGACACGGGCATCGAGGGCGTCTATCCCGGCTTCGGCGCACTGCGCGAGATGCGTATCCTGAACGAGCTGGGCTTCACTCCGGCCGAAGCGATCGAGGCCGGCTCGCGGGTGAGCGCCGACATCATGGGGCGCGGGAAGACCGAAGGCACGATCCGCAAGGGCATGCGCGCCGACCTGGTGCTGACCGGCGGGGCGCCGGACCTGACCTTCCTGGATCTCTACTCGGTCAAGCGGGTTTGGGTGGCGGGGAAAGAAGTGTCGCTCGACTGACTCCCCTCCCTGAAAGGGAGGGGAATTACGCTAAGCCCGGTCCGCCGCGCGGTAGACTTCCTCGTCCAGCTCGCCTTCCCAGCGCGCCACCAGGGTCGCCACGGTGAGATTGGCCGAGGCGCTCGGCACCGTCCGCGTCATGTCGAGCAGCCGGTCGAAGGGCAGCACGAAGCCGACCACCAGCGCGGTCTGCTCCGGCGAGACGCCCACGGCGCTCAGCACCGCCGCGAGCATGAACAGCGAGGCCGATGGCACCGGCGCCGTGCCGAACGCGGCGAGCGCGCCGGTGAACAGCACCGTCGCATAGACGGTGGGCGTCAGGTGCACGCCAAAGGCCTGCAGCGCGAACATCGAGAGCAGCCCGACATACATCGCCGTGCCGTCCTTGCCGATGCTGGCGCCGAGCGGCAGCACGGTGGAGAAGACCGAGCGGCCGATGCCCAGATTCTGCTCGGAGACACGCATCGCCACCGGCAGCGTCGCGCCGCTCGAGGCCGTGGAGAAGGCCACCGCCAGCGCGTCGACGATGCCGCGGAAAAAGGGCAGCAGCGGCAATCGCGCGACGAAGCGCAGGAGCAGGCTGTGCACCACCAGCATCTGGATCAGCGAGCCGAGCACCACCGCCAGCGCCAGCCAGCCGACATGGACGAACACTGCCGCCCCGTTCGCCGCGACGGCATTGGCGATCAGCGCGAACACGCCGAACGGCGTCGCCTCCATCACCAGGCCGACGACGCGCAGCAGCACCGCCGAAGTCGATTGCAGCAGGTTGGCGAAGGGCTTGCCCGCCTCTCCCGCCACCACCGTGCCGCAGCCGATCAGGATCGAAGTGAAGATCAGCGCCAGCATGTCGCCCTTGGCCAGCGCATCGAAGATGTTGGTCGGGATGATGTTGATCAGCTGCTCATAGGGCGTGACCGGCTTGCCGAGCACATGCGCTTCGGCCGTGCCGAGCGGCGCACCGATGCCGGGCTGCACGATCGCCGCGACCAGCATGCCGACCGAGACGGCGATGAAAGTGGTCAGCGCGAACATGCCGACCGTGCGCCCGCCGAGGCTCCCGAGCCGCTTGGGATCGGCAAGCGTGGTGATGCCCGAGGCGATGGTGACCAGCACGATCGGCGCGACGAGCATGCGGATCGCGCGGACGAACAGGTCGCCGACGAACTGCACCCAGGGCGCGCCCTGCGGCACCAGCAGCGCGAAGACGACGCCGAGGACGAGGAAGGCGAGCACGCGCTTCCACAGGGCGATGCCGAACCACCAGCCCATCAGTTGCAGGTCCCGGGGGTGGGTTTGTGCGCCAGCGCGCGGCCGGCGGCCTTGCCGGTCATCGCCCCCTTGTCGACCGCGAGCACGCCGTTGACCAGCACGGTCCGCACCCCCGCCGCCAGCAGCGCCGGCTGCTCATAGGTGGCGCGCGAGGCATAGGTGCGCGGATCGAACACCACGATATCGGCGAAGGCGCCGGCACGCAGATGGCCGCGGCCCTCCAGCCCGAACGTATCGGCGGTCAGCGCCGAACTTCGCTCGATGAACTGGCGCAGGGTGATCACATGATCGGTCTTGACGTATTTGTCGTACTTGCGGGCGAAGGAGCCATAGACGCGCGGATGGCCGCCCGAGGCATCGGACCCGGTCATCACCCAGGGCTGCTGCATGAAGGCGGCGATATCGGCCTCGCTCTGGTTGAACGAGACGGTGCCGGGATCGCCGATGCGGATCACGGCGATCGCGGCGTCGACCGGCGACAGGTTCATCTCCTTCGCGACCGCATCGAGATAGCGGTTCCGGTATTTGCCCTCGACGATCAGCAGCTTGCCCGCCCCGCCGCGCTTGCGGAGATTCTCGACCATGCCGGCGTGCATCTTCTCGGTCAGCGAGGGATCGTCGAAGCGCTTGAGCAGCGCCGGGCGGCCCCCGTCCTGCGCCCAAAGCGGGACGAGCGAGGCGACCAGGCTCGTGCCCGAGGCGGACCAGGGATATTGGTTGGCGGTGACCTTCTCGCCGCGAGCGCGGGCGGCGTCGATCTTGGCGATGATCGCCGGCGCCTGCCCCTGCACGTCGACGCCCAGTGCCTTGATGTGGCTGATATGCGCGGGCAGCCTGCCCTCGCGACCGATGCGGATCGCCTCGTCGATCGCGGCGGCCAGGCCCACGGTATAGCTGCTCTCGTCGCGGATATGGCTGTCATAGCTGCCGCCGCGCTTGCCCGCTTCCTTGGCGAGCTCGATCACTTCCTCGGTCTTGGCGAAGCTCTGGGGGGCATAGAACAGGCCCGTGGAGAGGCCGAGCGCGCCCTGACACATCGCGCCGGCGACCAGGCCCTTCATCCGCGCCAGCTCGGCGGGCGTGGGATCGCGGGCATCCTCGCCCACCACCATCTCGCGCACCGCGCCGAAGCCGACCCAGGCGGCATAGTTGATACCCACCGGCCGAGCCTCCGCGCTGCCGAGGACCTTGGCCAGATCCGGGCTGCCGCCGCCGTCATTGCCGATGAACGCAGTGGTGACGCCCTGCATCAGAAAGGCGGGGATCAGGCGCTTCCTCGGATCCGCCGATGCGAGATCGTCGCCCATATGCGTGTGCGGATCGATGAAGCCGGGGGCGACGATCATCCCCTTCGCGTCGATCACGCGCGCGGCGAGCAGGTTCGCACGCGCCCCCACCGCGACGATGCGATCGCCCTTGACCGCGACATCGCCGACAAAGGGCGCGTCCGAGCCGGTATAGATCGTGCCGCCGCGGATCAGCAGATCGACCTTTTGCGGCGGATGCGGCGCGGCGGCGCCCAATGCGATGGCGGCAATCCCCAGCAGCAGCGCGACCTTCATGGCGTTCCCCAAAATCCCGGAAGTGGTGGATGAAGCGTCCCGCCCCGATCCTCGACCCCACCGGGGCGATCCTTGGCGAGCCAGATCGGACCGTCAAGATCGACGAAATCCGACATGCGGGCAAGGTGCAGCGCCGCCGCGACCGACAAGGAGGAGCTGACCATGCAACCGGTCATCAGGCCAAGGCCGCGCGCGCGGGCGGCCTTGGCCAGGCGCAACCCCTCGGTCAGGCCGCCGGCCTTGTCGAGCTTGACGTTCACCACCTGGTAGCGACGCGCGACCTGCTCGAGATCCTCGCGGGCGTGGAGGGACTCGTCGGCGGCGATCGGAACGAGCGGGCGGAAGGTCTCGAGGCATGCGTCGATCTCGGCCGGCACGGGCTGTTCGAGCAAGTCCACCTTCAGCGCCGCCAGCACCGGCTGCATCGCCTCGACCAGCCGGGCGTCCCAGCTCTCGTTGGGATCGACGATCAGCCGGGCATCGGGCGCGGCGGCGCGGACGGCACGGATCTGCGCATCGGGCAGGCGGCCATCGACCTTCACCTTGAGCAGCGGCGCATGCGCGAGGCGGCGGGCGGCGCAGCCCATCATCATCGGCGTGTCGATCACGATGGTGCGTGCGCTGGCGACCGGCTCGGGCTCCGGGGCGCCGAGCAGCGCGGCGACGCTCCTCCCGGCCGCGCGGG
>OAOK01000051.1_pt1 | contig 47240 bp, 38 predicted proteins | sample 1641101 | NCBI WGS metagenome assembly OAOK01 (sample SAMEA104232307, study PRJEB22302) | sediment metagenome | biome: forest; feature: aquifer; material: sediment | place: USA | collected 2011-08-07 | depth 0.01 m
CAGCCAGGCGCCTGCTCGCCGACAAGGCCTATGATGCCGACAGTCTGCGCAACTGGCTCAGGCAACGACGCATCAAGGCCGTCATCCCCTCCACCGCCTCGCGACGCAAACCCTACCCTCTCGACAAGCGCATCTATCGCCGCAGGAACGCCATCGAGCGCCTATTCTGTCACCTCAAGAACTGGCGACGCATCGCTACCAGATACGACCGGCATGCCACAAACTACCTCGCTGCCATCGCTCTCGTAGCCCTTATCACCGCGTGGCTTAAATGAGTCCTCAACCTAGGCCCCGACCCTTGAAGGAACGGTTAAATCACGCGTTCGAAGCACTTTTTGCGAAGCCAACTCCGCAGAAATCCGGATTGATTCATTGTTAAGAAGCCTTTAACCATCTGAATCGCGCACAAGTGCGCACCGATGGGAGACTATGAATGTTCGCGTTTTTCAGCCTGATGTTCCGTGACGGCGGCGGTAACGAAATCCGCCCGTTCTGAGGAACGTTCATCCGGGCCGGCAGTGGAGCGACCTCAGTTGAGGCCGTGCTGACCGGCCCGGACGACAACTGAAAGGGCGGCCGCGAGCCGCCTTTTTTATTGCCTGTCTCCTTGCCCGCATTTTTCTTGCCGGCCGCGCCGGAGAGCGTCGCCGCCCGCCCCCTTGCCCCCGGCGCTGGCGTCGCTATCTGCGCAACAGACTTTCTTCCCAAGGGGATCCACGTTGCGCATAGCGATGATCGGCACGGGCTATGTCGGCCTGGTTTCCGGTGCCTGTTTCTCGGACTTCGGCCATGAAGTGGTCTGTGTCGACAAGGACGCGCGCAAGATCGAGCTGCTCGATCAGGGCGTGATGCCGATCTACGAGCCGGGCCTCGATGCGCTGGTCGCCTCGAACGTGAAGGCCGGGCGCCTCTCCTTCACCACCGACCTGGCCGAAGGCGTCCGGGGCGCCGACGCGGTGTTCATCGCGGTCGGCACGCCGAGCCGCCGCGGCGACGGCCATGCCGACCTCAGCTATGTCTTCGCCGCCGCGCGCGAAATCGCCGAGAACCTGACCGGGCCGGCGGTGATCGTCACCAAGTCGACCGTGCCGGTCGGCACCGGCGACGAAGTGGAGCGGATCATGCGCGAAGTGGCTTCGGGCACCGGCGCGAAGGTCGTCTCCAACCCCGAATTCCTGCGCGAAGGCGCGGCGATCGAGGATTTCAAGCGGCCCGACCGCGTCGTCGTCGGCACCGACGACGAGGAAGCCCGCGAAGTGATGCGCGCGATCTACCGCCCGCTCTCGCTCAACCAGAGCGCGCCGATCCTGTTCACCAGCCGCCGCACCAGCGAGCTGACCAAATATGCGGCCAACGCGTTCCTGGCGGTGAAGATCACCTTCATCAACGAGATCGCCGACCTGTGCGAGGAAGTGGGCGCCGACGTGCAGGAAGTGGCGCGCGGCATCGGGCTCGACAACCGGATCGGCAGCAAGTTCCTCCACGCCGGCCCCGGCTATGGCGGCTCCTGCTTCCCCAAGGACACGCTGGCGCTGCTCAAGACGGCGGGCGACAACGAGACTCCGCTGCGCATCGTCGAGGCCACCGTGCAGGTGAACGACGCGCGCAAGCGCGCCATGGGCCGCAAGGTGATCAAGGCGATGGGCGGCGACGTGCGCGGCAAGACCGTCGGCATATTGGGCCTCACCTTCAAGCCCAACACCGACGACATGCGCGACGCGCCCAGCCTGTCGATCGTCGCGGCGCTGCAGGATGCCGGCGCCACGGTGAAGGCCTATGACCCCGAAGGCTTCGAACAGGCGCGCCCGCTGCTGCCGAACGTCGAGTTCAGCGAGAGCGCCTATGCCGCGGCGGACGGCGCGGACGCGCTGGTGATCGTGACGGAATGGGATGCGTTCCGCGCGCTCGATCTCGGCCGGATCAAGACGATGCTCAAGACGCCGCTGCTCGTCGACCTGCGCAACATCTATCCGCCCGCGGAGGCGGCGCGTGCCGGCCTCAAGCTAGTCGGCGTCGGCAAGCCGAAGCACGACTGATCCCGGCCCTGAGGGGGAGGAAGCGATGAAGGCCAGCCTGCTGCAGATGACGAGCGGGATCGATCCGGCCGCCAACGCCCGTACCGTCACCGATGGTATCGCGCGGGCGGCGGCGGAGGGCAGCGCGATGCTGTTCACGCCCGAAATGTCCGGCCTGCTCGACGGCGATCGCGAACGCGCGCGCGCCCATGTGGTGGCCGAGGCGGAGGACCCGGTCCTCGCCGCGACGCGCGAGGCGGCGGCGAAGCACGGCGTCTGGGTGCATCTCGGCTCGCTGGCCCTGAAGGGTGAAGGCGAGAAGTTCCTGAACCGCGGCTTCGTCATCGACGGCACCGGCGCGATCCGGGCGCATTACGACAAGCTGCATCTGTTCGACGTCGATCTCGCCACCGGCGAGAGCTGGCGGGAGTCCAACACCTATTGCCGGGGCGAACGCGCGATCGTGGCCGACACGCCGATCGGCCGGCTGGGCCTCGCCATCTGCTACGACATGCGCTTCCCGGACCTGTTCCGCGCGCTCAGCGATGCCGGCGCCACCGTCCTCGCCGTCCCCGCCGCCTTCACCCGTCCCACCGGCCAGGCGCATTGGCACGTGCTGCTGCGCGCCCGCGCGATCGAGGCCGGCGCCTATGTGATCGCCGCGGCGCAGACCGGCCTGCACGCCGATGGCCGCGCCACCTATGGCCATTCGCTGGCGATCGATCCCTGGGGCGAAGTGCTGCTCGACATGGGCGAGGCGGCCGGCCTCGGCTCGGTCGAGATCGACCCGGCCCGTGTCGAGGATATCCGTTCCCGCGTGCCGGTGCTGCGCCACCGCCGCCCCATCCCTCCCGTCGAGACCTTTGCATGAGCACCAAGACCGAAAGCAACAAGGTGTCGGCGCCGATCGAGGATCGCGCCCAGCTGATCGAGTATTTCGCCCGGGGCGAAAAGCCGAAGGAACGCTGGCGCATCGGCACCGAGCACGAGAAGTTCGTGTTCGCGACCAGGGACTTCCATGCTCCCAGCTATGACGAGCAGGGCGGCATCCGCGACCTGCTGGGCGAGCTGACCCAGTTCGGCTGGAAGCCGGTGCTGGAAGGCGGCAACGTCATCGCGCTCTCGGGGCCGGACGGCACGGTGAGCCTGGAGCCGGCCGGCCAGCTGGAGCTCTCGGGCGCGCCGCTCGAGAATCTCCACGAGACCTGCGGCGAGACCGGACGGCACCTGGAGCAGGTGAAGCAGGTCGGCGACAAGCTCGGCCTCAACTTCCTCGGCCTGGGCATGTGGCCCGACAAGACGCGCGCCGAGCTGCCGATCATGCCCAAGGGCCGCTATGGCATCATGCTTCGGCACATGCCGCGGGTGGGCAATCTCGGCCTCGACATGATGCTGCGCACCTGCACGATCCAGGTGAACCTGGACTATGCCTCCGAAGCGGACATGGTGCAGAAGTTCCGTGTCGGCCTGGCGCTGCAGCCGCTGGCGACGGCATTGTTCGCCAACTCGCCCTTCACCGAGGGCAAGCCCAACGGCTATCTGAGCTATCGCAGCCATATCTGGTCGGACACCGATCCGGCGCGGACGGGCATGCTGCCCTTCGTGTTCGAACAGGGCTTCGGCTATGAACGCTACGCCGAATATGCGCTCGATGTGCCGATGTACTTCGTCTACCGCGACGGCAAATATATCGACGCGGCCGGGCAGAGCTTCCGCGACTTCCTGAAGGGCGAGCTGCCCGCCTATCCCGGCCACAAGCCAACGATGGACGATTGGGCGGATCATCTCTCCACCGCCTTCCCCGAGGTCCGCCTCAAGACCTTCCTCGAGATGCGCGGCGCCGATGGCGGGCGCTGGGGGCGGATCTGCGCCCTCCCTGCGTTCTGGGTCGGCCTGCTCTACGACCAGGGTGCGCTCGATGCGGCATGGGAGCTGGTGAAGGGCTGGTCGATGGAAGCGCGCGAGACGCTGCGCAGCTCGGTGCCGAAGCTGGCGCTCGACGCGCCGCTGCCCGGTGGCGGCAAGCTGAGGGACATTGCCGGCGAAGTGCTCGACATCGCCGCCGCCGGCCTCAACGCCCGCGCCCGGCTCAACGCCTCGGGCGACAATGAATCCGGCTTCCTCGATCCGCTGCGCGAAGTGGTGCGTACCGGCAAGGTGCCGGCGCAGGTGCTGCTCGACCGCTTCGAGGGCGACTGGCAGGGCGATATCCGCCGCGTCTATGAGGAAGCGCGTTTCTAGGAGCATCGCTCAATCAACGAGCACCGTCATCCCTGCGCCGGCGGGGATGACGGGCGTGGTTTCAAGGGCTTGTTCGGGTTTTCAACCTAGCGATCGCGCTCAGCCCCGCAACGCGCGCTCCACCTCCTGGAGCCGGCCGTCGATCGCGGCCACTTCGTCGTCGTCGCCCTTGCGGATCGCGGCGACGATCAGGTCCACCAGCTGCTGCGCGGCGGAGCCGCCGAAGCGCAGCACCAGCTCCTCGCCGGAAAGCATCGCCACGTCGCGCAGCGTCACCCGGCCGGCCGGGACGGCATCCTGTTCGAGATCGGGGTCCTTGCGCTTCGCATTCGCTGGCATGGTCGTTCGTCTCACTGGTCTCGGGCGAAGCCTGCGCCCCGCGGACAGGAGGGAAAACTCGTAAATTTACGTGTTTCCGGCGAGCCGCGGAGGGTCTCCCATCACGCTTGCCCCCGGGCTGACCGAGGGCCACACAGGAACCGTGACGTCTGGGAAACGTTCTCCGACGGAACACGATAGGATTGTGGTTGGAGGGTTATGACATCTGGGGAAAGCGCCGAGCCCCGCCCCGACGAAGACTTTGAACTGCGCCTGAGGGCCCTTGAGGTAGGGCTATGGGACTATGACATCGATGCCGATCTGCTCGTCTGCGACGCGCGCTGGTATCAGATCACCGGGCTGCAGCCCAACATGGTGCGCAGCCTTGCCGATTTCCGGCCCTTCATTCACCCCGAAGACGAAGAACTGGCCACCACCATAGACCTGGCCATGGTCGTGGAGCTGATCGCGCGCGACCTGCGCTATCATGTCGATTTCCGCTTGATCCGGCCCGACGGGCAGACGCGCTGGATCCGCTCGGTCGCCTGCCTGCTGCTCGATCCCGGATCCGGCCATCACAAGGCGGTGGGATGCATCACCGACAATACCGACTTCGCGCTGGTCGCCGCCGCCCGCGCCTTCACGCGCCCCGCGACACGCAGCGATCCGGACATTCCCGATCCCGCCGCGGCGATCGGGGCCGCCGGCGCGGCGCTGAGCGAGCGCGAGATCGAATGTCTGCGCTGGGTGAGCCTGGGCAAGACCGCCTGGGAAACCGCGACGATCATGGGCCGCAGCCAGCGGACGGTGGAGTTCCATCTGGTCAACGCCACGCGCAAGCTCTCCGCGTCCAACAAGATCCAAGCGGCGGTGATCGCGGTGCGCAAGGGCCTGATCTGACCGATAACGGCCATATCCGCGGATTATGGCCCTCCGGGCGGTTCGGCATGGCACAATGCGCCCCGGCTGCTGTAGGGAGCGACCCATGGCCTATTTCCTCGGGATAGATGCGGGCGGCAGCCATTGCCGCAGCCGGCTGGCGGACGAGCGTGGAATCATCCTCGGCACCGGCGAGAGCGGCCCGGCCAATACGCGGATCGGTATCGAGCGGCTCCACGCGGTGCTGCGCGACGTCGCCGGCCAGGCGATCGCGGCGGCGGGGCTCGGCGAGGCCGAGGTTTCGACGATCCGGGCCGGCATGGGCATAGCGGGGATATCGCGCCCCGGAATGCGCGAGCAGCTTGCCGCCCTTCCCTTCCCCTTCGCGGCGATCGAATTCGTCACCGATGCGGCGATCGCCAATCTCGGCGCGCATGCTGGAGTCGAGGGCGCGACGCTGATCATCGGCACAGGCAGCGTCGCCGAGGTGCGGGTGGGCACCACCAGCTTCACGATCGGCGGCTATGGCTTCCCGATCTCGGACGAGGGCAGCGGCGCCGCGCTGGGCCTCAGCGCGATGCGCCATGCGCTCCGCGCGCTCGACGGGCGCAGCGAAGTGACGCCGCTCAGCCATGCCGTCACCGCCGGCTTCGGGCACGACACCGCCCGCGCGGTCGCCTGGATGGATGCCGCGACGCCGAAGGACTATGCCGCCTTCGCGCCGCTGGTGATGGACTATGCCGAGAACAACGACGCGATCGCCCGTTCGATCGTGGAGGATGCGGCGCAGCATATCGAGCGATTCATCGAGACGATCTTCGCGCGCGGCGCCGTTCGCTGCGCGCTCGCCGGGGGCCTCGCGATGCGGATAAGGCCCTGGCTGCGCGCGCGCACCGTGGCGCGGCTCGTCGACGCGGTCTCCGATCCGCTCGACGGGGCGTTGCTGCTCGCCGGCCTGCCCGCCACTGCCCTCCCGACCCGGAAACCCGATGCCGACTGAAGCCGCAGACCCCCGTTACCGCGAGATCGACCGCTGGCCCACTCAGGCGGCGGTGGACGCGATGCTCGAGTCCCAGCTCGCGGCGATCGCGGCGCTGAAGAGCCAGACCGGCGCGATGGCGGCGGCGATCGACGCGGCCGCCGAGCGGCTGCGGCGCGGCGGCCGCATCGCCTATGCCGGGGCGGGCACCTCGGGCCGGATCGGCGTGCAGGACGGCGTGGAGCTCACGCCCACCTTCAACTGGCCGGTCGAGCGCCTCGCCTTCCTGATCGCGGGCGGGCCGGCGGCGCTGACGCGGACCCAGGAGGGCGCGGAGGACAGCCGCGAGGCCGCGCTGGCAGCCGTCGCCGCCGAGGAGATCGGCGCGAACGACGTGCTGATCGGCGTCGCGGCAAGCGGCCGCACGCCCTATGTGGTGGCCGCGCTCGAGGCGGCGCGCGGCACCGGCGCGCTGACCATCGCTCTCGCCAACAATGCCGGCACCCCGGTCCTGGCCGCGGCGGAGCATGCCATCCTCGCCGATACCGGCAGCGAAGTGGTGGCGGGCTCCACCCGGATGAAGGCGGGCACCGCGCAGAAAGTCACGCTGAATCTCCTCTCCACCGGGATCATGTTGCGCCTGGGGCTCGTTCATGAGGGGCTGATGGTCAACATGCAGGTCTCGAACGCCAAGCTGCGCGCCCGTGCGATCCGCATGGTCGGCACGCTGGCGGGCGTGGACGGCGCCGCGGCCGAGGCGGCGCTCGATGCGGGCGGGCGCGACATCAAGCGCGCGGTGCTGATCGCGCGCGGCCTGGCCCCGGCGGAGGCCGAGGTGCGGCTGGAGGCGGCACGGGGCAGCCTGGGCGCGGTGCTGGACGTGCTGCCGTGAGAGCGCTCGTCAACGGGCGCATGCTGCTGGCCGAGGGCTGGCGCGACGATGCCTGCCTGGTGATCGAGGGCGACCGGATCGCGGCGATCCTCCCCGCACCGCCCGCCGGTGCGGAAACCGTCGACCTGGGCGGAGCGACGCTGCTCCCCGGCTTCGTCGATGTGCAGGTGAATGGCGGCGGCGGCCGGCTGTTCAACGACGATCCGAGCGTGGAGACGATCCGGGTGATCGCCGAGACGCACCGGCGCTTCGGCACCACCGGCCTGCTGCCCACCCTGATCAGCGACGACCTGTCCGTGGTGGAGGCAGGCATCCGCGCGGTGGACGCCGCGATCGCCGCCGGCGTCCCCGGCGTGCTCGGCATCCATATCGAGGGGCCGTTCCTCAACCCGGTGCGCCGGGGCATCCATAGCGAGAGCAAGATCCAGCCGCTGCGCGACGAATTCCTCGCGCTGCTGGAATCGGGCAGGCGCGGCAAGACACTGGTGACGCTGGCACCCGAAGTCGCGACTCCCGAGCAGATCGCCCGGCTGGCCGCGGCGGGCGTGATCGTCTCCGCCGGGCATTCGGATGCCCGCTACGAGACGGTGCGCGACGCGATCGACAATGGGCTGACCGGCTTCACCCATGTCTTCAACGCCATGTCCCCCCTGCTCAACCGCGCGCCGGGCATGGTGGGCGCGGCGCTCGAGGATGCGGACGTCTATGCCGGGATCATCGCCGACGGCCATCACCTGCATCCGGCGACGCTCCGCGTGGCGCTGCGGGCAAAGGGGCCCGAGCGGCTGATGCTGGTGACCGACGCGATGCCGAGCGTCGGGAGCGACGAAACGGTGTTCCTGATCCATGGCCGCGAGATTCACCGCGACGGCGACCGGCTGCTCGGGGCCGACAACACGCTGGCGGGCTCGACGCTCACCATGGCGGGCGCGGTCAAGGGAATGATGGCGCAGGGCCGGGTCGGGCTGGACGTCGCCGCCCGCATGGCTGCGGCGACTCCCGCCGCATTCCTGGGGCTGGGCGGGCAGCTGGGCCGGATCGCCCCCGGATTCCGGGCGGACCTGCTGCTGGTGGACGCGGAGCTGACGGTGCTGGAGAGCTGGATTTCCGGCGAGGCCGTCCGGTATCCCGCCCTAAACATAAACTAGATCGCGCGTTCCCGGGCGGCTTCCTAAATCGCCCGCCATGCTGCATTCCGGGAACATGACGGAGACACAGGCGATCGGCGTGACCCGGGGGATTTCACCCGCGCGCCTGACGCATCTCCAGCGGCTCGAGGCCGAGAGCATCCACATCCTGCGCGAAGTCGTCGCCGAGGCGGAGCGTCCGGTGATGCTCTATTCGATCGGCAAGGACAGCGCGGTGATGCTGCACCTCGCGCGCAAGGCATTCTACCCGGCGCCCCCGCCCTTCCCGCTCCTCCATGTCGACACGACCTGGAAGTTCCGCGCGATGTACGATCTGCGCGACAAGGCGGCCCGCGACGCGGGAATGGAACTGATCGTCCACAAGAACCCCGAGGCCGAGGCGCAGGGAATCAACCCGTTCGATCATGGCGGCCGCCATACCGACATGTGGAAGACCGAGGGGCTGAAGCAGGCGCTCGACCAATATGGCTTCGATGCGGCGTTCGGCGGCGCGCGGCGCGACGAGGAGAAGAGCCGCGCCAAGGAGCGCGTGTTCAGCTTCCGCACCGCGACGCATCGCTGGGATCCCAAGAACCAGCGGCCCGAGCTGTGGCACCTCTACAATGCCCGCAAGCACAAGGGCGAGAGCATCCGCGTCTTCCCGCTCTCCAACTGGACCGAGCTCGACATCTGGCAATATATCCTCGCCGAGGGGATCGAGATCGTCCCGCTCTATTTCGCCGCGCCGCGGCCGACCGTGGAGCGCGACGGGCTGATCCTGATGGTCGACGACGATCGTTTCCGGCTGGACCCGGGCGAGGTGCCGGTCACCCGTTCGGTGCGTTTCCGCACCCTCGGCTGCTACCCGCTGACCGGCGCGGTGGAGAGCGAGGCGGATACGTTGGAGGCAGTGATCCGGGAGATGCTGCTGACCACGACCTCGGAGCGCCAGGGCCGCGCGATCGACCATGACCAGGCGGCGAGCATGGAGAAGAAGAAGCAGGAGGGGTATTTTTGACGCACCACGGAATGCGAAGCGTTCCGAAGCGTCAACCCCGGCGCAGGCCGGGGTCTCGTGCCGCACGCCGTTCGCTCACGATCGCAGGAGATCCCGGCTTTCGCCGGGATGACGGAAGAAACCAATGACGAGCTACCGCCCCGACGCGCTCATCGCGTCCGACATCTCCGCCTATCTCCGGCTGCACCAGAACAAGTCGCTGCTGCGCTTCATCACCTGCGGCAGCGTGGACGACGGCAAGTCCACGCTGATCGGGCGGCTGCTCTATGATTCGAAGATGATCTTCGAGGACCAGCTCGCCAGCCTCGAGGCCGACAGCAAGCGGCTGGGCACGCAGGGGCAGGAGATCGATTTCGCGCTGCTGGTCGACGGCCTCGCCGCCGAGCGCGAGCAGGGCATCACCATCGACGTCGCCTATCGCTTCTTCGCGACCGAGAAGCGCAAGTTCATCGTCGCCGACACGCCCGGCCACGAGCAATATACCCGTAACATGGTGACCGGCGCGTCGACCGCCGATCTCGCCGTGATCCTGATCGACGCGCGCAAGGGCGTGCTCACCCAGACGCGCCGCCATTCCTATCTCTGCCACCTGCTCGGCATCCGCCACATCGTGCTGGCGGTGAACAAGATGGACCTGATCGGCTATGATCAGGCCGCCTATGACGCGATCGTCGAGGACTATCGCGGATTTGCCGACAGTATCGGCATCGCCGGCTTCACCCCGATCCCGATCTCGGGCTTCAAGGGCGACAACATCACCGGCCCGAGCGCGAATACGCCCTGGCATGCGGGGCCGGCGCTGCTCGAGCACCTGGAGAGCGTCCAGATCGATGCCGATGCGGACGCCGCGCGGCCCTTCCGCCTGCCCGTGCAATGGGTGAACCGTCCCAATCTCGATTTCCGGGGGTTCGCCGGCATGATCGCGGCGGGCAGCATAAGCCCTGGCGACAAGGTGCGCATCCTGCCCTCGGGCCAGGCCACCAGCGTCGCGCGGATCGTCGCGTTCGGCGGCGATCGGGCCGGGGCGGTGGCGGGCGAGAGCGTGACCATCACGCTGGCCGACGAAGTCGACTGCTCGCGCGGCGACGTGATCGCCGCCGCCGATGCGCCGCCCCAGGTGGCCGACCAGTTCCAGGCCACCATCGTATGGATGGACCAGGCCGAGATGCTCCCCGGCCGCGCCTATTGGCTCAAGCTCGGCACCCAGATGGTCAGCGCCACCGTCCAGCCGCCGCGCCATGCCGTGTGCGTCAACACCATGGCCGAGCTGAGCGTGAAGACGCTGGGGCTCAACGATATCGGCGTGGCCGAAGTCTATACCGATCGCGGCATCGTCTTCGAGCCCTATGTCGAGAGCAAGGACCTGGGCGGCTTCATCCTGATCGACAAGGCGACCAACGCCACCGTGGCCGCGGGCATGCTCAACTTCGCGCTGCGCCGCGCGCAGAACGTGCATTGGCAGGCAGTGGAGATCAACCGCGAGGCCCATGCCCGGCAGAAGNACCAGGCGCCGCGGCTGCTCTGGTTCACCGGGCTCTCCGGCTCCGGCAAGTCGACCATCGCCAACATGGTGGAGAAGCGCCTCCACGCGCTCGGCAAGCACAGCTTCCTGCTCGACGGCGACAATATCCGCCACGGGCTCAACCGGGATCTGGGCTTCACCGATGCCGACCGGATCGAGAATATCCGCCGCGTCGGCGAAGTCGCCCGGCTGATGACCGATGCGGGGCTGATCGTGCTCACCGCCTTCATCTCGCCCTTCCGCGCCGAGCGCGAGCTGGTCCGCAAGCTGCTGCCCGAGGGCGAGTTCTTCGAGATCTTCGTCGACACGCCGCTGGAAGTTGCCGAGGCGCGCGACGTGAAGGGCCTCTACAAGAAGGCGCGCGCCGGCCAGATTGCCAATTTCACCGGCATCTCCAGCCCTTATGAGGCGCCGCAGAATCCGGAGATCCGGGTGGACACGACCAAGGAGACGCCCGAAGCCGCCGCCGAACGGATCGTGGAGGCGGTCATGGGTACCTGGAGTCCAGTGATTTGACCGACGCGGAACTGGCCCGGGCGATCGCGGACGAAGCGGGCACGCTGCTGCTGCGCATTCAGGACGAATGCGCGGGCGGGGATCGCGGCGACCGCGAGGCCAATATCCTGATCCTCGACCGGCTGCGCGCGGCAAGGCCCGACGACGCGATCCTTTCCGAGGAATCCGCCGACGATCCGGCCAGGCTGTCGGCACGGCGCGTATGGATCGTCGATCCGCTCGACGGCACGCGCGAGTTCGCCGAGCGGCGCGAGGATTGGGCGGTGCATGTCGCCCTGGCCGTGGATGGCCGGGCGGCGGTGGGCGCCGTCGCCCTGCCTCGGCTCGGCTGCACGCTTTCCAGCGACTGCCCGCCCGCGCTGCCCGAAGGCGAATTGCCGCCGCGCATGCTGGTGAGCCGCAGCCGGCCGAGCCAGCTCTGCGCCGGCGTAGGCGAGCGGATCGGCGCGGTGCATATCGGCATGGGCTCGGCCGGCGCCAAGGCAATGGCGGTGGTGCGCGGAGCGGCCGAGATCTACCTCCATTCGGGCGGCCAGCATCAGTGGGACAATTGCGCCCCGGTGGCGGTGGCGCTCGCCGCGGGGCTCCACGCCTCGCGGATCGACGGTTCGCCGATCGTCTACAACCAGGCCAGCACGAGCATCCCCGACCTGCTGATCTGCCGCCGCGAATGGGCGCCGATCGTGCTCGAGGCGGTGCGAGACTGCGGCCAATAGCGGCATCCCGGCGAAAGCCGGGATGCCGGAATATGTGAGATTCGCCCCGTAAGTGACTCCCCGTGATTCCCCGCGACTCGCGGAGTCACCGCGAGTCGCGCGTAGACGGCGAATCCGGGACATGGTAAACGCTCCGTTTGGGAGGGAGCGTAATTTGACCGCCGATATCTGGTTCCTGCTGGCGATCGGCTTCAGCTTCGCGGGCTATGCGAGCTATCTGATCGGGCTGCGTCGCGAGCTGGTGGAGCCGAACCGCGCGTCATGGCTGATCTGGAGCGCGGCGACTTCGCTCGAGGCGCTGACCTATGCCGCGGTGAACCCGGGCGCGCCGCAGGGCTGGGTGTTCGCGCTTTCCTCGATCGCGTGCATCCTGGTGACGATCGGCATCTGGCGGCGCTCGTCCTGGGCCCCGCCCTCGCCCACCGAGACCTTCTGCATCGCGGCCAGCCTGGGCGCGCTGATGCTGTGGCTCGTCTTTCGCGAGGCTTTCTGGGCGCACATGCTGGTGGTGCTCGCCGTCCCGGTGAGCTTCTGGCCGACCTGGGCAAGCGTATGGACCGATCGCAACCGCGAGCGCTCGCCGGCCTGGGGCCTGTGGACCTTCGGCGATCTCGCCACGCTGCTTGTCGCGGTACGCGCGACCGAGCCGGGGGTGGCCGAGCTCGCCTATGTCATCGTCGAGTTCCTCTGCCATGCCAGCATATGGTTCCTGATCGGCCTGGCGACGATCAACCCGCTGCGCGCCTTCGGCACCCGCCGCGGCGGGCTGCGCTGGCTCGATCGCTACCGGCCTTCGAACAACCTGTTCAAGGTGGGCGAGAACCATCTGGGCAAGGCCGTGTTCGCCGCGAGCGCCTTTGCCGAGGGCGACGTGCTGATCGAGTTCACCGGCCGCCGTTTCCGCGCCGACCAGATCCCCAGCCTGATGCGCGGCCGAGGCGACCGCTTCGTGCAGGTGACGCCGGACCATTATATGGGCCCGTCCGGCCGGATCGACGATCTGGTCAATCACAGCTGCAATCCCAATGCCGGCCTGCGTTTCACCGATACCGGCGTGTTCCTGGTCGCGGTGCGCGCGATCCAGCCGGGCGAGGAAATCGCCTGGGACTATTCGACGACGCTACGGGAATCGAACTGGCACATGATCTGCCAGTGCCGTGCGCCCGAATGCCGCCGGGTGATCGGCAATTTCGACAGCCTCGACCCGGACCGGCAGGAATGGTTCCGGGCCCGCAACCTGGTCGCGCCCTATCTGCGGCGCAAGGACGCGGTGGCGGGGACACGGAAGGCCGCGGGGCGATAGCTAAACTCCTTCTCCCCTTGTGGGAGAAGGAAGGGGCCCGCTCGCGAAGCGAGTGGGAAGGATGAGGGGGAGTGAGTCTCAAGCCCCCTCACCCTTCCGCCGACTTCGTCGGCTCCCTCCCTCTCCCACAAGGGGAGAGGGAAAGTGGAATTACGCCGCAATCCCGTTCGGCTGCACCAGCCGCGCCGTGCCCAGCGTCAGAATCGCCTTGGCCCCGGTTCCCTTGCCGTCGCTCACCAGGTCGAGCTTGCCTTCCATCGTCAGCATCGAATTGGCGCACCAGTGGAGCCCCAGGCCGCCCGATTTGTGTGCGCGGGTGGAGAAGCCGCGCTGGAAGAGCGTCGGTGCCGTAGCGGGGTCGAATCCCTCGCCATCGTCGCGGATATGGATCTCGGTGCTGTCGCCCTTGTCCCGGATCGTCACCGAGATCGAGCCGCTGCCGCGCCCGGTCGCGGCGATGGCCTCGGCGGCATTGGCGAAGAGATTGCCGACGACCTGGCTGAGGATCACGCGATTGGCCATCACCCAGTGCGGCTTGGACGGGAAGCTGAAGGCAATCGAATTCTCGCCCGAATAGCGTGCGATGGTGGCGTTCTGGGCAACGATATCGGTGATGTCGCAGGCATCGAGCGGCGGGCGCTCGTGCGCGGCTTCCTGCTGCTGGCCGATGATCTCCAGCACATGGTGCAGCGCCTCGCGGCCGATCGCGATCTGCGCGCGGCGATCGGCGCGTTCCTGCTCGACGCTCTCGATCGCGGCGGCCAGGAAGGCGACGAGCTTCTGCCGGCGCACCGCAGGCAGATCCTCGCTCGCCAGCTCGCCGAACGCGCGATCGAGCAGTGCCCGGTCCAGCGGCGCGCCGCTGCCCAGCCCCTGGCTGAGCACGGTGCTGATCGGGTTCAGCGCATTGCGGACATTATGCATCACCGCGACGGCGCTTTCGCTGCGCCCCAGGGTGAAGCTCTGCACCTCGAGCTGCTCGCGCAGGTCCTTGAGCTGCCGGAGCATCGAATTGAAGCTGGTGACGAGGCTGCCGATCTCGTCGTCGCGCGGCCTGTCGGTCAGCAGGCCGAGCGTGCCCGAGGCGCGGACCACGCCCATGTGGCGCTCGACACGCTTCAGCGGCGCGAGGACGAGGCGCGCGATCATCCGGCGCAGCACCAGCAGCACGATCGCCAGCAGGATCGACGATCCGACCACGGCGAGCACGAGCATCCGGGTGCCAAGCGTCGAGAGATCGCGCGGTACGCTATAGGTGGCCGTGGCGACCGGGCGGCCGTCCGGCCCCGGAATCGGCACGGCGATACGGGTCCGGGTAGCGCCGGGGGTCTTGGTGACCGCGGCGACGGGATGGTCGAGGGCGAGAGCGGCCTTGAGCTGGAGCAGGGTGCTGAGCTGCGCCGCAGTGACGGCGCGGGCCATCAGCACATAGCCGCGCGGCGCGCCGCTGCCATCGCTCCTGCGCACCTGCGCGATGCCGATCGCCGCCAGCGTGTCTCCCAGGCGAATGAAGAAGCCGGCCGAGCTCTGTCCATGCAGCATCCGCGCGAAATCGAACCGGGCGATGGCCTCGGCAAGGCGCGCGCGCATCGCGGGCACATCGGCCTGCTTCTCGAGGTCGAGCCAGCGCGCGATCACGATTTCGCGATCGGGCCGGACATAGGCCATGCCGTTGACGTCGAGATTGACCATGGCCAGCGTGGAGAAGCTCTCGTCCTCGAACGCCTTGGTCGGATGCGCCATATAGTCGTAGGACGAGTTCCAGTCGCCATAATCGCGCACGGAGCTTTCGACCTTGGCCGAAACGTCGTGAACGACCGCCTGGGTGCGCGCCACATGCGCGTCGACTGCGTCGCGTTCGAGCCGGTTGAAGCTCGGCGTGATGACGGTGGCGAGCATCAGCGTCAGCGCGGCGGCGCCGATGACGCCGACGCCGGTGAGGATCAGGACCAGTTTCGCGCCGAGCGAGGCCGGCGCTTTGAGGCGCCTTGCGCGGGGCATCAGCCGTGCGTCCCGTTGCCCAGCTCGACCTCGACGGGCTCCGCGTCGCCGATATATCCCTTCCGCGCGAGCGCCAGCGCGTCCTCGGCGTCCATTGGGCGCGCGAGATAATAGCCCTGGAGATGGCTGCAGCCGGCGACGCGAAGCGACTGGAGCTGCGCCTCGGTCTCGACGCCCTCGGCGACCACTTCCATGCCCAGTGCCCGGCCGAGATGGATGATCGAATGGACGATCGCCGCGCTCTCGCGCTCGCGGCCCATGCCGTCGACGAAGCTGCGGTCGATCTTCAGGCAGTCCAGCGCGAAGCGGCGGATATTGTAGAGGCTGGAATAGCCGGTGCCGAAATCGTCGAGCGCGATGCGGAAGCCCATCTGGCGGAGCTTGAACAGCGTATCGGCGGCGCGCTCGACATCGTCGAAGATCGCAGTCTCGGTGATCTCGATCTGGAAGCGGCCGGGCTCGACGCCGGCATTGGCCACCCGCTCCATCACATGGCCGACGAAATTGTGGCGGCGGAACTGGCGCGGCGAGAAGTTCACCGAGACATATTGGCCCGGCCAGGTCTTGAGCGTCTCCACCGCCTGGTCGATCACCCAGTCGCCCAGCTCATGGATCAGGTTCGATTCCTCGGCGATCGGGATGAACATGCCGGGCGAGACCATGCCATATTCCGGGCTGCACCAGCGGATCAGCGCCTCGAAGCCGGTGATCTCCAGCTCGTCGCGACCGACGATCGGCTGGAAGACCAGCTTCAGCTCGCCCTTGGCGATCGCTTCGGAGAGCCCGCCCTCGATCTGGCGGCGGAAGCGGATCGATTCATCCATCACCTCGTCAAACAGGCGAACGATGCCGCGGCCGTTATGCTTGGCCTCGTTGAGCGCGAGATCGGCGCGGCGCATCACGTCGATCGGGTCGTGGATCGTGCGCGGCTGGACGACCATCAGGCCGACCGAGGCACCGCCCTGGACCGAATGGCCGAATACCTTGAAGCTGATCGACACGGCCTTGAGCATGCGCTCGGCGATCATCGTCGCCTCGTCCTCGCCGGTGACCGGGTAGAGCATCGCGAACTCGTCGCCGCCCAGGCGCGCGACGAAGCCGTTGGCGGGCACCTGCTGGCGCAGGATCTCGCAGACCATGCGGATCAGTTCGTCGCCGGCGAGATGGCCGAGCGTGTCGTTGACGATCTTGAACCGGTCGAGGTCCATCATCGCCATGGCGAAGCATTGCTCGCCCTTCACTGCCTTGCCGAGCATGTGGAGGAAGGCGAGCCGGTTGGGTGCGTCGGTGAGCGAATCATGGTTCGCCATGTGCACGGCACGCGATTCATTGGCGGCAAGCTCGAGCTTCTGCTCCTCGAGCAGGGCGATCGCATTGCGCAGCTTGGCGTCCGCTTCCCAGCGATGAGCGAGCGCGGTGGCGGTCTGGATCACCTCTTCGGCCTGGAAGGGCTTGGCGATGTAGAAGATCTTGTCGGCCGGGCCCGCGGCGCGGCTGATGTCGAGGGGCGAGAAATCCGAATAGCCGGTGACGATGACGAGATTGATGTCGGGATCGAGCGCGCGGATGCGGCGCGCGGTTTCCTTGCCGTCGATCCCCGGGGGCATGCGCACATCGATGAAGGCGACCGAAAAACGCTTGCCGGTCTCCAGCGAATCCTTGATCGCTTCCACCGCGTCGAGACCCTGGTTGAAATGCGCGCACTGGAAATCGATCGTGTCGTCGGCCGGCTCGGGCACGGCATCGTCGTCGCCGAACAGTTCGGCCGCCATCGCGTTCAGGGCGCTGGCATTGCCGCCTTTGCGGGGCCCGAACACCTGACGATATGATTCGTGCATCGCCGGTTCGTCGTCCACGATCAGAATGCGCACGTTCGAAATCCCCTCGCTCATTCCCAAACGAGGTAAGCGGACAGCGTTAAGGAGGGGTAAAATCCGGCCACCGCACAGAGGGAAAACCGCCGGCCAGGGTTAAGAACGGCGCGCGGTTTACCCGCCGGTCCGCGCGCGATAGCTAGTCCTCCACGATAGGAGGATGCATGACCGACCCGCTGGCCGCCCGATCTTTGCTGTTCGCGCCGGGCGATTCCGAGCGCAAGCTCGCCAAGGCAGGCGCGAGCGAAGCCGATCTGGTGCTGCTCGACCTCGAGGATGCGGTGGCCGAGGCCAACAAGCCCGCCGCCCGCGCGCTGGTCGCGGAGCATCTGAAGACCGCCGCCCGCGCGCAGCCGCAATGGGTGCGGATCAACCCGCTCGACACGCCGCATGCGCTGCTCGACCTCGCCGCGATCGTGCCCGGCGCACCCGATGGGATCATGCTGCCCAAGGCGACCCGCGCCGAGGCGGAGCTGCTCCATCACTATCTCACCGCGCTGGAGGCCGCGCACGGCCTGCCCCCGGGCGGGATCCGCACGATCGTGGTGGCGACGGAAACCGCCCCGGCCATCTTCGGCCTGGGCGATTATGCGGGCTGCCCGCGCCTCGCCGCGCTCACCTGGGGCGCCGAGGACAGCGCCACCGCGCTGGGCGCCACCCATAATCGCGACGAGACCGGCGAGTATGATTTCCCCTACCAGGTCTTCCGCGCCCTCGCCCTGGCCGGGGCCGCCGCCGCGGCCGTGACGCCGATCGAGACGATCCATGGCGATTTCCGCGATCTCGACGGGCTGGAAAAGGTTGCAACCAAGGCGCGCCGTGCGGGTTTCCGCGGGATGCTTGCCATCCATCCCGATCAGGTGCCGGTGATCAACCGCGCCTTCTCGCCCTCCCCCGCGGAGATCGAGCGCGCCGAACGGATCGTCGCGGCCTTCGCGGCGTCGCCGGGCGCGGGCACGATCGGCCTGGACGGCGAGATGCTCGACATGCCGCACCTGAAGCGCGCACGGGCGGTGCTGGCGATGCGCCGGTAGCAAATGTTGATTTACCTTGGCGCAAGGCTAGGAAATTGCTGATGCTTTCCATCGAGCCCCGATGACCGACGCGCCGGCCGAGCCGCTTCCGGTGGGCGAGGACGAGTTCCGCATGATCGCGGACAGCGCCCCCGTCGCCGTATGGGTGACTCGGCTGGATCGCAGGCGCAGCTTCGTCAATCGCGCCTATGTCGCGTTCCTCGGCGTCTCCTATGATGAGGCGCTCGATTTCGACTGGCGGCGGATCATCCACCCGGACGACGCCGCGCACGTCCTTGCACAATCGGTCGCCGGCGAGGCGAGCCTCGGCACCTTCGAGCTCGAGGGGCGCTATCGCAACGTCCATGGCGCGTGGCGCTGGCTCCACTCCACCTCGCAGCCGCGCTGGGATGCGCAGGGGCGCCATATCGGCTTTATCGGCGTCGCGCATGACGTGACCGAGGCCAAGACCGCCGAACTCGCGCTGCGCGAGCGCGAGGCGCAGCTTTCCGCGTTCATCAGCCAGACCACCGCCGGCTTTGCCCAGGTGGACATCGAGGGCCGCTTCACGCTGGTCAACGATCGCTTCTGCGAGATCGCCGGCTGGAGCCGCGAAGCGCTGATGGGCGGCATGACGATGCAGCAGATCACGCATCCGGACGACCTCGCCCGCAACCTGCCGCTGTTCGAGAAGGTGGTGCGGGACGGCACGCCCTATACCCATGAGAAACGCTATGTCCGCCAGGACGGCGGCGTGGTCTGGGTGAACAATTCGGTCGCGGTGATCCGCCGGCCGACCGGCGAGCCGTTCGGCGTGCTTTCGGTGACGCTGGACGTCACCCAGCGGCGCGCCGACGAGGACGCGCTGCGCAAGAGCGAGGAGCGGTTGCGCCTCGCTACCGAGGCGGCCGGCATGGCCACCTGGGAGCTGGATCTGGAGACGATGGAGGGCGCCTGGTCGCCCAACCGCTTCGACCTGCTCGGCATGCGGCGCCGGCCCGACGCGCGCGGCAGCTTCGACGAATGGATCGCCCGCGTGCATCCCGACGACCGGATCATGGTGCGCGACGCCGCGTTGCGCTGTTTCGCCGAGGGCGAGCCCTATGCGATCACCTATCGCATCCTGCGCGCCGGGGACGGTGCCGAGCGCTGGCTGCAGAGCCATGGCAGCCGGATCGACTATGACGACGGCCGGCCGAGCCGCTTCGTCGGCGTCTCGTTCGACGTCACCGATCGCAAGCGCGCCGAGCAGAAGCTGCGCGAGAGCGAGACGCGCTTCCGCACGATCTTCGAACAGGCCAACGACTTCCTGATCACCACTACGCTCGACAATCGGGTGACCTCAGTGAACCCGGCGGTGGTGGAGGCGATCGGCTATCGCGAGGACGAGATCCTTGGCCGCTCGATCCGCGACTTCATGGACGCGGACCAGTTCGCGATCAGCATGGACGCGTTCAACCGCAAGCTGCAGCATGGCGGCTCGACCCGGCTGACGCTGAAGCTGCGCGCCCGTGACGGACGCGAGCTGATCTGGGAAGTCAATTCGCGGCTCAACCTCGACGCCCAGGGCCGCCCGGTGGCGCTGCACGCCATCGGGCGCGACATGACCGAGGCGAAGCGCGCCGAGGCGCATCTCCGCCTGCTGGTCGACGAGCTCAACCACCGCGTGAAGAACACGCTGGCGATCGTCCAGGGCATCGCCCAGCAGAGCTTCAAGGACGACGTGCCGCCGCACCAGGCCCGTGCCGCATTCGAAGGCCGGCTGGCCGCACTTTCCGAGGCGCACAATCTGCTGACGCGCGAGCATTGGGGGCCGGTCTCGCTGCGCCGGATCATCGAGGATGCCCTGCGCCCGCATGGCGAGCCGAGCCGCTTCGCGCTCGATGGGCCGGACCTGCCGATCCAGCCCAAGACGGCGATCAGCCTCGCGCTGGCCATCCATGAACTGGCGACCAATGCCGTGAAGCATGGCGCCCTCTCACGGTCGGAGGGGCGGATCACGATTCACTGGCGGCGCGAGGAAGGGGACGGCACTCCGGCCAGGCTCGGGCTGCGCTGGGAGGAAGCGGGCGGCCCGCCGGTCGTGGCGCCGGTACGGCGCGGCTTCGGCACCCGGATGATCGAGCGCGGCCTCGCCGCCGAGCTCGGCGGCACGGTGCACATCGAGTTCCGCCCCGGCGGCCTGGTCTGCGTCGTCGACGCGCCGCTGCCCGAAGGTGCCGCGTGAGCGGGCTGCTGGGGCTGCGCGTGCTCGTCGTCGAGGACGAGCCGGTGGTCGCCATGTATCTCGAGGATCTGCTCGAGGCGCTGGGGTGCGAGACCATCGGCCCCGCGAGCAGGCTGGCCGACGGGATGGCGCTCGCCGAAGCTGGCGGCTTCGACGTCGCGATCCTCGACATCAACCTTGGCGGCGAGCGCAGCACGCCGATTGCAGCGGCATTGCGCGCACGCGGCGTGCCCTTCGCCTTCGCCAGCGGCTATGGCGCACCACCGGAGGGGTTCGGCACGAACGTGCCGATGATCGAGAAACCCTATCGCGAAGCCCAGCTGGCCGACGCGCTCGCCCGGTTGCGGGCCTAGGGTCACGCCTCGATCAGCAAACCCCGTCATCCGCACGAAAGCGGGGACCCATCCCGTCTGTTCTCTGCAAACAGGCGGGTGAAGCTTGCCGCACCTCCGGGAGCCGGGTCCCCGCCTTCGCGGCGGATGACGGTGCCCGTCGATGAAGTCCTGCCCCTGAGCCGGGACGCAGGGAACGTCTCCCGCGTCCCGGCATCCTTGGGCAGCGATCGGCGAACATGCCCGGGGCGACGCCGGCCGGCCCGGGCTCCTTTCCCTACCAGCGCTTCGACAGGCGGAGCTGCAACGTGCCGGCCTTCTCGCCCTGGGCCGCGCGCAACCCGGTCTCGAAGTCGAACGACCAGCCGCTCGAGAGGATATCGAAGCGGGTGCCGAAGCTCAGCTGGAGCTGTTCGCGCCGCCAGCCATTGCCCGCCAGCGCATAGATCGCGGCACCCGGGATGTCGGCATAGTCGAGCCACTGCGCATCGACATTGGCAAACTCGTGGTTCCACTCCACGCGCAGGCGGGGCGTGATCGAACCGAAGTCCGTCTTCTGGCGATATTGCAGGCGGCCGCCGATCGTGCCGGTGATGGAGCGGACCTGACGGGCATCGAAGCGCAGATTGTAGCGCCCGGCGCCGCTCTCCGCATAGGCATCGAGATCCGCGTCCATATACTCGCCGCGGCCATAGATCGACCATTGCAGCGGCCCTTCCGCCCGATCGATCCCGAGCGAGATCGCCGCGATGGTGTAGCTTCCGTCGCGGCTGCCGCGCGCCGTCGCATTCACCGCCTGGGCAATGCGCCGGGTGGTGAAGTCGAGCTGGCCGCGGCCGATCATGCCGTCGATGAAGGTGCCGCTGGCGGGCTGGACGCTCGCATAGGCAGCATAGATCGTGCTCGTGCCGCGCACCTGGGCCGCAGTGCCGATCCGGCTCAGATCATTGCCATAGCCGCCGCCCAGGCCGACCAGCACGCTCTCGGAGAGCTTGATGTCGGCACCGGCGCTGAGCCCCGCGGTGGTGGCGGTGATCTTGCTGCGATCGGTGCGCCTGTCGCGCGTGCCGATGTCGATCGCGCCGCCCGCCCAGATGGCGAGCGAACCGATCCGGCGGTTGCCGTCCTCGTCCACGGCGCCCTTGCCAGGTGCGGCGCGCTCGTCGCCATCCGCGCCACCGACACCGCCACCGCCCGTGCCGGCCATCGTCCGGCCGGAGCCCAGCTGATCGCCGCGCGAGAGCGGCGATTGCGGATTATTGACGACCCGGCCGATCGCCGGATCCTCACCCGAGACGCGCATCCGCTCGGTGATTGCCAGGCCCCAATTCTTGTCGTCGGGGCGCTGCATCGGCGCCGAACCGTCGCGCGAAGCCAGCGTCACGCCCATCGCAAGGCCGGCGCTGCCGCCGCCATTATGGAGCTGCTCGGCGCGCCGCATGAAATTGGACACCTGCGCCCGGGCGAAGCGGCGGGTCGTCTCGGCCTGTGCGTCGCTGATCGCGGCGATATCCGGATCGTTGCGCGGATCCGGACGCGCCTGGACAGTGAGCGTGACCGTCGACGGAGCCGAGGCGCCGAAGACGTTGCTCAACGTATAGGCGACCACGATCTGCCCGCCGAAGCGATTGTTCGGCGTCACGTCGAGGCGGTACGCGCCGTTGCCGGCCGCCACGATCGCGGTGGTGGCCGAATTGGCCGGCGATATGCTCACCACGTTCGCACCGGTGAACGGCCCGCGCGCTGCCCCGTCGGTGAGCATCACCGACACCATCTGGCCGTCGCCCGCCGTCGCGGTCTTGGGTGCCGCGACCGGCACCTGGCCGACCACGGTGATCGTCACCGTGCCCGGTGCCGAGGCGCCACCCGGACCGACCGCCACATAGGTGAAGCTGTCGGTGCCGGCGAAATTGGCGGCCGGCGTGTAGGTCGCGATATAGGGCGAGGTCGGCGCCGCCGCGACCGGGGTCAGGCTGGGCCCGGCACCGCCGCTCAGCGTGACCGTGCCGTGCGCCGGCTGGCTGGCGAGCTGGATCGAGTCATAGACGCCCGTCACCAGCGCGGAGAGGTTGATCTGGACACTGGTCCCCGCCGTCGTGGTGCTGCCCGCGACTGTGGAGGCCCCCGGCCCGGCATTCGGCGGCGGCGGAGTCGCCACCGTCAGGCTCACTGTCGCCGCGGCGGAGGTGCCGCCGGGACCGGTGACGGTATAGGTGAAGCTGTCCGCGCCGAAATAGCCGCTGGTGGGCGTATAGGTGACCACATCGCCATTGACCGTGGTCGTGCCATGCGCCGGCGCCGTGACGACCGTGAGCATGCTGTGCACACCGGTAACCGAGGGTGCCAGGTCGATGGGCGTGCCGCTGCTGTTATAGCCGATAGCCACCCCGCTCTTGTTGGCGGCGGTCGGCGCGGCGGGCGTCGCCACAGTCAGGCTCACCGTCGCCGGCGCCGAGGTGCCGCCCGGACCAGTTGCCGTGAAGGTGAAGCTGTCCGCGCCGTAATAGGTCGCCGGGTTCGGCGTATAGGTCACCACATCGCCCGCGATCGTCACCGTGCCATGCGCCGGTGCCGTGCCGATCGCGATGCTCGAATGGACGCCCGTGACCGAAGCCGACAAGTCGATCGCCGTGCCCGTGCTCGCATAGGGCACCGCCACGCCGCTCTTGTTGGCGACGGTCGGTGCCGGCGGCGTCGCCACCGTCAGGCTCACCGTCGCCGGGGCCGAGGTGCCGCCGGGGCCGGTCGCCGTATAGGTGAAGCTGTCCGCGCCGTAATAGGTCGCCGGGTTCGGCGTATAGGTCACCACGTCACCCGCGATCGTCACCGTGCCGTGCGCCGGCGCCGTGCCGATCGCGATGCTCGAATGGACGCCCGTGACCGAAGCCGACAAGTCGATCGCCGTGCCGGTACTCGCATAGGGCACCGCCACGCCGCTCTTGTTCGCCGCGACCGGCGCGGCGGGCGTCGCCACCGTCAGGCTCACCGTCGCCGGGGCCGAAGTGCCGCCGGGGCCGGTCGCCGTATAGGTGAAGCTGTCCGCGCCGTAATAGGTCGCCGGGTTCGGCGTATAGGTCACCACATCGCCCGCGACGCTCACCGTGCCGTGTGCCGGACCGGTCGCAACCGCGATGCTCGAATGGACGCCCGTGACCGAGGCCGACAGGTCGATCGCCGTGCCGGTGCTCGCATAGGGCACCGCCACGCCGCTCTTGTTCGCCGCGACCGGCGCGGCGGGCGTCGCCACCGTCAGAGTCACCGTCGCCGGGGCCGAAGTGCCGCCGGGGCCGGTCGCCGTGAAGGTGAAGCTGTCCGCGCCGTAATAGGTCGCCGCCGGCGTATAGGTCACCACATCGCCTGCGATGGTCACGGTGCCATGCGCCGGTGCCGTGCCGATCGCGATGCTCGAATGGACGCCCGTGACCGAGGCCGACAAGTCGATCGCCGTGCCGGTGCTCGCATAGGGCACCGCCACGCCGTTCTTGTCCGTCACGGTCGGTGCCGCCGGCGTCGCCACCGTGAGGCTCACCGTCGCCGGGGCCGAGGTGCCGCCGGGGCCGGTCGCCGTATAGGTGAAGCTGTCGGCGCCATAATAGGTCGCCGGGTTCGGCGTATAGGTCACCACGTCACCCGCGATCGTCACCGTGCCATGCGCCGGCGCCGTGCCGATCGCGATGCTCGAATGGACGCCCGTGACCGAAGCCGACAAGTCGATCGCCGTGCCGGTGCTCGCATAGGGCACGCCGACGCCGCTCTTGTTCGCCGCGACCGGTGCCGGCGGCGTCGCCACCGCCAGGGTCACCGTCGCCAGCGCCGAAGTGCCGCCCGGGCCGGTCGCCGTATAGGTGAAGCTGTCCGCGCCATAATAGTTGGTGGTCGGCGTATAGGTCACCACGGCACCCGCGATGGTCACCGTGCCGTGCTGCGGCCCGGTGGCGACCGCGATCGTCGAATAGACGCCGCTGATCGACGGCGCGAGATCGATGGCCGTGCCGGTGCTGTTATAGGGAATCGGGGCATTCTTGTCGGCGACCGTCGGTGCCGTCGGAGTTGCCACCGTCAGGCTCACCGTCGCGACGTTCGAAGTGCCGCCGGCGCCGGTCGCCGTATAGGTGAAGCTGTCCGTGCCGAAATAGCCGGCCGTCGGCGTATAGGTCACCACGTCGCCCGCAATGCTGGTCGTGCCGTGCGAAGCCGCCGTGCCGATCGCGATGCTGCTGTGCGGACCGCCGGTGATCGAGCCGGACAGGTCGATCGGCGTGCCGGTGCTGCCATAGGGTATCACGACGCCCGGCTTGTTCGCCGCGATCGGCTTGTCGATGAAGGTATAGGCCACGGAATTCGTGCTGGTCTGGCCGTTGACGGTGACCGTCAGGTTGACCGCGCCCGAGCCGGTCCCCGGCGTGGTGACGGTGAGCGAGGTCGGGCTTGCCGCGGTTACCGTGCCGTTGCCCGCCGAACCGAAGGTCACGGTGTTGTTGCCCGGCGTGGTGCTGAAGCCGGTGCCGCTGACGGTCACCACCTGGCTGACCGGGCCCGAAGGCGGCGAGACGCCGGTCACCGTCGGGACGACGGCGATGCTTGCGCTATTGGTCGCGCCGGTGGTCGGATAGCCGCTGGGCGTGAATGCCGCGAGCACAAAGCCCGAGGCCGAACCCGGGGTGATGCCGGTGTAGCTGAGCGTGACCGTGCAGGTGCCCGGTGCGACGGAGAAGGGGTTGAACTGGTAGTTGGCGCCCGAATCCGCTCCGCTGGCGCCACAGCTCCCGCCCGGCGCACCGCTCACGCGGCTGAGCAGCGCGGTGCCGCCGAGCAGCGGCGAGATGCTCGGCGTGGCCGAGCTGTTGGGATTGGTGAGCGTGATCGTCAGCGTTCCCGTCGATCCGACGCCAAGCGAGGCCGAGGAGAAGCTGAGCGAGGCAGTGACTGCGCCCGCCGCGCCGACGGTGAAGCTCTGCTGCACCTGCGCCGCCGGGTTCCAGTTGGTATCGCCCGCCTGGTCGGCGTTGATCGTGCAGGTGCCCGTGCCGACCATCGACACGGTGTTGCCGCTGACCGTGCAGACCGCCGGCGTCGCCGAGCTGAAGGCCACGACGAGCGACCCGTTCGTCGTCGCGCTCACGGCATAGGTCGCGCCGCCCACGGTTGCGCCGGTCGGCGCGGTCGAGGCGAAGGTGATCGCCTGGTTGCCCTTGGCGATCATGACCGTGACGATCGAGCCGATCGTGGTGACCGGCGTGCCCTGGCCGTCGGTCACCTTGATCTGGTAGCTGAACGATCCCGCGACCGTCGGGCTGCCGCTGACGGTGCCGTCGGAGCCGAGCGTCGTGCCCGGCACGAAGGCGCCCGCATTCAGGCTGTAGGTATAGGGCGTGAGGCCGCCCGAGGCCGTATTGGCCTGGCTGTAGCTCCCGCCGACGATCAGGCCCGAAGCGGAGCCGGTGGCGAGCACCAGATTGGCCGGAGTCACGGTGAAGCTGTGCGAAACGTCGCTCGCCGCGGTCCAGTTGGTGTCGCCCGCCTGGCTCGCCGTGATCGAGCATGAGCCGGTCTGGAGGAGCGTGAGCGTGGTGCCCGAGACGGTGCAGACGCTCGTGGTGGTCGAGGCGAAGGCGACCGTCAGGCCCGAGGTCGCGGTGGCCGTCAGCGTCAGCGGCGAAGCCGAGAGCGAGGCATTGGGCAGCGCCGCAAAGCTGATCGTCTGCCCACCCGAGACCACGCTGATGCTGTAGGACTGCATCCTGGTATAGGGGCCGCCGCTGCCGACCGACGAGCCGTCGGTGACCGTGACGTCGAAATTGGACGGGCCGGTGGCAGTCGGGGTGCCGGTGAGGGCGCCGGCCGGGCTCAGCGTCAGGCCCGTCGGCAATGCGCCGCCGGTGACGGCGAAGGTGTAGCCCGGCGTGCCGCCGCCGCCGGTGAAGCTCTGCGAATAGCCGGTGCCGACCGTGGCGCCCGGCAGCGCGCCGGCCGCCGGGGACAAGGTGACCGTGGGCGCCGCGATGCTCAGCGTGAGCGAGCCGGTCGCCTGGGTGAAGGGCCCGGTGCCAAGCGAGCTGTCCGTCACATTGGCGGTGAAGGTGAAGTTGCCGCTCGCCGCCGGCGTGCCGGTGACGGTGCAATCGCTGTTGAGCTGCGTGCCCAGCGGCAGTGCCCCCGACGCCAGGGTCGTCGAGCAGCTATACGTCGCCCTGCCGCCGCTCGTGTTGATCTGCACGCCCGACAGCGCGGCGCCGCGCGTGCCGCTGCCGGCAAGGGTCGATGCCAGCGTCGGATTGCTCACCGGCACCGTGACCGTCGCCGGGGCCGACGTGCCGCCCAGATTGGTCGCGGTGAAGGTGAAGCTGTCATTGCCCCGGAACCCGGAGGGCGCGTCATAGGTGACGAGCCCCGCGGCATTGACCGAGACCGAGCCGCCCTGGGCCGTGGTCGCCGAACCCACCGCGAAACTGGTCGGGCTGTTCGTCGCATGGCCGGCAATGCTGAAGGTCAGCCCGGTGCCGTTATAGGCGACTGCGGACGCCGTGAACGAGCTGGCGACCGGCGCGGCAACATAGGTGTATTGATCGGCCGCGCTGGTCGCGCTGGTGCCGCCCGGCGTGGCGACCGTGAGGTCAAAGGTGCCGGCCGGGCTCGCGGGCGAGGTCGCGGTGATCTGGGTGTTGCTGTTGATCGTATAGGTCGCGATCGACGCGCCGAACTTCACCGCCCCCGTCGGGTCGGCCGCCAAGAAGCCGGTGCCGGTGATCGTCACCGTGGTGCCGCCGCTGGTCGGGCCGGCGGTCGGCGAGATCGACGTGACCGTCGGCGCCGCCACATAGGTGAACTGATCCGCGGCACTGATTGCGCTGGTGCCGCCGGGCGTGGTGACGGTGACGTCGTAGGTGCTCGCGGCATTTGCCGGCGACGTCGCGGTGATCTGGGTGTTGCTGTTGATCGTATAGGTCGCGATGGCGGCGCCGAACTTCACCGCTCCCGTCGATGCCGCCGCGGCGAAGCCGGTGCCGGTGATCGTCACCGTGGTGCCGCCCCCGGTCGGGCCGGCTATGGGCGAGACTGCGTTAACCGTCGGCGCGGCGACATAAGTGTAGCGGTCCGCCGCGCTGGTCGTGCTGGTGCCGCCCGGCGTGGTGACGGTGACGTCCACCGTGCCCACGCTGCCGGCGGGCGCGGTCGCGGTGATCTGCGTGTTGCTGTCGATCGTATAGGTCGCGGGGTTCGCGCCGAACATCACCGCGCCGGTGCTGTTCGCGATGGAGAAGCCGGTGCCGGTGATCGTCACCGTGGTGCCGCCGCCGGTCGGGCCCGCGGTCGGCGAGACCGCGGTGACGGTGGGCGGCGGCGGGTTGACGGTCAGCGCGAAGGTCTTGGACGACGTGCCGATGCCGCCCGTATAGCTCGCCGTCACCGTATAGGTCGTCGCCGCCGAAGTGGCGGTGGGCGTGCCGGTGATGGCGCCGGTGCTGGTGTTGAAGTTCAGGCCGGTCGGAAGTGCCGGGGAGACCGCGTAGCTGCGGGCGCCGGAGCCATAGGCGGCCGTGACCGGCGTGACGCTGACGCCGCTACCAACCGTCGCCGTTATCGAAGCGACGGCCTGGGTCGTCGCGATCTCGCAATACATGCGGAAATCGACCGAGCCCGCCCCCGTCGTCGAGACCTGGGTCACGACGAAGAAGCGGGTATGGTCCGCAATCACCGAATAGGAACCGTTGCCGGCGACGGTGGCGCCGTTGACGAGCGTAACGAAGCCGCCGGTGGACGGCGCGCGCCGCACGGTGGCGCGGGCATTGCTCAGGTTGGCATAGGCATAGAGGACCGTGTCGCCGCTGACGAAATTGGCGGCGCCGGCGGTGAAGGGATTGGGCGCGCTCAGCGAGGGATTGGGGTCCGTGTTGAAGTCACCGGTCAGCGTGGTGCCCGTGACCGACGACAGCACGTTCGCGTCGAGATAGTCGCACCCGGCCGAAGCCCAGCCCGTGCCGGGAACGCTCGCCGCCAGCGCCGCCAGCGCAAGAGCGCCCGTGCGCGCGCCGCGCCGAACACCGGCAGAGAGGGAAGCGAGATCGGGAAGCCGCTCCTTCAGCGCCGCCAGCAGGGACCGCGCAGAAGGCCGCGGCACCAGGTGCCCACGCGCGCGGTTGCGCACCATGTTCCCCACATGGGCCGCCATTGGCGTGAAAAGCTGCTTCATATCCCCCCGACCCCGGCGTGCACGCGCCGGCCTTCTATCCCACACGTTCTTGCAATCAATTCATGGACGAAACGACCGGCATCCCCACCGGCCGCGGCACCCCATTTACGCGTGACAACTCGGTAAATTAAGACTGAACCGTAAAAATTTCGCCATGTTATGCATGTAAATTCAGAAACATGCAATCTTAAGCCCGCGTCTCGACTTGGGATGGTCCAGTAGCCGAATCGTTAATCATTACACCAATTTGGTTCCAGAAATGATTTTGGTCCGTTTTGGCAAGCAGGACGCGACGCCCCTCCATTTTTGAGTTACCGTCCGGGCCGCTTCAAATTGGGAGGGGCAAAATGTCGGAACCATTCATCGGTCAAATCATGCAGGTCGGCTTCAACTTCGCGCCGCGCGGCTGGGCGCCGTGCCAGGGCCAGATCATGTCGATCCAGCAGAATACCGCATTGTTCTCGCTGCTGGGCACCGTCTATGGCGGCAATGGCCAGAGCACCTTCGGCCTCCCCGACTCGCGGGGCCGCGTCTTTATCGGCCAGGGCAACGGCCCGGGGCTCACCCCGATCACCCTGGGTGAGATCGGCGGCGTGAACAGCGAGGTGCTCAGCATCCTGCAGATGCCGATCCACAACCACCTCGCCACCTTCACGCCCACCGGCGGCGGCACGGTTTCCGGCACGCTCCAGGCGATGACCGGCGCCATCGGCTCGGAGACCGCAATACCGGCCGCCGGCTCGTTCCTCGGCGTCGCCAATGATTCCTCGGGCAGCATCACGCCGACCTTCTATGTGCCGGCCGGCCAGTCGGGCACGACGCCGGTCAACCTGGGCGGCCTGAACATCACCGGCGGCGGTGGCGGCACCGGCACGGTAACCGTCGCCAACAGCGGCGGCAGCCAGCCCGTCCCGGTCATGCAGCCCTATCTGGGCATCCAGACCAACATCGCGCTCGAGGGCGTCTTCCCGTCGCGGAACTGAGCCGGAACCCGGGAAAGGCCCGGCCGCGCCGCGCGAGCGGCGGCGCGGCCGGGTTCTTCGCCAGCTGGGCCTCGGCCCAGCCCGTAGGTCAGGAAAACACCGCCTGATAATGGCGGGCGGTGGCCGAGGGAACCAGCTGACTGATCAGGATTTCGTGGGGGCCGCCCTTGCCGCAATCCATCTCGAACGAGGCGTCCATCAGATAGACGTCGAGCGGCGCTTCGAAGAATAGCGAGAAGGGCTCGCGCGTGTCGATGCCGATCAGCACCGGCCTGCGCTCGATGCGGACCAGCGTGATCTCCACCGGATTGGGCAGGGTGCTGAGACGGACCTTGCGACCGACCCAGGGCTCGAAATCTTCCGGTGTCAGCACTCTCATATGATGTTCTTCCCCTCCCGCCGAACGGACGATCGCTCCGGCTCCGAAAGGGGCATCCTGCCGGGTCCGCGGCAGCGCGTGAAGCCGGTCCGCGCCATTTCGGGGCAAAAGCCGATATCATGCTAGAGCCGATGGCATGCTAGCACCCTTCCCCACTCCGCGACCGCTGCCCGAGCTGCCGGAGGCGCTGCGCATGCTGGACGTGGCGCTGCCGCCCGCGCGCGCGGGCGACATGCCGCTGCTCGCCGATCTGCATGCCGCCGCGCGCATGGCCGAGCTGCTCCTCGCGCCCTGGTCACCTGCGCAGAAGCGCAGCTTTCTCGACGAGCAGTTCGCGCTCCAGCACACGCATTTCGTGAAGCACCATCGCAAGGGCGATTTCCGGCTGGTGACCCGCCAGGATGCGCCGATCGGCCGCTTCTACTTCGATCGCAGCGGCCCGGAATGGGTACTGATCGACATCCTGCTCGACGCAAGGGTCCAGGCCGGCGGGATCGGCAGCGCGCTGATCGGCTGGCTGCAAGGAGCCGCGCGCGACGCGGGCGCCGCCGGCCTGCGCCTGAGCGTCGCCCGCACGAATCCGCGCGCCCATGCGCTCTACCGGCGGCTGGGCTTTGCCGATGCCGGCGAAGTCGCCGGCACCCATGTCGCCATGTCCTGGCGGCCCTGAAGCCGCCTATTCGACAGTGACCGACTTCGCCAGGTTGCGCGGCTGATCGACATCCGTGCCCTTGGCCACCGCCACATGATAGGCGAGCAGCTGCACCGGCACCGCATAGACGAGCGGCGCGATCAACGGGTGGACCTTGGGCATGGTGATCGTCGCGACCGTGCCCTCGCCCGCCGCTTCGATGCCGTCATAGTCCGAGATCAGGATCACCTTGCCGCCGCGCGCCTGCACTTCCTGCATGTTCGACACGGTCTTCTCGAAGAGCGGACCCGAGGGGGCGATCACGATCACCGGCACGGCATCGTCGATCAGCGCGATCGGGCCGTGCTTCATCTCGCCGGCGGCATAGCCCTCGGCATGGATATAGCTGATTTCCTTGAGCTTCAGCGCACCCTCGAGCGCCAGCGGATAATCGGTGCCGCGCCCCAGATAGAGCACGTCGCGCGCCGCCGCGACGATGCCGGCCATCGCCTGGATCGCCTCGTCATAGGCGAGCGCGCCGTTGAGCGCGGCCGGCGCTTCGGCGAGGTGCTTGACGATCGCCTTCTCCTCGGCCTCGGTGAGCTTGCCCTTCGCCTTCGCCAGATTGGCAGCGAGCGCGGCGAGCACCGCGAGCTGGCAGGTAAAGGCCTTGGTCGAGGCGACGCCGATCTCCGGCCCGGCATGCGTCGGCAGCAGCAGATCCGCCTCGCGCGCCATCGAGCTGGTGGGGACATTGACCACCGCGGCGATCGTCTGGCCCTCGGCGCGGGCATGGCGCAGCGCCGCGAGCGTGTCCGCCGTCTCGCCCGACTGGCTGATCACGATCATCAGCCCGCCCTCTTCCATCACCGGCGCGCGGTAACGGAACTCGCTCGCCACATCGAGGTCGACCGGCACGCGGGCGAACTGCTCGAACCAGTATTTGGCAACCATGCCGGCATAGAAGCTGGTGCCGCAGGCGACGATGGTGACGCGCTTGATCGCCGACAGGTCGAAATCGGGGATCGGCAGCGTGACCCGCTCTTCCATCCGCTGAAGATAGGCGCGCAGCGTCTGGGCGACGACGATCGGCTGCTCGTAGATCTCCTTGAGCATATAATGCCGGTGGTTGCCCTTGGAGACGAGATCGCCGGTGACGCCGGAGATGGTGATCGGCCGCTCGACGGGATTATTGTCCCGATCGAAGATCTGAGCGCCGTCATGGGTGATGACGACCCAGTCGCCCTCGTCGAGATAGGCGATGCGCTGGGTGAGCGGCGCGAGCGCCAGCGCGTCCGAGCCGAGATAGGTCTCGCCGTCGCCATAGCCGACGACCAGCGGCGAGCCGAGACGCGCGCCGATCAGCAGGTCCGGATGCTGGCGGAACAGGATGGCGAGCGCGAAAGCGCCGTGGAGGCGCGGCAGCACTTCGGCGACGGCCTCGGCGGGCGCCATGCCGGCCTCGACCTTCTCGCTGACAAGGTGCGCGACGACTTCGGTGTCGGTCTCGCTCTCGAACTTGCGGCCGCGGGCGATCAGCTCATCGCGCAGCGGCTTGAAATTCTCGATGATGCCGTTGTGGACTAGCGCCAGCTCGCCGGTCGCGTGCGGGTGGGCGTTGTTCGTGGTCGGGCCACCATGCGTCGCCCAGCGGGTATGCGCGATGCCGGTGGTGCCGGGCAGCGGATTGGCCGCGAGCTCCTTGCCGAGATTGACCAGCTTGCCCGAGGCGCGGCGCCGCTCGATCCGGCCGTCCACGTCCGTGGCGATGCCGGCCGAGTCGTATCCGCGATATTCGAGGCGCTTGAGACCGTCGAACAGCCGCTCCGCGACTTCCTCCTTGCCGACGATTCCGACGATTCCGCACATGCTCTGGGTGTTCCTGCTCTGGGCCCGGCAATCAGCCGAGGATTTCGATCTGGGCGACGCTCTCGACCGCGATGCGCGTCTGGAAATGCGAGCCGACCGGCACGCGGCGGGCAATGCCCTTCACGCGCACGCGCTTGCCGGTGAGCACGTCCTCGGGATAGCCGCCGAGCTTCTGCTTCAGCGCGGCGATCGCCGCCGAATGCAGCTCGATGGTGAGGTTGCCCGGGTCGCGATAATTGGCCGCCGAGTTCAGATAGACGCTGAAGCCGCCCGCGCCGGCCGAGGCGACGACGAACTCGAACACCCCCTCGACCTCCCCGGTCTTCGAGGCCGCGACGGCCTCGATCGCCTGGCCGGGGCTCATCGGTGCGGCGGTCTGCGCGACGGCGGGCGCGGCGACGGTCAATGCAAGCATCGAGAACAGGGTTCGCATACGCATCACTTCTTCGCTGCCTCCTTCTTCGCCTTCATCGCCTCGCGGAATTTCCGCGCCCAGCCCGGCTTCACCTGCTGCTCGGCCCGGGTGATCCCCAGCGCATCGCCTTCGACGTCGCGGGTCACCACCGAACCGGCCCCCACGATCGCGCCGTCGCCGATGGTGACGGGCGCGACCAGGGCGCTGTTGCTACCTACAAAGGCGCCGTTTCCGATCACTGTCCGGTACTTTAAAAATCCGTCATAATTGCAGGTGATGGTGCCGGCGCCGATATTCGCCCCGGCCCCCACCGTGGCATCGCCGATATAGCTCAGATGGTTCGCCTTGGCGCCAGGGCCGAGCACTGCCTGCTTGATCTCGACGAAATTGCCGACCTTGGCACCCTGCTCGATCCGCGCGCCGGGGCGCAGGCGGGCATAGGGCCCGATATCGGCGCCGGACAGGATCTCGGCGCCCTCGACATGGGTGAAGGCATGGATGGTGACGCGGTCCGCCACCGCGACGCCGGGGCCGAACACCACGTGCGGCTCGATCGTGACGTCACGGCCGACCCGGGTGTCATGTGCGAACCACACCGTCTCCGGCGCGACCAGCGTGGCCCCCTCGATCATGGCGCGGGCGCGGCGGCGCTGCTGCCATTCCTGTTCGAGGAGGGCGAGCTCGCCGCGGCTGTTCACTCCCGCCACCTCGATCGCGTCGGTCTCGATGCCGACCGAGAACCGGCCGTCCTGGCGGGCCAGCTCCACCAGGTCGGTGAGGTAATATTCGCCCGCCGCATTGTCGTTGCCCAACCGGGCGAGCAGGCGGAACAGATCGGACGAGCGCACCGCCATCAGGCCGGAATTGCACAGCGTCACCGCCCGTTCCTCGGGCGTGGCATCCTTATACTCGACGATCTTGTCGAGCCGGCCGTCGGGGCCGACGATCACCCGGCCATAGGCGCCGGGATCGGCGGGCCGGAAGCCGAGCACCACCACGCTGGGGCCGCCATCGCCGTGGAGCGCCTCGATCATCCGGCGCATCGTCTCGGTCGTGACGAGCGGCACGTCGCCATAGAGGATCAGCACGTCGCCCCGGAAGCCGGCCAGCGCACCCTCCGCCATGCGCACGGCGTGGCCGGTGCCGAGCTGCTCGGCCTGTTCCGCGGTCTCGACGCCGAGCGGATGGACCGCCGCCTCGACCTGCTCGCGGCCCGCGCCGACCACCACCACCTCGCGCTCCACGCCCAGCGCCTTCACGCTGTCGATCAGGTGGAGCAGCATCGGCCGCCCGGCAATGGGATGGAGCACCTTGTGGGTGTCCGACTTCATCCGCGTGCCCTTGCCGGCCGCGAGGATGATTGCTGCGATCGGTGCGGTCATTTGTCCTCCGTGGACCCGTCCCCTGCCACGTTACACTTGCCAATTCCATAGCCCCGCTGGCAGGCAGCACCACGATGGCTGATTTCCCCTTCGACATCGTCGGCTTCGACCTGGACGGCACTCTGATCGACACCAGCATGGACCTGCTGGGCGCCACCAACCATGCGCTTGGCCTGGCCGGGCGGCCGCTGCTCGACAAGGCCGCGGTGATGACGATGGTGGGGCGCGGCGGCAAGCACATGCTGGAGCAGGCGCTGGACGCATCCGGCGGCCATGACGAGGCCCAGATGGCCTGGCTCCTCCCGGCGCTGCTCGACTGGTATCGCGACCATCTCACCGACCATTCGCGCCCCTTCCCGGGCATGATCGAGGCGCTGGACACGCTGGCGGCCCGGGGCGTGACGCTGGCGATCGTGACCAACAAGCGCGAGGATCTGGCGGCGAAGCTGATCGGAGAGCTGGGGCTGCGCGCGCGGTTCGCCACGATCATCGGCGGCGACACGATGGGCAGCGGCAACGCCAAGCCCTCCGCCCTGCCCATCCGCGAGATGATCCGGCGCTGCGGCGGCGGGCGCGCGGCATTCGTGGGCGATTCGATCTTCGACACGCTGGCCGCGAGGAATGCCGGGGTCCCGAGCATCGCCGTCAGCTTCGGCTTCCTCTCCCAGCCGGTGGAGGAACTCGGCGCCGATGCGGTGATCGACAGCTATGCCGAGCTGATGCCGACGCTGGAGCGGCTGGGGGTAGAACTACCGGCCTAGGGCCGCGAGGGCCCGATCAGCGCGCCCCGTCGCACCCGCCCGCGCGGGGATGATGAAAAGGACGTGGCGCAGATCAGTCCCGCTCCTTCAGCTGGTGGAGCAGGATGGCATTGCCTTCGCTGTCGGCGATCACCCGCATGCGGCAGACGGGCGAGTGGATCAGGTCGCTCTTGAAGGTGACGCCCTTCGCTTCCAGCTCCGCGCAGAGCGCATCGAGATCCTCGACCTCGAAGGCGATCGTGCCGCCGGCATCGGATGCCGGCCTGTCGCCGGTGACGTTGGTCAGCGCGAGGCACCCGCCACCCGGCAGGTCGAATTCGATCCACGGAATCCCTTCCGGTGCCCGGCTGGGAGGCAGGCCGAGCGTCTCCTCGTAGAAGCCGCGCGCCCGCGCGAGGTCGACGACCGGATACATGGTGAACGCGACCTTGCGGAACATGGCAATCCTTCCTGCTCGAATGCCAGCAGGATAGCCGCGAGCGCCCTGCAAGGCAAGAATTCGTTCCTGTTTTGTTTCAATGCCTTCAGCCGACCGGCCGATAGCCCTTGCGATATTTGGTCCAGAGATGCCGGGCCAGCAACAGGGGCGGCATGCGCAGCCAATGGCTGCGGACATAGAAGACCAGCCGGGTGAGCCTGCGGGTCTGGCGGCCCCAGCCGTCCCGGGCCGTGAGGCGGCGGAGATAGAGGCGATCGAGAGCGCCCAGGCCCCGCCATTCCGGGGGCACCTCGGTGCCGTACAGGGCATGCGTCAGGCGGGCGGCACGGGCCAGCGCACGGGCCAGGCCGTGGTGGCGGGCGCGCTCCGGCAGGCCGGCGGGCGCTTCGGACACGAACATGCAGTGGATGTCCCACAAATTGCGCATCCCGCCGGCGAGATCGCCGTCCGCCAGGAGGTGCGCGGCGGCGTGGAGCAGGCGATCCGGGCCGGAAAGGACGGACAGGCCGTTGCCGAGCGGCTCGCTGGCGGCCAGCAGCGCCTCGGCGTCGGGGGTAATCCTGGCCGTCAGGGGCAGGATCGTGTGGTGGACGTCGATCATCCGGTCGCGCTCGCGGTGAATGAGCGGGGGCAACTCGTGCATCCAGCGGCGATAATAGGCATCGTCATAGGGATCGGGCTTCACCCATTCCCAGCCGGCGGCGAGCAGGGCGGCCTCGGCCTCGCCGATCCGGCCGCGGGGGACCAATATGTCCAGATCGCCGATGTTGCGCCCCACCGAGGGCGAGAGCCCGGCAGCGGCGAAGGCGGTGCCCTTGAGGAGCACCACCGGCATGCCGAGCGGCGCCAGCGCCCGCCGGGCCATCTCCGCCTCCCATAGCGCCGCCAGGCGGACCTGCCCGGCCGAGGCGATCGCATCGTCGACCAGGCGCTGGACCCCGGCCGGAAGCGCCAGGCCGTTCAGCCGGTGCGCGAGCGTGCCCGCCATCTGCTCGGCGCGGGCCACGGCGAAAAGCTCGGCCCATTCCCGCGCGGAGAAGCCGAGCGCGGCACCGGGATCGCGCAGCACATGGGCCAGGCGCCAGCCCGGGCTCATGCCAGCGCCTCGACCAGGGCGGTGCCGCTTGCGGTGTCCGGATAGTCTATCGCCCGCGCCGGAATGGCCTGCACGAGCCGGGTGAGCGCCTCGAAACCGCGCTCGGCGAGGTGGACATAGTTGGTCGACGCCTGGGTCAGCCGGACGAACGCCTCGCTGGGCGGCACCGGTCGTTCGGCGGCCGCGAAGCCGAAGCGCGGGAAGAGGAGCAGGGCCGGCTCGGCGGGCACGGCCATCGCGGCGATCGCGCGGGCATCGGGGACGAGATGGCGGATATCGCCCTTGGGCGTGCCGGCGAGCAGCGGCCCGAACCGTCCCTCGGGCAACGCGGCACGGGCGACCGCGATCGCCTGGTTCTTGAGGCTGATCAGCCGGGGAAAGCCATGGGCCAGGCCGGTGGCGGGGTCGATCAGCACGAACTCGTCGCCCATCAGCCGCCAGCCGCGCGCCATCAGGAGCGCCGCGAGCGTGGATTTGCCCGCGCCCGAGATGCCGGTCATCAGCACCGCCCTACCGTTCCGCTCGACCGCGGACGCGTGCAGCAGCAGGAAGCGGCGCTGGGCGAGCGCCATCTGGAGGTTCATCCCCATTTCGGCGGCGAGCAGCCCCTGGGCCAGCGGCAGCGGCGCAGCGTCCGGAATGCTGTAGTCGCCGCCGATATGGACCGCCGGGCGGAGGAGTTTCCGCCAGGGCCGCGCGGCGAAGAGATGGACGTTGAAGTCGGGAATGTCGGGCCGAGGATAGTCGCGGTACAGATCCTCCAGCTGCGCGATCGGCGCCCGCCAGTCGCTGCCGATGCGGAAGCCGGCGGGGCCGATGGCGAGGCGGGTGGCGTGCCTCACAGCCGCTCCACCAGGCCTGCCTGGACCAGTTCGTCGAGGCGCACGGCCAGCGCGGCGGGATCGGCATCGAGCAAGTCGTAGCGCTCGGCCAGGCGGGTGAGCAGCTGGTCAACGGTGAGTTCGTCGGCGGCGAGCGCCTCGAGCATCTCGGGAACGGGCGCGTCGACGACATGGGTGATGCCGGAAGCCCGGTGGTAGATCAGCGTGAGCGCGTCCAGGGGGACGATGCGCAGGGTCTCCGGCGGCGCGGCGCGATAGGCCGTCATTTTGTTTCACGCGAAGGCGCGAAGGCGCGACGAAGGAAGGGGGGGGTCGCGCAGAGGCGCAGAGAGCGCAGAGGTGCCTCGCGCCGCGCCAGCGGTGCCCTCCATTGCGACGTTTCCAGAATTCCTGCCGCTGCCGCGGTGCTAGGGCTAGCCGTGAGCAAAACCCCTCTGCGCTCTCCGCGTCGCTGCGCGAACATGAGCCTCAGCCGCGCGGCATCTGCAGCGAGGCGAAGCAGGTGAAGCCGCTGGTGCCCGACTGGAGGCGGCGGATATAGTTGGTGTAGGCGCGGCTCTGTTCGTAGGTGGTGCCGGGCAGCGTGCCGCCGTTCAGCGCGCGCTTGACGTCCTCGGCCTTGAACGGCGTGCCGGCCGCCGGAAAGGCGCCTGGAGTGCCGGCGGGAACGAGCTTGCCATCGGCGGCGACATATTGGCCCGCGCGGCCGGGATCCGGAACCGGGATCTCGCAATGCATCACCGAGGCGCTGGTCTGCGCCAGCGCCGGCCGGATCGAGACGATCGCCGATGCGCTCGCGGCGCCCAGCATCAGCGCGCGGCGACTAGCCTTGGGACCCGGATCTTCGTCTGCCATGGCGCATTGTCCTGCGCCCCGCCCTCTTTCGCAATCGTAAATTGTGGGACAGGCGCGCCGCCGCTTTCGCGGAAGCGCCCTCAGTTGCGGGATGACGAACGCGCGCGCCGCCCCTAGTAAGGCGCTGAATGCCCTATTCTCCTGGTATAAAGGCGCTCGTGGCGCTCGGCATCGCCGCCGCGGGCGCGCTCGCGGGGCTGCTGCTCAACGGCGACGTGCAGGTAAGCCTCGTCATGCTGGTATGCGGCGTCGCCGCCGTGCTGGTGGCGGCGGCCGGCGGCGACCCGATGGGCCCGCTCGACACCGCGCCCGCGGCTGCCGAGGGCCCGGGCATCGCGGAGGTGCTCGACGCGATCGCCGAGCCGGTGCTGCTGATCGCCGACCGGCGCGTGATCGCGGCCAATCCGCCCGCGCGCACCCTGCTTGGCCAGCACATCCTGGGCGAGGACGTGCGCATCGCCATCCGCCATCCGGCCGCCGCCGAACGGCTGATGAACCCGAACGACCATGACTCCTCGGCCCCAATCCACCTGGTCGGCCTGGGCACGCGCGACCAGCGCTGGGAGATGCGGGTGACCGCGCTGGGCGACGGCCGCCGCATCGTCCACCTGATCGACCGCACCGGCAGCTATGCGAGCGAGCGCATCCGCGTCGACTTCGTCGCCAATGCCAGCCACGAGCTGCGCACGCCCCTCGCCTCGCTGCTCGGCTATGTCGAGACGCTGGAGGACGGCGCGAGCGAGGAGCCCGGCATCCGCAAGCGCTTCCTGAAGATCATGCACGACGAGGCGCGCCGCATGCAGCGACTGATCGACGACCTGATCTCGCTCAGCCGGATCGAGGCGGAGAAATATCGCGCGCCGGACAATCCGGTGGCGATGGACGAGCTGATCGACGAAGTGTGCCTGGAGCTCTCCGGCGCGCCGCGCGCGGCGGACGTGGTCACCGAGATCGCCGAGACCGAGCCGGTGCGCGGCGACGCCTCGCAGCTCAGCCAGCTGCTCCACAACGTGATCGGCAACGCGATGAAATATGGCCGCGAGGGCACGCCGATCCTGGTCAGCCTCACGCCCGAGGGCGATTCGATGGTGCGGCTGACCGTGACCGACCAGGGCGAGGGCATCGCGCCCGAGCATCTGCCGCGCCTGACCGAGCGCTTCTACCGTGTCGATTCGGGACGCAGCCGCACGCTGGGCGGCACCGGGCTGGGGCTCGCCATCGTCAAGCATATTGTCGAGCGGCACCGCGGGCGGTTCGACATTGCCAGCACCGTGGGCAAGGGCTCGACGGTGACCGTGCTGCTCCCCGTCCACCGATTGTCATGAACCTGTCACGCTAGGGGCCGAAGGGCCCCGATGGGGGCGGCCGTCCGGGCGCGTGCCCCGTGATTCTTAAATCCCAGGGACAGGAGACGGCGATGCTTGGCAGACTTGTGCTTTTCGCGCTTTCCGCAGTGGCTCTCTCGGCTTGCGACAGCGGGACCACCCGCCCGATCCGCGCCGTGGGCAGCTCGACCGTCTTTCCCTTCACCACCGCGGTGGCCGAAGCCTTTGTCAACCAGGACAAGCGCCGCGCGGCCCCGGTGATCGAATCGATCGGCTCGGGCGCGGGCTTCCGCGCCTTTTGCGAAGGCGTGGGATCGCAATATCCCGACATCGCCAACGCATCGCGCCGGATGAAGCGCACCGAATACGACACCTGCCAGAAGAACAATGTCGGCGAGATTCTGGAAGTGCAGATCGGGCTGGACGGCGTGGTGCTGGCCGAGAGCAATGCCGGCCCCCGGCTGAAGCTCAGCCGCAAGGACCTGTATCTCGCGCTGGCGGCCAACCCGATGGGCAAGCCCAATACCGCCAAGACCTGGAAGGACGTCAATCCGGCGCTGCCGGCGATCCCGATCTATGTGATGGGCCCGCCCTCGACCAGCGGCACGCGCGACGCCTTCACCGAGCTGATGCTCGAGCCGGGTTGCCTGGAGGCCTATCCCGAGGCCAAGGCGCTCAAGGAAGGGCACGACCCGGCCAAGTTCCAGGACGCATGCCTGCGCATCCGCGACGACGGCCCCTATGTCGACAAGGGTGAGAACGACAATCTGATCGTCCAGGGCCTGAGCCAGAATCCCAATGCGCTGGGCATCTTCGGCTATTCCTATCTCGAGGAGAATATCGACCGGCTGCACGGCACGCCGATCGAGGGCGTGGAGCCGACCAACAACGAGATCGTCACCGGCAAATATCCGGGCGGCCGCCCGCTCTACATCTATGTGAAGCAGCGCCACATCAAGGCGGTGCGCGGGATGCAGGACTTCCTGAACCTCTATGCCACGATGTGGAAGCCGAAGGGCGAGCTGACCAAGCGCGGGCTGATCGCGGCACCGAGCGAGGTGCAGGAGCATTCGGCCGAGATCATCGAGAAGGGGATTGCGCTCGACCCCTCCCAGCTGCACTGAAACGAGGACATCATCGCTTTCCTTCCTGAATCCCGTACCGAGCTGACGTCCTGGTGAATGTCTTCGCGCTCCTGTTCGTGGTGGTCGGCCTTGGCCTGATCGGCTGGCTGACCGCGCGCGCGCGCGCCGTGCGGTTCGATCGCGGCGGACAGAAGCGGTTGCATTCGCTGCCCTCGCAGCATGGCTGGTACGTGGCGATGTGGACGGTGCTGCCCGCGCTGCTGTTCGTCGCGGCATGGACGGCGCTAAGCCCCGCGCTGATCAAGGACCAGGTGCTCAAGGCGCCGGCAGCCAGCCAGCTCTCGGATTTCGCGTTCGAGCGCGACACGATCCTGGGCGAGGCGCGCGACGTGGCGCTGGGCCGGGCCGACTCGACCTTCGATCCCACCGCCGATGCGCTGGTGGCGCCGATGCGCGAGGCGATCGCCTTTTATGGCTGGACCGGCACGGCGATCGCCATCCTGCTGGCCTTTGCCGGGGGCGCCTTCGCCTTCAGCCGGATCAGCCCGGCCTTTCGCGCCCGCACCAAGGTGGAGCGCGGGCTGATGCTGATCCTGCTCGTCGCCTCGCTGATCGCGATCCTGACGACGATCGGCATCTTCCTGTCGCTGTTCTGGGAATCGATCCGCTTCTTCGCGATGGTGCCGCCGCAGGACTTCCTGCTCGGCACGCATTGGAGCCCGCAGCTGATCGATCCGAACAACCCGGGCAAGTCGCTGGGCGCGGTGCCGCTGTTCTGGGGCACCTTCTTCATCGGCGCGGTGATCGCGATGCTGGTGGCCATCCCCTTCGGGCTGATGAGCGCGATCTACCTGACCCAATATGCCGCGCCGCGCGTGCGCCGCTGGATGAAGCCGATGCTCGAGATCCTCGCCGGCGTGCCGACGGTGGTCTATGGCTATTTCGCCGCGCTGACCGTGGCGCCGGCGGTGCGCGACCTGGCGGTGCATCTGGGCATGCCCTTCGCCTCGGCCGAGAGCGCGCTGGCCGCCGGCCTGGTGATGGGCGTGATGATCATCCCCTTCGTCTCCTCGCTGGCGGACGATTCGATCGCCGCCGTGCCCACCGCGATGCGCGACGGCAGCCTGGCGATGGGCGCGACCAATTCCGAGACGATCTCGCGCGTGCTGCTCCCCGCGGCGCTGCCCGGCGTGGTGGCGGGCGTGCTGCTGGCCGTTTCCCGCGCGATCGGCGAGACGATGATCGTGGTGATGGCCGCTTCGGGCGCGGCCAACATCACGCTCAACCCGTTCGAGAGCGCCACCACCGTCACCAAGCAGATCGTCGACCTGCTGACCGGCGAGAGCGAGTTCGACAGCCCCAAGACGCTGGCCGCCTTCGCGCTGGGCCTGACGCTGTTCGTGATCACCCTGCTGCTCAACATCGTCGCGCTGCGCGTCGTGAAGAAGTATCGCGAAGCCTATGAATAAGCGCGTCGCCCCTGCCCTGCCGCCCGAGCGGACGCCGACCGACTGGAAGGGCGCGGCGATGCAGAAGCGCATCCGCCGCCGCTATGCCGCCGAGCGGCGCTTCCGCCTGTTCGGGATGCTGGCGGTGATCCTGTCCGCCGCGTTCCTGGCCTTCCTGATCCTCACCATGGCGGCGAACGGCGCGCGCGGCTTCACCCGCAGCGAAGTGGCGCTCGACCTCGACTTCCCGAAGATGGGGATGATGGTCGACCGCGCGCATCTTTCCACGCCGGGCGCCGACCTGGCGCTGTCGGGTGCCGGACTGCAGGACAAGGTGGAGATCGCGGCGGAGAGCGGCGGCGACCATTCGCTCGCCGCCAACAGCGCCTGGATCACGGTGCGCGATGCGATCAAGGCCGATCCCTCGATCCTGAGCGGCAGGAAGACCATCTGGGTGCCCGCCTCGACCGCGCTCGAAATGGGCGCGCGCGGCGAAGGCACGGCGGCGGCGAAGGCCGATGCGAGCCGGCTGCGGAGCGCCGGCAAGCTGCGCACCGGCTTCAACTGGGGCTTCTTCACCGCAAGCAATTCGAACGATCCCGTGGCGGTGGGCATCTGGGGCGCGCTCAAGGGCTCGCTGCTCACCATGCTGGTGACTTTCCTGATCGCCTTCCCGGTGGGCGTGCTGGCGGCGATCTATCTCGAGGAATATGCGCCGAAGAACCGCTGGACCGACCTGATCGAAGTCTCGATCAACAACCTGGCGGCGGTGCCCTCGATCATCTTCGGCCTGCTCGGGCTCGCGGTGTTCCTGGGCACCTGGCAGATCGGCGGGCACAGCTTCGGCCCGCTGCTGCCGCGCTCGGCGGCGGTGGTCGGCGGGCTGACGCTCGCGCTGATGATCATGCCCGTCATCGTCATCGCCAGCCGCAATGCGATCAAGGGCGTGCCCCCGTCGATCCGCGACGCCGCGCTCGGCATCGGCGCGAGCCGGATCCAGGTGGTGTTCCACCATGTCCTCCCGCTCGCCATGCCCGGCATCCTGACCGGCACGATCATCGGCATGGCCCGCGCGCTGGGCGAGACCGCGCCGCTGCTGCTGATCGGCATGCGCGCCTTCATCGTGACTGCCCCCCAGGGCTTCACCGATCCCGCCACCGTGCTGCCTGTCCAGATCTTCCTGTGGTCGGACGAAGTGAGCCGCGGCTTCGTGGAGAAGACCAGCGCGGCGATCATGGTGCTGCTGGTGTTCCTGCTCGCCATGAACGGGCTCGCCATCTATCTTCGCAACAAGTTCGAGACCCGCTGGTAATGACCGACGCCACTCCCCTTCCCACTGCAACGGCGACCGGGCACAAGATGTCGGCGCGAGGCGTGAACGTCTTCTACGGCGACAAGCAGGCGATCCGCGACGTCTCGATCGATGTCGACATGGACCATGTGACGGCGTTCATCGGCCCGTCGGGCTGCGGCAAGTCGACTTTCCTGCGCACGCTCAACCGGATGAACGACACCATCGCCTCGGCCAGGGTGACCGGCGACATCACGCTGGACGGCGAGGACATCTATTCCTCGGCAATGGACGTGGTGCAGCTGCGCGCCCGGGTGGGCATGGTGTTCCAGAAGCCCAATCCCTTCCCCAAGTCGATCTACGAGAATGTCGCCTATGGCCCGCGCATCCACGGCCTGGCCGCCTCCAAGGTCGCGCTGGACGGGATCGTCGAAGGATCGCTGCGCCGCGCCGGCCTGTGGGACGAAGTGAAGGACCGGCTCTCGGACAGCGGCACGGCGCTCTCGGGCGGCCAGCAGCAGCGGCTGTGCATCGCCCGCGCCATCGCGGTCGACCCCGAAGTGATCCTGATGGACGAGCCCTGCTCGGCGCTCGATCCGATCGCCACTGCCAAGATCGAGGAGCTGATCCACGAGCTGCGCGGGCGCTATGCGATCGTGATCGTCACGCACAACATGCAGCAGGCGGCGCGCGTCAGCCAGAAGACCGCCTTCTTCCATCTCGGCCAGCTGGTCGAGTATGGCGACACCGACAACATCTTCACCGCGCCGAAGCAGGAGCGGACGAAGGATTACATTACCGGCCGTTACGGCTAGGAGTAGGCCCATGGCGAGCAGCCACGAACATACGGTCAAGGCGTTCGATCAGGACATCGGACAGCTGCGCGCGCTCATCTCGCAGATGGGCGGCCTGGCCGAGCAGGCGATCGAGGACGCGATGCTGGCGCTCCAGCGGGGCGACACCGCGCTCGCCAATGAAGTGCGCCAGAAGGACAAGCAGATCGATGCGATCGAGGCCGAGCTGGAAAAGCTCGTCGTCCGCGTCATCGCGCTGCGGGCGCCGATGGCGGACGATCTGCGCGAGATCATCGCCGCGCTGAAGATCGCCGCCGTGATCGAGCGGATCGGCGACTATGCCAAGAACATCGCCAAGCGCGTGCCGATGATCCATGGCGAGACTGGCGAGGAGCGGATCGACGTCGTCTCGATCCTGCCCGCAATGGGGCAGCTGGCGGCGGACATGGTGCACGACGTGCTCGACGCCTATTCGGCGCGCGATGCCCAGGCGGCGGTTCGAATCTGCGCGCGCGACAATGCGCTCGACGATTTCTACGATTCGATCTTCCGCACGCTGGTGACCTATATGGTCGAGAATTCGAGGACGATCAGCCAGGTGGCGCACCTGCTGTTCGTGGCGAAGAATCTGGAGAGGATCGGCGATCACGCCACCAACGTGGCCGAAATGGTCTATTTCGCAGCGACAGGCGATTACATGGCCGAGCGCGAGACCGGCGAGGCCCAAGCGAACTGAGCGGGGAAACGGGGAATATATGGCCCGAGTGAAGATGCTTCTCGTCGAGGACGACGCCGCGATCGCGGAACTGGTCGCCTATCACTTCAAGCGCGAAGACTATGAGGTGAAGCACACGCCCGACGGGGAAGAGGCGCTGCTGCTCGCCAAGGAGGCGACGCCGGACATCGTGCTGCTCGACTGGATGGTCGAGGGGCTGAGCGGGATCGAAGTGTGCCGGCGCCTGCGCCGCATGCCGGAGACGGCGAACGTGCCGATCATCATGCTCACCGCGCGCGGCGAGGAGGAGGATCGCGTGCGCGGGCTGGAGACCGGGGCGGACGATTACGTCACCAAGCCCTTCTCTCCGCGCGAACTCGTCGCCCGGGTGGGCGCGGTGCTGCGGCGCGTGCGCCCGGCCCTGGCCGGCGAGGCGCTGACCTATTCGGACATCGAGATGGACACGGTGGGCCACAAGGTCCGCCGCTCGGGCGAAGTGGTGCAGCTGGGGCCGACCGAGTTTCGCCTGCTGAAGCATTTCCTCGAGCATCCGGGCTGGGTCTTCTCGCGCGAGCGGCTGCTCGATGCGGTATGGGGGCATGACAGCGACATCGAGAGCCGCACGGTGGACGTCCATATCCGCCGGCTGCGCAAGGCGATCAACAAGGGCAACCGGCCGGACATCATCCGCACCGTGCGCTCCGCCGGATATGCGCTCGACGCGGGGAATTGAGCCAGAGCCCGATCAGCAAACGCCGTCATCCCCGCGCAGGCGGGGACCCATCTCCCGGACCATCCCCAATCACCGCGGGTGTATTCCCGGCCAACGCACGAGATGGGTCCTCGCTTTCGCAGGAATGACGGGGTGCGGGAAGGCCGCCAGCCAACCCGTCGTCACCCTGGCCTTGTGCAGGGGTCCATCGCGTCGCAATTTCTGCCCGTGCGTCTCCTGCCCGATGCTCGCCTCCCAATGGATCCCGGGGGCAAGGCCGGGGTGACAGTTGGTGGTTGGAATCCACCTGCCACCCCACCCTTCAGCTCCCCGGGCCGGCGCGCAGGCGGGATGGCAATGCCTTCCGGAAGGGCGCTTCGTCACTCCCTCACGGCCCCCCCTCCGCACATGACCACAATTTAACGAAACCAACCGCGTTTCCTCGCGTTGCAGGCACGGGCGTAACGATCTCGCCCGGTTTCAGGAGACGCATCCCATGAAACTTCTTGCCCTGGCCGCCGCGCTGACCTTCGTTGCTGGCGCCGCGCACGCGCAGACTTCGGCCCAGAAGGCCGATTCCCCCACCAACAACGATGCCAGCAAGCTGGGCGGCTATGCCCCGGCCGGGCCGCTGTTCAGCACCGGCTCCACGCCGCCGCCGGGAGCCCAGGTGGTCTTCGTGCCCAGCACGCAGACGCCGACCCAGGCCTTCCCGCCGCCGGCACCCAAGGCGGTGTATCCGATGTGCAAGCGCGGCCAGTTCGACGGGTGCCGTCAGCGCCAATAGCGCCGACCGCCCCTTTTTACGGGACCGAATGTGCCGGGCGCGCAACGTTGCGCCCGGCACATGCGTTTTTGCCAGGAAGGCGGGGGCGACAGAGAGGAAGTTTCGATGAAGTTCATGCTCCTGGCATCGGCCCTGGCGATGAGCGGCACCGCCATCGCGCAGGACATGCCCCAGACCGCTCCGCAAACCACGCCTGCGCCGCCTGCACCGCCGAGCGACGCGCCACCGCCACCACCGCCCGCCGATCCCGCCATGCCGGCCGATCCC
>OAOK01000070.1_pt1 | contig 46778 bp, 50 predicted proteins | sample 1641101 | NCBI WGS metagenome assembly OAOK01 (sample SAMEA104232307, study PRJEB22302) | sediment metagenome | biome: forest; feature: aquifer; material: sediment | place: USA | collected 2011-08-07 | depth 0.01 m
ATCGGCGAAGCGGGCGTCGCGCTGGCCGCGCGCGGGCCGAAAGGCGCCGGCAGGCATCTCGGCGGCGGGCGCTCCGCCGCGGGCGACCTTGCCTATAGCTATGGCCGGGTCGAGGAGGGCGGCCGCGTGCTCGTCGGTCACTATGTCCGTGTCTGGCATCACGAGGCCGCCGGCTGGCGGCTGCTCGTCGATCAGCTCGTGCCGCGGCCGCGCCAGCCCTGACCCGTCAGGCCGGCGAAGCGACCCAGCCGACCTTCGGATCGTCGAAGTTCACGACGTCGGCGAGCTCCCAGACATTCGCATAGCCATAGCCGACGAGATTGATGAAGGTCTGGATGTTGAGCGCGAGCGGCGCCGCCTTGAGCGGCACCGGCGCGCGATGGTTCGAGAAATTGTTGTTGCAGTAGATCAGGATCGGGCGATCCCGGTTCGGGCCGATCGCCGCCGCCAGCGATTCCGCGGTGAAATCGGTGAGCGGCAGGTTGACCGCGCCCGCGATATGGCCGCGCGCAAAGGCATCCTTCGAGCGGGCATCGAGCACCAGCGCGCCCTTCTCCCCCGCCTTTGCCTGAAAGCGCGCAAAGGGCAGGAGGCGCCCGGCCCGCAGCGTGCGCACGTCGCGCGTGAGCGTGGCGAAGGCGGCATAGTCGATCTGCGGATTGGCGGGCGGGTCCTGGGGGACGGCGAAGACGAGCGCGGCGGCGGCGAGCAGCATGAGGGATCTCCCAGGCGGGTTCGGAGAGGGAAGGATCGCGTTCCCCGGCTGACGCAGGGCTGAACGCGCCGCTCCCTCTCTCCTTTGGCACCTATCCCGCTGGGACAAGTACCCCTCCGTCATCCTCCATTGACGCCGCAGTTCCGGCTCCATCGCCTCCGCGAGCCGGAATGGATCCCCGCCTTCGCGGGGATGACGGTTATTGGGCACCCCTTGTCTCAGGGGGATAAGGGCCCTGCCCTTTGGAGAGAGGATAGGGGAGAGGGAGTAGGAAACAAAGTTGCGCGCGCGTCGCGCCGCGCTACACCTCATCTCCAAAGAGATAGGGGAGTAGCATGGCCAGCCTGTTCCGGTTGAAGCAGATCGTCGCGGAGGAAGACCGCGCGCCCGAGCATCGGCTCGCACGCACGCTTTCCTGGCCGCATCTCGTCGCGCTTGGCGTGGGGGCGATCGTGGGAACCGGCATCCTCACCCTGATCGGCGTCGGCGCGGACCGCGCCGGGCCGGCGGTGATCCTCTCCTTCGTCGTCGCGGGCGCGATCTGCGCCTGCGCCGCGCTGGCCTATGCCGAGATGGCGACGATGATCCCTGCCTCGGGCAGCGCCTATACCTATAGCTATGCCTCGCTCGGCGAGATCGTCGCCTGGGTGGTGGGGTGGAGCCTGCTCGCCGAATATACGCTGGTGGTCGCGACCGTTGCGGTCGGCTGGTCGGGCTATGCGACACCCTTCCTGACCGGATTGGGCGTGCCGGCGGAACTCACCCATGGCCCGCAGATGGCCGGCTGGCAGGTCGCGCATTGGGGCGTGAACGTACCGGCCCTGTTCGTCGTCTGGCTGGTGTCGGGCCTCCTCATCCTCGGCACGCGCGAAAGCGCGACGCTCAACGCGTTCCTGGTGGTGGTCAAGTTGGTCGCGCTCGCAGTGTTCGTCGCGGTGGCGCTTCCCTATTTCAATGCCGCCAATTTCGAACCCTTCGCGCCCTTCGGCTTCGCCAAGCATGTCAGCGAAGGCGGAGTCGAGCGCGGCGTGATGGCCGCGGCTGCGATCATCTTCTTCGCCTTTTACGGCTTCGATGCGATCTCCACCGCGGCGGAGGAGGCCAAGAATCCGGGGCGCGACCTTGCCATCGGCATCGTCGGCTCGATGGTGGCCTGTGTCGCGATCTACATGATCGTCGCCGTCGCCGCCGTGGGCGCGCTTTCCTATACCCGCTTCGCCGACAGTCCCGAACCGCTGGCGCTGATCCTGCGCGAGATCGGCCAGCCGGGCGTCGCCAAGTTCCTTGCGCTGAGCGCCATCATCGCGCTCCCCACCGTCATCCTCGGTTTCCTGTTCGGCCAGAGCCGCATCTTCTTCGTGATGGCGCGCGACGGGATGCTGCCGAAGAGCCTCGCCAAGGTCTCGCGGCGCGGCTCGCCGGTGCGCATCACCATCTTCACCGCCTGTGTGGTGAGCCTGTTCGCCGCCTTCCTGCCGATCGACGAGATCGCCGCGCTGGCCAATGCGGGCACGCTCACTGCCTTTGCCGCCGTCGGCCTCTGCCTGCTCGTCATGCGCCGCCGGGCGCCGGATGCGCCGCGCCCGTTCCGCACGCCCGCGGCCTGGCTGGTCGGCCTGGGGGCGATCTTCGGCTGCCTCTATCTGTTCGCCAACCTGCCTTCGAAGACGCAGATCTGGTTCGGCGCCTGGAACCTCTTGGGTTTGGTCGTCTACTTCGCCTATGCACGCCGCAATGCAGCAAAGGGGTAGATGATGGGCGGCTGGACGATCGGGATCATCGGCGGATCGGGGCTCTACGATGTCGAAGGCATCGAGGGCGGCGAATGGATCTCGACCGAGAGCCCCTGGGGCAAGCCTTCGGACGATTGCTTCGTCGGCCGGGTGGGGCATGTCCGCGTGGTGTTCCTGCCGCGCCACGGCCGCGGGCACCGCATCGCGCCGTCGGACCTGAACGTCCGCGCCAATATCGACGTGCTGAAGCGGCTGGGCGTGACCGATGTGCTCGCCATCTCCTCGGTCGGCAGCCTGGCCGAGGAGCGGGCACCGGGCACCTTCACCATCGCCGACCAGTTCATCGACCGGACCAAGGGCCGGCCCTCGAGCTTCTTCGGTGCGGGCATGGTCGCGCATGTCTCGATGGCCGATCCGGTGTGCCCGCGCCTCTCCGCGCTCGCCGCGGACGCTGCGCGGGCGGCGGGCGCCGTCACTCATGCCGGCGGCACCTATCTGGCGATGGAAGGTCCGCAATTCTCGACTCGTGCCGAGAGCAATCTCTATCGCGGCTGGGGCTGCCACATCATCGGCATGACCGGCATGCCCGAGGCCAAGCTCTGCCGCGAGGCCGAGCTGCCCTATGCGCTGGTCGGCATGGTCACCGACTATGATTGCTGGCGCGAGGGCGAGGAGGCGGTCGACGTCGCCACGGTGATCGCCCAGCTCGGCACCAATGCCGACAAGGCGCGCAAGCTGGTGATGCACCTGCTGAAGAACCTGCCCCAGGAGCGGCCGGCCTCGCCGATCGATACCTGTCTCGACTATGCGCTGATCACCGCGCCGAATGCGCGCGATCCGCACCTGCTGCGCAAGCTCGATGCGGTCGCCGGCCGCGCCCTCTCCAACTAAGGAAATCGCATGTCGTTTCTCGCTGCCCTTGCCCTGCTCGGCGCCCAGGAGGCGCCCGCACCCGATCGCTCGCAGGACATGGCCTGGCAGAGCCAGCAGATGCTCGCGCTGGCCAAGCTCAATGGCGCGGACGGCTGGCACAGCACGCCGGAGGGGCTGCGCTGGCGCCGCGTGAAGGGCGACGGCACGGGCAAGCACCCGAGCGTGGCCGACACGGTGACGCTCCATTATGCCGGCACCTTCATCGACGGCACCCAGTTCGACAGCTCCTATGACCGCGGCGCGCCGGCGACCTTTCCGCTCGGCATGCTGATCAAGGGCTGGCAGGTCGCGGTGCCGCTGATGGGCGTGGGCGACACGTTCGAAGTCGCGATCCCGGCCGACCTTGGTTATGGCTTCAAGGGCAAGGGGCCGATCCCCGGCGGCGCCACGCTGCTGTTCAAGATCGAACTGCTCGCCATTCCGGCGGCCGGCTGAGCAAGGCCATTCTCCCCGGGGCGACGCGCTCGCCTGGACAGGACATAAAAAAGGGGCGGTACCCGAAGGTACCGCCCCAATTTTTTGCGTGCCGGCGGTTTAGAACTTGAAGTTCGCGCCTGCCCGGAAGGTGCGGCCGATCAGGCCGGCCGAGTGCCACGAGGTCAGCGTGTTCACCTGGCTCGGATAGGCGGTGTTCGCGAACAGCGGCGCGCGCGCGTTCGTGACGTTGCCGACCAGGCCGAAGAAGCTGAACTGGTCGTTGACCTTCACCGTCAGATTCACGTCCGTATAGACGAAGCTCTTGATGTGGCAGAAGTCCGCATTGCCGGTGAGCGGCTTGTAGATGGCGGCGGTGGAGCACGAAATGTCGCCCTTGTCCGAGCTCGCCTGGTCAGCCGCGACGCCCTTCATTGCGCCGACGAAATAGGTCGTCGTGCTGAGCGAGAACTGGTCGTAGGTGAACGTGTTCTGCCAGTTGCCGCGCCAGCGCGGCGTGCCGCCGCCCGACGACAGACTCTCCGGACCCACGGTGCCGGCATAACGCTGCACCGCGCCGCCGTTCCCGGGATGGAGATCGTACTTCAGCGTCTCCTGCACATCGACCCGGCTCTCCCAACGGAAGTTCTCGGTGAACTTGATGCGCGCATCGGCCGTGAACTCGAGCCCGGCGATGACCATATAGGCCGTGTTCACATAAGGCGCGTTGACCACGAGCAAACGCGGCAGCGCGTTCGGCGCGAAGGGATCGGCCCCGTCGACCACGTTGCACGAATAGCCGGCACCGATCGCCGCGACCTTGGCGCAGCCCGCAGCGGCGGCAGCCGCGGCGGATGCGAAGGTCTGGCCCGCAACCGAGTAATAGGCGTTGATCGCGTCCGACGACAGCGGGCCGGTGACGATCAGGTTCGACTTCTTCACGTTGAAATAGTCGGCCGTGAAGCTCAGCCAGGGCGTCGGCTCGAAGATCGTGCCCAGAGTGAAGCTGCGCGAGGTCTCCGGCTTGATATCGGGGTTGCCGACATAGCCGCGGCCCAGGCTGTACGGTGCGGTGTACGCCGCGTTGGTCGCGTGCGCAGTGAGGAATGCCCCGGTCGGCGTATAGCCGACAAAGCCCGAATAGGAGCTGCGCGGATTGGATTCCGCGAAGGTCGGTGCGCGGAAGCCCTCCGAATAGGTGCCGCGGATCGCGAGCTGCTTGATCGGCTGGAACTTTGCTGTCGCCTTGGGCGAGAAGCGGCCCTCGCCGGTCGAATAGTGATCGTAGCGGCCGGACAGATCGATGTTGAGCGAATCCAGCACGGGCACGTCGACTTCGAAATAGCCGGCCCACACCGAGCGGTCACCATAGGCCTGCGCGGTCGAGAGACCGGGAATGTCCAGGTTCGGGTTGGCGCTGTTGTTGGTCAGCTTCTCCTTGCGATACTGGCCGCCGACGGCCATCCGCACATCGCCGCCCGGGAGCGTGAAGAGCGTGCGGCTGATCGACGCGTCCACCGTCAGCTCGCTCGAATTCGAGCGGGTGGTGATCGGCGGAGCCACCATGTTGCGGACCGCCGCGGTGTTGAGGCTCGGATTGACGAAATTGTACGCGCCGGTGTTGATCGCCTTGACCAGGCCGTTGAGATTGGCCCAGCCATATTGGGTGAGGTTCAGATCGGCGCGCGAGTAACCCGCCTCGACATTCCAGTTCCAGCTGTCACCGAAATTGCCGTGCAGGCCGCCGGTGATCCGGTACACTTCGTTGACGCGGTTGCTGCCCGCGGGGATGTCGCCGAACAGATAGTAGAGGCGCGCGGCGCCGGCGGCCGGATTGTTGGCGTAGGCGGCGGCATAGGGGTTGTTCGGGTTCAGCTGGCGATCCGCGGCGGTCGCGCAGTTGACGCCCGACGAGCAGATATAGACCGGCAGCACGATGCCCGGATTGGTCGTCGACGTCGACGGGGATCCACCGAATGCCTGGTTCTGACGGACCGCGCGCGGCGGCGAGATGATGTTGACGCGGCTATGCGCATAGCTGCCCGCGAGATAGCCCTCGACATTGTCGCCGAGGCGGAAGCTGGCGCGCGCGACGGCGTCGTAGCGCTCCTGCAGCGGCGTGATCTGGGCATATTCCCGGGTGAGGTCATGCCGGCAGGCGGTACCCACGCGCGTGCCGTTCTCCGAATAGGTCCCGTAGGCGCAATTCGCGAGCGGCGTCAGCGAAGTGAAGAGTGCCGGCGAAGTGGCGTTCGTCACCGAACCCGCGAGCGGGTTGTTGAGATCGGTCTGGGTCGTGCGCGTGACGACCGCATCGGTCGTCGGCGTGCCCAGCGTATCGTCGGCGCGGTTGTTGTCGTTGCCGCCGATCGAGCGAAGGTCGAGCGTGTCGAAGGGGAAACCACGCGAGGCTGCCGAGATGCGGCCGCCATATTCATAGTCGCCGCCGACATAGACGTTGAAGCCCTGCGTGTCATAGTCGCCGAAGCCGAAGAGGAGCTTCGCGCGATACTTCGCGCCGTCGCCCTTCTCGGTCGCGCCGCCTTCGACACCGGCCTCGAGGCCCTTCATGTGCTTGCGGGTGAGGATGTTGACCACGCCGCCGATCGCGTCCGCGCCGTACAGCGACGAGGCGCCGTCCTTGAGGACCTGCACCTGCTGGACGTTGACCATCGGGATGCTGTTGAGGTCGACATAGGAATTGTGGCCGTCGTCGCTCAGCGGGAAGTTGGTCGAGCGCAGGCCGTCGATCAGCACCAGGGTGGACGAAACGCCGAGGTTGCGCAGCGACACGGCGGCGCCGCCGGCCGAGAAGCCGCTGGTGAAGCCGTTACCGATCGAGCCGGCGCCGTCGGCGGAAGCCGAGCGGATCGCGTCGGTCACATTGGTGATGCCGGCGCGCTGCAGGTTCTCGGCGGTGATCACCGTCACCGGCAATGCGGTGTGGGTATCCGACTGGCGGAAGATGGTGCCGGTAACGACGATGTCGCCGTCGTTGGCCGGCGCATCCTGCTGCGGGGCGGTGGTTCCGGCGCTGGCCGGCGCGTCCTGCGCCAATGCGGGCGCGGCGAAAAGCGAGCCCGCCAGCACAAAGGCGGACAAGGCCGCTCCCGTGCGCAGGCGTGCGATCTGAGACTTGTTCATTATTATCCTCACTCTCCCTGGTCCTGCCCCAATGGCAGCCGGTGGAATCCCCCGAACCCTCGCCGCCCCCACCCCTGGGGCCTGTTGGCGAAGTTGCGGGAGGATTAGAGAGTGTCTGATCTGTGTAAAGCACCCAAGATTATTGCTGCTCTGTTTCTTCATTGTGTGTTTCTGAAATGCAACACATCCGAAATGGGGGCATCGTGCCGCTGCCGTTTCCGGGCCGTCCGGCGGGCGCGGCGCGACCCGAGCCGCCGGTCCGGGCATGAAAAAAGGGAGGGCGTCGCCGCCCTCCCTCGATGCTTTCCGGTCGCGCCGATCAGGCGGCGAGCTTGCGCAGCACGTACTGGAGGATGCCGCCGTTGAGGAAATATTCCAGCTCGTTGACGGTATCGATGCGGCAACGCGTGAGGAAGGTTTCCTTAGAGCCGTCCTCGCGGGTGAGCTCGACCTCGACATCCTGGCGCGGGCGCAGGCCCGCGACGTTCCGGATGGTGAAGGTGTCGCTGCCCGTGAGCTTCAGCGTCTCGCGAGTCACGCCCTCGGCGAACTGGAGCGGCAGGATGCCCATGCCGACCAGGTTCGAGCGGTGGATGCGCTCGAAGCTCTCGGTGATCACCGCGCGCACGCCGAGCAGGTTGGTGCCCTTCGCCGCCCAGTCGCGTGAGGAGCCGGTGCCATATTCCTTGCCCGCGACGATCACGAGCGGGGTGCCGGCGGCCTTGTGGCGCATCGCAGCGTCGTAGATCGGCATCACCTGGCCGCCAAAGCGGGTCATGCCGCCCTCGATGCCCGGGACCATCTCGTTCTTGATGCGGATGTTCGCGAAGGTGCCGCGCACCATGACCTCGTCATTGCCGCGGCGCGCGCCATAGCTGTTGAAGTCCTTCTTCGCGACCTGATGCTCCTGCAGGAAGGTGCCTGCGGGGCTATCGGCCTTGATCGAGCCGGCCGGCGAGATGTGGTCGGTGGTGATCGAGTCGCCCAGGATGGCGAGCGGCTTGGCCTCGACGATATCGGTGACCGGCGCCGGGGTCATGGTCATGCCCTCGAAATAGGGCGGGTTGTGGATATAGGTCGAGCCGGCGCGCCAGCCATAGGTGTCCGAGCCCTCGACGCTGATCTTCCGCCAGTGATCGTCGCCGGCATAGACATTGGCGTAGCGCGAGCGGAACATCGCATCGTCGATATTGGCGGCGATGAGGCCCTGGACCTCCTCGTTCGAGGGCCAGATGTCCTTGAGGAACACCGGGCCATCGGTGCCTTCGCCGATCGGCGTCTCGTACATGTCCTCGGTCACCGTGCCCTTGAGGGCATAGGCCACCACCAGCGGCGGCGAGGCGAGGAAGTTCGCCCGCACGTCCGGCGAGACGCGGCCCTCGAAGTTGCGGTTGCCCGACAGGACCGAGGCGGCGACGATGTCGTTGCCGTTGATCGCGTCCGAGATCGGCTGGGCGAGCGGGCCCGAATTGCCGATGCAGGTGGTGCAGCCATAGCCGACCAGGTTGAACCCGATCGCGTCGAGATCCTCGGTCAGGCCGGTCTTGTTGAGATAGTCGGTCACCACCTGCGAGCCCGGCGCGAGGCTGGTCTTCACCCAGGGCTTGCGGGTCAGGCCCTTCTCGCGCGCCTTGCGGGCGACCAGGCCGGCCGCGATCAGCACCGACGGGTTCGAGGTGTTGGTGCACGAGGTGATCGCCGCGATCACCACGTCGCCGTCGCCGATGTCATGGTCCTTGCCCTCGACCGGCACGCGCGCGGCGTGATCCTTCTTGTACACCTTGGTCAGGTCGCCGTTGAACACTTCATCGACGCTGTCGAGGCTGACCCGGTCCTGCGGGCGCTTCGGCCCGGCGAGCGACGGGCGCACGCTGCTCATGTCGAGCTCCAGCGTGTCGGTGAAGATCGGCTCGGGGCCGTTCACGTCGTGCCACATGCCCTGCGCCTTGGCATAGGCCTCGACCAGCGCGACCGTCTCGTCCGGGCGGCCGGTGAGGCGCATGTAATCGAGCGTCTTGTCGTCGATCGGGAAGAAGCCGCAGGTCGCGCCATATTCGGGCGCCATGTTGGCGATCGTCGCGCGGTCCGCCAGCGTCATCGCGTGCAGGCCCGGGCCGTAGAACTCGACGAAGCGGCCGACCACGCCCTTGGCACGCAGCATCTGGGTGACGGTGAGCACCAGGTCGGTCGCAGTGATGCCCTCGCCCAGCGCGCCGGTCAGCTTGAAGCCGACCACTTCGGGGATGAGCATCGACACCGGCTGGCCGAGCATCGCCGCCTCGGCCTCGATGCCGCCCACGCCCCAGCCGAGCACGCCGAGGCCGTTGACCATGGTGGTGTGGCTGTCGGTGCCGACAAGGGTGTCGGGATAGGCGATGTTCGCGCCGTCACCGGTCTTGGACGACCAGATCGACTGCGAGATATATTCGAGGTTCACCTGGTGGCAGATGCCGGTGCCCGGGGGAACGACCGAGAAGTTGTTCAGCGCCTTGGAACCCCATTTGAGGAACTCGTAGCGCTCGGCGTTGCGCTCATATTCGAGCGCGACATTGTCCTCGAACGCCTTGGGCGTGCCGAACTCGTCGACCATCACCGAGTGATCGATGACGAGGTGGACGGGAACCTGCGGGTTGATCTTCTGCGCGTCGCCGCCCAGCCTGGTGATCGCGTCGCGCATCGCCGCCAGGTCGACCACGCAGGGCACGCCGGTGAAGTCCTGCATCAGCACGCGGGCCGGGCGGTACTGGATCTCGCGGTTCGAGCGCGCGTCCTTCTGCCAGTCGACGATCGCCTGGGCGTCTTCGCGCGTGACGGTGGTGCCGTCCTCGAAGCGGAGCATGTTCTCGAGCAGCACCTTCATCGAGAAGGGCAGGCGGCTGATGTCGCCGAGCTTCTTCGCGGCCTTGGGCAGCGAGAAATAATCGTAGCTGGCGGTGCCGACGCTGAGCGTGTCGCGGGTGCCGAGAGTATCGTTGCCGATGGCGGTCATGGGGCGCGGGTTCCTTTCCCTGTCTGTCCGGTCCCGGGCGCTCGGGGGACGTGGCTCAATATAGGGCCGCGCGGGCGCACCGGAGTGCTGCGAATGCGAAGATTCGCGGGTGCCGCTAGCACGCGGGAGGGGCGGGGGGAAGGGGAGGGTTTCCCGCAATGCGCGAGCGTTCGAATGACTCTGATCGAACTTCTCAATGGTCCGGCACGGAAACCGGCGGCGAAACCCGGCGCACGATCGCATGATGCGGGAGGTGGCGCAGCGCGAGCCGGGCGAGCAGCAGGCCGATCCCGGCGGCGACCGCGATATGCTCGATCACGCGCAACTGGCCGAAGACGGCGTGGAGGCTGTGGCCAAGGGCATAGCCGACCAGCGTGAAGATCAGGCTCCACAGCAGCGAGGCGAGGGCGCTGAGCCAAGTATAGCGGATCACCGAAATACCGGTCATGCCCAGCGCCGTGGGGCCGATCATCCGCATGCCGAACATGAAATGGAGCGCGAAGGCGAGGCTTTGCGGGTGATGGGCGATCATCGCTTCGCTGCGGGCGAAGCCGGGGCGGGCCATGGCCTGGCGAACGAAGCGGACATGCGAAAGATAGCGGCCCATCAGGAAGAAGACCTGCGCCGAGGCGAAGGACATGGCCGCTCCGATCAGCACCACCGCGGGCAATGACATCATGCCCTGATGCGCGAGCACCCCGCCGGTGGCGACTGCCATCTCGCCCTGCAGCAGCGCCCCGATCAACAGCGCGACGACACCATATTGCGCGAGCAGCTCTTCCATCGGCCCGGTTCCCTTTGGATCAGGCTGGCGGGCATATCATATCGGGAGCCGGAGGGGGCAGGCGCGTTTCGGGCCGACGGGGCGCGGGCGCAGGCTCCGGCTCCGGCATGGGGTCGCGCGGGCACGTCGGCGTGCTGCGGATGCGAAGATCGCGGGTGCCGCCCGCCCGTGGGAAGGGCGGGGCGGGGCATGTGGATCTCGGCCGTGCCGCCCGAAAGCACGGTGACCGGCTATTGCGGCGCGCCGCTGACGGTCACGTTGGTGCGATTGCCCGCCTTGTCCAGCGCATAGGTGGCGGCGACGCCGTCATTGCTCCCCCCGGAATGGGCAACGCCGACCAGGCGCCCCAACGCGTCGTAGCTGTAGCTGGTCATCTCGGAGAGCTGCGTGAGGGCAACCGCATATCCGCCCGCATTGTCGCCGAAGCAGCAATCGTTGATGTTGGCATAGAGGGCGCCGGACGTCGCCGCCGTGAAGACATAGCTGTCCCCCATGACGAAATAGTCGCCATGGCCCTGGGGAGATGCCGTGAACGTCCCCAGCAGGGCGCCATAGAGCCGCTGCGGGCCGCCGATGCCATAGGCGGTCGGGCCGCTCGACGGATCATAGTCCAGGCCGTCGGGATAGAAGGCGGCATAGGGCGCGGCGAAGCTCGCGGTCGGCTTGCCGATCGGCGTGAAGGTCAGCCCCTGGCCGCCATTGCAGCCGGTGCAGAGGTTCGCGATGCCGCCGGCGGTGACGCGATAGGTCTTGCCGGCGACGACATTGCCCACGAATATGGGCGCAGGCGAAGTCGTGCCGACGCTGGCGACTTCCGTCAGGGTGACGGCATATCCGCCGGCATTGTCGCCGAAGCAGCAGTCGTTGATCTTCGCATAGAGCGCGCCCGACGCGCCTGCCACGAACATATGGGCCGCGCCCAGCACGAAATAATCGCCATGGCCCTGGGGAGATGCCGTGAACGTCCCCAGCAGGGCGCCATAGAGCCGCTGCGGGCCGCCGATGCCATAGGCGGTCGGGCCGCTCGACGGATCATAGTCCAGGCCGTTGGGATAGAAGGCGGCATAGGGCGGCGCGAAGGCGCTGGTCGGCCTGCCGTCCGGCGTGAAGTTGAGACCCTGGCCGCCATTGCAGCCGGTGCACAGATCGGCGCGGCCGCTCGCCGTCACGCGATAGGCCTTGCCGGCGACGACGTTGCCGATGAACGTCGGCGCCACCGACGCGGCGTTCACGGTTGCGGCCTGCGCCGGTCGACCCACGCCCAGCAGGAGCGCTACGGCTCCGATCGCCAGGAATAGCGCGTGCTTCATGCCCCCAATCACGATCTTCCCCCTTTGCATCCGCGCGGGATCACTCGGTCTTCGGCCGAACCGCTCGCCCCATGCCGGGTCCCTGCCCGCATGGGAGCAGGGGCTCGCGGCACCAGGTCGGGATATCTGCGGTGCGCCGGCCCCCGATTGCCCTTGGCGCAATTGATGGCCGACTTGCGCGCGAGGGGCAACCATTCAGGACGGGCCGGCGCCGGGTGCCGCCGCTCTCGCAGCGCGCCTGGAGGGAGTTTCATCGGAAAATAACGATGCGTTATTGACAGGCTTTCTTTGCATCGAATAAAGCCGATGGAATGGAAACCGAAGCGGCTCTCTCGATGCTGGCGGCGCTTGCGCACCCCACGCGCCTGTCCACCTTCCGGCTGCTGGTCCGGCACGAGCCCGGGGGGCTGTCGACCGGGGAGCTGGTGGCGGCGAGCGGCCTCACGCAGAGCACGTTCTCCACGCACCTCGCGGTCCTCGTCAAAGCCGGCCTGGTCGTGCCCGAGAAGCGCGGGCGCCAGCAGATCCAGCGCGTCAGCATCGCTGCGCTGCGCGGCCTGATGCTCTTCCTCGCCAAGGATTGCTGCCAGGGCAGCGCCGAATTGTGCGAGCCGCTGCTCGCCGAACTGACCTGCTGCTGAGGGGCCGGCCGTGACCGACATCATCCTGTACCACAATCCCGATTGCGGCACTTCGCGCAACACGCTCGCGATGATCCGCAACGCCGGCCTGGAGCCGCACGTCATCGAATATCTCAAGACGCCGCCGTCGCGCGCCATGCTGGTCCAGCTGATCGCGCGCGCCGGGATCACGCCGCGCCAGCTCCTGCGCGAGAAGGGCACGCCCTTTGCCGAGCTCGGCCTTGGCGATGCGGGGCTGGCGGACGCGGCGCTGATCGACGCGATGATGGCGCACCCGATCCTCATCAACCGGCCGCTGGTCGTCACGCCGCTGGGGGTGCGGCTGTGCCGCCCGTCCGAGACGGTCCTCGACATCCTGCCCGGGCCGCAACGCGGCGCCTTCGCCAAGGAGGATGGCGAGCAGGTCGTCGACGCGGCCGGCAACCGCCTTCCTCCCGCGTGAACCGCCGCGCGATCGCCGCCGAAGCGCTGGGCAGCTTCATGCTGTCCGCGACCGTGATCGGCTCCGGCATCATGGCCGAGCGTCTGGCGGGCGGGAATGCCGCCATCGCGCTGCTCGGCAACACGCTGGCGACGGCGGCGATGCTGTTCGTCCTCGTCACGATGCTGGCGCCGGTTTCCGGCGCGCATCTCAATCCCGCCGTGACTCTCGTCCTGCGCCTGCGCGGCCGGGTCCGGACCGATGCGGCGATCGCCTATGCCGCGGCGCAGCTGGCCGGCTGCGTCCTCGGCGCCTGGATCGCACACCTGATGTTCGACCTGCCGATCCTGCAACTGTCCGAAAGGATGCGCGGCGGCCCCGGCCAGCTGGCCGGCGAGGCGGTGGCGACCTTCGGGCTGGTCCTGACGATCCTGGGGACCGCGCGGCTGCGGCCCGGCAGCGTCCCGGCCGGCGTCGCGCTCTACATCGCCGCTGCCTATTGGTTCACCTCCTCCACCGGCTTCGCGAATCCCGCGATCACCATCGCCCGGTCGTTCAGCAACAGCTTCGCGGGCATCGCGCCGGCCGGCGTGCCCGGCTTCGTCGCCGCCCAGCTGGCAGGGGCGGTCGCTGCCTGGCTGGCGGGCGGCGTTTTCTTCCCCGATCGACGCGAGGAACGCTCATGAACCGTATCCGGGCATTGCCGGAACCCGATCATCTTCCGGCTCTGGACCGGGCCTTCGCGCCCGCGCGGCCCGCGCTGGGCCTTGGCGCCGCCGAGCCGCCGCCCCGCATCCTGCTGCTCTACGGGTCGCTGCGCGAGCGCTCCTTCTCCCGGCTCGCGATCGAGGAAGCCGCGCGCCTGCTCCGCTTCTTCGGCGCGGAGACCCGGATCTTCGACCCGTCCGACCTGCCGCTGCCCGATCAGGTCGCCGGGGACGATCATCCGGCCGTGCACGAGCTGCGCGCTCTGTCGCTATGGTCGGAGGGGCAGGTCTGGTGCAGCCCCGAGCGGCACGGCCAGATCAGCGGGATCATGAAGGCGCAGATCGATCATCTGCCGCTGGAGATGAAGGGCAGGCGCCCGACCCAGGGGCGCACGCTCGCGGTGATGCAGGTATCCGGCGGCTCGCAGTCGTTCAACGCGGTCAACACGCTTCGCCTGCTGGGCCGCTGGATGCGGATGTTCACCATCCCCAACCAGTCGTCGGTCGCCATGGCCTATCGGGAGTTCGACGATGCCGGGCGCATGAAGCCGTCGCGCTATTACGACCGGATCGTGGACGTGATGGAGGAGCTGGCGCGGATCACCGTCCTGATGCGCCCGCATGCGGACCGGCTGGTCGACCGATATTCGGAACGCAAGGCCGCGGGCATCCTGGCCGATCCGTCCGGCGACCGCGCGGATGCGGCGCTTGCCGATGGCGCATGACCCCGCTCAAGCCGCCCAGTCCCCGCGCGCCAGCCGATACACCGCGGTATCGCGCACATGGCCCGTCCAGGTGGTGAGGTCGGCCCCGCGCACCTCGACCAGTTCCGCGCCGAGCTTCTCGACGGCGCGGCGGGAGCGGGCGTTGCGGGTGTCGATGCGGAACTGGATCGCGGCATAGCCCCGCGCGAAGGCGCGCGCGATCATCAGCTGCTTCATCTCGGCGTTGAACGGCCCGCCGCGCACGCCCGGGGCGATATAGGTCGCGCCGATCTCGATCGCTTCGTCCGCGCCCGGCACCGGGATATAGCTGGTCATGCCGACCAGCCTCTCCGCGCCGCCGGGCTCCGTCGCCTGGCGGTCCAGCACCGCGAACATCGTCCAGCCCGGCATCGTGCGCAGGAGGCGCAGCGACGGGTCGAAATGCGCGCCGGCCATGCCGACCGGATAGATTTCCCAGATCTCCGGATCCTCCGCACAGGCCGCGCGCAGCGGCTCGACATGCGCGTCTCCGAACGGCGCCAGCCTGACGCGCGATCCCGCCATGGGCGTGCCCAGCATGGCCATGCTCTCCTCTCCCGCCGCCGGCCCGGAGGATCGGTGTCCCGGCGCACGGGCGCAGGCTTGGCGCGGATTGCAGCCCAATTGCGGCGCCTTCGCGGACGGTTGATGGCCGGGGTTGCGGCGCGCGCTACCCGATCGCCGCCGCCTGGTCGAGCAGGGCCGGCCAGTCGATCGCCAGGCAGGCGCCGATCGCCCGGCCCAGCGGGTCGTGCGGGTGCAGCCGGCCGCGGCTGAGCTCGCTGCTCATCGCCGTGCCGCCGCCATATTCCATCTTGAGCATCCGCAGGTCCGCCGCCGCCGCGCTGCCCGCATAGATCGCCGGGTCGAGCCCGAGCAGCCCGGCCGCCAGCGGCTTCACGCCCGGCCTGGCGCCGCGCCAGGCCAGCCGGGCCCTGGACTGGAGGCAGCGCACCCCGCGCGCCGTCCGATCGTGCGGCAGCTCGCAATTGGCGAAGCCGGGATTCAGCCACAGCTTCAGCCACACTGCCGGCTGATGGGAGCGGATGCGCGATCCGATCCGTTCGTTGCCGCCGGTATGGGGCTGGATCACGTTGAGCCGGAAGGTGATCGCGCCGCGCATGACCGGCCGGGCCTTCGGGCCGAATTCCGTGCCATAGCCCTCGATCAGCAGCTCCGGCTCGATGCTGGTGCCATGCGGGGCGCGGAACGGCGCCGAGGCCATCACCCGCTCGGCGAGGAAGGCCATGCGCCGCTCGAACAGCGCTTCCTCGTCCGGGCTGGACTGGCTGCGGGCGATGTCGGCCTTGTACGGGCCCGGCGCCGTCCAGCCGGGAACCTCGAGCCCGGGATAGGCGGCCATCGCCGATGCCGGGGCGAGATAGGGCGTGCGCCAATAGACGCCGAGATAGGCGGCATAGTCCCTGGTGGTGCCCGCCATCGGGCTGTCCCAGCCGGCATCGGGGAAGAGCGGCGGCCGGAAGCGGCGATGGCCCGGCATGTTGGGCTCGAGCGCGACCGACCCGGGGGGCGGCGCGACGCCCGCCGACAGCGCCACCGCATTGGGCGGGATCGGGGAGCGCACGGGATGCTCGCGCAGCCCCTGCGGCGGTGCCACCGGGGTGAGGCCCGCGTCCTGGACGAGGAGCAGCAGCGCGGCGGGAAGGGCGAGGACCTTCATTGCGCGCGCGGTGCTCCCGGGCTGTTCAGCCGGTCGACCAGGGCGCGCCAGTCCGGCAGGAAGCTGGCGGCGATCAGCCGGCCATAGATAGTGTCGGGCGAAAGCGAGCCCTGATGCGCCAGGCGTGCCTCGGCCGGGTTGCTGGCACCGGGCTCGACGGTGAGGATCTGGATGTCGGTCTTCGGCCGGGCGGGATCGAAGAAGCGGGGGTTCTCCACTTGCCTGCCGCCGCCGCCACGGAATTCCGAGACATGGGTCGGCCGGTCCCCGGCGACGACCAGTGCCGCGAAATCGGGCAGGAACGCCACCTGGGTGCCGTGGTAGCGGCCCCAGGCCGGCCCGCCGCGCAGCGGAATGTTGGAGGTGATGGCGATGCCCGCATTGTGCCCCTGTTCCGGCACGTGCCAGCGGCCGTCGCTGCCCTGCTTTGCCCCGGGGGTGGCGAGATGCAGGGCAGGTGCCCCGATCACCAGGCGGAAGCTGTAGACCTCGACGCCGGCAATGTCCTTGCGGCGCGTCATCCACACCGAGCCGCGCAGCGCCATGCCCTGGGCACGCTGGAGCGCGGGCATCTTGAGCACCGCCTGGTACAGCGCGTCGGCCTGGGCGAGCAGCGTGTCGACCGCGGCCTTGGGCAGGCCGGGGTCCGCGAACACCGCCGCGCGGGAGAGCCGCGGTGCCACCGCTCCCGCCGCGGTGCGGGATTCGCCCGCCGCGCCGCGCACTTTCGCCTGCGGCCACGCGCGCCAGAAGTCGATGAGGTAATGATAGGCGAAGCGCAGGTTGGTGCCGGGCAGATAGGGGCTCTTGGGGCCGGCCCCGGCGGGCAGGTTGCTGCCCTTGATGATCGGCAGCAGCCGCGATTCGACGGCGGGCGAATCATAGTCGCCCTTTTCGTAGAAGGGCGTGCCGTCCTCCACTCGGAGCAGGCGCGTGGTCTCGACGGGCCGATCCTCCGGCGCGCGGAGCTCCCAGCGGCCATAGGGATCATAGGTGGCACCGGTCTGCGGCCGGTCGGGGATCGTCGCGGGAATCTGGGCGCGGCCCGGGGGCACCCATCCCGTTGCCGTCGCCAGTATCGCCGCTGCCACGACAAGACGCATGCATCCCTCCATCGAGCGATGCGGAAAGGCCGGGACGGCGGGACGGGCAATCGGGGTGCGACGGACCTCGCGCATGGCGCGACCGGGCCGGCCGGTTAGGGCGCGGGCCGAAGCCCGCGCCCACCGATGGAGACCGCCGGTGGGCGCCGGCAGCCCGCCAGACCCCCGCGTTGCCACGAGCGCCGTGCGACGTGAGGGGGCCGGTGCCGCGGCCGCCCAAGTCCCTTGATCCGTCCCGGCTATTGGCCGGCGGGCCGCCGTCCTCAAGCGGCACGTTGCTCATTTTGGCGGAACCGCGGGCCGAGGCTCAGTCGAACGCCACCGGCGCGGGGCGGCCGGCGAGATAGGCGCGGGCGGGATCGTGGAGCGGGAAACCGTTTACACCCAGGCGCGCGAGCAGGAGCCGGACGGTGGAGAAGCTCCGGACGCTGGTCGCGATCGATTCGGGGCGGTTGAGCCAGGCTTCGGAAACGAGGAGCTTCTTCTTGCCCACCCGCTCGACGCGGCCATCCTCGAGCAGGTGGGCGAGGCGGCGGCGCACCGTTGCCTCGGGCAGGCCGAGCGCGCGGGCCACCGCGCTGGCGCGAACCGGCATGCGCAGCGACGGCGGCGGCTCCTTGCGGCCATCAGCATAGTGCCAGGACAGCTCGCGATCGGCGTTGAGCAGGCGCGAATTGGCGGCATAGATGGTCGAGAACAGCACCAGTTCCAGCCAGTCGCGATGCGTGCGCCGGTTGGTGTCGACCACCGCGAGCATCAGGTCGATCGCGGCCTGGACCCCGGCGGCGTGGTGATAGGGGCGGACGGTGCCCACTTCGGGCATCGGCACCCCGGCGCGTGCCATGTCGGCGACGAAGCGGACGGCGGCGTCATGGACGAGCGTGAGGAATTCGGTGAGCGCGGGCGAGCGCAGCTCGGCGGGGCTGGCCAGGACGCCGTCCGCCCGGCGTTCGCACCAGCCGGCATCGACCAGCGCGTGCACGTGCCGGCGCACCGTCTCATAGGGGCGGGACAGCGACATGGCGAGCGAATGGGCGGAGACGGTGGGGGCCAGCCCCTCACGCGTGCCGAAGGGATAGGTGTCGCGCGTGATCACCGCGAAGATCGTCACCCGGTCGAGATCGCCGTCGAACAGGCGGATCGCGCGCGCCAGCACCGTCGTCTGCAGCTCGGCGAGCAAGCGGGTCATGAGCCGGATCGGCGGGGGATCGGGAGGCAGGCGGATCGACATGCTCTATGCCGATACTCGCCGCTGCGGGCGCCGGCAGCTAGCCCGGCGAGGCCGTATTTCGCCAATTTGAGTAGCAGGAAACCGCAGATTCCCGGGGAAAATCCGCCGAAACCGTCCAATCGGGTAACCATGTTCGGCCAGGCACGGCTTAGGCCGACTCTTGCCCGCGCGGGCGCGGCGCGGGACAAGCGCGGCAAAGAAGGAGGGGAGCCGCATGAAATCCTGGATCGCCGCGACGCTGCTCGCGCTCGGCATGGCCGCCCGGCCGGCGGCGGCGCAGACCGCGCCGGTACCGCCCGAACGGCCGGCCTGCCGCGAAGTGGGCGACCTGCCCTTCCTCGTCATCGATGCCGGCAGCACGGCGCGGCTGGGCGCGATCGGGCTCGACCGCGCGGCGATCTTCGCACAGATGCGCGAGACTTCGATCCCCGAGACGATGGGCTGCTGGGCGATGCCGGTGGGCAATTTCGACAGCCAGCTCGTCTCGGTCGGCATGGCGCAGTGGAATTTCGGGACGGGAAGCCTGCAGCCCCTGCTCCAGGCGTGGAAGCGGGCGCAGGGCGGCGGGTTCCGCCGCGCGCGCAGGGCGCTGATGCCGGTCCATGGCAAGACGATCTTCTCGCACGCCTGTCTGGCGGTGCCGGTGAAGTCCAAATGCCGCGAGAAGATCCTGGCGGCGCATGGGCCGGACGGGAAGCTCGATCCCATCCTGTGGGGCGAGTTCAACGCCCTGTTCGAGAGCGACGCGATGCTGCAGGTGCAGCTCGACACCTATCTCGCGCTGCTCGAGGCGGTGCGGCAGGACCTGTTGCGGGTGTTTCCCGAGGGGCCGATCACCCTGCGCAAGGTGCGCTGGGCGGTGGATACCAAGGTGCAGCAGGGCGGCTTCCCGCTCGACGAGGACCTAGCGCGGCTGCGGCGCAAGCTGGCGGCGATGCCGGAGGGCGAGCGCTGGGACCGGCTCGGCGCGATCTTCGCCTGGTATGGGGCGCTGTCGCGCTCGATCGACCAGGACGGCGTGCAGCGCGACTGGGCCTGGAATCTCGATCGCTGGGGCTGCCTGCTCGACCGGCGGCGGATCGATCCGGAGCAGTATGAGATGCTCCATTTGACCTTCCTGCGGAGCCGCACCGCGATCGGCAATTCGGGGCGCTGGCAGGCGCTGACCTTCGAGCGGCGGGCCAAGATCATCCTCGGGGTCGGCAGCGTCTCGGGCAAGGCGGACGGAGAATGTTTGCGCTGACCCCTTGGAACCGGCGGCGCGGCCATCCATTACGTGACGGGAACATTTATCCGGAGTGCAGGGCGATGCGTGGTTTGCTGGTGACGGCGGGATTGTTGGCGGTGGCGGGCTGCGCGAGCCCGCAGAAGGACGCGCGCTACATGGCCGGCCATGCCCGCGCCCAGGCGGACCTCAAGATGGCCGACGGCACCGATGTCGGCAAGGCGATCGCCGAGGAAGTCGACGGCTCGATCCGCGTGATGGTGGAAGTGCACGGCCTGACCAAGGGCGTGCACGGCACCCATGTCCACACCGTGGGCAAGTGCGAGGGGCCGGACTTCGCCAGCGCCGGCGGCCATTGGAACCCGACCGCGCATCAGCACGGCAAGGACAATCCGATGGGTCCGCATGCCGGCGACATGCCCAATCTCTCGGTGGGCGAGGACGGCCGCGATCGCACGATCTTCGTGCTGCCCGGCGGCACCTATGCGGGGCTGATGGACGAGGACGGCGCGGCGCTCGTCGTCCATGCCAATGCCGACGACTACAAGACCGATCCCTCGGGCAATTCGGGCGGGCGCATCGCCTGCGGCGTCTTCCACGCGATGTGAGGCGGGGCGCGGCGGGGAAGCTTCCATGACGTCGGTGCTGTTCGTGTGCCTGGGCAATATCTGCCGTTCCCCGCTTGCCGAAGGCGCGCTGCGGGCGGCGGCGGAACGCGCGGGGCTGGACATCGCGGCGGATTCGGCGGGGACCGGCGACTGGCATGTCGGCGCGCCGCCCGATCGCCGCGCCCAGGCGGCGGCGCGGCGCCACGGAGTCGACATCTCCGGCCTTCGGGCGCGGCAGGTGCGGCCGGAGGATTTCTATCGCTTCGACCATGTGCTGGCGCTCGACGACCGGAATCTGCGAGACCTCGCCGCGACCGCGCCGGCAGATGCGACCGCCGAACTGGGGCTGCTGATGGATCTCGTGCCTGGGCGCGAAGGCAGTTCGGTCGCCGATCCCTATTTCGGGACGGACCGCGACTTCGACACGACCTGGGCGGAGGTGAGCGCGGCCGCCGAGGCGCTGGTGGCGCGGCTGGGGCGGTCCGGCTAGGGCACCCCGCTGGCGGACATGTGCTCGCCGGATCTCATACGTTATCGTCAACGGATCATGCGGCGTGCAGCAGATCCGGGAACCGTCGTCTGGGACTATCGAGATCCCGTTTGGGCAGGCGCCCAACCTGCAGAGGACCAGCGCGTGCCACCACGGAAGCCGAGGGACATCGGCTAAGCTGTATCCAGTGCGGGTTGAATCGTGTGATCCGCGATCCGCGTCTTCATGCGCGAGCCGGAAGTGGCGATGATGGCCGGTCGAGCACGAGAAACGAGCCGACAGCAACCGCCTCGAATTGCGTTGTTAACAACCGATCCGTCGCTGCCTGCTTGCGGGCACTCGGAGGGCCGGTAAGCTCGATGATATCGAGGCGCTGACGCGCAGGTGATGGAGAGTCTGATTGAGAGGGTGCCTACGCATTGCCGCCCCGATCATCGCTTTGCTCGCGTTGGCAATATATTGCGCCTTGCCGCACCCCATTCACGATCAGACGCAATTGAAGGTGATCGCGGCCGAATCCCGGCGTCTGATGGCGGCTTATCCGCTCGCCCCCGCGGCGCAGCGCGCCGACGTCCCGAAAGGCAAATGGCCGCCTGCCATCGCGAAGTTGGAGCCATATTCCGTGACCGTCCGCCACGGGATGGTAGATATCACGACAAAGCCGTTCTTCGACGGTGGCTGGGGCTATGGCTTCGCTTTGAACAAGCAGGATCTGACGATGCTCGTCGATTGCTGGTCGGAACTGGGGCACGACATATACTGGCACGGCCCCTGCTGATCGACGATGCCGTAGAGCGCCTTGAGACCTCGATCGGATATTTTGCCGCGAGAGACCGTGTTTTCAGAACATTCCACGCGGGCTTCGCCGGCTCCGAGTGCCCGTTGCAGGGGACGGAAAGCCTGACCGCGTGCGTCCTTGCCGGCGCAGTCGCTGCCCGGCTGAACGAAGCTGCCAGGACGGCTCGGTCCTTCCCGGAACTAGGTGCGGCTCCGTTCGATACCGACACCACTCGATCGGCCTTCGATCATGCCCTGGCCTGAAGCGGGGCGCGGAGTAGCGCTCTCCAGGGTCAGCCGGACGATCGGCCGGGCAGAATGCATCCCCGCAACGGACGGCACCGGCGGCCATCAGCGCGCCGGCCGGCCCCGCACCGCCGCGACGCCCTGCAGGATATTGTCGACCACGAATTGCGGCGCTTCGTGCGGCAGGCCGTGGCCCGCGCGTTCGGCAATGTTCTGATGCGCGTTGGTCGACAGGGTCAGGAATTCGCGCTGCATCTGCTGGGTGGCGTCCTCCAATTTGACGGCGATCGGTTCCGACAAGCCGGGGACCATGCGGAAGCGCGGGCTGTGGGTCGCGACGATCACCGGCTTGCTCCCAAGCGACCTGAGCAGATGCGCCTGTGCGGCGCTGGCGCGCATGTCGAGCCGCTCCTCGTTTCTGGCCGGATCCGCCTGCACGCTCATGAGGAAGGCCCGCGCTTCGGTCACGGCCTTTTCCTCGCCCGGTGCCGGTGCGGGCAGCTGCGCCAGCCATTTCGAGAACTGGTCGGGATGCGTCGTCGACACCAGCACCAACCCCGCCGTGTCGGCCGGGTATTGCGCCGCGAACACCTGGGAGTGGAGCCCGCCGATCGAATGGCCGACGAGCAGATAGGGCCCCTTCTCGCCCGCGGCCGACAATGCGGCATGCAAGTCGCGGGCGGCATCCCGGCTGGAGCGCGGCCCCGCGGGCGCCGGATCGCTCCCGCCCAGCCCGGCGCGATCGTACAGGCAGGTGCGCGCGACCGGTGCCACTTGGTCCGCGATGCCCCGCCAGCCCGGATCCTCGGCCGGCGCGGTTCCCATGCCGGCGTCGATCACCACCGTCGGCCCGCCGCTGCCTTTGCAGGTCAGGCGGATCGACCGTCCGCCGACATCGAAGCGGCCGTCGACCGGCTTCTCCTGGCCTGCCGCAATCGTGGCGGAAGCGAGGATGGCTACGCAGGACATGAGCTTGGCAATGAGCATGGTGTGCATATCCGCCTCCCGGTCGAAGGGGAGGATGTAAGCATGGATCACCCACCGCTCACAATGCCGGCCGTTCGGACGCGTTGACCCGGGCCGGGGCGTGACCCTAGGGACGGCATCCCCCGATGCGGGAGGATGGCGAGAGGCGCGCGATGCAAGGGACTGCGACAGGATTTCCCCTCGGTGTCGCGATCGGCGTGATATTCGGGGCGCTGATCGGCAACATGGCGATCGGCATATTGCTCGGGCTCGCCCTGGGCTTCGGGATCGTGAAGCTGCCGGGGAAGCGCAGCGGATCCTAGATGGCGAACCCGATCGGGGTTCTGACTTCCCGCGTCATCCTGGCGATCGGCGCGATATCGCTGGCGGCGTCTTTTCCCGGCGGACGCAGCATGTATAAACCATGGCCGGGGCGGGCGCGCATGGGGAGCATGGATGGCTGAAGCCGATGCCGCCTGGCCCAGCCACGGCGGAGAAACAGGGGAGAGGCTGCGGGCATCGGACTTGGCGGTGCCGGAACTCGGCCCGGTCGCGGGCTGGCCGCGCGAACTGAAGGTCGCGATCGACCTGATGCTCGCTTCGCCGCAGCGGGCCTTCGTCACCTGGGGCCCGGACTATCTGTTCTTCTACAACGACCGCATCCTCGACGCCTATCGCGACGAGGATCGGCGGATCTTCGGCCGCTCCTATCGCGAGAGCTGGCCGGCGGTGTGGGAAGAGGTGGGCACCCATTTCGAGCGGGCGTTCGCCGGCGAGCCGGTGCTCCGCCCCGGCCTGCACGTGCAGACCACGCGCGGCGGCGGCGAGAAGATCGACATCCATGTCGACCTGGCGCTGACGCCGATCCGCGACGCGGCGGGCAAGGTGGTGGGCATCTTCGGCACCAGCGCCGATCGGACCGAGCATTTCCACATGGCGGCGCGCGAGCGCGACGTGCGCGAGGCGCTGGAGGAGAAATCGCGCACGCTGGAAGTGGTCAACCAGGCGGGCACCGCGATCACCGGCGAGCGCGACAGCGCGCGCGTGGCGCAGACCGCGGTGGATGCGGGCGTGGCGCTGATCGGCGCGCAGTTCGGCGCCTTCTTCTACAACAGCACCGACGAGACCGAGGGCGAGCGCTACATGCTCTACGCGCTGTCCGGAGCGCCGCGCTCGGTGTTCGACAAGTTCCCGATGCCGCGGATCACCCGATTGTTCGAGCCGACCTTTGCCGGCACGGGCATCATCCGCGTCGACGACGTTACCGCGGATCCCCGCTACGGCCGGAACGCGCCGTTCAAGGGCATGCCCGAGGGGCATCTGCCCGTGCGCTCCTATCTGGCCGTGCCGGTGCGCACCCCGGCGGGGGACGTGATCGGCGGCCTGCTCTATGGCCATCCCGAGCCCGGCCGGTTCAGCGCCGCGGCCGAGGCGAGCCTGGTTAGCCTGGCCGGCCAGGCGGCACTGGCGATGGACAATGCCCGGCTGTTCGAGGCAGTGGCGCGCGAGCTGACGCGCCGCGCCGTTGCCGAGGAGGAGCTGCACGCGCTCAACGAGCGGCTGGAGACGCGCATTACCGAGGCGGTGACCGAGCGCGAGGCGGCGTTCGCCGCGCTCCAGCAGGCGCAGAAGATGGAGACGATCGGCAAGCTTACCGGCGGCGTGGCGCATGACTTCAACAATCTGCTCCAGGTGATCTCGGGCAATCTCCAGCTCCTCGCGCGCGACGTGCAGGGCAATGACAAGGCCGAGCGGCGCGTGGCGAACGCGCTTGGCGGGGGTGCAGCGCGGATCGAAGCTGGCCAGCCAGCTGCTCGCCTTCGGCCGGCGTCAGCCGCTCGAGCCGCGCGTGCTCAACATCGGCCGGTTCCTGGGCGGCATGGAGGACATGCTGCGCCGCGCGCTGGGCGAGGCGATCGCGATCGAGGTGATCACTTCCGGCGGCCTGTGGAATTGCCAGGCCGACCCGACCCAGCTGGAGAATGCGATCCTCAACCTCGCGATCAACGCGCGCGACGCGATGGCGGGCACCGGCAAGCTGACGATCGAGGCGGCGAACGCCTCGCTCGACGATGCCTATACCAGCGGGCTGGATGACGTGCCGCCGGGCCAATATGTGATGCTGGCGGTGACCGACACCGGCACCGGCATCGATCCGAAGCTGATCGAGCAGGTGTTCGAGCCCTTCTTCTCCACCAAGCCCGAGGGGCAGGGATCGGGGCTGGGGCTCTCGATGGTCTATGGCTTCGTCAAGCAGTCCGGCGGCCATGTGAAGATCTATTCCGAGCTCGGCCACGGCACCACGCTGAAGCTCTATCTGCCGCGCGTGCGCGGGCGCGAGGAATTGGTGGTCACCTCGCCCGAGACCGTGACGATGCGCGGCGGCAACGAGACGATCCTGGTGGCCGAGGACGATCCGGACGTGCAGGCGACGGTGGTCGAGCTGCTGACCGACCTGGGCTATATCGTGCTGCGGGCCAACGACGCGCAGAGCGCGCTGAGCGTGATCGAGAGCGGCGTGGCGATCGACCTGCTGTTCACCGACGTGGTGATGCCGGGGGCGCTGAAGAGCCCGGAGCTGGCGCGGCTGGCGCGGGCGCGGCTACCCGAGCTCATGGTGCTCTTCACTTCGGGCTATACCGAGAACGCCATCGTGCACGACGGGCGGCTGGACGTGGGCGTGGAGCTGCTCTCCAAACCCTATACCCGCGAGCAGCTGGCGCGAAAGGTGCGCGCGGTGCTGGAGGGGAAGAAGCGCAGTTAGGACCCATATTCTCCCCTCCCTTCCAGGGAGGGGTGTCAGGCCTGGAGCGGATAGCGTTCCACTGCCTCGTAGCGCGCGCCTTCATGGCCGAGATGGCTTTCGAACAGGTAGAAATGGTCGAGCGCGAAGGATGGGCTGGCGAGGCCGGCATGCGCCTCGACGAAGCGCTCGGCCGCTTCGGCGGGAGCGTTCATCCGCGCCAGGGTGATGTGGGGGAGATAGGCCCGGCGCTCCGGCGGCTGGCCGGCGCGGACCAGCGCCTGGTCGATCTTGCGGTGGAGCCCGGCAAGCCCTTCGCGCGGGCGGATGCCGGCCCAGAGCGCGTTGATCCGGCCGCGGCTGTCGAACGTGCCGACACCCTCCAGCGCGACCGCGAGCGGCGGCCAGCGCACCGAGGAAAGCGCGAGCGCCGCGTCCTCGGCGGCGCGCTCGTCGACCTCGCCGATGAAGCGCAGGGTGATGTGGAGCTGGCCGTCGTCCTGCCAGCGCGCGCCGGGAATGCCGCCCATCAGCGCGCGCAACTGGGCGCGGATCGGGGCGGGCGGACGCAGGCCGACGAACAGGCGAAGCATGGCCGTGGCACTAGCGCGCCCGGTTTTGCTTGAAAACACCCGGCGCGGGGGCGATATTCACGGATACCGGCAGGTGCCGGGCAAAGGAGTTTTGAAATGGCTGACTGGTCGGATCCCCGGACGGGCGCGCCCTATGTGACCGCCGGCGCCGGCGCGGATGCGCGCGACGCGGGGCTCAGGTCGTACATGCTGTCCGTCTACAACTATATGGCCTCGGGCGTGCTGCTGACCGGCATCGTCGCGCTGCTCTTCGCCAAGAGCGGGGCGATCGCGGTGCTGTTCACCGAGCAGGCGAACGGCGCCGTCTCCCCCTCGCTGCTCGGCTGGATCGTGATGCTCGCGCCGCTCGGTATCGTGCTGGTGATGAGCTTCGGCCAGATGCGCCTCTCCACCCCGGCGATGCAGGCGCTGTACTGGGTCTATGCCACGGTGATGGGCCTCTCGCTCTCGACGATCTTCCTGCGCTACACCGATACCTCGATCGCGCAGGTGTTCTTCGCGACGGCGGCCGGCTTCGCGGGCCTCAGCCTGTGGGGCTACACCACCAAGCGTGACCTGTCGGGCATGGGCACCTTCCTGATCATGGGCCTGGTGGGCCTGATCGTCGCTTCGATCATCAACCTGTTCCTGCAGTCGGGGCCGCTGAGCCTGGCGCTCAGCGTGATCGGCGTGCTGCTGTTCGCGGGCCTCACCGCCTATGACACGCAGAAGATCAAGAGCATGTATTTCTACGTCCAGGGCAGCGACATGCGTGGCAAGGCCGTGGTGCTGGGCGCGCTGACGCTCTACCTCGACTTCATCAACATGTTCCTGTTCCTGCTGCGCCTGTTCGGCAGCCAGCGGAACTGATCCGGGGCGCCGCGCTGAGCGCGGCACCGCGAGATTCCGGGAAATGCGGCCCGGCGGGGAAACTCGCCGGGCCGTTTTCTTTTGCGCCTGGGCGAAGGCAGGTGCGGGAACGCGAATCGCAGGGCGTTCGTTACAGCCCGGCAACGCTCAGGAGAGTGAGTCATGGACGCGAACCCGATCGACCCGGCGCTGGACCCCCTGTCGGCGGTACCGGGCCCGAATGAGGAAACCAAGCGCACGGCCGCCCGATCGGCCGATGCCGGCACCGACGAATCGATCGCCGAGCGGCTGGCGCGCAACCCCGAGAGCAAGGAAGCGCGGCTCGACCGGGCGCTCGACGAATCGATGGATGCGTCGGATCCGCCCGCCTCGACCCAGCCGGTGCACAGCCATCGCGGCGGCGATCTTCCCGAAAGCTCGGGCTATGATCCGAGGAAGGAGGCCAGGCTGGCCCAGGGCGACGGCAAGGGCGTGATCGGCCGGATCCTGGCGAAGATCGGCCTCGGCTAAGGCCGGCAATGGCGGCCCCGCCCGCCGTGCCCGCGACGGGCTGGCGCGCCAACCTCGTCATCTATGCGGCGCTCGCCGCCAATCTCGGGATCGCGGCCGCCAAGTTCGTGGCGGCCGCGATCACCGCATCTTCCTCGATGCTAACCGAGGGTGTGCACAGCCTGGTCGACACGGGCAACCAGGGGCTGCTGCTCTATGGCCAGTATCGGGCGAAGCGCCTGCCCGACCGGGATCATCCCTTCGGCTATGGCCGCGAGCTTTATTTCTGGGCGTTCATCGTCGCCATCCTGATCTTCGGGCTGGGCGCCGGCGTCTCGATCTACGAGGGCTGGCGGCACATCGCCGCGCCCGAGCCGTTGCGCGATCCCCTGGTCAATTATGTCGTGCTCGCCATCGCCTTCGTGCTGGAAGGGGCGAGCTGGTGGGTCGCGATGCGCGCGTTCGCGGCGCGCAAGGGCGACCTCGGCTGGTGGCAGGCGATCAGGGAATCGAAGGATCCTTCCGGCTTCATCGTGCTGTTCGAGGATTCGGCGGCGCTGGCCGGGCTGGCTGTGGCGGCGGCCGGCGTGTGGGCAAGCCATCACTGGGACGATCCGCGGATCGACGGCTGGGCCTCGATCGCGATCGGCGTGATCCTGGCCGCGGTGGCGACGCTGCTGGCGCGCGAATCCAAGGGACTGTTGATCGGCGAGCGCGCCAATCTCGACATGGTGGCGCGGATCCGCGCGCTGCTCGAGGCGGAGCCGTGCATCACCCATGTCAACCATGTCCGCACCATCCACACCGCGCCCGACCGCATCTTCGTGGCGATCAGTGCCGATTTCGCCGACACGCTGCCGATGGGCGAGGCGGAGACGCTGATTGAGCGGCTCGAACAGCGGCTGAAGGCGCAGGAGCCCAAGCTCAGCTCGATCTATATCCGGCCCGAGAAGCGCGAGGATGCGGTGGACGCGCTGGCGATGGGATGAGCCCGGGCTATTCCGATTCCTCTCGTCATCCCCGGGGATGACGAGAGAGGGGATATCCAAGTCTCCAGCTTGAGCCATATCGACATTTGCAATGAAGGAGTCGAGTTCGTCGCGTCACTCTGTCACTCTGTCACTCCGTCACTCCGTCACTCCGGCCTCGTGCCGGGGTGACTGATATGGGGTGAAGTAGAAATCCCTGCCGATTCTCCTAGATGCGCCCGCAATCGCTCGGCGGCCTTTCCCCGGCGAAGCGCGCGTCGATCCAGTCGAGCGTGGTCCTGGCGGCGCCGGCGTCGCGCGCGGCGGCGCCATGGTCGCCGCCTGGCAGCGAGATGTAGCGTAGCGGCGCGCCGGTGCGGCAGCGCTGGCGGGCAAAGGCGAGCGTCACTGCCGGCGCGACCACGGTGTCGGCGGTCCCCTGCGCGATCAACAGGGGGCCGGGCACCGCGCCGGGCGCGACGCTGTTGGCGCGGGCGATGCCGGCCCAGGGCGGGGTGCTGCCCATGTCCTTGCTGCGCAGCGCGCCCCGGATCGCTGCGATGCCAAGGATCGTGCCGAGCCGCGGCTTCTTGCCGAGCTCGACGCAATTGTTGCGCGCCAGGCGCGTGGCGACCCCGGCATTGGTCTTGTTGAACAGGCTGGAGAGCGGATGGCCGAAATGCTGCGACCAGCTATAGGCCGCATAGGCTGCCAGCATCGCGCGGACATTGGCATCACTGCCCGAGCGGAGATTGGCGGCGAGATCGGTGGGCGGCGCGGCGGCGGCAGTGCCGAGCAGGCGCAGCTCGGGTGCGTAGCGCGCGGTCTCCGCGGCAGTCCACAGCGCCGCATGACCGCCCTGCGATTCGCCCCAGACCGCGAAATCGGCGCCGGCCCGGGCCTCGCGCAGCGACCGGGCGGCGCGCACCGCGTCGAGCACCGCGCGCGCGGTGTCGATGCCGACCAGATAGGGATGGGCCATGGGCGAGCCGAGCCCGGGATAATCGGGCGCGACCACCAGATAGCCGCGCGCGATCATCTCGGCGAGCGCGGGCGTCGCCTGCCAGAAATCGGCGCTCAGCGACGGCGCGCATCGCTCGACCACGCCCCAGGTGCCGTGCGTCCAGGCGATCACCCGGCGCGGCGCCGGCGATGGCACGCGATCGCGCGGGGCGACGATCATGCCGGTGACGCGGATCGCGCGGCCCTGCGCGTCGCTGGTCCAATAGGCGATACGCCAGCTGCGCATCGCCTCCGTCCCGCCGGAAACCGGTTCGGCGGAGATCAGCGTGCCGGGAGACTCCGCCGGCCTTTGGGCAGGCCCCTGGGCGAGCGCCGTGGCGGGCAGGGCGATGAGGAACAATATGGCGGACAAGAGGGTGCGCAGCATGACGAGCCTCCTTCGACGCGCCGCTTATCCCAGATCGAGGGCCTTGCCTCAACCGGTGCCGGCCGGGCGGTCAGGCGCGCATGCCCGCTTCCGTCACGATCCATTCCCGGAACGCGAGCATCGCCGGGCTGGGCGTGCGCGACTGGAGCCAGGTGAGCCAGTAGCGGCCGGTCGAGACTTCGAGCAGGAAGGGGCGGACGAGGCGGCCTTCGTCCAGATGGCGGGAAAGCATCGCCGGCGGGGCGAGGGCGACGCCCATACCCTGGATCGCCGCCTCGGCCATCGCCAGCGAGCTGTCGAACACCGGGCCGCGCAGCGGCGGCGGCGCGATGCCGGCCTGGGCGAGCCAGCGCGGCCATTCGTCGGCGCGGTAGGAGCGCAGCAACGGCAGGCCGAGCAGGTCCGCGGGTGTGGCGAGGCGCGCGGCCAGCGCGGGCGTGCAGAGCGGCGTGAGCGGCGTCTCGACCAGCGGCACCGCTTCGGTGCCGTGCCAGGCGCCGGCGCCGAAGCGAATCGCATAGTCGAGCCCTTCGCCGGCCAGGTCGACGCGGTTGTTGTTGGTGAACAGGCGCAGGTCGATGCGCGGATGCGCGGCATGGAAGGCGGGGAGGCGGGGAAGCAGCCAGCCGGTGGCGAAGGTGCCCACCGCGGCGACGGAGAGCAGCTGCGCGGCGGTGCCGCTGGCGATGCTCTCGACCAGTTCGGCGATGCGATCGAAGCTGTCCCCCAGCGCCGGGAGCAGCGCCAGCCCCTCGTCGGTGAGCGCAAGCCCGCGCGGCAGGCGGCGGAAGAGCTGGGTGCCGAGGCGCTGCTCCAGCCCCTTCACCTGATGGCTGATCGCGGCTTGCGTGACGCACAGCTCGATCGCGGCGCGAGTGAAGCTCAGATGCCGGGCCGACGCCTCGAAGGCGCGCAGGGCATTGAGGGGCAGGTGGGGGCGGACCATCGGGCACGGAGCATAAGTTCAGCTAATGCCCGACGCCAGATGGCGCGGCGGCTCGCGCTCTGCCCGCCGGTGCCGCGGGCGCTATTCCCAGCCTTGCTCAGTCCGGGCCGCGGCGGGGAGCTTCTCGAAGCGTTGCAGCGTGGGATCGAGATAGTCCCAGGGCTGCGCCGCCGCCGTCCACAGCGCGACGCGGGGCGCGAAGCGTTCGGGCGCGTCGAGCGTGGCGGGGCTGACGATGAACAGCTCGGGAATGTCGGGGAAGGTCATGTAGACCGGCGCCCCGCAGGTGCCGCAAAAGGCCCGGCTCTTGCGGGTGCCCTGCTCGCCGGTCGTCTCCCAGCGGTTGGGCGTGCCGGTGGTGCGGACATCGGCGCCGAAGAAAGTGAGGTGCGAGCTGTGGCCGGTGCCGCTGGCAAGCTGGCACTGGCGGCACTGGCAATGGTTCATGTCGACCGGCTCGCCGGCGACTTCATAGCCGATCGCGCCGCACGCGCAGCGGCCGGTATAGGGCGGGCTTCCGGACATGGTGGGCTCCTTCCTCGATCGCGGCTCAGCAGCCGGCCTCGGCCGCGACCGTACCGACCTGCTTCACCACCTTTTCCCAGCCATGGCGCATATTGGTGAACGCGGTCTCGTTGCGTGGCAGCTCGAAGCCCGAATGGGTGAGGCGCAGCAGCGTGCCGCCCGCCACCGCCGCGAGATCGAAGGTGACCACGGTGTCGAGCCGCGAGCCATAGCCCTGGTTCGCGGCATGGCCGCCGGCCCAGCTATAGGCGAAGCGGGTGTTGGGGGTGACGGTGAGCACCTCGCACCGGATCGTGCCGTCCCATTCGCCGGCGGGGGTGGTCTGATAGGTGAAGCGATTGCCCACCACCGGCTCGAAGCCCCTGGGCTCCATCAGCCAGCGTCCCATCAGCGCGCCGCTGGTCAACGCCTTCCAGATCACTTCCGGCGCATGGGGAAGCAGTTCCTCGACGAGGATCTGCCGGGTGACGGTATCGGCTTCGGTCATGGGTCGATTTCCTTGAGCAGGCTGCGGAGGTCGGAGAAGCGATCGCGCCAGAACAGGTCATAGTGCCGCATCCAGTCGAACAGCGGATCGAGGCCGTCGGGCCGCGCGCTGTAGAAGACCTGGCGCCCCTGCGGACGCTCGGCGACCAGCCCGGCCTGTTTCAGCGATTTCAGATGCTGCGAGATCGCCCCCTGGGTGACGCCGCTGCCGCGCGTGAGCTCGGCCACGCTGATCTGGTCGCTGCGCACGATCCGCTCGAACACCGATCGCCGGGTGGGATCGGCGAGCGCGCGCATCACGGTGTCGAGGGGAGCGGTCTGGAGCATGGCGAATCGATTAGCATTCGCTAATGCATTAGTCAATGCTAATTGATCAACGCCGTGGCCGGCCGGTCCGATCGGTGCATCATCGCGGGTGGCTTTCATGGCGGCGACCCGCTAGGCTGCGGCCATCGCTGGCAGTTCCGTTCGTAGGCGCCAGCGGCTGAGAGACCTCCGTGCTCCCGCTTACGCAAGGGGAGCAGCGCATTGGGTCTCGACATGCCGCCGAAGGATCCGGCTGGAGAAGATGCCGCCAAGCCGGTGCGCACCACTGGCTTCCGGCGCAAGTTCACCGAAGCGCGGCTCTCGCCCGACGGGATGGAGCGGCAGGGCCGCGTCGTCCGGATCGCGTTCGAGGCACTGGGGCGCGAGGGCGCCACTGCCTTTCTCAACGGCCCTGACGATGGGTTGGGCGGCCGCCCCCTCGACCTTGCCATAGCAAGCGCCGAGGGATTGGCGGCCGTCGAACAGGCGATCGCCGCTCGCCGCGGGACGCGGTGAAGCGCGGCGCGGCGCGCGGTGCCGTCGCCGTCGTCAGCCCCGAACTGATCCGTGCGTATGCGACGCTGCTGCGGGGTTCGCATTTCCTGGGGCTCGGCCTGGGCGGGCCCGGTGCGGCGCCGCGCGCGATCGAGGGTCGCTATCGGGCGAAAGTGATCGGTAACGGACTGCGCGAGCTCGACCGCTTCCTCAATCTGCTGGTGGGCGAAACGGCGCGTTGCCGCGGCATCGCCCTGCCCGGGGGCGAGCGCAACACCGCGAACAAGCTCGCCCGGCTGCGCCATGCGCTTCGCGTGCCCGATCCGGACCATGCCCGGCTGATGGCGCTGGGGCGTTCGCGCAACTGCCTGTTCCATTGCGCGGGCACGGTGCGGCGCGGCGACCGCAACGGCGAAGGGGTGATGACCACGGGCTGGCACGGCGAGGGCGGGGGCCTGCGGCGTGTCCCCGTCGGCGCGGAGCTTGTCCTGTCCCCTGCCGAGCTTTCCGAAATCTGCCTTTTCTATCGCGACATCGCCGATCGCCTGCTCGCCGAGGCGCGCGGCTCAACGAATGGACGTTCATGAACCCGAGCAACCCGCACCATTATGCCATCCGGATCGAAGCGGCCGACATCGATGCGCTGGGGCATGTGAACAACGCGATCTACCTGCGCTGGGTGCAGGCTGCGGTGGTCGATCATTGGGAGCGGCTGGCCCCGCCCGAAGCGGTGGCGGCGCATCGCTGGGTCGCCGTGCGGCACGACATCACCTATCGCAAGCCCGCCTTCCTCGCCGATGCGCTGATCGCCACGGTGGTGCTGGAGTGCGTGCGGCGTGAGAGCGCGTTCTACGACACGGTGATCCGTCGCGGCACCGAGACGCTGGCCGAAGTGAAGTCGCGCTGGTGCTGCCTCGACGCCACCACGCTTCAGCCCGCGCGGCTGGCGGCGAGCACGGTGGCCTGTTTCCTGCCGCCGGCCGAGATGGCCATCGCTTCCTAGGTTGGGGACTCATATTCTTCGTTCGTCACCCCGGCCTTGCGCCGGGGGCCCGCTATCCCGCCAGCGCAGGAAGCAGCGGGATCCCGGTTCAGGGCCGGGATGACGGCGGGAAATCAGATACTTGCTTGGTTCTCAACCCAGGGCCAAGACTCGATCAACAGACACCGTCATCCCCGCGCAGGCGGGGATCCAGGGCCAGGAGTGGAGCAGGAGCGGCGAGTCCGGTCTTCTTCCGGAGGGCGTGCGCGTGGTGGCGTCGCTATTCCACGGGATGACGGTGGTATGTCCCCAGCCCGGTTTGACGGCCCGCCTTTGCCTCCCTGCGCCAGAGTGCTTTGACTTCGGGCCGTTATACCTATAGGGGGTATAGGTATGGCGCATCTCTCCCATGGTAACGACGCGCTGCTGGCGCGGGTTCGCCGGATCGGCGGGCAGGTCGGCGCGGTCGAGCGGGCGATGCAGGGCGGCGCGGACTGCGCCGAGATCCTGCAGCTCGTCGCGGCGGTGCGCGGGGCAGTCAACGGGCTGCTCGACGAGATCATTGCCGACCATCTCCAGGCGCATGTCGCACATCCCGATCTCAGCGACGCCGAGCGCGCGCGCGGGGCCGAGGACCTGCTGGCGGTGATCCGCCGTTACTCCAAATAGGATTCCCCATGGCGACCCTGCCCGAAATCGATGCGCTGGCGCACGACCACGTCTTCCTCGGCGCCGCGCACGACGCGAATGCGCGGCGGACCCTGTGGGTGGTCTGGCTCACCGCGGTGATGATGGTGGGCGAGATCGCCGCCGGCTATTGGACCGGATCGATGGCGCTGCTCGCCGATGGTTTCCACATGGCGACGCACGCCGGCGCGCTGGCCGTCGCGGCGGCGGCCTATGCCTATGCGCGGCGGCACGCGCATAGCGCCGCCTACAGCTTCGGGACGGGCAAGGTGGGCGACCTGGCCGGCTTTGCCTCGGCGATGGTGCTCGGGCTGATCGCGCTGGGGATCGGCGTGGAATCGGTGCTGCGGCTGTTCGAGCCGATCAAGGTGGCGTTCGGCGAGGCGACGATCGTGGCGGTGCTGGGGCTGGCGGTGAACCTGATCAGCGCGGCGCTGCTCTCGGGCGGGCACCATCACGGCCATGCGCATCATCATGATCATCACCACGACCCCGACCATCACCACGACCATCACCGCGGCCACGACAACAATCTGCGCTCGGCCTATATGCACGTCCTGGCCGATGCGCTGACTTCGGTGCTGGCGATCGCGGCGCTGCTGGCCGGGCGCTATCTTGGCTGGGCCTGGATGGATCCGGCGATGGGGATCGTCGGCGCGGTGGTGATCGCGCGCTGGTCGTGGACGCTGATGCGCGATACCGCCGCAGTGCTGCTCGACCGGACCGACGATGCCGTCGCGGCGGAGGTGCGCGCGCTGGTGGAGGCGGGGGGCGATGCCCGGATCACCGACCTGCACGTGTGGCGCGTGGGCCCCGAGGCGCGCGCGGCGATCGTGAGCGTGGTGGGCGCCGATGCGGAAGCGGTCCGCGCCCGGCTGGCGCCGGTGCACGAACTGGCGCACCTCACCGTGGAGTGCCGCTGACGCCGCACCCGGCGCATGGCCGGGCGCGGCGCGCGGGCCCTCAGTCGATGGCCTCGATGCCCTGGGCCTCGAGCTGTTCGATTGCCGCCTTCATGTGCTGCACCTGCGCGGGCGAATGGCCCTGCCACTCGGCGACTTCACCGACCACGCGAAGCGGCGCGCGCGAGCGGTAGGACAGGGTGGGGTTGCCGGGGAATTTCTGGTCGGTGAGATTGGGATCGTCGACGATCCCGCCGGTCGGCTCGACGATGTAGATCCGCTCGCGCCCCGGGCCCCGGGCCAGCTCGGCGCCCCAGATCGCCGCGTCGAGCGTGCCGGTGAGATAGACCCAGGACGCACTCTTCCGCGCGCCATAGTTGGAGGCATGGCCGGCGGCGATCAGGTCGCCGGGGCGCAGGTCCGCGCGGGTGCCGTGATAATAGGTCATGTGGTGCTGCTCCCTCGTCTGCGAATCGAGGGCAGCCTCATGGAACAAGGACCCCGGCTTGCCGCAAGCCCGGTTCCGGGTTAGACAATGATAGTGGGAAGAGGCCGTGGCGAATCGCCGGCATCCCCCAGCTCCCTCCATCGCGCGGACGCAGGTGCTCAATCGCGGCGGTTGAACCACCACCAGGCAAGACCCGCCGGCCCCCCGTAGCAGAGGCCGAGATCGACATGCTCGATCGCCCATGGCCGATAGGTGCCGAAGAACAGCAGGCGATCGATCGCATGATAAGCGAGCTTGCCGGCCAGGGCGCCGCACAGTGCCGCGACCCGCCCCATCCAGGCGCGGCCGCGCCAGCGGTGGAACAGGCGGGCCGCGGGAATGCCGAAGACGAGCAGGCCCAGCGCGACGAAGGGGAGCGCGATCAGTCCGTAGATCGCCAGCATCAGGACCATCGCTCCTGCGTCCGGCCAGTCGGGGCCATTCGGTTCCGACGACCAGGCGAGCAAGCACTGAAGCGCGATGCCAGCATAGGCGCCGGTCAGCGCGGCGCTCAGGAATGCGGGCAGGCGGCGCGGGTGCGCCGGCCTGTATGCGTTCGGATCGGCCATGCCGGCGGGGAGGCCTATTTCTTCAGGACATCCAGTGCCGCTGCGGTCATCGCCTCGGTGGCGGTGCCGATCACGGCTTCGGCGTCGGGCGCCCAATAGGGACTGTGGAGCGAGGGGAGGGGCTTCTTGCCATTGTCGGACGCCGCCCATTTGTCCGCCGGCACGCCACCCACCCAGAAGATCAGGCTCTGGATCGACTGGTCGGCGAGCCAGTAGCGGCTGAAATCCTCGCCGCCCATCACGGCCTTGGTCTCCACCACCCGGTCCTTGCCGAAGCGTGCCGTCCACAGGGCCCTCATCCGGTCCGACAGCGGCTGGGTGTTGAAGGTGGCGGGCGTGAAATTGTCGCGGACCTTGACCTCGGGCATGCGGTCCTCGGGGATCCCTGCTGCAATTGCCTCGCCCTTCGCGATCCGGGCGATGCCGTCGAGCAGCAGCTTGCGGACCTCCGGCTTGAAGCTGCGCACGGTGAGCAGCATCGTCACGTCGCTGCCGATGATGTTGTGCGTCGAGCCGCCCTTGATCATGCCGACGGTGACGACCGCGGCCTCCTGCGGGTCGACTTCGCGGCTGACCAGCGTCTGGAGCGACGTGACGATGCGCGCGGCGAGGACGATCGGGTCGCGGGTGGTCTGCGGATAGGCGCCATGGCCGCCGACGCCCTTTACGAGCACATCGACCGAGTCCACGTTTGCCAGGGCATAGCCCGGCGTCACGCCGATCTGGCCGGCGGGCTGGCTGGCGCTGTCGTGGAAGGCGAGCGCGACCTGCGGCTTGGGGAAGCGCGTGAACAGCCCGTCCTCGATCATCGCCCGGGCACCCATGCCGCGCTCCTCGGCGGGCTGGGCGATCATCACGACGGTGCCGTGCCACTTCGCCTTCATCGCGGCGAGGTTGCGCAGCGTGCCGATCCAGCTCGCCATATGGGTGTCATGGCCGCAGGCATGCATCACGCCGGTCTCGATCCCCTCGTCATTGGTGGCACGCACCGTGGAGGCGAAGGGCAGGCCGGTGGCCTCGGTGACGGGCAGGCCGTCCATGTCGGCGCGGATCAGCACGACCGGGCCAGGGCCGTTCTCGAGCACCGCGACCACCCCGGTGCCGCCCACTTTCTCGGTGACCTTGAAGCCGGCCTTGCGCGCTTCCTCGGCGAGCTTGGCGGCGGTCTTCACTTCGTGGAGGCTGAGTTCGGGACTGGCGTGGAAGTCGCGATAGAATTCCATGAGCTGGGGCAGCGCGGCCCTGGTCGCGTCGTGCACCGGATCGGCGGCGGAGGGCGTGGAGAAGCTCATCGCTGTTGCGAGAAGGAGGTATCGAAGCATAAAGTTCCCCGCTGCATGGAGGCGCGAATGTTGCGTGGGGATGCCGGGCTGTCAAACCTCTCGCGCCGCGCGCTGCTCGCCGGCACCGTGCTGCTGGCGCTGCCGGCCCGGGCGGCCGAGGATTTCGCGATCGACTGGCAGGGTGGCGCGCGAACGCCGGCGATCGCGGCATCGCTCGCCGCGCAGATCGCGCTGGTGAAGGCGCTGTGGGTGTCGGACGCGGCGCGGGATTTCTTCGCGGCACAGGTGATCACGGTGGACCTGCAGCCGGGCACCAGGACGCGGGCGGGTCCGCGCGGCGTGTTCTTCGCGCGCGAGACGCAGCCGGCGGAGAATCCGGTGCTGCTCCACGAGCTGATCCATCGCTGGCAGCTGCTCCGGATGCCGGGCGGGCGGCAGAATCCGGACGTGCTGCGCTTCTACCGCGAGGCCCAGGCGAGCGGGCGCTGGCCGGCCCAGGCCTATATGCTGACCAACCCGTTCGAATTCTTCGCGATGACGGCGAGCGTGGTCCTCCACGGCACCGCCGCGCGCCCGCCCTTCCGGCGCGAGAATGTGAAGGCGAAGGCGCCGGAACTCTACGCATTCATCGTGAAGGAGTTCGGGCTGGTGGTTTAGGGGAAGCGGGGGCGAATCCTTGGATAGTCGCTTGCGGCCAGGCCCCCTCCACCACGCGCTGCGCGCGCGGTCCCCCTCCCCCGCTTCGCGAGGCAGGAATTGAAGGGGGCGGTATCGAGTTGTATCCAAATTCCTCCCTCGCTCGCAGAGCGGGGGAGGGGGACCGCCGGCGTAGCGGTGGTGGAGGGGGAAGCACCGATGGAGCTGAAGGGAGGCCCTGGCGGCAAGCGCGGTGCGCGCAAGCGGCGCCGCGAGATGAGCTTTCCGGAGGTCCTGCTCTGGCAGGAACTGCGCAAGGAGCCCGGCGGCTGGTATTATCGCCGGGAGCACCCTGCGGGGCCGTATTTCCTCGATTTCTACTGCGCCAAGGCGAAACTGTGCGTCGAGGTGGACGGCGAAGCCCATGCCCCGGGGCGATCGACCGGAGCGGGATGCCCGGCGAGATGCTTGGCTGGCCGGGCACGGGGTCAGGGTGCTGCGGGTCCCCGCGGCAGAAGTGCTGTGCGATCTCGATGCCGTGTTGCGGCATATTCTCGACGTGATTGCCGGGACATAGCTCCTCCCCCGTTTCGCAAGGGAAGACCTTTCACCCCGCCGGTACCAGCTCGATCACATCCAGCTTAGATTCGAACCCCGGATAGGGCAGGACCAGCCGCCAGCGCCGCTCGCCGATGCGCTCGATATAGCCGATCATGTCGCGCGTCTGATCGACGCCGTAGCGCAAGGGAGCGGTCTCGTCGCCCAGGACCATCACGCCGATGAACATCGGACGCGCATCGGTGTTGGTGTAGATCAGCCCGTCGGGGCGCTGCGCGCCGTCGAGGCGGGCGAAATGCGTCTCCCGGCCCTGCACGGTGATCTGGCACCGGCCGGCGGGATAGGCCGCGAAATAGGGTGTGAGCGGCTGCTGCGAGCCGAGCTTGAAGGTGCGGCAGCGATATTCGCCCGCGGGCGGCATCGCGGCGCCCAGCGCGCGATCGGGATCGAACAGGTCCGGCTCCGCCGCGATCGCCGCCGGCGCCGCCGCCTTGGCCGGCGCGAGCGCGTCGTCCCAGGCGCGGCGCCAGTTGCGGATGCGATCGGCATCGTCCTCGGTCATCACCTTGCGCCAGCTCCAGCCGGCGGGCGGGCGCGTGGCGGTGGCGTCGCGATAGACATTGCAGCCGGTGAGCCCGAGCGCGAGCAGCGCGGCGGCGGCGATCCCCTTCATTCTTCCAAGCCCCTTCCTCAGGCCGCGGTCCAGCCGCCGTCGATCGAATAATTGGCGCCGGTGATCTGCGCCGCCTCGTCCCGGCACAGGAAAAGCACCAGCGCGGCCACCTGCTCCGGCTGGACGAACTCCTTGGTCGGCTGCGCATCGAGCAGCACGTCGTTGATCACCTGCTCGCGCGTCATGCCGCGAGTCTTCATCGTGTCGGGAATCTGGTTCTCGACCAGCGGGGTCCAGACATAGCCCGGGGAGACGCAGTTCACCGTGATGCCGCTGGTCGCCACTTCGAGCGCGATCGTCTTGGTGAGGCCGGCGATGGCGTGCTTGGCCATCACGTACGCGCTCTTGTTGGGGCTGGCGACCAGGCTGTGGGCCGAGGCGGTGGAGATGATCCGGCCCCATTTCTGCGCCTTCATGAACGGCACCGCGGCGCGCGTCATGTGCCAGGCCGAGGACATGTTGATCGCGATGATCGCGTCATATTTGTCGATCGGGAAATCCTCGATCGGCGAGACGTGCTGGATGCCGGCGTTGTTGATGACGATGTGCGGTCCGCCGAGCGCGTCATGGCAGCGCTGGACCATTGCCGCGATCTGATCGGGCTTGGTCATGTCGGCGGCGTCGTAGAGCGCCTTGGCGCCGCTCGTCGCCTCGAGCGCGGCGCGCTCCTTCTCGATCGCGGCGGCATCGCCGAAGCCGTTGATCATCACGCTCGCACCCTCGGCCGCCAGCGCCTTGGCATAGGCGAGGCCGATGCCCGAGGTGGAGCCGGTGATGATCGCGGACTTGCCCTTGAGGAACATGGAAACCTCCTAACGCTGCGTCAGATCGAAGGCGGCGGTGTTGCCGTCGAGGATGTTCTGGGCGACGAGCCGGGCATTGGCCATGGTCTCCGCCACGGCCATGCGGCCGGCCTGCCAATGCTCGTGCATCGAGCGCGCCGAGAATTCGAAGTCGCGCGCGCCGCCTTCCCAGGCATTGGCGCGGTAGATCAGATGGACGAGGCTGACCGGATATTCGGTGACCCGGGCGCGGACCGCTTGCACCTCGGGATCGTCCAGCAGCTCGGGCGGCAGCTTGTTCAGCAGGCGGCAGACCATCTGGCGCTCCTGGCGCAGCCGCATCCGCTCGTCCGAGACGGCCCGGGTGCGGCTGGAGAAGCGAATCTCCTTCTCGCGCGCCAGCACGTCGGTGATCGTGCGCGGCAGCTCGTCGGCGGCGGGGAACAGGTCGACCTGGAAGATCAGCGTCTCGGCATCCTGCCGGTCGAGGACATGGGTGAGCGGCGTGTTCGAGACGAGGCCGCCGTCCCAATACCAGCAGCCGTCGATCTCCACCGGCGGCAGGCCGGGCGGCAGTGCCCCCGACGCCATGATGTGGCGCGCGTCGAGCCGTTCGTCGCGCGTGTCGAAATAGCGGAAATTGCCGCTCTTGATGTCGACTGCGCCGACCGAGAGGCGCACGGGCCCCTTGTTGAGCAGCTCCCAGTCGACCAGCCGGTCGAGCGTCTCGCGCAGCGGCGCGGTGTCGTAGAAGCTCAGCGCCTCGGGCGTGCCCGGGACGGCGAAGCCGGGCGGCAGCAGGCGGGGGCGGAAGAAGCCGGGCACGCCGCCCAGCATGACCATGCCCGCCGCCCATTCGTGGCTCAGCTCGCGCGTGGCGTCGTTCATCGGCAGCGAGAAATCGGGGAGGGCGGCGGTGGCGTCTTCCCAGAAGGTGCGGATCGCGGCGATACGCTTCCCGGGCGGATTGCCGGCGAACAGGGCGGCATTGACCGCGCCGATCGAGATGCCGGCAACCCAGTCGATCTCGATGCCGGCGCCCTGCAGCTCGTCGATCACGCCCGCCTGATAGGCGCCGAGCGCGCCGCCGCCCTGCAGCACCAGCGCTACCGTGTCCGGCAACGGGAGGCCGGGGGCCTGGCGGCGGGGACGTGACTCGGCGTCTGCCATGCGCCTGCCTTGGCCGAAACCATGGCCGGAGGGAAGTGCCTGTTTCGCGTTGGTTGGTGCGTGCAACGCAACGCGGCTTGGGGCATTGTCGCGGCGCGCCAACGAAGAGGGATGCCATGCGGCTCGACGATATCGACCCCACCGACAATGCCCAGGACCTGGGAAGCGGCGGTGGCGGGGGTGGCGGCGGCTTCGGGCTGCTGGGCCTGCTGCCGCTGCTGCTCGGCCGCGGCATGGGGTGCGGCAGCATCGCGATCATCGGCCTGATCGCGATCGCCTGGTTCGCGATGGGCGGTGGCGGAGGCGGCGGGCTGCTTGGCACGTCGGGCGGCGATGGCACCGCCGGCCAGTCGCCGACCGCCGGGCAGAGCGGGCGGCAGGTCTGCCAGGGCGAGCTGCGCCTCGAATCCTGCCGGGTGATGCGGCTCGCCGACGATACCTGGGCGAAGATCTTTCGCGAGGAAGGCAAGCAATACCGGCCGGCGACGATCAAATTCTACCAGGGCAGCGTCCAGTCGGGCTGCGGCGCGGCGAGCTCGGCGGTCGGGCCTTTCTACTGCCCGGCGGATCAGGGCGTGTATCTCGACACCAGCTTCTTCCAGGAGCTGGAGCAGCGCTTCGGCGCCAAGGGCGATTTCGCCCGCGACTATGTGATCGCGCACGAGATGGGGCACCATGTCCAGGACCTGCTGGGCGTCTCGGGCGAAGTCTCGCGGCGCCAGGCGCGGGCGAGCCGGGCCGAGGGCAACGCGCTGTCGGTGCGGCTCGAGCTGCAGGCGGATTGCTATGCCGGCGTCTGGGCGGCGCGCAACAAGGACCGGATCGAGCCGGGCGACGTCGAGGAAGGCATGACCGCCGCCAACGCGATCGGCGACGACACGCTCCAGCGCCAGGCCCAGGGCACGGTGGTGCCGGAGAGCTTCACCCATGGCACGTCGGCCCAGCGCGTGGCCTGGCTGCGCAAGGGGCTGGAGACCGGGGATCCGGCGCAGTGCGACACGTTTTCGGGCGGAATCTGAGCGGCTGGCACATCTTCGGGTGCCGGCTATAGTCCCCGGCGGGGGGGCTTCATGATCACCATATTCCTCGCGCTGACGCTGACGGGCCAGTCACAGGTAGCGACTTGTGTCGATGCGATGCGGGCGGACTGGCCCAGGTTGGTCGAGGCCGAGCAGACATTTACGGAACGGCTGTTTCCGCGGACCGAGTTCGACGATCCGCCGGCTGCCCCGGTGGCGAGGGCGATCCCGCCGGAGCAGAAGGCGACGCTCGAGGCAGTGTCGCGGCTGGAGGCGCTTTGCGCGGGAGACGCCGAGGCGCGCGCGCGGCTGCGCTCGCTCGAGGTCGCGCTGCGTATAAGGATTGAAGACTATGCAGGCGCGCTCGCCGCATTCGAGCGCGTGCCGCTTGATCCCGCCTCGGCCGATATTGGCTTCGCGGCACCGGCGCTGCTCAATGCTGCGGCCGGCGTGCAAGACCGGGTGCGTTTCATGGCGGCGCGCACTGCGGTGAGAGCCGCGCATGATGCGGCGATGGCGCGGCAAGGCTGGCCGCGCGCAATGCGCTTCGAAACGCTGCTCGCGGAGGTGGACGGTTATCGCGCGTCGGGCGCCTGGCCGGCCTGGGTGCTGGTCGCCTGGCCCAGGGAAGGCGGCATGCCCGCCACGCTGACTCTGTATCCGGAGCGAGGGGGTGGCCGCGACGTCGCGCTCGATGCGCGGTTCCGAACCTGCTCGTGGAGCGTCGGCGTCGATACGAGCCATATGGGTGCGAAGCCGGATGCTGCCCAGGCGGAGAGGATCGCGCGCAGGACCTTCGCTTCCGCAAGCGATCTGGTGGGGGATACGGAGAGACCGGGCCATGTTCCGGACGCGCAGAAGGCGATGGCGCGGCTGCAGGAAGTGCCGGCGCCGGGCTGCACCTCGCTGCCCGAGATACTGCCGGGATTCGGCCAGCCGGTCTGCTTCACCGGCCTGGAATATGCCACGGACGGGAGCCGGCCCACGCCCGCGCAACTCGCGTCGATGCTCGACGGCTCGGTGGCGCAGCGGGGCGAGGCGGCGGACTATATCTTCGCCCATCCCGAAGCCGTGGAACCCTTCACGCTGCTCCAGCCCATCATGTTCGAGATGCAGCGCGGCAATAATCTGCGGGCGAGCTTCTGGTTCTATTTCTGGCAGATTCGCAGCCTGCCCTGGGCAGCGCTGGGGCCGCGCGATCAATATGCGGCGCTGCGGGCATCGATCAATGCGATGATGGGCGCTTCGATCAACGAATGGATCGGGCGTGATCCCGATGCGATGCGCGAAGTGGCGACGCGTGCCATGGCCTATGAGCGCCGGATGCCGCTCTTCACGGGGCGGCCCGATGGCGTTTCCGAAACAGCATGGGCCAAGGCCGTCGAAGCTGGGCGCGCCGATTATGCCGAGGGCTTCGCCAAAGCGGTCGGCGATCCGGCGGCGTTCCGGCGCAAGATGGTCGAGGGGCGTGCGAAGAACGGGCTCGACGCTGGTCCGCTCGATCAGCCCGGCAAGCCGCTGGCGGAGGCGTGGCGCTGACGCTAAGCCAGCGTCCATGACCGACACCCCGGAAATCATCGCCCCGGAAGCGCCGCCCCGCCCTGCGCTTGCCTATCACCACACGCCCGGCACCGGGCCTATGGTGCTGTTCCTGTGCGGCTATGCCTCGGACATGCAGGGCACCAAGGCGCTCCATCTCGAGCAATGGGCCCGGGCGAGCGGCCGGGCCTATCTGCGCTTCGACTATGCCGGCTGCGGCGCGAGCGAAGGCGATTTCGAGGCCGAGACGCTCGCCAGCTGGCGCGACGACGCGATCCGGATGATCGACGAAGTGGCGCGCGGGCCGGTGGTGCTGGTCGGCTCGTCGATGGGCGGCTGGATCATGGCGATGATCGCCAAGGCGCGGCCGGAAATGGTCGCCGGCATGGTCGGCATCGCGGCGGCGCCGGACTTCACCGATTGGGGCTTCACCATGGAGCAGAAGCTGGCGCTGCTCCAGACCGGACGGATCGAGACGCCCAACGACTATGGCGACCGGCCGACCGTCACCACCCGCGCCTTCTGGGCATCGGGCGAGGCGAACCGCGTGCTCGTCCAGCCGATCGCCTGGGGCGGGCCGGTGCGGCTGCTGCACGGGCAGAAGGACAAGGAAGTGCCCTGGGAGCACGCGCCGCGGCTGGCGGCGGCGATCCGTTCAGACATGGTGCAGACTCTGCTGGTCAAGGACGCGGAACATCGATTCTCGCGCGAACAGGACCTGGCCCTGATCGTGCGCGCGCTCGAGGAAGTGCTTGCCCTATGCTCCCTTTCCTGATCCTCGCCCTCCAGGCCGTGCCTGCCGCTCCGCCGGCACAGGCGGCCCCCGCGCCCACCGCGCCGGGGAAGGAGCCGCCGCGCTTCACCCAGTGCATGGACCTGGCGACCGGCGATCCGGCGAAGGGCCAGGCGGACGCGATCCAGTGGCGCACCACCGGCGGCGGCGTGCTCGCGCGCCAGTGCCTGGGCGTCGCCTATGCGAACCAGGGGAAATGGGCGGCGGCGGCGGGCGCGTTCGAGGATGCGGCGCGCGAGGCGGAGACCGGCAAGGATCCGCGTGCGCCCAATTACTGGGCGTCGGCGGGCAATGCCTGGATCGCGGCGGGCGATCCGACCAAGGCACGCGCGGCGATCGACGCGGCACTGGCGACCGGCACGCTGGCCGGGCTCGAGCTGGGCGAGGCGCATCTCGACCGGGCGCGGGCAATGGTCGCGGCCGGCGACATGGACGCGGCGCGCAGCGACATCGACAAGGCGCTCACCTATGCCGACAAGGATCCGCTCGCCTGGCTGCTCTCCGCGACGCTGGCCCGGCGCGCGGGCGACGTGGGCCGGGCTGCCCGCGACATCACCGAGGCGCTGCGGCGCGCGCCCGACGATCCCTCCGTCCAGCTCGAGGCGGGCAATGTCGCGGCAGCGAGCGGCAACGAGGCCGATGCGCGGACCGCCTGGAACCGGGCGATCGAGCTGGCGCCGGGCACCGGCATCGCCAGCGCGGCCCGCAAGGCGCTGGAACAGTTCTCGGCAACGGAGAAATAGGCTCCCAAATTCCTCCCCCAGCTTGCTGGGGGAGGGGGACCGCGCCCGCAGGGCGTGGTGGAGGGGCGCGGCGCTTGCCGCCGCTCCTGCGCTGGCTCCTCCACCATTCGCTGCGCGAATGGTCCCCCTCCCCGAGGCGAGCTTGGGGAGGAATTGATTGGGGTGGCGCTCGGGTTCGGGCGCGCCTATCTCCCGCGCCATGCGCTATCTCCACACCATGATCCGCGTGACGGATCCCGACGCCACGATTGTCTTTTTCGAACTGCTCGGCCTCAAGCAGGTGCGGCGGATGGATAGCGAGCAGGGGCGCTTCTCGCTGATCTTCCTCGCCGCCGATGAGGATTCGAAGGGCGAGGGCCAGCGCGCCGATGCCGAGGTGGAGCTGACCTGGAACTGGCCGGCCGAGGACGGCAGCCCGGCCGAAGTCTATACCGGTGGGCGCAATTTCGGGCATCTCGCCTATCGCGTCGACAATATCTACGAGACCTGCCAGCGGCTGATGGACGGCGGCGTGACGATCAATCGCCCGCCGCGCGACGGCCACATGGCCTTTGTCCGCACGCCCGACAACATCTCGATCGAGCTGCTCCAGGCGGGCGACCGGCTGGCCCCGGCCGAGCCCTGGGCCTCGATGCCCAATACGGGGCAGTGGTAGGCTTTCTCGAAGCGCTCGGGGCGCGGGCCCCGATCGTGCAGGCGCCCATGGCGGGTGCCGGCGGCGCGGCGCTGGCGATCGCGGCGATACGGGGCGGCGCGGTGGGGTCGCTGCCCTGCGCGATGCTGACGCCCGAGCAGCTGGCCGCGCAGGTCGCCGAAGTGCGGGCCGCCGCGAAGGGGCCGCTCAACCTCAATTTCTTCTGCCACCGGCTGCCCGAGCCGGCGCCCGACGAAAGCGCCTGGCAGGCATTGCTCGCGCCCTATTATGCCGAGGAAGGCGTGCGGCCCGGTCCGCTACCGCCGCTGCGGCGGCCCTTTGACGAAGCGCTGTGCACGGCGGTGGAGCAAGCGCGGCCGGCGATCGTGAGCTTCCATTTCGGGTTGCCCGACGCGGCGTTGCTGGCGCGGGTGCGCGGCGCGGGCGCGCTGGTGTTCGGCAATGCGACGACCGCCGAAGAGATGCGCTGGCTGGCCGAGCGCGGTGTCGACGCGGTGATCGCTCAGGGGGCGCAGGCCGGCGGGCATTCGGGCTGGTTCCTCGGCGCCGGGCATCGGCCCACGCCGCTGGCCGAACTGCTGGCCGAGAAGGTCGCGGTGCCGGTGATCGCCGCGGGCGGGATCGTCGACGGCGCCGACATCGCCCGGGC